>Ga0079223_10001676_pt1 | contig 13365 bp, 11 predicted proteins | sample Stecom2011_FD_75072 | JGI IMG/M metagenome (GOLD analysis project Ga0079223, IMG submission 75072) | Agricultural soil microbial communities from Utah to study Nitrogen management - Steer compost 2011 | ecosystem: Environmental > Terrestrial > Soil > Agricultural land | place: USA: Utah... | reverse complement strand
TTTGCCGTCATCGACACCGCCATGGGCGGTCATGCCGGGGCGCTGGATCTGCAGATCATGGCCCTGGCCACCTCGATCTACGTCACGGTGTTCGTGGGCCTGATGGGCGTGATCCACGCCCTCATTCCCATTCTGGCGCAGCACTTCGGCGCAGGGCAACTGCACGAAGTGGGGCGCATGTGGGGCCAGGGCGTGTGGCTGGCGGCGGCATTGTGCCTGGTGGGCTGCGCCTTTCTGCTTGCACCCGACCTGTGGCTGAGCGTCTCGGGCGACATCGGCCCCGAGGTGCGCGACGGCGTGCGTGATTACCTGTCCGCCCTGGCACTGGCCTTGCCAGCCGCCCTCGCCTTTCGTGCCATCTATGCCCTGGCCACCGCAGTGTCGCGCCCGCGCACCGTCATGGAAATCTATGTGGCCAGCATCTTCGTAAAACTGTTCTTCAACTGGGTATTCATATTCGGCCATCTCGGCGCGCCGGCCATGGGCGCCACGGGTGCCGGCCTGTCCACCGCCGTGGTCTCGTGGATCATGCTTGCAGCCGGCCTGGCGCGCGTGCTGCGCGACCCGTGGTACCGCCGGTTCAGCCCGCAGCTGGGCCGCCCCAACTGGCGCGAACAGGCCGAGCTGCTGCGCCTGGGCATTCCCATGGGCGGCTCGTACCTGATCGAGGTGGGCGCCTTCACCTTCATGGCACTGCTGGCCGCGCGTGACGGCATGTATGTGACCGGCGCGCACCAGATCATGGCCAATCTCGCCGCCCTCTGCTACATGGTGCCCATGGCATTGGGCGTCGCCACGGCCTCACTCACGGCGCAGGCAATCGGCGCACGCGATCCGGCACTGGCGCGGCGCAACGGGCGCGCGGGCATCACGCTCGTCGTCGCGGCGGCATTGATCACCGCGCTGGCGATCGTGCTGGGGCGCGATCCGATCCTGCGGCTGTACACCGATGACCCGCAGGTCACCGCCATGGCGATCCTGCTGCTCACCCTGCTGCCCTTCTTCCATATGGGCGACGCCCTGCAGTGCATCGGGTGCTACCTGCTGCGTGCATACAAGGTGACCGTGGTGCCGCTGCTGATGCAGATCGTGGCACTCACGGGAGTGGGCCTGACGGGGGGCTGGTGGCTGGGCTTCGGGCCGGGTCGCGGGGCGCTGGCCGGCTTGATCGAAACGTTGATACCGGGGGCACCCCCCGGCACCAGCACCATGTGGATCATGTCGACGGTAGGCCTGCTGCTGTCGGCAAGCCTGCTGTTCCTCTGGTATGGCTACGTGCTGCGGCGCCATGCGCGCCCGGTAGGCACACCGGAAGATCAGGCAGCGCTGCGCTGAGCCCCGGCCGGACGGTCACGCTCGTCTTCGGGCGCCGATCCGCCGGTCTCGCCAGCGGCCTCCACGGCGTCACCGGAAACACCCGCCTCTGCGGGCAGCGTGGGGCGGATCAGCTCGACCACCTTGCGGCGCGAGAGCACGCCGACGAATTCATCGTTTTCGTCGGTGACCGCCAGCGGCGCGGTACTGTGCAGCATGCGGCCCAGTACTTCATCGAGCCCGGCACTGGCCGGCACCGAGGCCATGGCCTCGACATACTGCGATACGTCGCGCGCGCCCGCCTGCAAGGCACGCTCGGCGGCTTCGCGGGTGAGCACCCCGCACAGCCGCTTGCCGTCGAGCACTGGCGCAAAGCGCAGGCCCTGCTGGGCCATGCGTTCGACCACGTGGGCCGGGCGCGAACGCGTCGTGGGCGAGAAGCGCGGCGCATTGCAGGCATGCACGGCATTGAGCACCTTGCCGCGGTTCACGTCCGGCAGGAAGGCCTGCACGTAATCGTCGGCCGGTGCAAGCAGGATATCCTCGGGCGTACCTTCCTGCACCAGCTCGCCCCCCTTGAGGATGGCAATGCGATTGCCCAGACGCAGCGCCTCGTCCAGGTCGTGCGTGATGAAGACGATGGTCTTGTTCAGCTGCGACTGCAGCTGCAGCAGCTGATCCTGCATTTCGCGGCGGATGAGCGGGTCGAGTGCCGAGAAGGCTTCGTCCATGAGCAGGATCTCGGCATCGGTGGCCAGCGCGCGGGCCAGCCCCACACGCTGCTGCATGCCGCCCGAGAGCTGATGGGGGTACTGTTTTTCGTACCCTTCCAGCCCCACCTGTTCCAGCCAGTGCTGCGCACGGCGCTCGCGTTCGGGGCGCGCCACGCCCTGCACCTTCAGGCCGTAGGCCACGTTATCGAGTACGCAGCGATGCGGGAACAGGCCGAAGCGCTGGAACACCATGCTCATCTTCTGCTGACGGAAACGCTCGAGCTCGCGCGTGCCCAGCGACATGACGTCGACGTCGTCGACACGGATCTGCCCGGCGGTGGGCTCGATGAGCCGGTTGAAGTGGCGGATCAGCGTGGATTTGCCGGAACCCGACAGGCCCATGATCACGTAAATGCTGCCTTCCTCGATCGACAGCGAAATGTCGCGCAGGCCCAGCGTGTGGCCACTGCGTGCCAGCAGATCCTCTCGGCTCATGCCGCTGCGGGCCGCTTCGAGCCAGCGCTGCGGCCGGGGGCCGAATATCTTGTATATGTTGCTGACTTCTATCTTGGCCATATCAGGATTCCTTGCTTTGATGCTGGTAGCGTCGGCCCAGCGCCTGCGTGATGCGGTCGAACACGATGGCCAGGATCACGATGCCCAGCCCTGCCAGCAGCCCGCGGCCGACCTGCAGGCGGTTGATGCCCTGCAGCACCTCGTAACCCAGGCCGCGTACCCCGATCATCGAGGCAATGACGACCATGGCAAGCGCCATCATGGTGGTCTGGTTGATGCCGGCCATGATGTTGGGCAGCGCCAGGGGCAGCTGAACGCCGAACAGCTGCTTGACGCGGTTCGCGCCAAACGCGCGCGAGGCTTCGAGCACCTCGCTGTCGACCAGGCGGATGCCCAGATCGGTAAGCCGGATCACGGGCGGCACGGCATACACCACCGTGGCGATGATCGCGGCGATTTTGCCCAGATTGAACAGCATGACCACCGGAATCAGGTAAACGAAGCTCGGCATGGTCTGCATGACGTCGAGCACCGGCAGCATGAGACTGCGCAGCCAGTTGAAACTGGCCATGAGAATGCCGATGGGAACACCGATCAGCACGGAAATGACGACCGCCACGATCATGATCGAAAGGGTCTGCATCGAGGCGTCCCACAAACCGAGGAAGCCGAGCATGAGCATGAGGGCGGTGACGGCCAGCGGCAGCGTGATGCGGCGGCTTGCCAGCCATGCCAGCACGGCAATGGCCAGAATCACCATCCACCACGGCGATTCACGCAGCAGCGTGTCCATCCAGACCAGCAGATCGAGCAGCGGTTGAGTCAGCGCCCGCAGCAGGCCGGAATATTCATTGACAATGTTGCCTACGAAGGCGTCGATGGGTGCCCGCAGTTCGCGGGCCGGTATTATTTCTGGGAACATGAATCACCTTGTGACCGGGGCGCGGCGCCCGCGCCCGCCCCGGCCCGCAGTTTTACAGCGACGCCTTCACGCGGTCAGCCACGTCGGCCGGAACCCACTTGGTCCAGACGTCGGCGTGGTTCTTGAGGAACCAGCGCGCGACCTCGTCGGGCTCGCTTTCGGTTTCTTCCATGTGCGCCATGGCTTCGTTCATGATCGGCAGGGGCACTTCGACCTTGGAAAGAAACTCGGTGAGCTTGGGCGCATCTTGCGTGAACTGCGTGGTCACGGCCGTGAAGACCGGGTTGTCCGGGTAGTCGGATGGCTTCGGATCGGCGCAGTTGACGTCGGTGAGGCAGGCATGAATCTCGGCGTCGTACTCGGGAAACTCAAGCTTGACCAGATCCATGGAACCCACCAGCGGTGTCGGATACCAGTAATAGAACACGATGTTTTCCTTGCGCTGGTAAGCCGCCATGAGGGCCGCCTTCTGCGTCGCACCGGTACCCGGCGAGAAATACGTGAACGTGTCACCCAGGCCCAGCGCCTTGTGCAGGTTGCCGCTCACCACCTCGCAGCCCCAGCCGGCCGGGCAGCCATAGAAGCGGCCCTTGGAAGGCTCTTCCGGGTCGGTGAATTCGTCTTTGAATTTGGGCAGATCCGAAGCCGCCTTGAGTTCGGGCAGGCGCTCTGCGGTGTAGCGGGGAATGAACCAGGCTTCACCGCCCATGTAAATGTCGCCAATACGCTTGACCTTGCCGGTGGCTTCGGCCTGCGCCCACGGCTCGGCCACGCTGTTGAGCCAGATCTCGCTGTTGATGTCGAGGTCGCCACGCGTGAGGGCGGCCAGAGCCGGCAGGGTTTCCACGGGCAGGACCTCGGATTCGCAGCCGTAGCCCTTGTCGGCGATGTAACGCTCGAGCTCCACCAGCACGAGGTTGGTTTCCCAGTTCATGCCGCCAAAACGGATCGGCCGATCGAGTTCACATTGCGGCGCGTCGGCCGCGCTTGCCACCGCGGGAACCGCGCTCAGACCGGCAAATGCCAGGGCGCAGCCCAGCGCAGCGGCATGGCGTCGCCAACCCATGCGGGTGGAAGCGGCCGTAGGCGCGGCGTTGTGAGTGAGGGTGTTCTGCATGTTCTGCCTCCGAAAGTTGCACGACTGCAGCAACGACGGGCTACGCCTGATAGTTGGGTGGGCTTATAGGCGGAGCGGCCCCCGATGCATACCGTCCAGCTGACGGGCGGGCAGCTCGAAGACCGAACGGCCCGCCCAATGACAGGTCGCCAGCAGGCACTGGCACCAGACTTGAAAGTTCCGGCGCATTTTACGTGAAGTTCACGAAAGATGCGACCTGCAATGATGTCGTGTCGAAATACTTCGGACGCGATGATTCTTTTATTATGCGAATGAAATCAGTCGCGGTAAATGTAATCGCGCCGCCACGGATACCCGGTGCCGTCGCCTGCCGCAAGCTCGTCGCCGGGCCCGTCGGGGCGATGCTGGGCCAGCACCTGGTGCAGGGCGATCCAGCCGTTTTCGAAGCCCATGGCGCACCCGGCCAGATACATGCGGTAGGCGCGAATCGAGCGCTTGCCGCGGTCGTCGGTAAGCGTGGCGTGGGCCGCGTCAAGCTGCGCCTCGAGCGAATCGCTCCATGCCCACAACGTGCGCGCATAGTGAGGCCGGAGGTTTTCAATATCCAGGTCTTCCAGCCCCCCTTCGGTCATGCAATGCAGCACGTTGCTGATGTGCGTGAGTTCACCACCGGGGAAGATGTATTTGTCGATGAATTCGCCCATGCCGGCGCCCAGCTGGGTGTTGTCGACCCCGCCCGCGGTGATGCCGTGATTCATGATCAGGCCGCCCGAGCGCAGCAACCGGCGCAGTTTCGAAAAGTACCCCACCAACTGGGCACGCCCCACGTGCTCGAACATGCCCACCGATGCGATCTTGTCGTACGGATTGCTTTCGTCGAGCTTGCGATAGTCGAGCAGTTCCATGCGCACGCGACCGCCCAGCCCCTTTTCTTCGATCAGCCGGTTCACATACGCATGCTGATTGCGCGACAGCGTGATGCCGGTGGCATCGACGCCGTAATGCTCGGCAGCCCACAGCAGCAGGCCGCCCCAGCCGGCGCCGATGTCGAGGAAGCGCTCGCCTTCGCGCAGGCGCAGCTTGCGGCAGATATGGTCGAGCTTGGCTTCCTGGGCCTGCGCCAGGTTCATGTCGTCTTCTTTATAGTAGGCGCAGGAATACACCCGTCGCGGATCGAGCCACAGGGCGTAGAAGTCGTCTGACAGGTCGTAGTGAAACTGGATCTGTTTGGCGTCGCGCTCAAGCGTATGGCGCCACACCGACATGACACGCCGGATCAGGGTGGTGAACATGCCTGCCCGTGCCGCCTCGACCGGCGACTGCGGCAGAATGGCCGCTGCCACGGTCATGAGGTCGCGCATCGAACCCTCGACCTCGAACTTGCCCTCGACGTAGTCTTCGCCCATGGTGCCGACCTGCCCGGCGACCAGATTCGCCAGGGTGCTCATTTCATGTATGGTCAGATGCACTGCGGCATCGGTGGCACCAATCGAATTCCCGTCAGGCAAGGTGAGCCTGACAGGCAGCGGGAGGGCCGCCAGTTTACTTTCCACTGCAGACAAGATCGAACTCAAAACAGCCTCCTGACAGGAACAGTGTGTAACCCCGGATACAGGCCGGCCCCCTCAAACGGCGAACGAGGCTCGGACGTGCTCTCTTGGCCGGGAATGGCGCCGTATATGATAACTTCGCCCCACGCGCTGAACAGCCCGCTCGCGCCATGTTGCCGCCGCTCGCGAGCACGGGCCGTGCCGGTCGTGGCCACGGCGGCACAGCCATGCGACCCACCTGCCTTGATCGACCCTTCGATTCCGTAGTAGAATCGCATTCTTTACACAGATTTCACAAGGGGTGAACCATGGCACGCGTATGCCAAGTTACCGGCAAGGGCCCGATGGTGGGCAACCACGTCTCGCACGCCAATAACAAAACCAAGCGTCGTTTCCTTCCCAACCTGCAATCGCGCCGTTTCTGGGTCGAAAGCGAAAACCGCTGGGTTCGTCTGCGCGTTTCCACGAAGGCGCTGCGCACGATCGACAAGGTCGGCATCGACGCCGTTCTGGCCGACCTGCGCGCCCGCGGCGAAGTGGCCTAAGGCCCCCTCCACGCTAACAGGAGCACACCATGGCAAAAGGCATCCGCGAAAAGATCAAGCTGGAATCCACAGCCGGCACGGGCCACTTCTATACCACCACCAAGAACAAGCGCAACATGCCCGAGAAGATGCTGATCAAGAAGTTTGATCCCGTCGCTCGCAAGCACGTTGAGTATAAGGAAACCAAGCTCAAGTAATCGGGCTTTGCGCCACGCATTGCCCGGTGGTACGCCCCGGCCCGGCAGTGCAGAATGGCCTCGCGTTTCCAACCCCGCCCCGGCGGGGTTTTCTTTCTTCAGCAGCCCCCGCCAGGCCTGCGGCGCCCGCCGGGCGCCACACCTTATAATGTCGGGTTTGCACAACCCTTCTAGACCGCCACACACATGCCGGAATACCGCCCCACCGAGGTCGAACGCCGCGCCCAGGCCGACTGGGCCGCACGCGACGTCTATCGTGTCACCGAAAACTCCGTCAACGCCGACGGCACGCCCAAGCCCAAGTTCTACGCCTGCTCCATGCTGCCCTACCCCAGCGGCAAGCTGCACATGGGCCACGTACGCAACTACACGATCAACGACATGATGACGCGCCAGCTGCGCATGCGGGGCTACAACGTGCTGATGCCCATGGGCTGGGACGCCTTCGGCATGCCGGCCGAGAACGCCGCCATCAAGTCGGGGGTGCCGCCCGCAAAATGGACATACGACAACATCGCCCACATGAAGCAGCAGATGCAGGCGATGGGGCTGGCCATTGACTGGTCGCGCGAAATGTGCGCCTGCGATCCCAAGTACTACAAATGGAACCAATGGCTGTTCCTCAAGATGCTCGAGAAGGGCATTGCCTATCGCAAGACGCAGGTCGTGAACTGGGACCCGGTCGACCAGACAGTGCTGGCCAACGAGCAGGTCATCGACGGACGCGGCTGGCGCTCGGGCGCGCTGGTGGAAAAGCGCGAGATTCCGGGCTATTACCTGCGCATCACCGATTACGCCGAGGAACTGCTCGAACACGTGCAGAACGGGCTGGAGGGCTGGCCCGAGCGCGTGCGCCTGATGCAGGAAAACTGGATCGGCAAGAGCGAGGGCGTGCGCTTTGCCTTCACCCACACCATTCGCGATGCTGACGGCGAGCTCATTCAGGGCGGCCGCATGTATGTCTTCACCACGCGTGCCGACACGATCATGGGCGTCACCTTCTGTGCCGTGGCCCCCGAACACCCGCTGGCCGCACACGCCGCCCGCAGCAATACTGAACTGGCCGCCTTCATCGAGGCCTGCAAGCTCGGAGGCAACACCGAAGCCGAAATCGCCACGCGCGAAAAGGAAGGCATGCCCACGGGGCTGCACGTCACGCACCCGCTCACCGGCGAACCGGTCGAGGTGTGGGTGGGCAATTACGTCCTCATGAGCTACGGCGACGGTGCCGTCATGGGCGTGCCGGCCCACGACGAGCGCGACTTCGCTTTCGCCAAGAAATACGGCCTGCCCATCCGCCAGGTCATCGCGCTGGAAGGCAAGACCTATTCAACTGACGCCTGGCAAGACTGGTACGCCGACAAACAAGCCGGTCGCACCGTCAATTCCGGCAAGTACGACGGCCTGGATACCGCCGCTGCGGTCGACGCCGTGGCCACCGACCTGGTGCAGATGGGCCTGGGCGAGCGCCAGACCACGTGGCGTCTGCGCGACTGGGGCATTTCGCGCCAGCGCTATTGGGGCACGCCGATTCCCATCATTCACTGCCCCGACTGCGGGCCCGTGCCGGTACCCGAATCCGACCTGCCGGTGGTGCTGCCCGAACATCTCATTCCCGATGGCAGCGGCAATCCGCTCACCAAAGACGAGGCCTTCCTGAACTGCTCGTGCCCCAAATGCGGCGCGGCCTCACGGCGCGAAACCGACACGATGGACACGTTCGTGGACTCGTCGTGGTATTTCATGCGCTATACCTCGCCCGACAACGACCAGGCCATGGTCGATGCCCGCAACGATTACTGGATGCCGATGGACCAGTACATTGGCGGCATCGAGCACGCCGTGATGCACCTGCTGTACGCACGGTTCTGGACCCGCGTCATGCGCGACCTGGGCCTGGTGAAGTTCGACGAGCCCTTCACGCGCCTGCTGTGTCAGGGCATGGTGCTGAATCACATCTATTACCGCAAGACGCCTCAGGGCGGCATCGAATACTTCTGGCCGGAAGACGTCGAGAACGTTCACGACGCCAAGGGCAGCATTGTCGGTGCACGCCTCAAGTCCGACGGCTCGGCCGTGGAATACGGCGGCATCGGCACGATGTCGAAGTCCAAGAACAACGGTGTCGATCCGCAATCGCTCATCGACACCCTGGGCGCCGATACCGCCCGCCTGTTCGTAATGTTTGCCAGCCCGCCCGAGCAAACGCTGGAATGGTCGGATTCGGGGGTTGAAGGCGCGCACCGTTTCCTGCGCCGTGTATGGGCCTTCGGTCAGTCGAACGCCGATGTCATCCGCCAGGGTCTTGCCCAGGCCGAAAGCGACTGGTCGGATATCGACGACGGCTCGCGCACGCTGCGTCGCGAAATCCACACGCTGCTCAAACAGGCCGATTACGACTACCAGCGCATCCACTACAACACGGTGGTCTCGACCTGCATGAAGATGCTGAACACGCTCGAGTCGGCCACGTTGCCGCAAAGCCCCGTCGCTGCCCGCGCTCTGGCCGATGCCACCTCGATTCTGCTGCGTGTGCTGTACCCCGTGGTGCCGCACATCACGTGGCAGCTGTGGCGCGACCTGGGCTATGCCGAACGCGTGGGCGACCTGCTCGATGCCCCCTGGCCCGTGGTCGACGAAGCGGCACTCATTGCCGACGAGATCGAACTCGTGCTGCAGGTGAACGGCAAGTTGCGCGGCGCGCTCATCGTTCCCAATGGGGCCGACAAAGCCGAAATCGAACAGGCGGCTCTGGCCCATGAAGCGGTCGGCCGATTCCTGGAAGGCCGGCCCGCCAAGCGCGTGATCGTCGTGCCGGGTAAACTGGTGAACGTCGTCGGATAACCGCACATGGTCATGACCCCTTTCGTCCGTCAGCTGCCGGCAGGCAGCGCCCCGCGCCGCCTGGCTTTGCTTGCCATGCTTAGTGCCTGCCTGCTGCTTGCGGCCTGCGGATTCCGGCTGAAAGGGGCCACGCCACTGCCATTCGACACGCTCTACACCAACATTGCCCAGAACTCCTCGTTCGGGGTGGCGATGCGCCGCGCAATCGTGGCGGCCTCGCCCAACACGCGCATTGTCGATGACCCCAACCAGGCCGAAGCGCGGCTCATTCAGCTGGCCAACGATGAACGCCTGCGCCAGCTGTCCATCGACGCCGACGGGCGCGTCGAAGAATACGAACTGAATCTCGAGTTCGTGTTTCAGCTCGTGGATGCGCGCGGGCACGTGATTCTGCCGCCCACCACGCTGCGCTCGACACGCGAAATTCCGTACGACGACACGGTGGTGCAGGCCAAGCAAAGCGAAATCACCACCCTGTTCCAGCAAATGCAGCAGGCCATGGTCGACCGCGTGGTGCGCCATCTCACGGCGCCCGACGTCATCGAGGCGTTCCGCAATGCCGAGGCCCTGCCCGTTGAAGCCGAGCCGTCCGACCTCAGCCCCGTTTCGAACGACCCGGCACCTACGGGAACGCCGCTTTGGGGTACGCCCAGCCTGAACCCCAACCCCGGCATGCGTTGACGCGGTCATGCGACGCCGCCTCGACCCCGACGGCCTGCACCAGCATCTACAGCACGCCGGCGCCACCCTCGCCCCCCTTTATGTCGTAACCGGCGACGAGAGCCTGCTGGTCATCGAAGCCCTCGACGCGCTGCGCGCCGCCGCGGCCGCCCAGGGGTACACCGAACGCAGCCGCATCGTGCTCGACGCGCGAAGCGACTGGTCGGCGGTGCTGGGGGCCACGCAAAACGTATCGCTGTTCGGCGACCGCAAACTGCTCGACCTGTCGCTGCCCTCGGGCAAGCCCGGCAGAACGGGTGGCGAAACGCTGGAAGCCCTGGCCGCCAAGGTGCGCGACGACGAACTGCCCGACACACTCGTCACGCTGAGCCTGCCGCGCCTTGACCGCGCCACGCGCTCCAGCAAGTGGGCCACGGCGCTGTTCGAGGCGGGCACGGTCGTGGAAGTACCCAGCATCGATCGCAATGCCCTGCCCCACTGGATCGGGCAGCGTCTTGCACGCCAGGGCCAGACGCTCGATGCCGACACCCTGGCATGGATGGCCGACAAGGTCGAAGGCAATCTGCTCGCCGCCTTTCAAGAGATTCAGAAGCTGGGGCTGCTCTACCCGCCCGGCCCGGTTTCCGGCGACGACGTGCGCCGTGCGGTGCTGGATGTCGCGCGCTATGATGTCTTCGATCTGCGCGACGCCATGCTGGCCGGCCAGCCCGAGCGTGCCCTTGCCATTCTGCGCGGCTTGCGCGGCGAGGGCGAAGCCCTGCCCCTGGTGCTGTGGGCCGTGGGCGACGAGATCCGCCTGCTGGCTCGACTGGCGGCACTGCAGGCCGCCGGCGGCGACATGGGCGCCGCCCTGCGCCGCAACCGGGTCTTCGGCCCGCGTGAACAGGGGCTGCGCCGCACGCTCGCCCGGGTTGCATCGCGCGCCTGGCCGGCCGCCGTGCAGCACGCCCACGACATCGACCGCCTGGCCAAGGGGCTCAAGGTGCCCGGCCTGCTCGACGACCCGTGGGAAGAACTCGCCAGACTGATCCTGCGAATCACATTGGATAAAAAGACATGACTGAACACGACACGCATGCCGACACCCGCGCCGCCATGCAGGCGTATGGCCGGCGGGCCCGGGCCGCTGCCCGCCTGATGCGCAATGCTTCGGGGCGCGCCAAGGCCGCGGCGCTGCTGGCCATGGCAGAACTCATCGAAGCCCGCGCCGACACGCTCAAACAGGAAAACCTGCGCGACCTGGAGGCCGGGCGCAATAGTGGCCTGGCCGATGCCATGCTCGATCGCCTCACCCTCAGCGACAAGGCGCTGGCAGGCATGGTGAACGGGCTGCGCCAAATTGCCGCCATGGACGACCCGGTGGGCAGCCTCGGCCCCACCAGCATCCGGCCCAACGGCATGAAGGTCGCACAGATGCGCGTGCCGCTTGGCGTCATCGGCATCATCTACGAATCGCGCCCCAACGTCACGATCGACGCCGCCGCGTTGTGCCTCAAGTCGGGCAATGCCACGATTCTGCGCGGCGGCAGCGAGGCCTTCCATTCCAATCAGGCGCTGGGTGCCATCATTCAGCAGGGTCTGGCCCAGGCCGGCCTGCCCGCCGACGCCGTGCAGGTGGTCGACACCACCGACCGCGCGGCCGTGGGCGAAATGATCACGCTCACCGAATACATCGACGTCATCGTGCCGCGCGGCGGCAAAGGGCTCATTGCACGCCTGTCGAGCGAAGCGAAGGTGCCGCTCATCAAGCACCTCGACGGCAACTGCCACATCTACATCGACAAGGCCGCCGACCCCGGCAAAGCCCACGATATCGTCGTCAACGCAAAAACGTACCGCTTCGGAATCTGCGGCGCCGTCGAAACACTGCTGGTGCATGCCGACATCGCCGCCAGCCAGCTGCCGGGCATCGCCGCCACGCTGGTATCGAAGGGTGTCGAACTGCGCGGCTGCGAACGTACCCGTGCGATTCTGCCCACCACGCTGCCGGCCACCGAAGACGACTGGCTCACCGAGTATCTCGAGCCCATTCTGGCGATCCGCATCGTCGACAACCTCGACGCAGCCATCGCCCACATCGAGCGCTACAGCTCGCAACATACCGAATCCATCGTCACGGAAGACCTGGCCGCCGCCGCACGTTTCCAGCGCGAGGTCGATTCCAGTTCCGTGTACGTGAACCTGCCCACCTGCTTTGCCGACGGCTTCGAGTACGGGCTGGGTGCCGAGATCGGCATTTCCACCAACCGTCTGCACGCCCGCGGGCCGGTGGGGCTCGAAGGCCTCACCACCATGAAATGGGTGCTGACCGGCGAAGGCCAGTTGCGCGGCTGAAAGGAACCCCTGCCATGTTGTGGGTGAAGACCTTGCACATTCTGTTCGTCATCGCCTGGTTCGCGGGGCTGTTTTACCTGCCCCGCATCTACGTGAACCTGGCGCAGACCAACGACGCCGCTGCCTACGATTGCCTGGTGGGCATGGCGCGCCGCCTCTACCGCTTCATGACGCCACTGGGCGTACTGGCCCTGGTTTTCGGGCTGTGGCTGTACGTCGGGTATGGCATCGGCATGGGTGCCGGATGGATGCACGCCAAGCTGCTGCTCGTGATCGGGCTCGTCGTGTACCACGGCATGTGTGCACGCATGCTCACCACGTTCGAGCGGCGCGCCAATACGCGCGAACATCGTTACTACCGTTGGTTCAACGAAGTGCCCGTGCTGATGCTGGTACTCGTGCTGATTCTGGTGGTGGTCAAACCCTTCTGAACACCGCCATGACATCCGACACCCCTCGCAAAACCCTGAAACTCACCCGCAAACCGGCCGACACGCGTGCCGAAGACAGCGCTGCAGACGGCGCCCGCAAGCGCAGCGGTGCGCGGGCCCGCCTGGCGGCCCAGCGTGAGCTCGAGGCCCAGAAGCACGCGCCCGCCCGCCCCCCGGTGAAAGCGGGCGGCGGCCCGGCGGCCCGCTCCCGTGGCGCACCGTCGGCACGCCCGACGCGCG
>Ga0079223_10001675_pt1 | contig 13365 bp, 14 predicted proteins | sample Stecom2011_FD_75072 | JGI IMG/M metagenome (GOLD analysis project Ga0079223, IMG submission 75072) | Agricultural soil microbial communities from Utah to study Nitrogen management - Steer compost 2011 | ecosystem: Environmental > Terrestrial > Soil > Agricultural land | place: USA: Utah... | reverse complement strand
GTCATATCACGCGGGTGCGGAGATGTAAAGTATACCCAAAATTCCTTGTTCATTCGAAGTCCCATTTCACCAACCTGTCGCAGCAGTTCAGGGAACTGAATCTCCGATCCTTTCTTGTCGAGTCCATAAGAATTCACATTTTGGCCCAATAAAGTAATTGACTTGTAACCCTGAGCTACGAGCAATGCAATTTCTGCAAGTATATCTTTTGAGGGGCGGCTCACTTCACGTCCACGGGTATATGGTACTGCACAAAAAGTACAGAATTTATCGCACCCGTTCTGAATTGGGATAAAAGCTTCGTAATCCGATTGATATGAAGGTTTAACGCTCCAGAATTCTTCAATGTTTTTATTATGCGGATCAATGCCCGGATTTAAATGAGCAGGTGATGTAACTCCATATTGACTGATCATTTCAGGCAATTTTGGCAAGTCCTTCATCTGAAAAGTGATATCGAATAATTTCAGAAATTTTTCATGATCATCGGGAAGCATGCATCCTGAAATAAAGGTAATTAAGTTTTTATGATTTTTCCACTTATTCCATTTATGTATACGGGAATATACTTTATCGATGGCTTTTTGCCTTACTGAACAAGCCAGTATACCAATTAAACCTGCTTCTTCTTCATTGTCAGTCCAAGTATAACCATGGTCATTCAAAACTGAAACCACCCTTTCGCTGTCGGAAAGATTCATTTGACAGCCGAGTGTTATTAAGTGATATTTTGTATGCGTGCTCATTTTAATGCTGTACTATATTTAAAAATAGACTTCTGTATAAATATTATGCACCGGAATACCTTTGGCTAAAAGAATATCGAATGCATCCTGAATCATATTACTATTACCACAGAGAAAACATTGGGTATCTTTTTGTAATTCTTCGGAAGTAAGATATTCAGTGACGCGGCCATTGAAATTCCCATTTTTATCGACGGAGGTGCATAGAACAATTTTATTCTGGTCGAAATGGTTGTGTTCATAAGCTTCACGGCAATAGCGGACGCCATGTATGAGTTTATAGTTGAGGTTAGGGTAAGTTTTTATAAAGCTGTGAAATGGGCTGATACCGGTTCCTGTTGCAACAAACAGGAAGTTTTGTGTAGGGTAAAGGTAAGGTTGGAATTGAAAAAAACCAAAAGGTCCGTCCACCTCAACCTGATCACCTGGTTCTAACCTTTTTAATTGGGGGGTGACTTTTCCATCATCAACTTCACGTACCAGTATTTCGAGATAATCATCCTGTTCACCGCTGTAGATTGTATATTCCCGCTGGTCAATTGTATGTGGCCTTCTGATAATAACAAACTGCCCTGTTTGAAAAGACATTTCTTTTCTTTCAAGTTGAAGAATAAATGTATGTTCTGTAAGAGGCCTGAGTGTTATCACTGTATGTAAATTCAACGCTATAATATTATTTAAGGGGACAAAAATACGAAATTATCCTTTTTTGCCAACTTCATTTGGAAGTATAAAAATATTATTGTTATAGTTAAATAATAAGAATTTACATAAACAGGAAAGCAAAAAAAAGGATTCACAAGAACCCTTTTTTAAGATATTTTATGGTAACAAATTTAACTTATTGACTTATTGGTTTTACAAGGAGTCACCAAAATCCTGTCTAAACTTAGCCAGAAGTTTTTCCGGCCAATTGGTTTTAGCTTTAAGTTTTCCCATAAAGAATCGTAGAACAGCAGGTTCTTCAACCCATTCGAGGCCTCCTATTAATTCGCGGTTATCGTAAAGCCATTTTACACGGTCGATAACAAACATAGTCTGAGAAAGAGTAAACACACGGCGAGGGAATGCCAGTCGTACAAGTTCCATGTCTGCCAGCAAGTCGTTTCCTTTTTCGTCACGTACACTGGAGATGGTTCCCCGCTCCATTCCCCGAATTCCCGAAATAATGTATAAAGCTGATGCCAGTGCACCTGCCGGGTAATCCTGTTGAGGAATATGACTCAAAAAACTTTTAGCATCTATATGGCATCCAAGAGCTCCGGGAGGAGTTATAACCGGAATTCCTGCTTCATCGAGTTGATTTACAGCATAAGCAATAAATGAAGGTGACTGACTAATTACAGTTTCATCACAAGTATCGGTTATTCCTACTGCCATAGCTTCTATTTCCCGAACCGACATACCTCCATAGGTAAGAAATCCCTCATATAATACTACCAGATCGCGCATTTTAAGGTACAGATCTTCGCGGTTGGTTAAAATACCACCTCCCCTTGAAGAGCTAACTTTACGACTTGAGAAATAAACCAGGTCGGCATAGTTGCACATTTCCCTGAGAATATCTTTTATTTCTGTATTCTCGAATTCTTTTTCACGCTGTTTTATAAACCAGGCATTCTCACCGATTAAACTGGCATCTAAGACCATCATAACACCATTCTGGTCACATATTTCTCTGACGTCGCGCATGTTCTGCATAGAGAAGGGTTGTCCGCCTATCAGGTTTGTAGAAGCTTCCATGCGTACGAACGCTACTCTTTCTTTGCCATATTTTTTAAAAACAGCTTTAAGTTTATTGATGTCGATATTACCCTTAAATGGTTTATCACTTTTGATCTCAAGCGCATCATCTGCAAAAATCTCAAGAACTTTACCCCCATTTAATTCCATGTGTTCTTTTGTGGTGGTAAAGTGATAATTCATTGGAATAACATCCCCTTCTTTAATGAACGCACGGGAAACGATATTTTCTGCGGCTCGGCCCTGATGTGCAGGCAACACGTAATGTTTCCCAAATACATCGCGAAGAGCAGATTCCATACGGCAAAAGCTCTGAGATCCTGCATACGCATCGTCGGCATGAAGCATGGATGATACCTGAAGATCGCTCATGGCATTGGTGCCTGAGTCGGTAAGCATGTCGAGAAAAACATCTTTTGTGCTTAATAAAAAGGTATTAAAACCAGCCGTTTCCATGGCTGCTTTCCGTTCCTCTACCGGTTTTAGGAAAAGTTTTTGTACTACACGTACTTTATGAAGTTCTACCGGGATATCATTGCTTTTGTAAAAACGGATGGTATTGTTATGGTTTGTCATTGTAAGTTGAATTTTTGTTACAGTTTTTTATTTAGTGAAATGACTTTATTTTAAATTGAAATATTGCAAAAATAAGAAAAGAGTTCTTATGAGAAAGTAAAAAAGCAAGTTAAGCTAATTTCTTTTTAAAGAAGAAGCGTAAAAGCTGTAGTTGTATTGGTGAAACGTAACCTGCAAACCAGAACATTTTCTACTTTATCATACATCATAAACTGCCATTTGTGCAGGAATTCTGATTAAATGAAGATCAGTTCCAGTATTTTTTCCAACCACCTGGCATCAATGTGATCAAAAGCTGCTCTAGATTTGCTGTCAACATCCAGAACTCCTGTAATTTCACCCGACCGATTTTTAAATGGGACAACAATCTCAGAATTAGAGCGGGAATCGCAGGCGATGTGACCGGGGAATTGATGCACATTTTCGACTACAATAGTCTGTTGCTGATTAAATGCTGCCCAGCATACGCCCTTGTTACGTTCAAGGATCTGACATGCAGCCGGGCCCTGGTACATTTGAACGGTCATTTCTTCATCCTCGATTAAATAGAAACCTGTCCAGAAAAAATACTCCATTTTATGATGTAAAACTGCAATAATAGTAGCCATCCTGGCATTGGTGCTATTACTCTTTTTCACAAGCTCACTCAGCTGATGGTATATCCTTGTATACCTTCCTTCTTTTTTATTTTGTTCCATTGTGTAATAATCCAATATATTCCATCTGCGAAAGAACAAAAAATACTTATTTTAGATGAATATATTTTAATAATTATGGAGCGAATTATTATTGACGAAAAAGAAAAGACCTGGGGAATGCTTACGCATTTGGTGGCACTTACTCTTTTCATTGGTATACCATTTGGAAATATTATTGGTCCATTGATAATTTATTTAATAAAAAAGAATGAATACGAATTTGTTAAAGAACAAGGACGGGAAGTACTAAATTTTCAAATTACCTGGACACTCATATTATTGGCTTCCACAATTTTGATTTTTATTGGAATAGGCTTAATAATGCTCATCGCTTTTGGTGTTGCATGGCTTGTGCTTGTAATTGTTGGAACTGTAACTGCCAGCAGTGGGGTAAACTACAAATATCCACTAACTATCAATTTTATTGGAAAAACCGGAATCCTTGAATAGGTAACACAGGAATTGTTGTTATTCATTCCTTAGAAGATTGTATCGCCCTGTAAGAAGTTATTGATTTAAATGCTTCTTGTAACCGAAACGGCAGAAATATGTTATATGAAAATGTTTTTTTGGAACGGCTTTATCATACTCGCATTATATCTTTTTATTTCAATCTGCGGTTATTAAAACCTAATTTAAATGGATGAATAAAACATTCATTGAAGGTACAGAATTTCTAAATCCGGTGCTGACATTGAAATTTGCTCATAATAATTCTTTATTTTTGCGTCCGAAACAAAAAGAAGAACAATGGCACAAAAACCTTCTATCCCCAAAGGGACGCGTGATTTTTTACCTGCAGAAGTTGCGAAAAGGAATTACATTTTCGATACGATTCGAGATGTCTTCCGTTTATATGGATTTCAACCTATTGAAACTCCTGCAATGGAAAACCTCTCTACCTTAATGGGAAAATATGGAGAAGAAGGGGATAAGTTACTGTTTAAAATATTGAATTCAGGGGACTTTCTTTCTGGTGTGCCGGATGATATCCTGGAAAATAAAGAATCAGGTAAAGTGACCTCTCAAATTTCAGAGAAAGGATTAAGGTATGATCTTACAGTCCCTTTTGCCCGGTTTGTAGTTCAATACAGGAATGAGCTTACATTTCCCTTCAGAAGGTATCAGATTCAGCCGGTTTGGAGAGCAGATCGTCCTCAGAAAGGAAGGTATCGTGAATTTTACCAGTGCGATGCAGATATGATTGGAAGTGACAGTCTTTTGAATGAAGCAGAGCTTATTCAGATTGTTGATGCAGTATTTAATCGGCTGAAGATAAATATCATTGTTAAAATTAATAACCGGAAAATACTGGCCGGAATTGCAGAAGTAATTGGTGAACATGATCGATTGACTGATATCACAGTTGCAATTGATAAGCTGGAAAAAATTGGCCTTCAAAAGGTGAATGCTGAATTAGCAGAAAAAGGAGTAGCTCAAGCTGCTATTGAGAAGCTGCAACCAATTTTAGCTTTAAGTGGAGACACCCGGCAAAAAATAGATGAGTTAAAGCATATTCTGGCAGGTTCGAAAGTTGGGATGAAGGGTATTTCAGAATTGACTACACTGTTTGGATATATCAATAACATGCGGTTGAATACAGAAGTAGAACTGGATTTAACGCTCGCACGAGGACTGAATTACTATACAGGGGCAATTATAGAGGTGAAAACTACCGACATGGAGATGGGTAGTATCTGTGGAGGTGGCAGGTATGATGATTTAACCGGAATTTTCGGATTGCCGGATGTATCCGGAGTGGGTATTTCATTTGGAGCAGAACGTATTTATGATATACTGGAATATTTAAACCTTTATCCTGAAGAAGCAGCTGAGGGTACAAAAGTTATGTTTGTGAATTTTGGTGAAAAGGAAGAAGCTTATTGCCTGCCTTTACTTGCCCGAATACGCCAGGAAGGGATCAATTCAGAGATTTATCCTGAGAGTGCAAAGATGAAGAAGCAAATGAATTATGCCAATAAAAAGGCAGTTGAGTTTGTAATTTTAGCCGGAGAATCGGAAATGGATGCTCAAAAATACACCTTAAAGAATATGAATTCCGGGGAGCAAATTCAGTTATCGGCTGAGGAATTGATAGAACGTCTGAAAAGAACCTGAAATTTGAAGTTTGAGATGATTTGATGAAGGCTGATCTAATATATAAAAAAAGAGTCTGAAAATTAATTCAGACTCTCATATGTCGATTTTCTTTATTATTGTTGGCAATAATCGTAAAATTCTGAGCCAAGCCATTAAATTGAATCTGTCTCTACAACTTTCGACAGAATATCGGCATAAGGAAGTACAAGATATTTTTTCCCTTCGAAGTCAACTTCTGTCCCGGAAAATTTTTTATAGAGCACATTGTCTCCGGGAGCGATTTCTGCATTTTCGATGTTGCTTATGGCAACTACCTTCGCAACTGATTGCTGTTCTTTTGCAGAATCTGGAATAATAATTCCGGAGGCAGTTTTTTGTTCTGATGAATCTTCAGTAACCTCCAACAGAACATTTTGGTTAATTGGCTGTAACTCTTTCATTTTTTACATTCAAAATTAAAATTAAACATTAATTTTCAGATAATAAATACTTGTCAATATTCTCTTTAAACATTTGTTTTGTTTGCTCTTTAGTTTTTCCTATACCTGACATCATGACCGGTTGTCCTTCGGTAGGTATATATAGAAATGCCGGAATTCCACGGATTCCAAACACTGCTGCCAGTTCTTTTTCTGCTTCTGTATCAATTTTGTATACATAGATGTCATCTGCATATTCGTTTGAGATTTCATCTAAAATCGGTGAAGCAATTCTACATGGTGCACACCAATCGGCATAGAAATCAACTATTGCAGGTTTGTCGCCTTTATATTTCCATTCTTCCGGAGATGATTCATAATCCCATACTCTTTCTAAAAAAACATTCTTAGAAAGTTTAATTGACTGTGCATCTTCAGAAAGATTTTCAGCAACCAGAGTGGAGGGAGCTTTAAGCTCTGCCGTTTTTGTATTGTCGGCTTTACTTGATTGACCGGAGCAGCCTGTGAAAATAAAGACTGCTATTACTAAAATTAAAGCATACTTCTTCATATTTATAATAATTTAATTTATTCCTAATAATTTATTTATCCTTGTTTTGTCAAAACCTACAATAATCTCACCATTTATGTCTGTTTGAGGAACTCCCTGGCGTCCACTCCTTTGAACCATTTCTTCAGCTGCTTTTTGATCAGATGAAACATCTATTTCATGATATTTAATTCCATGTTCAATAAAATGTCTTTTAATTGTATTGCACCAGGTGCAGGTAGGTGTTGTATATACAATTACCCTTTTTAATACTGTATTCTTATTACCGGATGTAAGATTAGCCCGCAATTGATTCAGAATAGAAAAATAGTGTTCGGCGGAATGACATCCTTTGATGATATTTCTTAATTTCCCATTTTCAAAATGTAAAAGAGCAGGTACACTTGTTACTTCATAAGCAGGATGGATATTGGTTACCTTATTTACATCAGCTGTATATAAAACAATGTTCCTTTCTGTTTTATTTACGGCTTCTGTTAAATTCACGTTAGCACAATCACTTTGTGATGAGCCTGCTTTGTATAACAATAACCACAAGGTTTCGTTCAATGACAGTATTTTTTCTAATTCATTTAAAGATTCAATTGCTTTCATAAAAGTAATCATTTATGCTTTTTCTTGCATTTAAGATTTCAAATGTATACAATAATTTAGATATATTGGAATATTAATGTCAACTTTTATGCCATTTTATTTCTGGAAATTTTAATTTTAAAAAAAAGCATAAAAAATTTTAATATTAAACGCAACCTAAAGGCGATGTTATGAATCTTCAAAGTGTATAATAACATTAAAGAGGAGACTTAAATATGAAGAGAATTAGTTTAATTACATTATTAGGGTTAATTTTCATAGCAACAAGTTGTTTGGATGATGATGATGGTTATTCGTTAGGCAGGGCATGGGTTGGATTTGGAACAATTGAACAGGTGAGTAATGATCCTGTAGAATATAAAGTTAATATGGACAATGGCGATGTTTTGGTTCCAATAGCATCCGGATATCAAAGACCCTGGTACTATATGGGCTCAAATGATCCAAATTCAAGATTGCAGACAGGTGAACGGGTTTTACTAAATTATACTGTTGTAGGAGATGATGGAACTGACGGCGAGGATATTGAAGAATATTATATCCGTGTTAATTCTGTTAAGAAGATATTGCTAAAAGGCATTATGGATATTACAGAAGCCAATCAGGACAGTATAGGAAATGATCCCATAAAAGTAAAAGAAACCTGGATGACAGGTGATTTATTGAATTTTGAAATTGCCTACTGGGGAAGGTATGAAGTTCATTATATCAATTTGGTGAAGCAGCCTGGTGAATTAACAGCTGATGATTTACCTATAGAGCTTGAACTTCGTCATAATGCCAATGGTGATTTAAATGATATACCTTTCTCCGGGTTTGTTTCTTTCGATCTTGAAGCGATCAGGATTCCGGGCATGGATTCGGTTCAGTTTAAAGTCACTGCACCTGACTACGATGATGATATTTTTGAATTTGAAGGTACATATAAATATAATAACGATAATTAATCATTTTCAATTAAACAATGTGATGAAGCGTCTTAGAAATAAGGCGCTTTTTCTTGTTCCTATATAATGGTATTAGATATATTATGAATAGAATCAGATTGTTCTTTTAAAATAAGAATAGATGATCGGTTTAAGAAATGTTTTTAATTATTGTATGACCTATAGAGCAATTGAGGCATAATTTTTTAATGCAGTGTTTATTCTTTAGCTGAAGCAATGCTTGAGTTTCAAAAGCTGACCGGGCATCTATACCTAACGCTTCCCACTTTCTAATAATTGCATTATTTTCAGGAGGAAGTTCTTCCAGGAAATCAAGCGCTTTATTTTTTAAATGGCTTTGGTTCTGATTTTCACCATAAACAAATAGGAAAGGTATAACTACATTAATAATAAGTGAGTCAATTGAGTGGTCTCCAAGTTCTTTAGGAACTGCGTTTGGTGCCTTACGATTAAAACGATAATGGGTATCCCAATAATCAGAAGCGGTAACTTTAAATAGCATCCTTAAATCCTTTAGGGTACTGCAATCTATTATTTTTCCAAATAGTACGTGAGACCTGTAGACGAGTGCCGCAAGTTGAGCAATTCGTACTGTGGGAAAATTTACCGGCCTCATACGCATAAACTTCCAAAGGTGAGCTTCAATCATTTTTAATGAATATTTTTTTGCCAGGAAACTATATTCATTTCTGAGATCCATGAAATACTTATCACCAAACAGTTCTTCATGGAGAAGTCCTGAGGTGCCAAACAACATCGCTTCGATGCTGAACAATCTGGATCTGTGGCGTGCAAGTAACTGTTCGGGAACTGCTTTTGCCAGGAGTTCAAACGGTGAGGCATTAACTTTGAAACCAAATGTGCGTGCCAGCATTTGATAGAAAGTTTCGTTCCAATTGTGATGGTTGTTATTAAGACGCAGGGTAATTTCTCCTGTTTTTTCTTCCAACCTTTCGATCATGAGTCTGTTAAAGCCTATTCGTAGTGCAACAGGATCAATTTTATGAAAATCATCCTGACAACAAATCCATGAATCAGCTTTCAGTAAATTGTTATAATTCCGTGTAAGATGGCTTGGCCAAAACAATTCTACAGTTGGTATTTCTGATAGGTTGTCCCGTAAAATTGGAATGTCTGCCTTTTCTACTGCATGCAATATGACATTACTATAAGCTTTGTCATTTGTATGATTGTGCTTGTGCCAATCTGACGCTTTTTTATGGATTTCAATATTCCCAGCCCAAATCGTGCCCGCTATTTTTACTTTAGCATTAAAAAAGTCGGGGCCTGAATTATGATTTCGATATCCTGTATGAATAATCTCCACCAATTCGCCTTCGGTTGTGTAAAGATGGTTGGAATCAAATAATTTATTTTCCCAGATGAAATGCAGAAATTCTTCCGGAACTGTATTTAGCTCAGTCATTTTGATTAATAGCTCTTAGTGCAGGACTAAAGTTATAAAAAACAATTATCAGGGAGCTAAAATATACTGGTATTTTTAATTATTTTTTTTATGATTTGTAAAAAATGAAAAGAATTTAACCGGCAGTTATTTTTTGAAATACATCCCAAAGGACAATACCTGCACTAACCGACACATTAAACGAATGTTTGGTTCCGTATTGAGGAATCTCTACAGCACCGTCACATAAATTGATTACCTTCTGCTGTACACCTTTCACTTCATTTCCAAAAATGAAGGCATATTTATGTTGAGGTTGAGGTTTAAATTCAAGTAATGAAATACTATCAACTACTTGTTCTACTGCAAATATTTGAAATCCTTCCGAATGTAATAGTTTTACAGCTTCCTCTGTTTTTTCGAAATATTGCCAATCAACAGATTTTTCGGCATCGAGAGCTGTTTTATGAATTTCTTTGTTAGGTGGAGTGGCTGTAATTCCGCATAAAAATATTCGTTCCAGCAATAAAGCATCTGCAGTACGAAAAACAGAACCGATATTATTGCAACTTCTAATGTTATCGAGAATTACAACAATTGGAGTTTTAACAGCGGTTTTATATTCTTCGGGTGATAAACGATCTAACTCGTTTATTTTTAGTTTTCGCATTTTGTCTAATTAATTTATTGCATGCAAGAGCATGTATTTAATACTTGAACGTTTATTTTAATAGTTCCATTTAACTTCAGATCTTCTAAAAGGTAGTGTCATACAACGTGCACCACCACCACCTCGTGCCAGTTCTGATCCTGCAATGGTAACTACGCACTTTGAGTAACTGTCAGGACTTACTTTGTTGTTAATTACATCTACTGCTTTTATAATTTCGAACCCATTCTTATCAAGCTCCTCCAAAGTATGTACATTTCGTTCATATCCAATAATCTTACCCGGTTCGAATGCAAAGAAGTTTGCTCCGCTATGCCATTGTTCTCTTTCCTGTATCCAAAGATCCTTTTTGCCACCACAATATACAGGCTTTAAATCGATACCTAGTTTTTTCAATGCATGTAGGATGTTCGGCTGTTCGGTGATTTTAACTTTTCCATTGTCAATTTGAATATATATGGTTTTATACCGGTTCAGGCTGTTAACTACAGGATCATATACCATACAAGAGTTCAGGTCAAGGCAGGTAAAAACCATATCCAGATGAATGAAGGATTCAGGATGAGATGGCAGCTCCTGAACGATAAGATGAAAAGTGTCCTGATTTCTTTTTTTAATAGTTTCCAGAATGAAATCTATACCCTGTGTGCTGGTTCTCATCCCTGCTCCAATCACAAATACATCATCCCTGATAATCAACAAATCACCTCCTTCTATTGTGGCCTTTTCATCAACAGGTATTCCTTTCAAAGGTTTTATAGGATTTATAGTTGTTGTTTGCAGGTCATTATGAAAATTGAAAATTGCTTCAAGTATCATTGATTCACGTTCCCTGACTCTGTTTGCCATACGTCCAACCAGCATATTATTGTTAACACCCATTGCAGCATCGCGGGTAAAGAAAAGATTATGCAGTGGACGTAGCATAAACTTTTCAGGACTCAGGTAATTTGTGAGATTATTTCGTTTCAGGACGATACCTTCAATTAATTCAGAAGCCAGCTTTTCTGAATCCTCCTCCATAAGGCCATCGATTAAACTGGTTAATCCTTCATGTGAACATATTTCATGCAAAAGCCTTGTGCGGGCAATAGGATTATCCAGAATGTCTTTAAGCATCTCTTTTATTTCAAAAACATGAGCCACCTTTTTAAGAACTCCGGTCAATTGCGCATATTCTTCTGATGCGATTGATAAATTTAAAATATCGCTGTATAATGCCCTCTCGGCATTTTCTGGTGTCATGTTTTCTACTTCTGATCCGGGGGTATGTACGATAACACCTTCTAATTTTCCTATTTCTGAGTTAATAAATGATTTCATTTAACAGGTTAAAGTTGTAAAACTGGCACAAAGATATAAACTTTGCATTTTTGATAATTGAATAATAATTACTTCGTTTGTATAATTGTACAATTATTGTAGATGAGGATATTATAACGTTTGATTTTAGTTATTGAGAAAAGAATAAAAGGTGTTTAGTTTTTTATGAATAAAGAAGAATATTTATCAGGAAGAGACATATTGATGATTAAAACTAAATTACTTTCGATTATTATCGCTTTTCTGTTTGTTTCCATCAATGAGGTAGTGGCTCAAAAAGAGGATGATTTTATGATGGGAATTATCCGTAATGGAGATACTATTATCCACAAGAACCTTATTGAAATTACAGTTTTACCTGAAAAGGAGTTTAAAAATGCAAGACAAGAGCGTAGATACAACCGGTTTGTGCATAAGGTAAAAAAGGTATATCCATATGCTCGTATGGCAGGGGATATGCTCAATGAATATGAACCTAAATTTCTTGCGCTGGAAACAGATAAGGAAAGACGACAAATGATGAAGGAACTTGAACAGCAATTGCTCAATGAATATAAAGATGATATGAAGAAGATGACCTTGTCAGAAGGCAGGTTACTCTTAAAGTTGATTGACAGGGAAACCAGCAGGACTTCCTATACACTCATTAGAGAATTCAGGGGAGGAGTTTCTGCCACCTTTTGGCAAGGACTGGCACGCTTATTCGGTAGTAATTTGAAATCTGAATATGAACCACATGGTGAAGACAGAACGTTGGAAGAAATAGTTAGATTAATTGAAGTGGGGTATCTCTAATGCGTACCTTTTTTGCTATAAAAGTAAAACCTCAGGCAGAGCTTCTTGAGATTATTGAAATATTAAAGAAGGAGCTGAAACATGAACCTGTGAAATGGGTTGATGAACAGGGATTACATCTTACAATTAAATTCCTGGGGGAGAGGTCAGAAGAACAGGTACTGGAGATAACTAACAGAATCAAAACATATCTGTTTGCCTCACATACATTTACTTTAACTTTGGAGGGATTGGGGATTTTTAAAAGTAACCGGTTCCCGCGGGTATTATTTGTAAATATAAATTCTAACGCCTATCTCAATCAACTGGTTTCTGATATTGAAGATGAACTTGCTGCAATTGGTATAGAAAAAGAAAACAGGCCTTTCAACCCTCACCTCACCATTGCACGCATCAAGTATTTAAAGGACTTAAAAAAGTTTTATTCATTAATTGAAGACCAGAAAGATAAAGTACATCAAACTGTCACAGTAAATGAAATAATTTATTATAACAGTGTTCTAAAACCTGCCGGGCCAATTTATCAAGAATTGGCTGTTTTTCCACTGAAACTTCTATAGATATACATCAATTAGTCAGTTTATAATATTTTTATTCCTTTTCATTTTTTCTAAATTAGAGGCTGATACCCTTCATGAATAATTCATAAAAATAGTAGCAGAACAACTGTCAAAACATTCATCATAAGTGATGGGTATTGACACTCCGTTCTGCTTCTTTAAAAAACACGCCACTATCAACCTTTTATAATTGCAGGTTGTTTCTACTAATGTAATTG
>Ga0079223_10001673_pt1 | contig 13374 bp, 18 predicted proteins | sample Stecom2011_FD_75072 | JGI IMG/M metagenome (GOLD analysis project Ga0079223, IMG submission 75072) | Agricultural soil microbial communities from Utah to study Nitrogen management - Steer compost 2011 | ecosystem: Environmental > Terrestrial > Soil > Agricultural land | place: USA: Utah... | reverse complement strand
GCGGTAGGCTGGATCTGCAAAAGCAGAACTTCCTCACTCGGGCCATGCTTAAAAAAGCAATGAATATTACCGAGAATATGGAGAACATCAACCGCGAAGCCATTGCCAATTTCGCAGAGCAATGGGAAAAGTAACAGCTAAAACAATTCGCCGGCAGCGGGTGATGAATGATTTTGTCCAGGCAGCCCGGGAGATTCTAGATAGCCAGGGACTAGAGGGCGTATCTGCCCGCTAAGTTGCAGAACGAGCGGGCTGGTCCTATGCCACCATCTACAATTACTTCTCCGACATAAATAATCTACTCTGGCACTGCATCCCCGCCTATATTGCCGACATCAACACCCTGCTGTTGCAGGAAATTCAGACTGAGCCCCGGGGCAACCAACAATTAATCAAGTCCCTCAAAGCATATGCCCGCTATTTCTTGGAACGGCCCCAGCTCTACCGCTTTATGTTTCTGGCGGACATCGGGCCACCGCCGGCGGAATTGGCGGATAAGCTATCAGAGCCGGTACTGGCCCGGGGTCAGGAACAAATCCTCACCCTATGCGCCCAGCAAGGAACCATAGCCCAGGAGGACATCCCCATTATCGGAGAGCTGATATCTTGCGCCGTCAACGGCGCTCTCTACATGCAAGGCACGGGCAAATTCCCCATTTCGGCAGAGGAATTGGAAGGTAGAATTGAAAAATACGTCCAACATATTCTGGGAGAAAGAAGGACTGAAAGTGAAAAGAGGTAAAATTATTCTGTTGATAGTCCTGGGCCTAGTTATCATTCTAGGCACAGTCCTGGGTTTTCAACTCTCGTCGGCCATCGGGGAGGCCAAAACCATGGCCCAGGAAGAAATAACCGCACCCCCCTTGAACACTGTCCCCGATGGAACCTGGCGGGGGGCAGTCAATTGGGGCATAATCAAGGTAGAAGTAGAAGTAGAAGTGGCGGGGTCAGAAATCAGTGCCATTCAACTGCTTAAGCACGACAACGGTATGGGCAATGATGCAGAAATAATTACAGAAAATGTGCTTTCCAACCAGTCTGTGGACGTAGATACCGTCTCCGGAGCTACCATCAGTTCCCGTGCCATCCTGGCCGCCATCGCCGATGCCTTGAACAACAGTCAGTAAATATAAAAGGAGCCGTAGGGCTCCCTTTTTTTTGTAATAAAATGGAGGACAGACCTTTGTTTGGTTTATCTTTGCGAGTAAGGATTCTTGGCTGCGCCAGAATGACATGGGCTGCTGGGGAGACGCCTTGTGTTAGGCTTCTCTTTAAATCAATATTACCTTTTCATAAACTCCTTGATATGCCCAGCATGAACTTCATAATGCCCCCAGGTATTTTCCGCCAACACCTCCATTAGTGTCCAATCAGAGGGCATCCCCTCTATCAGTTGGGGATCCAATAATGCCTGGGGATTGATATTTTCCAAAGCCGTCAAGAGATGGGCAAAGACCCGGAGGGACTCGTCCTTTACATCATCCAGAGATCGAAATTGGTTTTCTCGATATATCGTCTCATTGCGGGCATCGGTGTCCAACTCCCAGAGCTGTGAACCCTCCAATTTACATGTGTTGAGGAGATCCACCATTTCCTTCTCGTACCAGGTAACGTGGGGGATAAGGTCCTTGATGGACCAGTCGCCACATACCCCGGGTTGGGCCATGGTTACTTCATCAACCTCGGCCAATAACCTGTCCCAATCCCGGCGAGCAAAAAGCAAGGTATTGATTATATCCTGCTTGAATTTGTTTTGCATACAGCATCGCTCCAATCTCTAGGGGTTAATTGACATCCCGGTGCCCTTCCGGCACAGGAACGGGAATAGAGCTGGCACTGCGGGCTGAACTATACCCGCTCCACAGCAAGTATACCGAGACAACTATTGTACCCAGAATGTCGATATACCGTGTAATGGTATGAGCCGGGTCTATGGCCACAGCAGTCAGGGCCACAATGACACATAAGCCCACCAGGCATTTGGCCCGGTAGAGGCGAATCTGGGCTGAAATAATTGGACTGGACTGCTCCCAATCCAAGCGATAATAGCGCCACCAAAACCAAGCGTTGGTTATTACCCCCATGGAGCCAAAGACCAGACCGGGATAGACATTGCCACCGGGCTGAAAACTGTGGATCCGGGAAAGGGCCAGCCCCAGCATAACCAAGCCAGAACAGAACAAACTGGCAGCCACACCCCAGCCCGTCCAGCGCTCCAACTTGGCTTGGGCTTGGGAAGATAGCTCGTGGTGGGTGATGTGGCGAAATACCATCCAAGATACAAAGAGGGCCATGAGCTCCACACTGCGGCGAATAAAATCTGCCAGCTGGGTAGTGGAACGCCCCAGCAGCACAGCAACACCCATGGTCAGCGGCGACCACGCCCCCAGGAGCAGGGCCACCAACAGTGTCCGCTCTCGCCTGGCACTCTGCTCTTTGCTCAGAGCCTGCATTCATACTCACCCCTCAAAAAGGACATTGGGGACGGTTCTTTTTGTCCCTTTTTCTTCCGGCTTGCCTTTACCACCCCAAGTACGTAAATAAGTACATCAAGGGTAAAATCAGCAGAGCTGCCGCCAAAGGAACGGTTAAAGTATCCAGGCCCCGACGGGAAAAGAGCTCTACAAAACCGCACACCGGTGCCACTATGGCGGACACCATCAGGCTGACATACCAGGATTGACCGCCATAAAAGAACATGGTCAAAAAAACCGCCGGAAAAGCAAAACCTATCATGGCCCCGGTGCCCTCCCAAGTCTTGGCCCCCTCAATCCAGCGGTGGAGCACATGGCGCTTACCCCAGAATTTGCCGATCAAGGCAGCGGCGGCGTCGCCAAAGCCCCAGGCCATCACTGCCACGGGAATAAGGTAATGCCACTGACGCCCCAACAACCCCCAAAAAATGAAAATCAAGAGGGCAAAGGTGAATTGGACAGTTAGCATCTGCCGCCGCAGTTCGCCGCCACGGGCACTGCGACTCACCAAGAGTTTTTTATACCAAGGCGTCCGCTCCAGCACCAGCAACACCGGGTAGGCCAGCACCACCAGCAAAAAGGCCGCCAGCACTGCCATGTACCATGTAGCAAAAAGCCTTACCATTAAGAATATGGAAAGACTGTATCCCACGTGCTGGATTTTCCGAACAAGCTCCTGGGGAGTCCGGGTCCAGGCCCTGAGGGCCATGGGCAACCCCACCAGGACAACCAAATAATAGGCCAGGAGGATCAATGTGCCCCAAAGATCATTTATCATCTTTGCTTCCTCCTGCCTGGGAGAAGTTCTGGGATATCAAGGCAAAAAAGCGCACTGCCTCCTCTATATCCTCCTCCCTTACCCCCTGGGTGGCGGTGGCAAAGACCTTGTCATAAATCTGCTCTATCTTTGCACCCTTATCCCGGGCCCGCTGGGTTAGCAGCACCCGGCTAACCCGTTTGTCATGGCTGTCCTTTTCCCTGCGCACAAATCCCTTTTTCTGCAAAGAATCCAGGGCCCGGGAAACTGCGGGCTTGCTAATCTCCAACTGGGTCACGATATCTTCTTGCCGGATTTCCTCACCCTGGGTCAAGAGATGCAAGATAATATTGCCCTCGGCACTGGTCAATCCCAAGGGTTTCAGCTCCTCGTTGATCATCTTCCGCGCCGAATGAATTATATTATTGGCGTACACCCACACATCCCTAATATTGGCCACATAAACCTCCCCCTTAGTTAACAAGTCAACTTACTTGTATTATACACTATATTAGTTCACCTGTTAACTAAATATGCCCCAAAGGGGCATAAAGCCGGAGATGTAAGGGCTAGTACTTGATTTCTATCTTTTTGCCAGGCTCATAGCCATCCAGGGTGGAGACCAGGGCAGTGAGGGTTTGTTCCAAAATCTGTTGGACGAAAGGAACCATGGTTATATCCTTATCTCCGATTTTCAGCTCTACCTTTTGTCGGAGCAGGCAATCTTCCCGGCTCCTTTTGCCCTGGATAATCTCTGCCAAAAGTTCTCGGCAGGACATGCCGCAGAGTCCACAGCATTCCTGGCTGAAATCCGGCAGGCGGCGGGAAACCTTGTCTTCCACAAATTGCACCAACTCCTGGGGCCTTTGGATTGCGTTATATACGGGTATCCCTTTGTATTCACGAATGCCGGTGTTGGCAATCTTGCCGGCGATGGCAAAGGTGTCGGGACCCAAGAGCTTATCTATCCCCGCCTCATCATGGGCACAGATTATCTTGGGGGCGTTGATGTCCTTTACCCCCTCCAGCACCACCCAATCCTGGGTGTAACATTCCAGGATTCTTTCCATGGGCAAGCGGTGGGGGTAAAGTATATCTGTCTCCTTTAAACCCCGGGCCGTCACCAGTTCCGCCCCCGCCTGGCGATGCCTATCTGTATTGGTTCCGGGGGTATCTATGGCAAAGGCCTCAAAGTGAATGTCCTTCACCGAGCCCACGGAATACCGCCGGGCTTTGAGACCTTGAATAATGGTCTCAACAGTGGTGGTCTTTCCCGATTGAGTTATACCGATAACTGAAACTACTTTCATATAATTCCCCTCCAATTCAAAGCCAGGATACCGAAGCCTACTGCCATGACGCTGGTGATGAGGGCCCAATCCCATCTGCTCAGCCGGGGCCATTCTAACCAAGTCCGCTGGGGGTAAGCGCGAAAGGCTCGGGCCTCCATGGCGGTGGCAATGCGCCGGGCCCGCACCATGGCCCCGGCCACGGTGGGCATGAGGATGTACGAGTATACCCGGAGTTTGTCCCGCCAGGGGATTTGCTCCAAATCTACACCCCGCAAGGCCATGGCCGTCAAGGCGTCTCGAAACTCCTCCATAAAAACCGGAATAAAACGGATGCCCAGCAACACCATGTATGCCAATTCGTAGGGCACCTTCATCTGCACCATGCCGGTGACCAGCTCCTGATAGTTCTTGCGGTTTAGAAACTGAACTCCGGCCAAAATCACCGCCAGGCGCAACAGCACCGCCAGGGCCGCCCAGAGCCCGCCGGAGGAGAGCAAAATATACTCTCGCCATTGCCAGTAAATTTGGCCATGGGGGTTGGTGAGGGATTGAACCAAGGCCAGTGTAATGATCAGCCAGCGAAAGCGTTTAAACCTCCGGACAAAATCGCCCAATGGGATTTTCGCTGCCACCAGTGCCAGCAAGGTCACAGCCAACAGACCGGCCAACACCAAGGGGTTGTTGATGGCAATGGCCAAGGAGGTTAGGATTACAACTGCGATGATTAGGGTACGGGCATCGGGAAAGGCGCTACTCATACAACTTTCCCCCCTCCAAGGTTAAGGTCCGGGCACAGAGCTGCCGACAGAACCCGTGGTCATGGCTAATTATTATATACCCCACACCCCGTTGCCCGACCTTCTCCAGGGCCTGGGCCAATTTGCGCTTGCGCAGCCAATCCAAGCCAGTGGAAGGCTCGTCCAGGAGGACAAATTCTGGATCCAGGGCCAACACCGCCGCCAAGGCCAAACGCTGTTTCTCGCCGTGGCTGAGGTTAAAGGGAAAGGCATCTCTGCGCCGCTCCAATTCAAACAGGGCCAACATCTCTTCCACCTTGGCCTCCACCTGGTCTGAATTCAATCCCCGGTGGCGCAAGGCAAAGCCCACTTCGTCAGCGACGCTGGCAGCAAAGAGCTGTTTCTCGGGGTTTTGGAACACATACCCCACCCGCTCACCCCTTTGGGCCAGGGGATAATCCCCCACAGGCCGTCCATCCAGCAGGACACGCCCCTGGGTAGGGGAAAGCAAGCCCATGATGAGCTTGCCCAGCGTGGTTTTTCCACAGCCGTTGCTGCCCACCAGGGCGACAGTATCCTGACGATTGAGGGCCAGATTGATGTCCCGCAACAAGGGTGGGCCCTGGGGCCAGCGAAAATTAATCTGTTCCAATTGGATAAAAGCCATGTCAATCATCTCCGTAGACCCTGGCCAACATCGCCGGGGAGAGGGAGCCCTGACCAGTGACGGCAACTTCCATCCTACCGCCGCGCAAAGAGATAATGCGGTCAGCCTTGGTCAATTGCTCCAAATTATGTTCCACCATCAGCACCGCCACCCCCTGGCGGCGCAAATCCGAGATTATGTCCTGGATACGTTTACAAGAGTGGGGATCCAGTTGGGCTGTAACTTCGTCCAACAAAAGCACACGGGGCTGCAGAGCCAGCACCGCCGCCAGGGCCACGATTTGCTGCTGCCCCCCGGACAACTGATTGGGGTTTGCCTCCAGCCAATCTTGGCAACCGGTCTGTTGGGCGATATCCCCAATCCGGGCCCGAATTTCCTCCCGGGGCACAGTAAGATTCTCAGGACCAAAAGCCAACTCATTCATCACCCGGGGCAAGAACAGTTGAGTCTGAGGATCCTGAAAAACAATGCCCAAGTCTGTGGTAATTTGGGGCAAGGTCAGTTCCGTCAAATTGCGGCCCAGGAGCCTTATTTCTCCGTTAACCTGGCCAGGCAGCTGGCGGGGAATAATTCCCGCCAGGGCCTGACAAAGAGTGCTTTTGCCACAGCCGCTGGGGCCCACTACTCCCATCAGTTCGCCGGGAGCCAGGGAAAAGCTCAGGTCGCTGAGCACTGGCTCAGCTTGTCCCCATGCCACCGAAACTCCCTGCACGCACAGGGCAGCATTCAACGCACGTCCACCTCTACAGCATATTTACACCAAAACTGACCGAACTCATGCTGCCGGGGTATAACTAGCAAGGGACCGGTCCCACCATTGGCCTTAGTTCCCAAGGGCTTGCCATCCATCAGCCAGACCAGGTAGATATGCTCCGGCTCCACCATCTCCTCGCCACCAAAACTAGTAGCAAAACCGTCGCTGGCCAGCACCGAAACGACACTGTCCTCCGTCACCAATCCAGGCTGCACTGCCTCGATTACCTCCAGGAGGGGCAAACCGGTGTACTGGTTCTCCCGGGGGTCCGCTCCGCTGGAGCGCAGCACCACAGAAAATTCTTCGCCACCCAATTGGGTGATCTCCTCCAGGGTAATGCTGCCCACCTCTTGCCCCTGCTCCTTGATAACCAAGGTGGCAGGATCCAATTGGCCCACCGAACGCCCGTTGAGCCAGGCCAACACAGCAACAGTGATTACCAAGACAACAATTACCCACAGCAAAATTTTACTGGACTTTTTCATTACTCCACCTCCCAAAATAAACATACCAAGATTATGACGTTTCCGGGAAACTAGTCCCGGGACGCAGTCCCTGCCGAAAATAAATCAAACCGACCCAGGCGGCGGAGGAGGCCATAGGCCACCAGACCACCCAAGCCCCCGGCCAGCACTGCCGTCAAAACCATGAGCAGAAAAGGCAACAGCGGCAATCGCCAAAATTCAATGCGCATGACCACCACCGACACCAGAAAGGAACCCGTGATATTGGCTGCCACACCGCCGACAAAGGCCCGAACCGGACTACGTGGCCCCTTTAACACCAAGTAGACCAGTTCCACCGCCAAGGCCGGTGCAGCATAGGTTACTATGCTAAAGGCCCCGTGGTTGCCAAAGGGCTGCATGAGTATAATTAGCCCTTGGACCAAACCGATGAGTAATGTGGTGCCAGGCTTATTGCCAGTGAGCCCGTAGCCCAGTACCAACCAGAGCATGTAAAACCCTCCGGCCACCACTCCACCAGGTATCATTATGGGTCCGGTGATGATCTGTGCCAGGGGAGTTATCACCGGTTTGATGGCGATGCCCAAGGCCGCCATCATGGTGATGATGACCAAGTCCAGGGTGGTAAAAGGGCGAAATAATTTCCCCATCCATAAGCCTCCTTCGATATAAAAAAACCGCGCCCGGTGCGCGGTTGTATGCCAACCAGCAAGTTCCTTTCCGCACCGGGAGGCGCAGGCGTTTCCCCCTGCACCCTAACGTCTAAGCTGGCTTAGCCCAAGCCTTAGCCAACTCAGATCGAAACTTGCCTGTGAAGGTTTTCTGCAAAACTAGACATTATCCTGCTAGAAAAGGCAGGAAGTTTTTATTTCTTGCAATAAAAATCTGGGGGAAAAGGAATCACGCCTGCGATTGGAGAAATTATGTATACAAAACTGCCACTGGAGGTCTTTATGAATAAATTATTCCTTACCGGCCGCCCTCGCTGTGGAAAAACAACGCTACTCCGCACCCAGGTCCAGGGGTTTGAGTCCCTGGGGGGCTTTGCCGTCCAACGCCTGATCAAGAGGGGACAGACCTGGGCCTTTCGGATGCTGGACTTGGCGGAAGAACCCTATGTCCCTCAGCTGGAATCCAACAAGGCCTTTGCCGACATCGTCATCTATATGAAATCCCAAGACAAGTGGCAGGGAGATAGGTCTGTCTTTGATGAAAAAGGTGGCCGGGCCCTGGAAAAATGTCTAGTGACCCAGCCTTTGGTAATCATGGATGAGCTGGGTATTTTTGAGCGAGAAGCCCTGGCCTTCCAAGCCAGCGTCCGCAATGTTCTGGACAGCCCCTTGCCGGTGCTGGGAGTCATCAAGGACAAAACTAACCCCTTCTTGGACCAGGTGCGGCAGCTGCCCCAGGTCCAAATTGAGAGATACCCCGGAGACGGGGTAGAAGCCAAGGTAAAGAATTATCTCCGCCGGGTGCGTCGATAGCATGCGGGGCTGGAATGCCAAGACCATTGACTGGTATCTGCGGGCCGGGGAGCATTCACAATATCCCAGCAAAATTTTAGCGGAAATTCTTCCGGAGCTGCGCCCCTACCAGCGGGTGCTGGACATTGGCTGCGGTCCCGGGCTCTGGGCCTTGGCCATGGCCCCCCGGGTGGCGGAGATCCTGGCCCTGGACCGCCAGAGCATAGTCTTGGACATCTTGGACTCTTTGACCAAGCAAAGGGGCCTGACCAATATTCACAGCCAAAGGGGCAATTGGCCCCAAATCGAGGTAGACAACGCAGACGTAGTGCTCAGCGCCTTTAGCAGTGGCGGCGTCATGAACAGCCCAGGGAGCATACAAAAGATGCTGGATTTACAGCCCGAGGCGATTTACTTGGTGGCCCCGGGCAAATACAGACCCCCCTTCGCCTGGAAGCCACATGCGGACCACCACCCCGACGCCAATCTTACCCTAGAAATACTGGGCAAGATGGACATAGCCTATAGCCAAAAGCTGTTGGAAGTAGATTTTGGCCAGCCGGTAAGGGATGAGGAAGAAGCGGCAGAATTTTTGGCTGGCTTTCTCAACATTTCCCGGGAAAAGGCCTGGAGACATGGGCAGAGAATCGCCCGGCCGCATCCCGCAGGTCTTTACCTGCCCAATCCCCGGAATGTGGTGCTAATCACAATCCAAACCAAATAAGGGACACTGCGTCGGTGTCCCTTATTTGGTTTTATTCTATTCCATGTTGACCGTGGGTCTCTTGTTCCTTGGTCTTATGGGAGATATACAGTTCATCAGCGGAGTTCATGCCGGCATAGACCACATCCTTTACATCTTCAACGCCCTGGTCCCGCAGCTGTTTCAAAAAAGCCTCCCGGGTCAGGCCAAGACCGGATAAGTTTTCCGCCTGGAGTTCCCCATCCAACACCAGGTCCCGGGTTAACCCCCGATACTGGGGAGTAAAACCCATATCTGAAGGCGTCGTCGGCTGATACTGGGGCTTGAGTAGCACCGTCAGCTGTCCATCTATTTCTAAAACGGCATAATCCACATCCCCTAGATTAAAGATATTCTTTTGCCGCAACAGCATAAGGAGCTGGGTAAGGGGGAGCCGGGCTCGGCGCAGGTTGTCGTAGATAATTTGGCCCTGCTCCACTATAATCATGGGCTCGGAATCAAAGATTTTTGTAGCCACAAAACTTTTTATATGGGCACAATCCAGGCCAACGGTGAGAACAGTCATCACCGCTAAGACAGCTGCAGCCCCCCAAGGGGAAGTAATTGCCCCCATGGCCACATTGGCCGTGAGATTGCCCACCGTCACCCCCATTACAAAGTCAAAAAAGGTGAGCTGGGAAATCATCTTCCGGCCCATCAACCGACTGAGCAATAGCAGGAAAAAATAGGCTAACACTGCTCGCAGAGATACCAGCACAATAGGATTCAAGATTTCCACCTCTTAGATATTTACCTTTTCTTAGAGCTAGGCAAAGCAAGCATCGCTATCATTATTCCCAGACAGTATACATAGTACACGGGGATCTGCCTTTTGTCTCTGCCAGGAATCCCACGCGAACACTAAAAGAGGCCCCGGATGGGGCCTCTTTTGGCTACTATTCCTCAGCCTCTTCTTCTTGGGTTTCTTCGCTTTCCACTTCTGGCTCCTGGGTTATTTCTGCGTCACGCTTATGGCGCTTGGGCACACAGAGTTCATCACAGGGGAAAATCTCCAGGGGATTTTCGATATGGGGATTGGCGTTAATCAAGGCGTGTACGCTGACATCGAACTTTTTAGCGATGGTGTACATGGTGTCACCAGACCGCACTGTATAACGTTCCCGAAATCCCGGGGGACATCTGTCAGGCTTGCGACACTTATGATCCTCGCAAGGCACGCAGAGCACATCACAGGGAAAGATTTCTGCCGGATTAGAGATGTGAGGATTGGCCTTTATCAAGGCCTGGAGGCTGACGTCAAACTTCTTGGCAATGGTAAACATGCTGTCACCGCGCCGCACGGTGTAGCGGCAACGGAAGCCCGGGGGACAGCGGTCAGGTTCCCGGCATTCATCCTCTTCACAGGGTACGCAGAGCACATCACAAGGGAAGATTTCTTTGGGATTCGTGATATGCGGGTTGGCGTTGATCAGAGCCTGGAGACTGACGCCGAAGCGCTGAGCAATGCTAAACATGCTGTCGCCACGCCGCACGGTGTAACGACAACGGAAGCCCGGGGGACAGCGGTCAGGTTCCCGACATTCCTCTTCGCAGGGCACGCAGAGCACATCACAGGGGAAGATTTCATTGGGATTCGTGATATGCGGGTTGGCGTTGATCAGAGCCTGGAGACTGACGCCGAAGCGCTGGGCAATGCTAAACATGCTGTCACCGGGGCGCACGGTGTAACGGCAACGGAAGCCCGGGGGACAACGATCAGGTTCCCGACATTCCTCTTCGCAGGGCACGCAGAGCACATCACAGGGGAAAATTTCCGCTGGATTTGTGATATGGGGGTTGGCGTTGATTAGCGCCTGAAGGCTGATGCCAAAGCGCTGGGCAATGAGGAACATGGTGTCGCCGGGCTGCACGGTGTAGCGGCAGCGGAAGCCCGGGGGACAGGAGGCGGGAACACGGCAATCCTGCTCACCGGGAACGCAGAGTACATCACCGGGGAAAATCTCATTGGGGTTGGTGATATGGGGGTTGGCGTTAATCAGAGCCTGAAGGCTGACGCCAAAGCGTTGGGCGATAAAGAACATGGTATCGCCGGATTGCACTGTATACCGGCCCTGGAAGCCCGGGGGACAGGATGCAGGTACGCGGCCGCCGGGATCACCTACACCGGGGACGCAGAGCACATCGCCGGGGAAAATCTCATTGGGATTGGTGATGTGGGGGTTGGCATTGATTAGCGCCTGAAGGCTGACACCAAATCGTTGAGCAATAAAGAACATGGTGTCACCGGAGCGCACTGTATACCGGCCTTGGAAATTGGGAGGACAGCTGGCAGGAACCCGGCCTCCTCGCCGATAGCCCATGTCCTCCGACTGTTCACACCAGTTACAGCAACCACTTTGAATTCTATCCAATCATATGACCTCCCTTCCTGGTTCTCTTTCATCATATGAAGGGAGACATAAAAGAGTGTTCAGGGCAATTGTTTATCTCACGGAACTGGCCAAGGAAAGATTCGGTCCAGAACTGAGCCAAGAACTTCGGTGGGGTTAGGGAGAGGGGCTCGAGCAGCCATCAGCAGAGCATAGGCAAAGGCCAAGGACCAAATTACTGCAAATGCCGCCAGCTCCCGCCAGCGACGTTTTTTAATGATAATGGGTACTTGAAACAGGGCAATAAAGACCATGAGCACTCCTACGTAAATCATCTACCCACTCCCTACCTGAATTTCAGGGGATCCAAAATCAAGCCTGCCCTGCGCAGGTGTGCTTCCACGTCAATCTTTACTTCTAACATGGGAAACAGCTCATCCCAGCTCTCTGCCAATTCACCCCACTCCCGAGGCATTTTGCGGTGAATAGCATCGCCAAAACCCAAGATATCAGCGTTAAGGGCCTGAGCCTTGTTCAGCACGCCTCGAATATCATTGCGCACCTCCTCTGCCATCCGCCTCTCCAAACTTTGGATATCCCCAGGGGTAAGTTCCAAGGGGCTGGTCGTATCTTCAATTCTGCCCTCGGCCTTAACCCAGACCTGAATCTGAACCCCCTCCCCGCTTTTCACCGGCTTTACCCTTGTTTGAGATTCAGTGATTTCCACAAAGACAAATTCCCCTTCCCGTTGGGGATTCTTGAGCGTTAGAACCGTTCTAACAACTCTTCCTTCTATCCAGTTCCATCCTATAGTATCACCCTCATCCAACCAGCCCAGCATGCGATCTCCTTTAAAGATGGCACCACCGCCAAGCCGCACAGGATTGGGCGTCATAGCGTTTTGCCCATCCCCACCTTCCTCCTCGGTCCCGTCCTGAAGCAATTGGACTCTTCCTAGAAAGATTTCCCTCCCTGCCCGGGTAGCATGGGTATAAAGCTCCCGCAGGGTTTTTGTTGGAAACAGGGCCCGTTCAAAGGTTATAGTCACCATCTGGCGCCGAAGGCCGCGACCGCCGGTGTCCTCCAAGGGGTAATTTGCGCTCAGCACCGTTGCCAAATCCCCCTCCACAACCGCCGGGCGGGCAATGGAGCGCAACTGGTGGTCCCGTTCAAATACCTCCAACACCGGTCCAATTCCATGACGCGCCAGCTCCTCGGAAAAGAGCACTACAGTTATATGGGCCCAAAACAGCTCTCTACTGGACTCCTGGGCCAAATTCCGCATTGCCTCTTTTGGAGTTTGCCCCTGGGCAGTCAGGGTCCAAAAAGCTTCCTGCTCGTTTCCTCCACCTTGACCATCACCCTGGGACCCCAGCCCCAGCGGATTGGCAATCTGAGCAATGACTTCGTATTGATCTTCCTTGGTGTCATAGTCGAAGCCCACGGCGATAACAAAAGCCGTCTCTTCCGGCTCCCGCCGGTCCCAACAAGAAGCGGTTAAGACAATGGTCACACATAGCAGGATGGAAACTACTGGCTTACACTTCATTTGCCATCTTCCTTTCCCAAAACGCACCCCCGCATGGGGATTTTTAAAATGTGCTTAATAATAAACACCAGCCACAGACTGCCGTGGGGGAGGGCCAGCAGGAAAAATACAAAGGGGCCTACGATTTTGGGCGAAAAGAATTCCT
>Ga0079223_10001672_pt1 | contig 13376 bp, 7 predicted proteins | sample Stecom2011_FD_75072 | JGI IMG/M metagenome (GOLD analysis project Ga0079223, IMG submission 75072) | Agricultural soil microbial communities from Utah to study Nitrogen management - Steer compost 2011 | ecosystem: Environmental > Terrestrial > Soil > Agricultural land | place: USA: Utah... | reverse complement strand
TGGATATAAAAGGATATTAAAAAACAAGAGAAAAAAAGTGAAAAATTTAAAAGTCTTAGACATGTCTGATTTATTATATTAAAATTATATTCCTTTTAATGCTTTATACCTTAATAAAGCTTCAACGAAATAATAGTCGGCATAAGTCAAAGGTACATCAACTTCACTGTTACCCGGTAAATGTCCTACGCTTCTCTTCAGTATAAAGAACCCGTTGGTTCCAGGCTCTGCTAAATATTCAGGTGAGGACAGTGTAGTAAGCTGTTTCTCTGCTGTTGATATATATTTATCACTTAGTTCGCCGTCAGTCATTGTACTTAATTCCACCAAAGCAGAAGCCATAATAGCACCGGCAGATGCGTCCCTTAATGTATTGGGTATATCGGTAGCAAGATAATCCCAATAAGGTATGCCATCTTCCGGCATATTAGGATGATCGATCATCAGGTTAGCAATAGCGATTGCCTGATCGAGGTATCTTTGCTGTTTTGTTTCGCGATACATTACCACGTAACCATACAATCCCCAAGCATTCCCACGTGCCCATATTGATTCATCAAAAGCACCCTGATGGGTTTGTTTCACATGAGGAAGGCCTGTAACAGTATCATAAGAAACTACATGATAAGAGCTCATATCTTCCCTGTAATGATGCTCCAGTGTCTTATCTGAATGCGAAACAGCCACTTCACGGAATATATCTTCATTGGTATTGTGATAGTTCCACATTAGTAGTTCAAGATTCATCATGTTATCAATAATAACAGCATATTGCCATTTATTAGGATTTGAATTCCATGACCTGATTACACCCAATTCAGGGCTGTATCTTTGGAGGGCACTTTTACCGGCTACTTTTAATACTTCTTCATAATCATCACGATTTGTAAGGCGATAACCATTACCGAAACTACAATTGATCTGAAAACCGATATCATGATCGTAAGTATTATATTTTTCTTTTTCAACACGTGCAGTGTATTCTTCTGCAAGAGTTCTGTGCTTAGGATCATCGGTATATTCATACACATACCAAAGCACTCCGGGATAGAAACCACTGCACCACCATCTGGAAGTTGACGTTATGATTTCATCTTTTTCAGCATTATATGATCTTGGCAGAGTGCCTTCCTTATCATCTAAGTATTCGGCCATTAGCTCTGCCTGTTTGGCAGCTACATCAAAACTTCTTGCGATAACATCCTGCATTGGATCCGGCTTTTGGCATGATACAATAACCAGAAGTAAAACAAAATAAGCAGATAATTTTCTCATTTCAATAATTATATAGTTAAACAATATTACCAATCTTCAAGATTCCTGCTAAATTCTGCCTCGACATCAGCAGAAGCCGGAAGTAATTTTATCATTAAATTTTGCTGTTCATCCGGATTCAACTCAGTTTCGAAACCTACGAGAACAGTACCTGGATTAGGAGCATCGTAGTCGGTTACAGGCTGAGAACTCCAGGTCGTTAAACTTATACCGGCAGGTTCATCCACCTTGAGGATTAATTGCTTTCCATCCTTTTTGAGTATGGCAGAATTTCCACCTGTAATTTCCACATCAGCTCCCGTAAGCATTTGCCATTGAACATTAGCCTTCTGTGATCCTGCCTTCAATTCATCTCTTACTACTATATACTGACCATCAACAATGGCAGCACCCCTTAAAGCTTGTGCCAACTGATTTTCATAAACACTGATCATCTCCGTAACCGCAAACATAAAATCAGGATTATCGCCATGCTTCTCTATTTTTGCATATCCTTTTACACGCTGAAGCTCACCATTTACAGTTAGAGTATTATGAATATAGTTATTCAATCTGAGGATTGTCCACCTTTCAGCATCCTGAGTTCGTCCAAATATTGACATTCCGCGTGATTCCAATGATTCATAATTCTGACTTCCCATATCCAGTGCCCATCTTACTCCATCAGCTTCCATGATAAAAGATCCGATGTCCATATGGCCATGGTTAACTGAAGGTGAACCACCTTTAAACCCCAGGTAAAGAGCATTGGGATCCGACCAGGAAGTGCGTGCCAGCATTAATGGCATTTTACCCTGCCCTACATACTGTGTTTCCTGTGGCTCAACGATATTATCCATTGGAATATCTTTTCCCCAGATCATCACTGCCGGCAATATTCGATTTCTTGTAAAGCGGGAATAATCATCACGATTAAGATGTTGTTTTTCGATCCACAATAACGAAGGATCATTATTTTTCTGAGCAAACCAAAACATTGCAGGGCTTAAACTCGCACCTCCACCGGCGTCACCCCAGTTATAACTCGATCCGGTAGGTGTAACCATTGACTGCAAAAAAGTTCCTGTTTTTAAATACCCCGGGTGCTTTGAATAATCAAACAACCCCGGATCAACCTTATCTAAAGCACTGGTGAGTAAAACATTAAATGAGGTGCCATAGTTCCAATAGCCATAACCTTCAGGATAAGCTCCATCAGGTTCATAATCCTCCATGGGCAGATGAATGGTTTCCAAAGCCCTGTTAATGACCTCATCTGCCAGTTCAGGATAATCTTCCTGAATGGCTAATACGCCATATACCATACCTGCATTACATACCTGATTCCAATTATGTGTAGCTGTTAAAAACCAATTGTAGTCTGAATCAAAGGAAGGTTCAATCCCTTTCTTTACCATTGCTTCCCTGATTGTGTTTTTTGAATCTTCACCCAATTCATCAAACAACCAGTCATAGCCTATAGCCATACCCATTGTCATTTCAGCTACATCAAGAAAGTGAGAAGGATTCCAGTCACTAAAATTAGCAGCTGCCAGCATCTCCGATTCAGCCTTCTGAAGATATTGGTCTTCACCAGTCATCCTGTAAGCATAGGAAAGATAAAAAACCCGGCGGAGCAATTCACGTGATACCGATAATAATCGACGCCCTGTCATCTTCCTTTCTAATAAAGGCAAAGCAACTATTTTATTACATTCGTCCAAAATAGCCTGATGCATTTTTGCCCACGTAGCATCATTATCAATTAAGTTCTTAATTTGTTCTTCTTCACCCTCCGATAAAAGAATCCGTGGGTGATTTAAGTCATTTATTTCAGTATTGGTTGAATCATCATTTTTGCATGTAATTAAAAACGAAAAACCTAAAACAACAAATAATACTATGAAGCTGATTTTTTTATACATAGGAATCATTATTTTTCGATGTTTATAATTTTATTGTTACGCTATCTCCTGCATAATTATCCTGAGGCAGTGAAATAGAAATCTGAGATGTTCCATCATTTTCATTCCAGGTTGACATATAATCTTCGCCATTTCTTTCAATTCTTTTAGAAATGGATAAATTAAACTTCGACAACTCACGATTAGGATCTGAAACTGTTATTTCATTCACTTTCCCATCTTTAACTTTAATCATAATAATGCCTGGATTATGTGCCGCAATTTTTAAGTTACCATCAACATTTACTTCACCTCCTTTATAAAATACAGCCTGAACCATATTTAATTCATTATGCTTAACCGCCTGAATATAATAATCATTCTGCAGGACGGTCACGTTCTTTTTTGATATGTTCTGTCGGAGTTTATCTACAGATGTTGCCGGTACGATCAAATATTCGTAGGTGGCATCCGATGGCCTTTTGCCATGATCTATCCATAACTTAAACACATCCATAGAAACTTCCTCTTTGGGGGTACTGGTTTGTTTACTAATTCTCCACCATGAACCACTTTCAGCCTCATTCTTCAGGTTTATTGTGGTTGGTTTAGGAAATACATAACCAATTCCATCGTGCAGTATCCAATCAACATTATCATATTGATTTTCTCCTTGTTCAATAACAGAATCTTTATTATCGGAAGAAAGGATTACATCACTCCGAAGCAAACTTTGATTAAGAGTAGTTACAACCGGAAGTTGTTGCTTACACGAGATGCCAGCTCCCAAACACATATACTCATCATCGAATAAAAACCACGATTTACGTGCAATTAGAGGATCATGCGGACTTTTGAAGTCGAATGCAACCGCACCATATGTACCATCAGTTGCTGCACCTACAAAATCAGTTTCGCCTAATTTTTGAATCTGATTGGGGGCAGGAAGTTCAGCTTTCTGCATGGTGGTAGTTCCTGGAAATTTCTGATAATCAAATACAGGAAAGATATCATAATACTGTGTACCTGTAGTTGAGATGTGGTTGGCGCCATCTCCCTTGTGATGGTTGAGCAATCCTTCACTGTTATAAGGTTCTTCCATATTGTGGGTTCTGGTTGAATACATCCTTACTGATGTAAACCATCCAGGCCTTTGATATGAAAAATGTTCGGTATTCCAAAAAAACGTAGCATGCGATCTGGTTGGCTTGGCATCGTTCTTTCTGATTTCAACGATTTCCTGAAGTTCATCTTTTCGATAAGATGTAGTTAGCAATAACCTCTCTGCCGGTGCCGCACTAAATGGCCTCAAGGCTCCTCTTCGGCTGATACTACGGTTTTCCTCCCCAGGATCAGGGAACTTCCCAAAGACAACTGTTTTTGAAATACCATCAAGATAATAATCAACAAGAGTCTCCAGTCTTTCATCAGAGAAAGAAAATCTTGTATCAGCAGTATATACAGCCCATTCAATAAAAGCATCAGCATACCCCAAACCATAAGATAAGGTATTGTTCACACCGTCTGCTCTGTGATGAAAACTATTCCCAAACTGAATCCCCCGTCCGCCTGCAGTGCGATTACCAAATCCTGAAGATTGGTAACGATAAGTGTAACCATAATTTCTTCCTATCCATTCTACATAATAGATTTCATTCTCGATTACATTAATAACCTTTTCAAATGTCTCCTTATCACCAAGAAATAGTAAATTTTTAGCCTGTATCCCCGATATTTTAATCCTGTCTCCACCAGGCCTTGCACCTGGTGCATCAATATGAGCACGGCCTATAATCGGTTGCGTCTTTTCGACCAAATCCTTCGGTAACTGATCACCAATGAGAAGCATTACCTGTACAAGGTTATTGGGCGTACCTACCTGATTATGCCACCAGTTATCGCATATATAATCATTATCAGCCCAATGGCCCAATGCTAGTTCTACTGCCCGTTTAACTTTTTTATTCCTATAGTACTTTGAAGATTTAACAGCATAAGCTCTTGAGAGTGCAACCAGATTTGCAGAATGTCTGCTGTGTTGAAATCCCTCATTCGACACATCTTTATAATCGATACCCGGCCAGGTTCCATCCTCATTTAAAGTTTCAATCAGAACCTTAATAGTTTCATCATTTACCGGATATTTTTTTGCTGCTTCAACAACCCTTTTCTTAATTATATCAAAATCGGAAGGAGCACCTTTTGCAAAAAGAGTAACTCCAAACAGAAGAATGAATAATAGTGGTTTAAAATAAATTTTCATTTCAGAATGGTTTAATATTAATACTTTCATCTACTTGTACAAATCAATCTTTATTTAATTTCTCACCCTACGGTCTTTTATCTTTCCATAATTTAAAATCATCCCAATAAATTTCAAGTGCTTTATCTTCGCTCTTCATATATTCTATTAATTTTTTAGAAGTATATAATTTTAATGGATTAAAATGGGTGACTCCATCCGGATCAGGATCATCTGAATTATGAGTATAATCAACTATATCAAAAATCTTAATCTTTTCGCCATCCTCAGGTTGTATTGTCATGTAAAACCTGCCTCTATTATTGTCACCTTCCTTATAATAATACTCCATAGTGAACCACTCACCAACAGGTACAGGCACCTGTTGATTTACTTCCGACCAAAGGGTGGTATACTTTTGTTTGCCATCTTCAAATAATTCGCAATCCTGCCCATCTATTATGAAATATAAATCACCTTCTTCGGCCTTAGGTTTCCCTATACCCAATGTTATTCTGAATCCATACGGAACCGTTTGGCTCCATGTAATATTATTCCAAAACTCAGCAATGGTCAACCAGTGAATCTTTTCAGGAAAAGAACGTACAGTATTCATATCCTCCGGCAGATACATTTTAACCGACTGATAAAATTCCTTTAATCCTGTTGCAGCACCATATAAATTAGCCTGTATTCTTCCTTTGGAGCCACCAACATTAGAATCATTTAGCCTAAACCACAGGACATGATTGTCCGGATTACCAGGTTCCCGGATTATTTTTGCAATTCGTTGAGTTGAATCACCACCCTGGTATTGAATATTAAAGTTCCCCACCAGTGGATTTTCGTCCAAATCCTTAACCCAATCATTTTTAGCATCATAAAAATTATCTTTCCCTGTAATATCCTCATCAGAACCGCGTGGCACTATTTTAGAATCAGGTTCAAATCCGGATTGAAATATTAATTCTCCTTTTACGGATTCCTCTTCTTTTTCCTGCCCACATGATGCCACTCCAAAAACTATTAACAGGATTATGAAAAATTTACTCATTGCCGGCTTTTGAAAAAAGTTATTATTATTTGCTACTTACTATTTAAACTGCAACTACATCCCAGCCAACCGGACTTTTATTGCAGTATTACCATTTTTAACGGTCCAGGCAGGTATTTTTATTTCCAGACGTTTCAAACCTTTCATCTGCCGGTCAAGTTCAAGAGGAGCAGGATCAAGTGAAATAACAGATACCATTAGTTCAGGATGCGATAGATTCTCCAGTTTTAATTGCTGTCCATCCTGTTTCAATATTGCACCACCGTCAACTACTTCTACATCAGCAGTAGTAAGCATTTGCCATGTTATTAATTCTGTTTGATCATTTATTGATATTTCATCTTCAATCAGAACAGATACCGGGCTGTCTTTCGTAAATTTTCGTGAAGCTGAAGCCACTAAATCTCCAAGGGTAGAAGACATATCAAAAGTTGCCTGTGGATTGTTTCCTTCTTTAAATTCAGTAAGCGTTACCAATCCCTCGGTACGATGCAATTCATCATTGATGGTTATGGTACTATGCCCATAGTTATTCTTGGTAAGTAAAGTCCAGCGTTCACAGTCCTGACACCTTCCCCATAAATTAAAACCTGTTTTTTCCAGTTCATGATAGCTTTGGTTACCCGGATCAACAGACCATCTGACTCCATTTAATTCAAAAATAAAAGAACCACCATCCATATTTCCATGATTTACCATACCACGACCACCTTTACCTCCAAAATAATAATCATGTGAATCTTTATCATCACCGGTAAATACAACTACAGGATTTGCTCCTTCACCTTTCCATGCCACAGGCACTTTTTCAGCCCCTTTCTCTTCATATTGAGCCAACCACACCGAAGCTGCACCTGCTAATCGTGAAAGTTTACCCATATCCTCAGCAGGCATTAAAAAACGTTCTCTCTCAAAATATGAACTGTTCCCTGTTTTAGTAGCAAACCAAGCCAATGTAATGTCACCCTGTGCACCTCTTTTGTCACCACAATCTGCAAAATTGTAATACCATCCTGAGGGTGCATTCATCAATACTCTGAATGTTGCACTTTCTTTAAAACCTGGATAGTTAAAGTGTCCAAAGTCAGTTCCAAATGCACTTTCTAACATAGCAGCAGTGGTAACAGAAAAACTGGTTCCGTAACTCCAATAGGTAGAACCTTCGGGATAAACTCCGTCAGGCATGTATTCCACCAGCGAATGTGGCAATCCGTCAAGTGCCCTCCAAATTGTTTTAGAAGCAAGTTCAGGATCAACTTCAGCGATTGTGATTGCGGCTGCTATCATACCTCCATTACAAACCTGGTTCCAGTTGTTAGTACCATACGCCCACCCCGGGTTTTTACCATTCTCGGGCCAACTGGGTTTAATTCCCTTCTCTATTAGCGCATTTTTTGCTAAGTCGATCGTAGACTTAGGAAGTTTGCCGGCAGTCCAGTCTAAAGCGATCGCAACTGCCATCGACATTTCAGCAACATCTAAGTAATGGGAAGGATTCCAGTCGGAGAAATTACATACAGCAACAACTTCATCATTAATTCTTTGAAGCACCTTTCGATCCTTCTCAATATGATAAACCATCCCCAGCATATTCATCCGGTACAGCATTTCCCTTGAAACGGATAATAATCTACGGCCTATCTGAATACGCTCCAGGAGTGGTTCATTCTGAATATCGGTTGCATTCAATTGAATCGCCCTATACATATTCTGAGTCACCGGATCACTTTTGAGCTTCTTCTTTAATATTTTATCGGTTTTAGAATTTAAAACCAATCTCGGCAACGACTTTCTAAGATTCTTTTTAAGATACTGTTCGGTGATAGGATTATCGAGTTTTGGCATTTCTTTTTCTTCAGATGCCGGATTACCTGATCCAAATACTGAACCCGCTGATAATACCAACATGCAAATAATTCCCACAAAGAGTTTTGCGTTCATAATAATTTCTTTTTGATTATAACTTATAACTTATTTGTTGTTTCTTTCCATCATGTTCCACTTCAAGCATATAATGTGAAGCACCAGGCTCAGAATCTTCCAATAACCTCACCTTTACATCAGGTATTTTCTGTTCAAAAGGTGCAACTAAAGTTATGAAGCGTAAGTTTTTATTCTCATTTTCTTTTTGAAGATGAAACCCGAAAGCCGGCCGTTTCTCCTTCTTTGTATAAACATACGAAACCCATCCTTCTTCTTCTTCCAAATCGAGTCCGGGTTGTTTCTGAGCACGTACATGCACATTCCAGCCATCAGGATGTGTTGAGGTCACAGAAAATTCATTGCGATTATACACAGGACCACTTATATTTGGTGCCAATTGAAAATGAATAGCTACATTACCTGTTGCATGACCTATGGCCTCATCTATAACCACAAAGAATTTATTATCAATAAATAATATTGCTCTGCGGTGGGAAAGGTTGTCATAACTTCCATTTTCTACCACCAAAATATCAAGGCTATCACCCGGCTGCCACAAAAGAAGTTGGGGATCATATTTTGAATTTAACCCATCCAATGTAAGTGTTTGATGCACCTTCGTTTGTCTAAACCAAGCCCTTCCTTCGGGATTGCCGCTATAGATATAACTTCCTGCATCAGGCATTAAATTCCTTCCACCTGCGTATACATCAAAAGTACCATTATCAGGTTGACTATGCGCTCCGCCATCAGGGCCACATTTTAATACCATACAAATTGCATCTTCGTTCCACCCGCTCCGCATCGAGTAAAGACCACTATAAGGAAAAGCATAAGCTGTAGAATCGGGTTGGTTACCTTCCTGGCCATCTGTAGCCAGGTACATGAAATCTTCTCTTTCATAAAAGTCAGCCCATTCCAGGAATCTTCGTTTATGCTGTCCGGGTGAACCTTCCCAGGCATCGCCAAATTGTACATTCGTACCATTAGGAAGGCCTAATTTTAGCGGAACCTCACACATCTTCTCAATACGATCAAGATATGAAACAGGAAAAGCATCTTCTATCCCATTTAATCGTGCAAGTTCATAAGTTCTCATGAACCAACCAATACACCCCAGATGGTATCCCATGGCAAGTTCCCTTTGATGTCCGTCGGGGTATACCTGTATGTTTATTTCATTATTTAATCTGCGAAATGCTTCATTTCTCCACTTCTCAGCATCAGCAAACTCAGGAAAGGTCATTGCAATAAAAGCCATCCCTTCAGCCTCCATTAAGCCCCAGTTGCTCCTGGTGGTATATTTAGTCATTAAATATTCAGCATGATCGTAACAGCTGTTTAAGAAAGCTACTAAAACCTCAGGAGTGAACGATGGAGAATCAATAAAGCGTTGAAATATCCCTGTCCATCTATAACCACGTATTCCAGCCTCTATTGAACGCCAGGCATATTTATGCTCCTCGTCATTTGGGTTCTTTAGGGTCCAATCAATCAATTGTGCAGCCCATTCCCTGGCATACTTCTCGTCACCGGTCTGCCAATAAGCCCGTCCCATTGATTCCCAAAAACTCATCCTGTTAAGCTGCCATACCCATTCCATGTCAGGTACAGGCCTGGTGTTCCAATTAATATCCTCACCACAAAAATGAGGAGGATAAGCAGGCTGGCCAACGAATATATGTTTTAATGCATTTTCAGCAACTTCAATATCCTTAGCAGAGGCAACATTTCTTATATCATCTCTTCGCAAACTTCTTTCAATAGGATGCTTTACCGAAATTCTATGCTTATAGTATTTTAATAAAGCCCTGGTTGCTTCTTCCGCATTATCTTGTAATTCTTTGACATTCTCCAGACCTGGAGCATTTAAATTTATTCTTGAAAGAAGCAATTCTGAATTTGAATTAAATCTTTGGCCTGTAGCAGTCGACAGAGCTGATAAATAATACAAACAAAAAATTCCTGCTAAATAATACCTCTTGAATTTCATTAGAGTCGTGTAATTCTTCATTTGTTCAATCATGTATTTTTCTTGTTTATAATTATTTATTAGTGTCAGATGAACCTTTTTAAAATGTTTTCATCTTTCTCCCTAACTAATACATTAGGTTCCATTCATATAAACCCATCATTTTAACACCCTGACCACACTTCCATTCAACTCAAACTTAACAGGTCCGGTAGCTGATAAAGAATAATCATTCGATATATTAAACTTTAATTCAGCTGATGCAGTACCATCAATTGATTCAAGCTTCAGATGCTTATATGTAATATGCTTACCTTCGCCTAAATACATTCTTTCTAATTGTCCCTCATCATCAAAGGATACAACTCCAAAATGGCCACTGAAACTCCAATCCTTATCTTTAATATTTACTTCTGTTGAATTCCCCTGAAATATGAGTTGATAGGATCCATCATTATGTTTTACACGTAATACAGTTGTATTTTCATCAGAAAAATCCTTCATTTTTTCAACAGATTGAACAGAATTTTTATCCTTAGTAAAAGAAGGTTCAAAAACAACTACAAATGGATCACTCCAGGCTTCTCTCTCTGCACGAATTGTAAATAACGGCATGGGTATATCATTATAATGACTACCTGCAGTCTTAACCGGTAATGATTTAGCTTTATAGTATGTTTTATTCTGAAGCGCCGGAACAATTGCATTCATATAAATATCGTTTTCATTCCTGTCTCTGGCAGAAAATACTCCCCTCATACTTTCTTCGTAACCCTCCAGCTTTTCCACCTCCGAATAGAACCTGAATCCCGGTTTATCCTTTCCGGTTAAAGGATATTGGCCTGGCTTCATCGCGATTGGATGATTGTTTTTATCCAGAAATTCAAATTTATCTCCTATATTATGGTACACATAATCATTTGAAACTTCATTATCCGATCTGTAAATATCAACATAATATCCGGTACTATCTGATGTACGAACAATAGCCATAGTACGCAGCTGATTTGTATTGGTTGAATGATCAAAATATCTGGTATCAGTAAATGAATAGAATGGTGATACTGCTTTCTCATCAGGCATAGGTTCCATTGCAGCAAGTTCAACCTGCCCGATGTTTTTCCGGCCTGCTCCCCCACTAAAAGGTACAGAGCTGGAAGATCCGGCTGCTACCACTGTATTATGAGCTGCCCACTGACTAAAATAATTTTGATGCAATGGATGTTCATAATTTGGCCCGGTGCCTGCATCGATTCCCATCACTTCACCACTTCCATATAATTCCATCGACATCCCATTACAATGATTATGGTTGTAGCTCGCACCTTGTACTCCATACATAAGTCCATGATTTACATCAGAGCCATTTCTTTGAAGATAAAAGCGTGCGAATTCAAGTTCACCACTCCTCGGCCATGTATAGGTAACATTTTCCGTTTCGGGAAATTCAGGCAGAAAGGTTAACAATCCGAATATTCCGGATTTACTCCGATCATGCATACCATGTTCCAGTAAAGTTTTCATGGCTGCCATCATATTAGGTAGTTCCGGCCAATTATACTTTGCTGCTATAGCAAGGCCTGTCTCTACTGTCTGCGGACTTTGAAAAGCTCTGCCTGTGTCTCCAAAAGCTGAAACCAGCATATTAGGGAACGAATATTTTAACATGGCATAAGTGGCACTAAACAGTTCAGGGAATCGTTTAAAAACCGAATAGCCATTTTTCTCAAGCGCATAAGCAGCATTTACAAGATTTGAAACAGGAAAGTTATGATACCCACCCGGCTCTTTCCAATGACCATCATGAGTAAGCCAATTTTCTACAGTTGAAGCAAGGCTCAAGTGTCCACAAGATCCGTTTATGGTATCGCGCTCAAGAACAAACTGAAGATAATAATCCCGTTTATCCTTATCATCAAGACTTAGAGCAGCGTAAACCAGGGTAGAACTTACCGCTGCATACCAGTTGTTGTTCCAAAATCCTCTGAAAGTCAATGTTGAAGCAAATTTTTCAAATACATTCTGATAATAGCTAAGTTCATATCCTTCTTTCTTCAGGAATGGGTAAACAAAATCATAAGCAAGGATTAAACTTTGATAACGGTTATCACCCAACGTTTGAATATCAAGAAAACCAGTCCGGCAAGCACCTACTATGGGTTCCTGATATGAAGCACCATGCGCCCACTGATCTAATATATCAGCAGCAAAACGTGCATATTTTTCATCGCCTTCAAGCCAGTAGATAACTGCTGCACTCAAGGCAAGGTTATTGATTTCTCCATTTATTGTTGAAACAAACTGTTGAGGGTCAATAAAATCTTTTTGATTGGTTTCTGTGTTTAATGCCCATATATAGCTGGCAGTATCATAAGGCACCAATTCTTCAATAGAAGGCCTTATATAAGAGGCTCCACTTTCTGTAACGGGATTTCTTTTGTGCGTTGATACCCGAACGGTAGGAACGGGAGCGTCGCCTGAATAATTAACCAGATAATGCCCGTTGCCATTATCGTAAGCATGTGTATAACGTTTACCTTCTACCCTGTTCATCAGATAACGACTTAAAATCCATTCCGGGTCGTTCTGATGACGTTCTACATAGGGTTTTACTTTTGTATAATGTTCTTCATATATTTTTTGAGCCCAGGCCTGCTCTTGAATCTTTTCTAATACAGCTTCTTTTTCAGAATTATTTACCAGGATGTGGGGAAAACCAGCCTGAGCATTACAATTTAACCCAAATATCTGAATAGAAAATAAAAATAAAAAAATATATTTCATAGAAAGTAGGATTATTGATGAAATGAAAAAAAGATTGATAAGATTAAAAAAAAGATCCACTGCACCAAAAATATTGGTACAATGGATCTTACTATAGTTTAAATATTTCTATTCAACTGTATACCTTTTCACACTTATAGTCATTGTACCTTCTGAATTATTTACTTCATTCACATATATGAACGCCCGGTACAAACCATCTACAGTTTCAACCCATGCTCCTGATTCTGCTCTTAAATTAAT
>Ga0079223_10001671_pt1 | contig 13388 bp, 12 predicted proteins | sample Stecom2011_FD_75072 | JGI IMG/M metagenome (GOLD analysis project Ga0079223, IMG submission 75072) | Agricultural soil microbial communities from Utah to study Nitrogen management - Steer compost 2011 | ecosystem: Environmental > Terrestrial > Soil > Agricultural land | place: USA: Utah... | reverse complement strand
CATTCACTAAAATCAGTTCATCATTTTTAACCGGCCACATTGCACGCTCAAGAAGATCTTTACCGATTAATGGATAAGTCATCACTTGAAGTGATTTCCCATGATAGACCAGAAAGTCTTGAATCTTTCTATGGAACACTTTCTTATGATCGAGACGAACAGGTTTAATATCCATCACAGGAGAAACAGGCTGAATATTATCATAACCAATCATACGACCGATTTCTTCAATCAGATCTGCTTCGCAAGAGATATCTTTCGTTGTTCTATAAGTTGGAACAACAACAGTGAATACACCGTTTGATAAAGTTGTTTTAAAATCCAGGGATTCAAAAATCTTTTGAATGCGACTCTCTTCTATCTCCATTCCCAGACGAGAATTAATAAGTGCGTGAGAGATATTGAAAGTAAGCTCTCGTGAAAGTTTTTCTTCATTCACATAACGTGAAACTTCACCTTCGATTTTAGCTTCAGGACAAAGCTGCATAATGAGTTCCACTAAGCGCAGCATTGATCTGTTACAAAGATTTGAATCCAGAGTTTTTTCAAAACGTTGTGATGAGTCTGTACGAAGACCTAAGCGAACTGAAGTTTTGCGCACTTCTGTGGCATCCCAGTTAGCAACTTCAATGAAAATATCTTTGGTATTTTCATCAACGCTGGCACTTGCTCCTCCCATGATTCCTGCAAGAACTAAATTCTTGTCTTTATCAGCAATCACTGTATCTGTTGCAACAAGCTTTCTTGAAACTTCATCGAGAGTTACAAAATCAGCTTCAGTATTAAGCTTCTTAATAAAAAGGGTATCGCCAGCTATTTTACTACGGTCAAAGATATGGTTTGGTAGTCCAAGCTCAACCATCACATAGTTAGAAATATCGACAATTGAATTAATTGAACGAAGGCCAACTGCTTCTAAGCGATTCTTTATCTAAGAAGGAGTCTCCCCTACTTTAATATTAGAAATAGAAAGACCCAAGTATGTCTGACAGCTTGAATCCGGAGAGACTTCTACTTTAATCGGCCCTGCTCCACTTCCTAGCTTAGACTCAATGTTTTTTGCCCATGAATCACTGCATGGATTATTTAAAGGAAGATCAAAAGCCGCTGCAAACTCACGAGCAAGCCCGAAGTGTCCCCAGAGATCAGGTCTATGAGTAAGAGACTTATTATCCACATCAAGAAGAGTGTCCGTATCGGCCTTAAGATATTCGGCCATAGTAGTACCAGGAAGAGCAGCTCCATCAAGAATCATCAGTCCTGCTGATTCCTCTGATAGTCCTAACTCCACTTCAGAACAAAGCATTCCTTCTGAAAGAACGCCACGGATTTTTTTAGGTTCTAAAGTCATTCCGTTAGGTAGAGTGGTTCCGGTACAAGCATATGGTACTTTAAGACCTACTGCTACGTTTTGAGCTCCACACACAACTTCTTTAGGCTCAGGATCACCATAGTCAATGGTGACAAGATTCAACTTATCTGAGTCCGGGTGTGGTCTCATGGATTTTACTTCAGCAACTCGAACTTTCTTTAAGAACTCTCCCTTTACGATCACATCTTCAACTTCTGCTGTAGCAAGAGTAAAGCGAGATGAGATTTCCTTAGATGAAAGTTGTGGAAGTTTTACAAAATCATTAATCCAATTCAGTGAAATAAGCATATATCTGTATCCTTAGTATGATTTAAATTGAGAGTTAAAACGAAGATCTCCTGAGTGCAGATGACGAATATCGTCGATTCCATATCTCATCATCACCAGACGATCAAGGCCTAGACCAAAAGCAAACCCATTATGTTTTTCTGGATCAATACCGCCGGCACGTAAAACATTTGGATGAACCATTCCACAAGGCAGAAGCTCAACCCAACCTACTTGCTTACAAACAGAACAGCCTTTGCCGGAACAAATAAGACATTTAATATCAAGCTCAAACCCAGGTTCAACGAATGGGAAGAATCCAGGACGTAGACGAACTTCAACTTCCTTCTTAAAGATTTGAGTAAGAAGGGTTTTCATGAAGTAAATAAGATTTCCAACAGAGATATTCTCTCCCACCATCATTCCTTCCAGTTGATGGAATACCATCTCATGGCTCGCATCAGTTCTTTCACAGCGAAAAACTTTACCAGGGCCAACGAAGCGGAAAGGAGGTTTTCTCTCTTTCATCCCACGGATTTGAATTGTCGAGGTATGCGTACGAAGAAGGTGTTTTTTATCAGCAAACCAGAAAGTATCCTGCATATCGCGGGCCGGATGAGTTTCTGGAATATTCAGGGCTTCAAAGTTATGGAATTCATCCTCAATGTGCGGACCATCTAAAACTTCAAACCCCATTGAAATGAAAATATCCTCAATTTCCTGCTGGATGGTTGTCACCGGGTGAAAGCCTGCGGCCTGAAGACCAAGATCAAGAACTGAATCCGTTAGAGAATAATCAATTTTTTCTTTTGCCAGCTTGTCATTAATCTCTTTTAGCTCAATTTCTTTTACCTTCTCGCTAAAAAGTTCTTCAATGGCCGTTTTAACCTCATTAGCACGGGCCCCGATGGTCTTTTTTTCTTCAACGGTAGCGTTTTTTAGGTTTTTCATGACTTCAGTAATGGGCCCTTGTTTTCCAAGGAACCTGGCCTTTAAATTCAGAAGGTCGGCCATTTTTGTCACGGTTTCTAATTCAGTTTTAAAGTCACTGACCACGGACTCAAGAATCTGCATATATAGTTTCCCTTTAGCAATAGTATGGACTGGATGCCAAAAAGGTTAACAGCGGGGGGAAGAATTGAAAAGTGGAATGCTTGGCCTAATTATTGGCCAAGCATTTTATTAAGGTTTGAATAGTAGTCTCTAAGTTCATCCAGAGTACAAAGGGCCGTTCCACGCTTACGGACAACGACACCGGAGGCGCAGTTTCCAATCCAAGCAGCTTCTTCAAGACTAGCACCAGATAAAAGCGCTGAAGTAATAGCTGCAATAGCAGTGTCTCCTGCTCCGGAAACATCAAAGACTTCATTGGCAGCAGTCGGAATAATCTTTAACTCTTCATCAGTTTTGGTATCAAACATGGCCATCCCATCGGCCCCTAAAGTGATGATGATTTTTTCCAACTCTAGTTTATCCACCAAAATTTCTGCGATTTTTTTGAGATCTCTTTCTTTATAGTAGCCAAGTGCTTCCACCATCAAATGAGCTTCAAGACGGTTCGGTTTCAGAAGATGCACTCCCTTATACCAAGTTGGAGGAGTTGTGCGGGCCGGATCAACAGCAGTGAGAAGACCTCTTTCTTTGAAATTTTGAATAATATCCTGGCAAAGAGACTCATTAAAAAGTCCTTTACCATAATCTTCAATGATTACTCCGGCGTGGTTTTCTCTGAATTCAATGATACGAGTGTTCACTCGACGAAGAATTTCACTATCAAGCTCCGTCTTCGTTTCGTAATCAACACGACAAATTTGTTGAATATCAGTTGTTACTCTTTCTTTATAAGTTGTATGGCGACTTGGATCACGGACGAGCCCCCAAGTTTTCAATCCTCTTTCTTCAAGAAGGTGCTCAACGAGGTTGGCGCGAGAGTCGTCTCCAATAACTCCACAAAGACTTGATTCCACACCAAGACTTTTAAGGTTATCTGAAACGTTAGCCGCGAGTCCTAACTTATTCCACTCTTTAGTCACCTCCAAAACGGGAACTGGAGCCTCGGGAGAAATTCTTTTAACTTCTCCGTAAGTGTATTTATCAACCCCTAAATCACCCACTACTAAAATAGGTTTTAAGGAATTGAATGAAGCAATAATTTCGTTAAATCTTTGTGGAGTCAAAATCATAAAGAAGCCTTTCTAGCATCCCATAGGGAAACAATATCTTGAACAATATCATCTATTTTTTTACCCGTAGTATCAAGGAGAACAGCATCTTCAGCTTTTTTCAAAGGGGCGATCTGACGGTTCATATCTTCAAAGTCTCGATCTTTAATATCTTTGAGAATAGTTTGGAAATCGAGATTCTCCTCACCTCTTTTTTTCAACTCTTCAAAACGACGTGTGGCCCTTTCTTCCGGAGAAGCAGTAAGAAATACTTTTAAGAAAGCATGAGGGAAAATCACTGTCCCGATATCTCTTCCATCCAGGATGGCTTCTCTATCTTTAACAATCCTTCTCTGCCAATCAGCAAGGAAGTCTCGAACGTCTTTTAATTTTGAGACCTGTGATGCTAGCTTTGAAACATGATGTTCTCGGATTTTATGGGTAAAATCCTCTCCGTTAAAACTAATCAGCACCCCTTCAGAAGGAGCATAGTCAAATTTATTGTCTTTAAAGAATTGAGCTATCTTATCTTCGTCGATTGGATGTTCCGTAAAATTGATATTGGCTTCAGATAAAGCTAAACCCACAGAGCGAAACATAGACCCCGTATCTATATAAATAAGGCCCTTTTTCTCTGCGATTAATTTGGCCACAGTGGATTTCCCACTACCTGAAGGACCATCTAAGGCAATAACATGATCTTTTTTCATAGAGGAAGATCATAGAGATTTAAGCCTTGTGTGGCAATGCTTAGTCTTTTAAAAAGTCGAATTCTGGGACAAATTCCAAACGATTAAAAATTTCTGGATGCGACACTTTTAGAAGTAAAGGATTAATCATCTCAAATAAATCTTTACCAGGACTTAGGATGTGGACTTTCTGTGACCAGCTTGGATAGGACCCCGGCGCCATGGCCATGGCCTGGTCTTCCATCAATAAGGAAAATGAAAGTAACTCTTTCATCGAAAGTTTCACAAAATGTTCTTTTTGAAGTTCGAAAACTTCCAACTCTCTATTAGGCTCAAAGTGAGGATATGGACCAGAAGGTGTTTTGAGTTCCTGAATTTTTAAACAAATTCTTCTTCTTTCCTGAATAGAAATAAGTATTTCAGAGTTTAGCTGAAGAAGAGCTTCTCTATAACGGGCCAGGTTAGATGTTCGGGATGAAAGTGACATTGTTATTTGCGCTCAACTCTTGGGTAATATGGGAATAAGCTTTTTTTACTTTATTAAGATAATGGTTATTTTTCCCAACTGGAAGATTATTTTTCAATCGACTCAATGTCCAGTAAGGGCCCATATTATAAGCAACTGTTGCATGGTGGTGATTATTTTTAAAGGAGCGCAACAATCCTTTGAGATAATAAATACCCACTTCCAGGTTTCTTAACTTAGAAACCATCTTAGAATGACCTGTCTGATAATAGAGCGCACCGTACTTATAGCGAAAGTACTCTTCATCCTTCTCTGCTTCTAAAACGATTCCCTTTTTCTTCATTATTTTAAGGGTTTCTAGAAATGTCTCCGGCATGACCTGCATAAGACCAGTTGCCCCTTTGTGGGAGCGAGCTTCCACTTTAAAGTGGCTTTCTGTCCACATCACCGATAATACCCAGAAAGGATCCAGCTCATGCTTTTCGCAAAGAACCAGTACAGGTCTAATCACCTTAGAAACTTTCTTTTGAAGATTTTTAGGAAAGAGTTCTACCATTCTCTGCTCAGCTTCTTCCATGGAACCTTCTAAAAAGCTCATATCTCCTACAAAGAATCCAAGACTTTCCGTTTTAAATCTGTAGCTGGGCTTTTTAAAACCGAAGTGAACAGTCTCCGGATAGAGTACGCGCAGGGTAAAGACAAAGAAGAGAAGTAAGGGAATATAAGCAACCTTATAAAAGTAGATGTGGCCGATGAATTGGCCAATCGAATGAGTTAGAGCCGTCAATAATTGCTTCCCCTGTTGAAGGAGCGAGCTCGTTGTCGGAAATTTCATGGGGACAGTGTATAACTTGAGCGTTCTTAAAAAGCAAATTCCCTTGCTTAAGTAATCTAAACCATTGAGAATTAATGGAATGTTTTACATGTATTCATTTCTTTAAACGGAATTTCGAGGTCTTATGAATCAAAACAAATTAGCAAATGAACAGTCTCTTTATCTAAAACAACATATAAATAATCCTGTGGCCTGGTTCCCTTATGGAAATGAAGCACTGAACAAGGCTCGTACTGAAAATAAACTGATTTTTCTTTCCATTGGCTACTCATCTTGCCACTGGTGTCATGTGATGAATGAAGAATCATTTGAAGACCAAGAAACCGCTGATTTTTTAAATGAACATTTCATCAGTATTAAAGTTGATCGAGAGGAGTATCCTGATCTGGATAACTATTATCAAAATGTCTGCACACTTTTGACTGGGCGTGGAGGATGGCCTCTTTCTGTTTTCCTAACCCCTGAAGGTAAGGCTTTTTTTGCTGGAACGTATTTTCCTAAAGTAAGTCACGATCAATCCCCAAGTTTTATGGATGTTCTGAAAAGCCTTCAGAATCACTTTAAAGAAAATCCAGAAGAGATCAAAGCAAACTCTGAGCGTCTGACAGAGGATATGAAAAAAGGTCCGGCCATCGAAAATAAAATTAAATTTGACGGACACTTCCCTCCTCCATCGGCCATTTTAAATGCTCTTAAAAATTATGCTGACACCACCAATGGTGGTTATGGCAAGGCCCCTAAATTCCCTCACTTCTCATTTTATGAATGGGCCTGTGAACAGATTCTCGAAGGGATGATCCCTAAAGAGCAAGGACAACATATTGTTGAGTCTTTAGAGAAGATGCTTATGGGTGGAGTTTATGATCACCTTAAAGGTGGAATTCATCGCTACTCAGTTGATGAGAAATACTTAATCCCTCATTTTGAAAAGATGCTCTATGACCAAGCAGGACTTTTAAGAGTTCTTTCTAAAGTTGGACAGTTTTATCCGGCGCCAGTGGTCTTTGACGGGCTTCTGCAGACTCTTGATTACTTAAAAACAGAAATGCTCTCTGATGATGGATATTTTTTCAGTGCTCAAGATGCTGACTCTGAGGGAGTTGAAGGTCTCTATTTTACTTTCACTAAAGAAGAATTTGAACAAAGCTTTGAGGATGCTCCACCGGAGCAACGTGCGCGCATCGATCATTACCTGGAAGTTTTTAATATCACCGAAAAAGGAAACTTTGAGCATGGCCTTAACGTCATCTCCTTGAATCCAAAATTTAAGAATGAGTTTTATACTCAAGATGGATGGCAAGAAATCAGAGAAATTAGAAGAAGACTTCTTGATGTGAGAAAGCTTCGTCTTCCACCGGCCACTGACCGTAAAGGGATTGCCAGCTGGAACTATATGATGATTGCCGCTTTATGTGATGTTATCCAATTCTGCCCAATTGATATCATTCAAGCAGAAGCATTCGGCTTAATTCAAGCCACTGTTGAAGGATGTATCAAACAATTTATTCATGAGAATAACGGAAGACATATCCTAAAACACGTTAATACTATTGATCAAAATACCATTTACCTTGAAGACTATGTGAACTTCTGTGACGCTCAACTTCGCCTCTATGAAATCACAGGTAATGAAACTTTCAAGGCCAATGCTATTGAGGGACTCGATTTTGCCATTCAAAATTTCATCAAAGATGGTGTCATCTACACAACAGCTCTCGAAGCTCCGACAGTAGGGATTGATAACCTTCCGTCGCCTCTCTATGATCAGTCTTATCATTCCTCTGCCATGCTTCTTGTTCACCTTCTAAGACGTGCAGAGCTTTTTGATAAAAAGTTTAATGTGAATGCCCTTTTCCCTAACTTTGAAGAGTTCGCGCAATTTGCTCTCTTAAATCCACTTGGACATGGCATGGCGCTGAGAACATTAACTTATCCTGGACCAATTTATAGAAAGATTGAGGTCCCTCAAAAATGGTTACAGAATCCTGAGTTCTTAGAAATCAGATCACATTTCTTTTCTCGCTTCTTAATGAGTTATCACCATGAAGAAAATGAAAAATTTCAGATCTGTAATGCTGAGGCTTGCGAAGTGGCCAACGAAGGATTTGAGAACTTTAAAAAACTATTTACGATGAATAAGGAAGAGAATGCTTAAGGATCTTGTTGTTCTTGACCTCACTCATCGCTTACCAGGGCCTCTGGCCGGAAAAATTTTAAGTGACCTGGGTGCCCAGGTTATAAAAATCGAAGATGAAATTCATAAGGACCCTTTTTTAGAAGGGTCCTTTGCTGAGTTTGATGAGAGCTTTGTCGACTGGTATCAAGAACTTAATAAAAAGAAACAAATTAAACGCTTCGACTTTAAATCTCCGACTATAAAAGAAGAAATAAAAAAAGAATTAGCAAAAGCTGATGGAATACTGCTCTCCCTCTCTCCTCGTCTCAAAGAAAGACTGGGAGTGGATGAAGAGAGTTTACGAAAGCTTAAAAAAAGTTTTGCTGTAGTGGAACTTAAAGCGTCGCGAGAAGATAAGCAGGCCATGCATGACCTGAATGCATTGGCCTCTTCAGGATTTCTAAGCCTTCATATCGCAGACCGAAATGAGCATATTGTAACTCCACCTTTTTTACCTTTCGCAGGAATTTCTTTCGGTCAACAAGTGGCCAGTGATTGGCTCGCTTCCTATATAAAAGCAACAAAATCGCAAGAGTCCGTCTTTTACACCAGCTATCTTTACGATACCGTTGTTAATAATTTCAATCCCTTTTGGTCACAGAACTTAAGGAAGAAATCTTTAAATAAATTCTTACATAATGGCGCTTATCCATGTTACTCTTTGTACCAGCTTAAAGACGGCAACTATGTGGCCCTCGCAGCTGTTGAGGAAAAGTTTTGGAATGACTTTTGCCAGGAGTTTTCTCTGGAGATACCAGCAGCTGAGCGTTTCAGTTCACAAGAAACCATCTTTAAAAAAATCTCGGATTTGTTTGCCAAATATGAGGTAAACGAGATAGAAGCTAAAATTAAAGAAAAAGATTTTTGTTTATCAATAGTCAGGAAAGTCTGACACGAAAATTGGAGTTCGTATGAAAAGAGTAATAGGTTTCCACTACACCCTGACTGATAAATCAGGTAACGTTCTGGATTCATCGGTTGGTGAAGAGGCGCTTTTCTTCCTAGAGAATAGTCAGCAAATCATTCCTGGCCTGGAGAAAGTTATTTCACTAATGAATGTTGGTGATAAAAAGAAAATTGAAGTTAAAGCACAAGACGCTTACGGCGAAGTAAATACTGATCTTGTTGTAAAAGTAAAAAGAACTCAGTTCCCACCTGATGCAAATCTTCAAGTTGGTGATCAGTTCCAAGTTAACAATGATCCACACTCACCAGTTTTCACAATCATCTCTCTAGATGCTGATGAAGTAACTGTTGATGGTAACCACCCAATGGCCGGTAAAGATCTTTTCTTTGATGTTGAGATTGTAGGCATCCGTAATGCTACTGAGGAAGAAATTGCTCATGGCCACGCGCACGGAGCTCATGGCCACGGTCATCACTAAGAATTAAGACTTAGGAACCCTTCTTCTTCTCTTACGAGGCGGAAGGGTTCATCTTTGATCAGTAAATATCCATCCAGATCTAAGTAATCCACCATCCCACTAAAAAGCATTCCATAACTTATACCAATGCTGGTTTCAATCATGCAGCCAAGCATGGTCTTCATCTTAAATCGTTTTGCCTCTTCAATTAATTCTCGAGCACGAATAAGAGAACCAGTTTTCATGAGTTTGATATTAATAGAATGAAACTGAAGAGAGAGCTCATTGAAGTCCCCTACGTCTTCAATAGATTCATCGGCCAGTAATTCAAAGCGCGAAAGTGGTTTTAGTTTTTTATATTCCTCTATACAACTTGATGGGAAAGGCTGCTCCATCATCTCAATATTTAAATGGGCCACTTTTTCTTGAAAGCGCATAAACTCATCAAAGTCTTTCCAGGCTTCATTACCATCTACCCGAAGCTTAGCATCCGTAAATTTGGCCACTTCTAAAAGCATCTCCGTCGCTGAATGCGCGTCCACTTTAATTTTTAAATGACGGAAACGACTAACCTTTTCCAGATATTCCTGAATTTCGTTAACCGGAATAATAGGCATGGAAAAAGAAGTTTCTTTTTTTAACCAAGGAGAAAGTCCCAGATATTCAGAGAGAGTCTTTCCTTCGCGACTTGCCTGCAGAGAAAGCAGTACTGATTCAAGACCAAAGCGAAGGGAATGTTGAAGATTATCCCCTAGACTTTCCAAAGAATAGTCCGTGCTACTCTTCCAATTTTCAAATTGCTTTAGAATACTTTCGTGAGTTTCCCCATAACGAATATTGGGAGCAATTTCAGAGTAAAACTTTTTTCCGTCTTCTTCTAAGATAACAATGAAGTTTTCCTTAAAGGTTGTTTCATTACGTGAAAGTTTCCAGTTTACTTTTAAAGGAAGGTGAATTTTTTCAAGAGTTATATTCATAGATAACCTAGAGTAAAAAAGAGAGAAGATTTTTCAAAATCGGCCGGTGAGTTTCCCCATTCTCCATCAGGAATTCTTCCATTGAAATAATCCAACCAAAGATCCCTATTATGAATAAACTGCATACGCTTGATAGGCATGGTAACACCGAGATGGGCTTCAAAAAGCTTTGAGATGAATTCAGAACAGTACAATAGTTCTCTTCCATCTTTATCTACATTATCCCACAGGTAAGAAGGATCAAATTTAAGCCCTCTAAAGTCACGCACGAAACGCTCATAGAATCCTTGCTGCAGTTTCTTTTGTAACTTTTGATCCTTGAGGCGAATAACTTTTAATTTCTCCCCTTTTTTAGTGCGAGCATTGAATAGCTCAAATGGGATGGCATGAACTAAGGAAATTGACTCTGCAATCAACAAAGGCTTGGTAGATACGACCAATCCTGAGTGAGCATATTTAGTGCCTTCTTCCGCTTCAATTAATTGGCAAGACCAACAGGCCAGTGGCTGAAGAAGAATATCCCCCACTTTTAATTCAAGATTTTGGGCCCAAAGGGCAGTAGGAAGAAACAAGAGCAAGAATAGTAATCTCATAAAAAAACCGCCAATTTTTGAAGCCAGATCATACCGTAAAGCTAAGATACTGGAAATAGGATCTCATCTTCATTTAATCACTAAAAAATCAAGAAGATAGCTTTAATGCCGATAAGTTAGTGATCCCATATTTTAGGAGAATTCGCTTCTTAAATTTATAATTACTATAAATAACAAGACTTGCGTTAAGCATTTGAGGTCTTTATGAAAAAGTTAGCCATTCTACTCAATATTTTTCTCTGCCTTGAGCTTATTCTGATGCCGATAGACTTTAGCGTCTTTCGGGTTCGTAAAGCACAAGCTTCTTCATGCCCACAAGGAATGAACTGGGATGCAAATCTGGGAAGGTGCCTTACTAGTGAAGATACAGCAAAAATAATGCATGCAACAGCTAGCTGTAATCCTCAAGATGTGGCCTGTTATAGGAATAATGCTGAAAAGGCTTTCGAAAAAGACGAAGCGGCCAACTCTAGACTAGAGGAAGATGAGCCTAGTAAATTTCTGACCTATGCGGGAAATGTCTCTGCTATTGCATCTTCTTTAGTTTATGGATATTTCGCTTTTCAAAACAAAGGAAAAATGAATACCTGTCAGGCTTGGTCTTATGGACTTCTCATTGGGGCCGGTGTGACTGGAGCGGTAGGTGAACTGTACGCCGATCAAAAACATAGTAGTAATATAGATAAGATTGAAAAAGAATGGGCGACTATTCTTAACACCAACTACGATGGTACAGATAAAGATTCCCAACGAGCTCACGCAACTGCGGCCCAGGCAGAAGCCTTTGAGATGCTTGCCAGAGCAGAAGATACTTCACACGATACGGCTAAAACAAAACAAAAATTTTATACAGCGGCAGCTCTTGGGTTTAGCGGCGCTGCTATCGCTGCTGGTGTCGAGCTGTGGCAAGCAGGTGGAACGGGTAGCTGTGCAGCTTCAGTAAATCGTTCTATTGAAACAAAGTATGCTAGCAATCACTACGACCTTTTCCAGTCTCTTTCAACAGAAGAATCTTTTAAGGATTACTTAGATATTAATTACAAGCGTAACTATCTTGAAAGCTATGCTGTTAAAGATGATTTCGAGTCTGTATACACAATATTTAACTCTCAAATGAATACTTCGGCATCGCCATCTATTGATGAATACCTGGTTAGTTCTAGTATCTTTTCTTTAGATCAAGAATCAAAAGGCACCATCAAAGATGCACTGATTACTATTCTTCACAACGTCTCACCTCTCCCTCTGGCCCATGCAGAGCCAGCAACAGCTGCTGCTGCAGCTAGTGGAATAGATATTGACCTGTCTAGCCCAACTTCTCGCTTAGTTGTTTCTCTCGTTTTTGCTTCCTGGTCCCTTATCATGGCCAGTCAGCTGGGAAAAGAAGCAGATGCTTTTTCCAGAAGAGCTGAGCACTTAAGAAAAATGAAAGCGAGTTTTGAAGGTACGGCTGCAACTATCCACATGTGTAAACCAGAAGATAGAACAGATACTTCCAAACCACACTGTTACTGTTACACTCCTGAAGGCCAGCGTAATCCGGCCCGTTCAAACTCTCAAATCTGTCAAAAACTTTGGAGTACAGAACTTGCGTCTGCGAAAGGATACAAAGATTCATCAAATGCTTTTAGCGGATGTATTAACAATAAAAATGAGTACGATGCCTCTTGTGCCTGTAAAAGAAGCTCTAAAGGCTGCTTAACCGTTTCAACCAATGGAATCAAAGGGATTTCAACAGGAGCTTTCAGTCTTATTAACTCAGGAGTATCTCCAATTAATGAAATTGCTTCAGGAAATTTTGCCAAAGCGACAGCTAATGATCAGGCCAATGTTAACAATGCTATGAGAAACCTTAAGGCAGCAGAAAAGATGCTTGAAAGTCCTCAGCTCAAAGACCAGTCTTCAAGAATTAAGAGACAGATAAAAACAGCAGAGAATAAGTTATTAAAAGCCGGAGGGTCAGCTCCTTATAGACCTATAGCGAGTAGCTTATCTGGAGATCTTGGAAAAGTAGCTGCTTCTCTGGAAAAAGACATAGAAAAATCTGTTCCTTCTCCAACAAAAGCTAAAACAGGTGAAACTGCTGCTACTGCAGCAGGAGCTACAGCTAAGAAAAAACCAGGATTCAATTTTGACTTTGGCCCTGATGATCAAAAGGCCATCGATGAACAAGTTTCTCAAGTCATGAATCAAAAGTTTGATTATGCTCAAAATGATATCCATCAGTCACAGACTAACCTCTTTGAACTTCTGAGTAACCGTTACCAAAGAAGTGGAATGAGAAGACTCTTTGATGATGAAGGAATCATGAAAGCTGATGCTCCTGCCACCACTGACATTAATAAATAAACCTCTAATATCTCTTAAACTGCCCCCTTATATTGGTGTTAAGCCTCTAAGGTAAATCTCATTATAATAGTACTGAAAGATCTCTAAATGATCTTTCAGTCTTTCTATTTTTTTCGTTGTACACCACGTCTTTCTAAT
>Ga0079223_10001667_pt1 | contig 13390 bp, 10 predicted proteins | sample Stecom2011_FD_75072 | JGI IMG/M metagenome (GOLD analysis project Ga0079223, IMG submission 75072) | Agricultural soil microbial communities from Utah to study Nitrogen management - Steer compost 2011 | ecosystem: Environmental > Terrestrial > Soil > Agricultural land | place: USA: Utah... | reverse complement strand
CATACACTTTACTCAATTTGAGGCCTCGCCACTAATTATTAATCCAGCAAATACAGGTGCTTTTGATGGTGACTTTAGAGCGTCTGCAGTTTATCGTGATCAGTGGAGAAGTGCGTTGGGAGCATCAGCTTTTAAAACGTTTGCATTCTCTTTTGATATGCCTGTTATTAGGGATATAAGTATAGACGATTATTTAGCTGCAGGAATACAATTTTACGGTGATAGAGCTGGAGATGGAAATCTTTCTAACTCCTCAGCTTTACTTTCTGTAGCTTATCATAAGTTCTTAGGGTCAGATGCAACTAAAGCATTGTCAGTTGGTTTTCAAGGTGGATATTCACAAAAAAACTTAGACTTAAGTAGATTGTATTTTGGAAATGAGTTTGATGAAGGTAGTTGGAATAGTGGAACATCTAATGAGTTTGATTGGTTAGAAACAAAGACTGATGGTTTTGTAATTAATGCAGGAATTGCATATTCACAAGCGATAAGTGAAAATTTTGCTTTTGTATTAGGTGCTGGAATGAATAATATTAATCAGCCTTTAGAGTCCTTTGATAGTAGAAAGTTAAGTCAAGAGGTTGGGTTAGGAATGAGATATACAGGGCAACTAGGTGTTATTGTAGGGGTGAGTGATAGATTTTCTATTAAGCCAGCTGCTTTATTCCAAACGCAATCTAGTGCGATGGAAATTGTTGCAGGTTCAGAATTTAATTATAAATTAGGTCAAGACTACGATTTGCCTTCTGCAATGGGCGTTTATATCGGAGGTTGGTATAGACATGAAGATGCAATAATGGCAACGGTAGGTATTGAATATAAGAATTTTAGAATCGGATTTGCTTATGATTATACAACATCAAATTTGAAAAACTCAACTAACAATAATGGTGGATTTGAAGTTGCTATTCGTTATATAGCTCCTAATCCTTTAAGTTCAGCAATGAAGTTGTTATATCCTTGTTCTAGGTTCTAAATAAATAGGAAAGAATTAAATTATTATACTACACATTAAAATACGATAGTTTACACATGAAACGAATTTCGTTAGTTTTCTCAATCATGTCTGCTTTATTTCTCTCTTCGGGGGTTATAAATGAAGGGCATGCCCAAAGAAGTAAGTATACAGACAATTCTAATGACCCAGTTGCAAAGCTTGGTTATGAAAAGAAATTGCGTTGGGCAGATAATTTATACGATGCAGGAAGCATTTATAATGCAGTTGGATATTATAGACAGCTTTTAGATGAACAGCCGCGAAATCCATATTTAGTTCATCAAATCGCCGAGGGATCTTGGCATTTAAGGGACTATACAGTAGCAGCTGAGCATTATGAATATGCATATTCATTAGCTCCTGCGATTTACCCTGAAGCGCTTTACAAATACGCTGTAATGCTTAAAATGCAGGGAAGGTATGACGAGGCTATCACCCAGTTTGAAAGATATATTGAAGAAAATGATCGTAAACTTGACAAGAAAACAATTCAGCGTGTAAATACTGAAATTAAAGGATGTGTCATGGCTAAAAGGTCAATGGAAAATCCTTTACCAGCAACGGTGAAAAATTTAGGTGAAAACGTTAATACCGCATATACAGAATTATCTCCTTATCCATTAGGTGATACTGCTTTATTATTTGCAAGTATGAATGCAAATCAACTCGTTGAAGTAGAGAATTCTAAAAGAGAAGATTACGTTTCAAGATTTAAAGTATCACATAAATTTGATGAGGAAAGGTTTGGAGTAGTTGATACTTTCCAATGGCCTTTAGAGTTTAATGACGGAATGTATAATGATAAAAACTATCATGTGGGAAATGGTAGCTATAGTCCTGGAGGCGATATGTTTTTCTTTACAAAATGTATAGAAGATAAAAATGAACCTTTAGAAATGAACTGTAGAATTTTTGTTTCTCATTTTGAAGGGGCAGCATGGTCAAAACCGGAAGAGCTTGGTTACGGAATTAATGATAAAAACTCATCAAGTACTCATCCGTATATGGCAAGAGTTGGTAGAAATGATATTTTATTTTTCTCTTCCAATAGAGAGTTGCAAAGCCGTGGAGGATATGATATTTGGTATTCAGTATATGATAGTCGTCAGAAAAGATATAGAAGACCACAAAATGCAGGAAAGCAAATCAATACATCTGGAAATGAAATAACTCCTTATTATGACGAAAGAGATGGAATCTTATATTTTGCTTCTGACGGATGGGTAGGACTAGGTGGTTATGATATATATTCTGCAGAAGGTGGACCTTCTCGCTATCAGAATTTAAGAAATATGGGTTATCCTATTAATACATCTGCAGATGAAATGTATTATATCAATGACCCAGTTGGAAAACCTGATGCATATGTTGTGTCAAACAGAATCGGATCAATTCCTTTAACTAACCCAACTTGTTGTGATGATATTTGGAGAATTCAATATGAGCCTACATTGATTGTTAAAGGTAAAGTATTAAACCAGAAAAATAATAAACCTGTTAAGGAAGTTGTAGTTAAAATGGTAGATGATGAAGGAGATGTGAAAACTTATAATTCTGATGATGGGGAATTTGAGTTTAACCTGCTGAGAAGTCACACCTATACTTTCTCTGCTGATAAACAAAATTTCTATTCATCCTCTTCTGGTTCGATTAGTACTATGGGTGTGAAAAGATCAGATCCTGATGATGTATTAACAGTAACAATTTTCGTTGATAGTATTTCTATCGATCAGGAGTTTGAATTGAATAATGTATATTACGAATTTGATAAAGCAACTTTAACTCCGGCTTCAGAGGCTTCAATAAACGATTTAGTGAAGTTAATGAAAGATAACCCTTCGTTAGAAGTTGAAATTTATTCTTACACTGACAGTCGTGGTGATGAAAACTACAACTTAAAGTTATCACAAGAAAGAGCACAGTCGGTTGTGAATTATTTAGTTCAAAAAGGTGTGCCAAGAAGTTCGTTAACAGCAAAAGGAATGGGTGCAACCAATTTTGTAGCACCGAATACAATCAACGGCCGAGATAATCCGGTTGGAAGAGCTGAAAACAGAAGAACTACTTTTAAAATTATAAATGATATACCAACTAAGAGAACTATTTATGATTCAACCAAACCAGGTACAATAGGAGAACAACGTGATTTCTTAGATGTAGAAGAAGGTGATAATTATGAATCGTCTGACTTTGGTTATCCAGGTAGAAGATCAAATCAGTAATACTTAATAGACTGAATTTATTTTAATAATTTAAAGGCCCTTTTGTAAATTAATTTACAAAAGGGCCTTTAAATTATTTTTGGAATTGAAAGATAATCTGAATATTAAATCCTATCAAAATAAAGCCTTAATCCTGCCCCTTGATTCTTATCGATAACTCTTCCATTTTCATAAACAGAAACACCGTTTACAAAAGTTTGAAAAACACTATGGCTAAACTCATCATTTAGCATTGGAGACCATCCACATTTGTATAATATATTGTCTGCTGTAATTTTATAGTCCTGTTGCGGATCGATGAGCACACAATCTGCAAAATAACCTTCTTTAATAAAACCCCTATCTTTTATCTGATAACATTTTGCAGGAGCATGACACATTTTGTCAATTACTTTTTCATAACTAATCTTACCTTTTTTTGCGTATTCTAACATAAGTAATAAAGAGTGTTGTACTAAAGGTAATCCTGATGGTGATTGAGGGTATGGAAGTTGCTTTTCTTCCCATGTATGTGGCGCATGGTCTGTAGCTATAATATCTAAACTATCATTTAATAATGCTTTCCATAAAGCTTCCTTGTCGGTGAAAGATTTAATTGATGGATTGCACTGAATTAAGCTTCCTTTGCTTTGATAGTCTACATCACTATAATGTAAATGATGAACACAAACTTCTGCTGTAATCCTTTTATCCTCTAAAGGAACTAAGTTCCCAAATAAAGGTATTTCTTTTTGTGTTGAAATGTGTAAAATATGTAAACGAGCATCATATTTTTGTGCTAATTGTATAGCATTGTAGGATGAATGGTAGCAGGCTTCGTCATTTCTAATTAAAGGATGATATGAAGCTTTATCTGCATGAGCATACTTTAATGTGTTTTGTTTGATAATCCTTTCGTCTTCACAATGAGTTGCAATTAATAGTTCAGATTTGCTAAAGATGTTTACTAGTGTTTGGAAATCATCGACTAACATATTGCCAGTACTACTTCCCATAAATATTTTTATACCAGCTAAATCAGTTTTGTAATCATTTGCTTTTAGTACTTCTTCTGTATTATCATTAGCTGCACCTAAAAAGAAAGAATAATTAATTAAAGCATTTCTTTTAGCTATTTCAAATTTTTCTTCAAGGCGTTCTTTGGATAGTGTTGGTGGATTGGTGTTGGGCATTTCCATAAAAGAAGTTACACCTCCTGCAGCAGCTGCTCTTGACTCACTTCTAATATCTGCTTTATGAGTTAATCCTGGCTCCCTAAAATGAACTTGATTGTCAATAACACCAGGGACTAACCATTTGTCTTCTCCATCAATTTCTTTTACACCAGAAGGGTTCTCTATTTGAGAGTCAATTTTTTCAAAACGCCCGTCTTTTATTAATACATCAGCAATGTATCTCTTATTTTCATTGATGATTTCAATGTTTTTTATTAAATAATTATTCTCCATGATATTTATTTTTAATTACTTCTTAGGTAAAAAGACATCTGTTTTTTTGCGGGCAGTAGCAGGCGGATAAACAAAATCTAAAGGATATCTGATAAAGTATTTCCAAACTGCTTTAATTGCTTGAGGAATCACGTTCAAGGACAAGCCTCTTGATCGTATTGCTACATAAAATGCCATTGAAAAGCTAATGATAAAGTTGAAAAAACCTACACCAATTACGCCAATAGCTGTCCAAATCCAATTATATGTGCTCAAGGCATTATTTAATTCTTCTACCACAAACCCAAAGTAAGCTGTGGAAATTGTAATATGTCTAATATCAATTGGAGCTCCAAAAAAGTCGCCAATTAAGTCCGCGTAACCTAATAAAAAACCAAGTAGTATATTACCTATTAAACCACCTAAGTTCCTTACAATATAATCTGCAAATTTATTAACTCTTTGTGGCTTCAATCTCCTTCTTAACGTTGGATGATCCTTAATTCTTGCACCAATCCTTGCATAAATTACTTTATTGTCTATATATCCTGTTACAATACCACTGATGAAAAGACAAACTCCTGTAATTGAAGCATAAAACCAAACTAAACTCTTTAAGGGTTGTTGTGCTTCAAGTATACCTATACTTTCTTCCACACCAGTAAACAATCTTGTACCTGTTAGATTTAGCCAAGCAAAGGCTAATAAATAAGCTGTTGGAAATGTAATTAATATATTACCAGCAAAAGAAGCAAATTGACTTCTCCAGACTTTTCCAAAGGTAATTGCAAAGCTTTCAAAAGATTGATCACTACTTTTTCTTTTGTCTAATGAGCTTGCTAATGCTGAAGCAGTCATTGTAGGTTGTTTAGTTGCTAATGCCGCTCCTGTAATGAATAAAAGCACAAATGCTCCAGCATAGTTTACACTATACCAAAAGTTTTGCCAAAAAGGGGCTAAGTCTAATTTAGCTAATAAGGCTTTAAATAAAGCTGCAAAGCCAATAATTAAACCGCCTGCACATGCAGCATAAAAGAAGGCAGTATAGTCTTTTCTAGTTGTTGTGATATAATGTTCCCCAGAAGCACTTTTATGTTCTGCAATTTGATAAGCTAAGAGTTCTGTATTCTTAGAGAAAAGGTTTTTTAAGCTATTTTGTTTGCAAATATTAGTTACAGTATTTTGAAACAAGCTTACTGTAGTACTTATTATACGTGTTTTTAAAATACCTGGAGTGAGCAACCTGATGAGTAAAGTCATCCGCATTAATTGCTGACTAGTTCTTAAAAGCATATAAGACTGACTAAGGTCTGCACCATGACTTTGAGTACCAGACCTGATTTCTAATAAAATAGAATCACACTGATTAATTCTTTGAATAGCCTCTTCTGCACTTTCAGCAATTAAAGCACCTGAGGTATTTGGAGTTGATATCAGGTTAACAAATTCAAGAATAACATGGTTTTGAGTGATAAATGGAGTTAATAGGTCTTCATCTGTTTTACGAATGTATTTTAACTCATTTTCAAAACCAAAGTTGGTCACTTTGTATGATAATATGGTTAATGCATTTTTTAAATGCTTTTGTGCACTTTGATTTGACTTGGCAACTTCACCACTAATCAGTTCAAAGAAGTCATACCATAAATCTTCTGAGATAGCATTTACCCACTTGTGGTCACTATTTTTATGAAAAGCACGTTCAATTAAATATTGTAAACTATGCTTATCAGATAAAGGAGGAATAATTTTATGTCGAATTTGGCCCCAAGCCTCAGAGAAAAAAGTACCACTCTTTAATATTCCTATATCAGCAAAAATAGTTTCACTATTTCTATGATTCAAAAGGTATGAAAACATCGTTTCCATACCTCGTTGAAATTGCTTGTCTTTTTGAATGACTTCAATTAATTGCTTTAGATAAAGCGCAGGTTTCTCTTTATAAGGCCTAATATACTCAACAATCTCTATAAATATGTTCCCATAACGATTAGGATCGGGTGCAGATTTTAGAGTTTGAATTATATTTTCAAGCGCATCATTTTTGGGATGCTTTTTACCAAAGAAACTCTTCATAAAGATGATTTATTGACCTACTGTTGGAGTTTATTCTTCCATCATTTCCTTAATTGCTTCAAAAATATCTTCGGCATTAGGTTTTGAGAAGTAATCACCATCAGTAGCATAAGCAGGACGATGTGCTTTGGCAGACAATGTTCTTGGAGCTACGTCTAACCACCTGTATCCTCCTTGTTCTTCCATTACTTTTTGGAACATATATGCAGAGCAACCTCCTGGAACATCCTCATCAATGAAGATAATTCTATTTGTTTTCTTTAAGGACTCTACAATCATGTGCTCAGTATCAAAAGGTAATAAAGTTTGAACATCGATGATTTCAACATCTATATCTTGAGGAGCTAAATATAAATCAACTGCCTCTTCAATAATTCTTAAAGTACTACCATAGGAAACAATAGTTACATCTTCACCTTCTTTTAAAATTTCTGGCTTCCCAAAAGAAACAGTAAATGAATCTAAGTTATTAGGTAGTTTTTCTTTTAATCGATATCCATTTAAGCATTCGATGACTAAACCTGGTTCATCACTCTGTAACAAAGTGTTGTACATTCCAGTAGCTTGAGTCATATTTCGAGGTACGCAAATATTGATTCCTCTTAAAGAGTTTATAATGACACCCATAGGTGAACCACTATGCCAAATCCCTTCCAAGCGATGTCCACGTGTGCGCACAATTAATGGACATTTTTGACCTCCTTTTGTACGATATTCTAATGTAGCTACATCGTCACTTAATGCTTGCAAAGCATAAAGTAAGTAGTCTAAATATTGAATCTCAGCAATAGGGCGTAAGCCTCTTAAAGCCATGCCGATACCTTGACCTACAATTGTAGCTTCACGAATTCCTGTATCGAAAACTCTAATAGCGCCATGTTTCTCTTGTAGCCCTGCAAAGGCTTGGTTTACGTCCCCAATTTTCCCAACATCCTCACCAAATGCCAATACCGCAGGGTTGGAAGTTAAAAGTTGATCGAAATATTTGTTCAGGACTTCAAATCCGTTAATAGACGGAGCATCACTTTCATAGGTAGCAGGAACTTCCTGAACGGCAGCCACATTTTGTGATGACATAGAATGTAAGTGGCTATTAAACATATCCGCACACTCTAAACTGAAAGATTCAATAAATGTGTTTAATCCAATTTGTTCAGCTTGCTCCTTTCCTATAATCGTTGCAGACTGTTTAGCTGTCCGCATGATATCCTTACGAATAGGATCAATCTTGTTTTGAAGGGCTTGCGTAAGCTTCAAAACTTCTTCATTTGAAGATTGTGTAAGTATAGAAGAAAGCGCCTCTATTTTTTCTTTTATAGGTTGCAAAAAGTCATTCCAAGCAGTTTGTTTAGCTTTTCGAGCTTGTGACTTCGCCTCTTTTTCAATGCTTTCTAACTCTTCTTCTTTTGCAATGTTAGTTTCTAAAATGAATGCTTTCATTTTAGCGATACAATCATAGTTTTTCTCCCACTCTAAGCGTTCCTTATTTTTATATCGTTCATGAGAACCAGAGGTACTATGACCTTGGGGTTGTGTGACCTCCTGAACATGAAAAATAGCAGGAATGTGATGTTCTCTTACCCTCGCTAAACCTTTTTCAAATGTATCTACTAAGTCTGCATAATCATGTCCCTTAACTGTATAGATTTCTACGCCACTTTTTAGAGATTCATCATAAGAGAAACCAGCTGTAGCTTCAGAAATAGAACTTTTCGTGGTTTGATATTTTTTAGGTACAGAAATACCATACCCGTCGTCCCAAACAAAAACAGCTAATGGTACTTGTAAAACACCTGCAGCATTTATAGTTTCCCAAAAATAGCCTTCAGATGTTGAAGCGTCTCCGATAGTAACTATGCTTACTTCATTACCGTTTAAAGTGTAGTCTTCAAAGCCAGTTGCTAATTCAGGATTTTCTCTATAAACTTTTGAGGCTTGAGCAATCCCTAATGCACGCAACATTTGAGCTGCAGTAGGCGAAGTGTCACTCGAAGAATTCACTTGACTCATCAAGTTTTTCGGAGTTCCATCATCCCCATACCATCTAGTAGAATAATGACCATTCATCATTCTACCAGCAGAAGAAGGCTCTAGTTTTGGATTAGGGTTAGCATATAGTTGTGCAAAAAACTCAGTTATATTACTCATGTCTGTTGCAAACATTAAAGTTTGATCACGATAATACCCTGAACGAATATCTCCATGCTTTAATGCTTTAGCTAAGGCTATTTGTGCTAATTCTTTTCCATCTCCAAAAATTCCAAATTTTGCTTTACCAGTTAAAACCTCTCTACGACCAATCAAACTTGCTTCTCTGCTGGCAACGGCTAATTCAAAGTCTTTCAAAACCTCTTCTTTCATATCGTTAAAAGAAATTTGTTCTGAAGTGTTCACTTTATTATTGGACTTAATACTCATTTAGAATAGTTATTTATAAGAAAATATTTGCTTACAAAGGTAATATATAATGCTTTATACCCAAAATGCAATTATTTAGTTAATAATTATTACTTTAAAGGTTGGTATTAAAGTAATTTACGATTGAACCCGTATTATTCACTAACATTTTTAAATTAAAACTTTAATAGTTTGATTTTTAATAGATTAAAGTTTTTTTAAGGTAAATTATATTCCAAGTTTGGGATTATAATGTGTAATGTTTGGATATTTTTGATTTTATATTTTACTTGTAACTCCTTAATAATACAGTACACTAATATCCGAGAATTACGAATCTTATCTAAAATCAAAAAATAATCTCATGAATAATGAGGGTTAATAAAGATAAGCGAAATAGGCATATTTACAGAAAATTCAAGTGGATTTAATACACTCGAATTTTCCATTGTCTTTTAAAAAATGATAGTTATGAAGAAAGTTGTAGCCAGCACTCTTGTGCTATCAAGTATGGTTTTAGTGAGCTTTTCCTCATTGTTTGCTAAGTCCTCAGATGCTAAACCTAAACTTATTGTAGGTATTGTTTTAGATCAAATGCGATGGGATTATTTATATCGATTTGTACACCATTATGGTGACGGAGGCTTTAATAGAATGTTGAATGAGGGGTTTAGTTGTGAAAGAACTTATATCCCTTTTTTACCTACATATACTGCTCCGGGTCACGCCTCAATTTATACAGGCTCAGTCCCTGCTATTCATGGTATAGTAGCAAATGATTGGGTTGACGCAGTGACTTTTAAAAAAACTTATTGTACAGAAGATCCAAATGTGAAGTCAGTAGGTGGTGGAGACGCTGGTTTGATGAGTCCAAAGAATATGTTGACATCTACTTTTTCAGATGAACTTAAACTGGCTTCAAACGAGAGATCAAAGACTTTTGGAATTGCTATAAAAGATCGTGGTGCAATTTTACCTGCTGGACATATGGCTGATGGTGCTTATTGGTATGATAATAAAAATGGACATTTTATTACTTCAGATTTTTATAGAGACGACTTGCCGCTTTGGTTACAACGTTTTAATCAACGAAATGTAGGGGACAGCTTAATGAATCTGAATTGGAATTTAATCAGTCCTTTAAGTTCTTATACGCAATCTACTGCTGATGATACACCATACGAAGGTGTTTTTAAATGGGCGGAATCAAGCAAATTCCCTCATATGACTTCAAAAGCTGTTCAATTAAAAGATAAAGGAGCTATTCAGACCACCCCCTATGGAAATACATTGATTACGCTTTTAGCACAAGAGTTGATATCACACGAGGGTTTAGGAAAAGGGAAAGAAACTGATTTTTTAGCTATCAGCTATTCAAGTACGGATTATATTGGTCATTTTTTCGGAATCAATGCTTTAGAAATTGAGGATACTTACATCAGGATGGATAAAGAGTTAGCGCAATTATTTAATTATTTAGATCAAGAAATAGGAAAAGGAGAGTACACGGTGTTTCTAACAGCAGATCATGGTGGTGCGCATAATGCTCAATATTTGACTGATAGAAATGTACCTGCAAAAGCACATTTTATTAAGGAGTGGTTGACCGATTTAAATGCACATTTAGAAACAGCATTTGGTCATAAAAAGATAGTGAACAGTCTGATGAATTACCATGTTCATTTTAATGAGTCTGCTATAAAAAATGCAAAAATTGATCGATTGAAACTTAAAAAAGAAGTGATTAATTGGTTAGAAAAACAAGAAGGAATTGCTGTTTGTATTGATATGGAAGAGCATATTCCATTTAAAGGGATTACGCTCTTGAAAGAAAGAAGTAAAAATGGATATTTTCCTCAGCGATCGGGCACTATTCAGTTGATTTTAAATCCAGGATGGTATAGTGCGTATGCATTAACAGGGACAACACATGGAGGGTGGCATCCATACGATGCGCATATTCCTTTACTCTTTTATGGGAAACATATTCCTAAAGGGAAGACTTACAAAAACTACTATATGAGTGATATTGCTCCTACTTTAGCTGCTTTATTAAGGATTCAAGAGCCTAACGGGTCAATAGGTGAAGTTATTTTAGAGTTAATGGAAGAGTAATAAAAAGCTTCAAATATTACTTAATGGATGGAATTATGGATTGAACTAAGTTCATAAGTGGTTCCTTCGTAAGTAGATTTTTAAACTCAATATTGGGATTGATGTGAGACAAAGCTCCAACAAAAAGAATGACAACTCCTAATAGCATTGCCGTAATGCTTAAAGGTAGTAAAATAGCCATTTTAGATTTTAAAGATTTCTTTTTCATAAAGTATTTCTATTTAAATAAGTCCACGTAATACAAATGCAAAGACCAATGCAATGAGTAGAATATAAGTCAAGAATCTTGTTCCTGAAGTAGCATTTTCTGGATCAGGACCACAAGACTTACATGAGCCACTTGTGCTGCATGAGCCATCATCTGAAGACTTTAAGTAAGGTTCTTCTAAAACATATTTTCTATATAGAAAGTCATAATGCTCTTTTGAAAAAGGGTGATTTAAAGTTTTGTATGCCTCATCCACCATTACGAAGTCATCGTAATCGCCATAGTACTCATCTGTGAGCGTATCAGGGTGCATTTTTTTAACCAGTCTTCTGTGTGCTTTTTTAATGTCTTCTTGCGAAGCATCGAAAGGCACTCCCAGTATTTGGTAGTAATCTGTAAACGTATTTTGGCTGGATGGGTAATACATGTCCATAATCAATATGAATTTTTATTTAGCATTCATTATACAAATATACAGAAAATATAGATAAATGTATATCACTAAAACTAATCGTGCTATTAGGTTAAGGATTGAATGTAAGATTTTGGATTTTGCACATGATATCTTACCTTTGTAATTCATAAATCAAATAAAATTTTAAAAATGGCGGCAGTTTATACAGACGCAAACTTTAAAGAAGAAGTATTGCAATCCGATAAGTTATCAGTAGTTGATTTTTGGGCACCATGGTGTGGGCCTTGTATTGCTTTAGGGCCAACTATTGAACAGTTAGCAGAAGAATATGAAGGAAGCGTTAATGTAGGTAAGGTAAATGTGGATGAAAATCCTAACTTGTCTGTAGAATACGGAATTACTAGTATTCCTTGTGTGTTATTTATAAAAAATGGTGAGGTTGTTGATAAGCAAATAGGTGCTGCAACAAAGTCAACTTTTCAGAAAAAAGTTGAAGCTCATAAATAATTTTAAAAAACGAGCAAAAGATTTGGTGAAATAAAAAACACTTATTACCTTTGCCATCCCGGAAGGGAGAATCCTTCATAGCTCAGTTGGTTAGAGCACCTGACTGTTAATCAGGGGGTCGCTGGTTCGAGCCCAGCTGAAGGAGCAAAAAAAGCGTTTCAAATTCATTTTGAAACGCTTTTTTTATGCCCACAATCTTAAAGTTCTTTTTTAAGATAGACCTGATCATCTACTGCTGATAATAAATCAGACCTATTGATATGACACCTTCATTATTATATTGGAAATCAAGCTTTAGAAAAATGGGAATGATACAATTAATGATAAGCTTTTTGGAGCGGGCTAAAATATTTAGTCTTATTAAAGCATATGCAAATTGTAATATATAGGGATAGTTGCAAATAGTTTGTTATCTTAAAGGAGATATTTGTAAACTGCTAAATAATTAAAACGTATAATTAAACATTGTAATTGTTTTGTTGTTAATGTTAGTCAGTATTTATTTAAAGACTTAAAATACATTATACTATGAATAAAGAAATAGATGCAAACCATAATTTTTCGAGCTCTTCGGTAGCTATGAATTGGCTCATTGATCAAGGGTATGTGTTAGATTTTAACTTAAAAGAAAACTGTATTCATTGCTCTGATACAGAACTATCCTTGCACCCATCGGAATTTGAAATAGATCAAGTATTTAGATTTGAAGGGGCTACAAATCCGGCAGATCAAGAAATTGTATATGCTATATCATCAATGGATGGAAAATATAAAGGAGTTCTACTTAATGCTTATGGAGTTTATGCCGATAAGTTATCATCAGACATGATTAAGAGATTGACACAAAGATTGTAAAGGGGAGATGACTACTAAAGAATACTTATTTGAATTTAAATAATATAGGCAATACTTGTAGAAAGAGTATTGCCTATATTATTAATCATCTGTTATTAAAATTGTACTTAATCCAAGGAGTCAGCTATAAGCTCTGCAATGTCTAAAACTTGGACATCATTTTCAGCATCT
>Ga0079223_10001666_pt1 | contig 13390 bp, 6 predicted proteins | sample Stecom2011_FD_75072 | JGI IMG/M metagenome (GOLD analysis project Ga0079223, IMG submission 75072) | Agricultural soil microbial communities from Utah to study Nitrogen management - Steer compost 2011 | ecosystem: Environmental > Terrestrial > Soil > Agricultural land | place: USA: Utah... | reverse complement strand
TGTAGAGGTTTGCTCGGGATCCACCGTATCTACAGGCATTTTCTTAAAGGTAAGAAGGTTATTCCCATTCATATAGAGCCTCATTCCTTGTACCCGTACGGATTCCATCCATTTGTCAGGTAGGGTATAGCCCACCTCCAGTGACTTCAACCGCAAGAAAGAGCGATCCATGATAAACACATCGTTCGGCACTTGGCTCACGCCGCTTGCCATCCCCAGCGCGGGGTAGAGAATCTCTTCCCCGTTCGCGTACCTTTCGGCGGTCCATGCTTGGTGATGCCATCCGCTAAAGAAACCTACGAGAGCGAACTCTTCTACTCCCCATCCCGCCGTATGTCTATGGGTTTGCCCTACTCCAGTAAAGAGGACAGAGAAGTCGATGTTTTTATAGTTCAAGGAACCAGAAAAACCGTACGTGACACGCGGAATATTGGGATACCCCATGGGCACCATATCGCGATCATTTATTACTCCATCCTCGTTTACATCCACGTAGATAAAATCTCCCAGACGGGGGGTGCCTCCCACTTGATACTCGGGCAAGTTATCCAGCTCCTCTTGGGTGTTGATGTAGCCGTTTCCATTGCTGTAATCAATTTTATACCCAAACGGTTGACCGATGCTGAACCCGGTAGCCCGGTTCCTGTACGCGTAATCTTCGCCGTACTGAACCTCATCGGCGAAAATCACCTTGTTTCTGTTATACGCGTAGTTACCCTTTACCATAAAGGAGAAGTCTCTATTTACAGCTTTGCGATACGTCAGTTCCGCCTCAAACCCTTTGTTATCTACCTCCCCGATATTCACTCTCGGGATATTCCCGAGGGGTACTCCCTGCAATTGGGGGATCGTGTTCCTGCTAATCAGAATCTTATCCCGGTTCTCTTTAAAAAGGTCTACCGTTAATGAAAGGCTGCTCAATAATTCTAGATCGATACCGAGGTTCGACTTTCTAGCCACCTCCCATTGGAGTGCCTGGTTGCCCATCCGGCCTTGTACTACGCCTTGTCCTCTTCCAAGTCCCGGGAAAACGCCACCGCCCATATTGATAAAGCTCTGGTATAGGAACCTCTGGTTGCCCAATTTATCGTTACCGGTTAAGCCGTGCGACATTCTAATTCTGAGGTTGGTCAGCCAAGAGCTATCCCGTAGGAACTCTTCATTACTGGCGACCCATCCCACTGAAAACGCGGGGAAGGAGCCGAAACGATTGTCTGGCGCGAACTGCTCCGAGCCGTTATACCCGTAATTGAATTCGGCCAGATAGCGGTCGTCGTAGTTATAGGTAACCCGGCCTACCAATCCCACCACGTTGTAAGGCAGGTCGGCGCCGTACTGATCCCAGTTATCGCGCTGGTAAAGGAACATACCGGTAAGGTTATGCCTGTCGAAACTCCTGGCGTAATTCAAAGAAGCCTGGTAATTAATGTAATAGCGTGTACGCATCCCTTTGGACAGGCGAATGGCCGGGTCCGCGTTTGTGATGATGGATGTATATCTACTGGTCGCGTTTGGGCTTCGAGCCACGCTAAAGCCGTAGGTATCCATGGTCCTTACTCCTTGTAAAATGGTGCTCGCGTGGCTGTCGAAGGCGATCATCCCTTTCGCGGAGAGTCCCTTCGTAATAAAATCCATTCCCCAATCCAACGATAGAGAAGAGTTCAGGTTATTGGACATCTCTTGTCGGTATCCTCTTCGGTTTATCTCACCGTAGGTATTCCTGTCTTGGCCCGATTGCGCCACGACCTCGTTCGCCGGCACTCCGTACCCTGGTGCCGTGGTGGGGCCTGGATCGGTGGGAGGAGTAGCCCATGTATAAGCTATCATATTTGACACCATTTCCCCCATATCATCACCAAACAACTCTTGCGTTTGTGGGGAATTCATCTTCTCAAGATAGGTGGCAATATTAAGTGATGCCTTCAGGTTACTGGCAATGTTATAATCTACGTTTCCTCGGAAATTATACCTATCCATGCTATAGCTGGGGTCGTACCCGAGAAAGCTTTCCGGTTCCGTTTTAAAGTTACCTCCTTGTCCAATATACCCTGCATTTAAGAAATAGGTAAATCGGTCGCCTCCCCCGTTAAAATTCACGTTTACGCGTGTTTGGGGAGCCCAGTCCCTGAAATAATCGTGGAAAACATCCCTGTCCGGGTAAAACACCGGGTCTTCCCCGCTTCGGTACCGGTCAATCATATATTGAGTAAACGGCATATCGGCATCGTCTGCCCCAGGGTTGTCGTTCATGTAAGCTTGGTTGCGGAGCTCTGCAAACTCCCACGAGTGCAAGCGGTCCGCTTTCACTAGGAACCGCTGCATGCTCTGGTCCACGGAGATATTGAGTTCCGATTTCCCAGGCTGCCCTCTACGCGTGGTAATCATGATAACACCGTTCGCTCCGCGTACCCCGAACACGGCGGTGGCAGAAGCGTCTTTTAAAATACTAATCGACTCAACCTCGTTTGGATCGATCCGGCTGATATTGTTGCGTGGAACGCCGTCGATAAGGATAAGCGGGGAAGCATCGTTTAATGTACCCACACCACGAAGGTAGAGGTTTACAACGTCGTTACCCGGCTGCCCCGATGTCTGGATAGCGGTAAGCCCGGGCAGACGTCCCGCGAGCGCGGTCGACAGGTTAGCTGCCGAACTCTGTTTCAACTCCTTGGTATCGACCGTTGAAATAGCAGCTGTCACGGATGCCTTCTTTTGGATCCCGTAACCTACTACCACGACCTCTTCCAAGAGCTCGGTATCGTCCAATAACGTGATGTCAATTACAGACCTGCCATTCACGTTAATAACTTGACCCTGCATACCCACGTAAGAAACTTCGAGCCTCGCGTCACTCGGCACACCCGTTAAGGTATACTTCCCATCGAAATCGGTAACGGTTCCTTGGGTTGTTCCTTGAACTTGAATAGTGACACCGATAAGGGATTCGCCCTGCGTATCAGTAACGAGCCCCGTAACAGTGATGTTTTGCGCGAATACCCCAAAGGAATAAAAGCACAAAAAAAAGAACATGAGCCTTTTTCCTGAATGTTGTGGAAATGTCTTTTTCATTCTTTCATTTTTTTAGATTATTATAGCTGATTATTTTTGACGATTGTTTGCATCCTATAACGAGGATGCGAAACGACGACAGTAAAAAAGTAGAACATTAGATAAATAATAAGTGTACATGATGGAGTTTAAAAATTTTCACCTCATATTAAGATTATAATTGTGATATTTTCAAGTAAAAAACAGAAAATACTTACAATTTGATTTATATTTTCTTATTTTTATGACTAATTTTCATCATAATCACAAATCGTAAAAACCAAAGTTAATTAACGTGTTTTTTTATAATCGTAATAATCTGGTTAGTTGTTCTCTGTCCTCTCTCAAATGGACACAGTTATTCACCATATTATGAACAATTCACGACGCGAAAGTAACAGAATATCACATCAAGCTACTGTAATATATGACATTATTACTAGTTGAATTGTCCAGTGCGTATGTTAAACCTGTTTTTTATCTATTTTGAAATATTTTCACGCGTTACCAATTAATCACACTTTTCTCGCCGCCATCCGATGAGCGCGGCTCTTCCGCTACGTGCAAGGCGCGATGTAATTCTCCCATAAATCAATGTCAAAAAACACAGTCATTAAATCATTTATTTCACCGAAGCGAGTCGTTATAAGCTCTAAATTTGCGTCACAAAACATTATATAAATCAATATGCCTCAACCTCATTATGATTGAAGGAAAGTTAACATCATTTTTAGCTATCGATATCGGTGCAAGCAGTGGCAGGGCCATCCTTGGAACAATACAAAATGGCAAGTTGGAGATGGATGAGATCACCCGTTTTTCCAACCCGATCATCGAAGTGAACGGCCGGTTATACTGGGATCTGTTTCACTTGTATCAACAAATTATCGTATCACTGCAAGTCGTAAAATCGAATAATACAGCGATCGTTTCCCTTGGAATAGACACTTGGGGAGTAGACTTTGTATGTTTTGGCAAGGATGGGGAGCCGTTGCGTTCACCTTATAGTTACCGCGACACCAGTACATTTGGTGCTCCCGAACGCTTCTTTACCAAGATGCCTAGGGAAGAGGTATACCGCCGAACCGGCATTCAAATCATGAACTTTAACACTCTATTCCAGCTCGACACGATGCTAAAGGAGGAGTCATCCATATATCCTGTTATCGATAAGATCCTGTTCATGCCGGATGCACTATCGTACATGCTCACGGGGAAAATGGTCACGGAGTACACCATCGCGTCTACCTCTCAACTGATAGATCCGCGTACACGCTCGTTCGACCCGGCCTTGCTTGAAGCGATAGAATTAAGTAGCGATCGCTTTGCTCCCTTGGTTTTCTCGGGCACCAAAATCGGGCCGTTGTCTGATTCTGCCGAACGCACGAGTGGCCTGCAAGGTGTGGACGTAATAGCCGTTGCCGGACACGATACAGGATCGGCAGTGCTGGCCGTCCCCGCGGAAGGTGACCGTTTCGCGTACCTTAGCTCGGGAACTTGGTCTTTGATGGGAATCGAGTCGGAGCAGCCCGTGATCAACGAAGAAACCTTCTCGTTGAATTTCACTAACGAAGGAGGTGCCGATGGCTCCACCCGCTTATTAAAGAACATTTGCGGGATGTGGCTCATCGAACAATGCAAAAAGGAGTGGGAAAACGATGGCCCGATCACGTACGAAGAGATCGTGAAAGCGGCACAGGAAACTACTCCATTCAAGTGCTTCATCAACCCGGACGCCGCGTGTTTCGCTAGCCCCACCTCCATGATCGGAGCAATACAGGAATATTGCAGGAAAACCAACCAATTTGTACCCGAAACCGTGGGAGAGATCGCGCGATGCATCTACGAGAGTTTGGCATTCAGGTACAGGCAAGTGCTGCTTAACCTACAAAAATTGGCCGGGCACTCCATCGAAAAGCTTCATATCATAGGGGGAGGATCAAAAAACAACATGCTCAACACCCTCACCGCGAACGCGATCGGCATACCCGTGGTAGCCGGTCCATCGGAAGCGACAGCGATAGGGAATATCCTGCTTCAAGCGAAAGCAGCGGGCCTTATAACAGAAAAAGAGGCCATGCGCCAAGTGGTTCGTGCGTCAACCGACCTTGTGACCTTCCAACCGGAAGACAAAGAGCACTGGAATAACCAGTACCAAAAATACCTGGCGGTATACACGGACATGTAACGAAGCAACCAAATAATAAACAAAATCAAGTAAAGTTGTACTAATCATACATTTAAGTTAAGAATCAATAAAACAAACTCATCATGAACGAAGAACAAAGAAAACGCGCGTATGAAGAGGCAAAAGCCCAATATGCTTCGCTTGGCGTTAATGTTGACCAAGCCATCGATATGTTAAACAATGTACCCATCTCCATCCATTGCTGGCAGGCCGATGACGTACTGGGATTCGAAAACCCGGATGGAGAGTTGACAGGGGGAATCCAAACTACCGGTAATTTCCCGGGTAAGGCTCGCACCATCGAGGAATTAAGGGCCGACCTGGAAAAGGTACTTAAACTGATCCCCGGCAAACACCGCATAAGCCTACACGCTACTTACGGCGATTTTGGTGGCACCTTTGTCGACCGCGATCAAATTGAACCCAAGCACTTCCAGAGCTGGATTGACTGGGCTAAAGAGCATGACGTTAAACTGGATTTCAACTCTACCTTTTTCTCACACGACAAGTCAAGTAGCGGGTATACACTCTCCGACTTTAACCCCGAAATACGGGCTTTCTGGAAAGAGCACCTTCGTCGCTGTAGACACATTGCTGCAGAGATTGGACGTCAACAAGGCGATCCCTGTATTCATAATATCTGGATACCGGACGGCGAAAAAGATAAAACTGTATCCCGCTTTGAGCACAGGAAACTACTCGTGGAGTCGCTGGATGAAGTATTAGCAGAAAAAATAAGCACGGAGTACCTCAAAGATTGCATCGAGTGTAAACTATTTGGTATCGGCAGTGAAAGCTTCGTAACCGGATCGCACGAGTTCTACCTGGGTTACACGGTGAAAAACAACATGATGCTGACCCTTGATGCCGGCCATTTCCACCCAACAGAAACCATCTCCGACAAGCTCTCGGCCATCTTACAATTCGTACCGGAGGTAAACCTGCACGTGAGCCGCCCCGAAAGATGGGATAGTGACCACGTGGTTATACTCGACAACGAGCTGTTGGCCATCGCGCAAGAGATCGTTCGCTCGGGCCAAATGGATCGTGTACACGTGGGACTCGACTATTTTGATGCTTCCATCAACCGCATCGGTGCTTACGTGGCTGGGATCCGTTCTACACAAAAGGCCATGTTGCAAGCATTGTTAGAGCCGACAGAGACGTTAAGAGATTTCGAAAAAGAAGACAAGAACTTCGAACGTCTGGCATACTTGGAAGAACTCAAGGCGATGCCATGGGCTGCTCTGTATAACTACTACTGCGCTCAGCAAAATGTGCCGGTGGGAGAAGCCTATATCAAAGAGATACAGGAGTACGAGCAACAAGTAACATCAAAAAGATCGTAAAGAATGAACACGATTTTTGGTTTATTAATTATTGCAGTGGGGAGTATGGGCCAATCGAGCTCATACGTCCCCATTAACAAGATCAAAGATTGGTCATGGGAAAACTTCTGGCTCACCCAGGGAGTTTTCGCGTGGCTGGTCTTTCCGATCCTGGGAGCACTTATCACGACCTCCGCACCTGAGTTGATCGAGATTTATCGCTCCAATTCTGGTGCCGCTTGGCAAGCCATTGGTTACGGTGCTCTATGGGGCGTGGGCGGGCTGACATTTGGACTTAGCATGCGCTTCCTGGGTATTGCACTGGGACAATCGGTTGCCTTGGGAACGTGTGCCGCGTTCGGTACGCTTATCCCGGCCATGCTTACCGGCACCAACCTCTTTTCACCGCAAGGGTTAGTCCTGCTAGTAGCGGTTGCCGTTACATTGGTAGGTATTGCTCTAGTGGGTTACGCGGGAAGCTTACGTTCCAAAAACATGTCGGAAGAGGAAAGACGCAAAGCTATTAAGGACTTTGCCCTCAAGAAGGGATTGCTCATCGCGCTGTTATCGGGTGTTATGAGTGCCTGCTTCAACCTGGGGCTGAGTGCTGGAATACCGGTAAAAGAAGCTGTAATCGCCTCGGGGGCTAAAGAGCTTTTCGCTCAGAACCCAGTCACACTGCTCGTCACCATCGGTGGATTTTTCACTAACATGGTCTACTGCGTGTACATGAACTGGAAGAACAAAACCGGTGGCGAAATCATGCGCTCTTCTAAAGCAGTCATGACGAACAACCTCCTGTTTTGTGCACTCGCTGGCTTATTGTGGTACACTCAATTCTTTGGGCTAGGCATGGGACAAAGCTTCTTCGAGCCGGGTGGCGTGATGATGGCCTTCTCATGGAGCATCCTGATGTCGCTGAACGTTGTGTTTAGTAACGTTTGGGGAATCATCCTGAAAGAGTGGAAAGGTTCGGGTCGGAAAGCAGTCACCTACCTAGCCATTGGTATGGCAGTACTTATTTTCTCGCTGGTGATACCTGACTTATTCACGGCTGGAGGTTAAGAGGTTAAACAGATTTACTTGCCCCTTGCAAACCAAATAATTGCACTGCACCTTACAAGGGGAATGGAGTGACCGCGAGTCGGTCACTTTCATCCCCTTATTTTCTTTAACAGAGTTTTTAGTCGATATCATAGAATTTTTTGTATGTTTACTGTTCAAAACGAGGATAACGCGTTAACACTAAGTAGAGACGACATGAGATACAACGACTTCGGTATCGATTTTAAATATCTGTTGGTGAACGAAAAAGATAAAAGATTCGGGCTAACGGTTAACACCGTTGGGTTTCAACCCATAGCACCGCACTCTCTTTACCCCTCTACAGATCACCCTAAAAACTATTATTTTAATCCCAAAAAAGGGAGAATATTATCGGAATACCAAATCGTTTATATTAGCAAGGGGAGAGGTACCTTTTCATCCAGCCTCACAAAGAAAACCTCCATCACCAAAGGGCAAGTCATGCTCCTCTTCCCAGGGCAATGGCATAGCTATTGCCCACTCAAAGAGACAGGATGGAACGAGTACTATATCGGTTTTGAAGGAATGATCATTGATAACATCGCGGAAAACGGGTTTATAGTTCCCGAGAGCCCTATACTCAACGTGGGGATTAATGAAGACCTGGTACATCTGTTTTCTAATGCCATCAAGGTAGCGAAGGAAGATAAAACAGCTGCCCAGCAATATTTAGCGGGCATCACGTTTAATATCCTAGGGACTATATTATCGTTGGCTCAAAACCGGAATTTCGAATCGAAGGAGTCCTCCCAGAAGATTGAACGAGCAAAGGTGATTATGATCGAGAATTTACATAAAAACATCGATATCAAAGGGATTGCTGCCAACTTGGGGATCAGTTACTCGCTGTTCAGAAAAGCATTTAAAGAATATACCGGATACGCTCCCGCTCAATACGTTCAAGAGTTAAAATTGAGGAAAGCCAAAGAGCTACTTGCAGAAACCAACCATTCAATAAAAGAGGTGTCGTACGAGTTAAACTTTAGCTCCTACGAGTATTTCCTATCGTTTTTCAAGAAACGTGTTGGGCACACTCCCATGGAATACAGAAACTTAAGAAGAATAAAATAGATGATGCTTCAACGTGGTTTATCATTAGTGGTACTAGGGCTCATTGTGGCTACGCTTCAGGCCGCGGAAGGCGGCATGCCCTCGCCTTACCAATTGTCAGTTAACTTATTGACGAATACAGAACAAGTTTTTCTAAATGGTTACTTCACCCCTACCCCGCTAGAAGAGGCGGTGTCTCACAGAGAAAATTACCAGTTCGTGGAGATAAGTACCCAGCACCCCACCTTCGGTTGGATGGTACGTTCCACGAGTGATAATACAATTCAAACGGCATACCGGATATTGATCGCCTCCAGTAAAAATATCTTGGAAAGAGATTCCGCGGACGTATGGGACACGGGAAAAACAGTCGGCAAGGAATCCATTAACATATCCTACGGGGGTAAGCCTCTCGAGCCAGGGGAGGTATATTTCTGGAAAGTGAAAACATGGGACAACCAAGGCAATGAATCGCCTTTTTCCGAAAGCCAAGCTTTCAAGACAGCAGACGCCTTAGTGGAGTATGCCACGGATAGGTACCCCATCCAAAAAGAGGACGATTACCCGGTCCTTCTCAATCAATTGGAAGATGGTGTCTACTTTGCCGATTTCGGGAAAGCTTCTTTCGGTAGGCTGCGAATCAACCTCTACTCCGAAACAGGGACCGACAATGTCGCGATTCACTTGGGAGAAGCCGTAGAGAATGGCCGGATCAACCGCTCCCCGGGAGGTACTATTCGCTATTCGCGCTATGTTGTTTCTCCCCGTAAAGGGTGGAACACGTACGTGATCACCATCAGACCAGACAGTCGAAATACGAGGTTTCCCGCCATACTGATCCCGGAATATATAGGCGAAGTAACCCCTTTCCGCTACTGCGAAGTGGAAAATTATAGCGGTCCGCTGCAGACCAAAGACTTGGTGAGAGAGACCGCTTTTTATCCTTTCAACGAACTTGACTCGTATTTTGAGAGCTCCGACACCATATTAAACCAGGTATGGGATATCAGTAAGTATTCTATCAAAGCAACCTCTTTCTTGGGTGTTTATATTGACGGCGACAGGGAGAGGATTGCATACGAAGGCGACGCGGTCATCAATCAATTGTCGCATTATGCCGTGGCGCAAGATTACAGCATGGCACGTTACACCCACGAATTCCTACTTCATCAACCTACTTGGCCCACGGAATGGATCATCCAGTCGGTGCTCATTGCCTGGAAGGATTACATGTACACGGGTAACTCTCTCTCGTTGGAACATTTTTATGAAGATTTGCGAGCTAAAACGTTAACTTCGCTCTCCGACGAGAATGGGTTTATCAGTACACGCACGGGCAAAGTAACCCCCGAGGTGCTTAAGTCCATCCATTTCAATGGGCAGTTGCGAGATATAGTAGACTGGCCCCACACGGGCATCCTCGGGCTGGAGAAGGAAGAAGGCGGGGAAACCGACGGGTACGTGTTTACTGACATCAACACGGTGGTGAACGCGTATCACTACAGGGCATTAACGTTGATGGCCGAGGTTGCCCGCGCATTGGGGAAAGCGGATGACCATACCTTTTACACCCACCAAGCAGCCAAGCTGAAACGATCGTTCAACGCGCATCTTTTCGATAAAAAACGGGGAGTCTACATGGATGGCATCGGGACCGATCACGCGTCGTTGCACGCCAACATGTTCCCGCTTGCTTTTGGACTCGTGCCGGATAATCGCGTGGAGGGTGTGTTGGAGTTTGTTCGTTCCAGGGGAATGGCCTGCAGCGTGTTTGGCTCCCAGTTCTTACTGGATGGCTTATACAATGCCCATGATGCCGAATACGGTTTGCAGCTACTCACCTCCACGGGCGAACGGAGCTGGTATAATATGATTCGCGTGAGATCCACTATCACACTCGAAGCATGGGATAACAAATACAAACCCAACCAAGATTGGAATCACGCGTGGGGTGCTGCTCCCGCTAACTTGATCCCGAGGAAGTTAATGGGAATAGAACCCTTAACCCCCGGGTTCGAAAAGATCCGGATCAAACCGCAACCCGGCTCATTGGAGTGGGCAAAAATAAAACATCCCACTATCAGAGGAAGCGTGTTGGTGAGCTTGATCAATCAGCCAGATAACTCTTTTCAACTCGAAATCGAGATCCCCGCTAATACTACCGCGGAAGTGCACCTTCCTTTCTTCTCGAGGCGTCAAACGCTTACAATGAATGGAGAACCGGTATCTTATACCCGAGAAGGAGATTTCTCGGTAGTCAAAAATGTGGGTTCAGGAAAATGGACCTTCATGGTAAAGAGATAAAAAACCACTAAAATTAAATTATAATCCGGAAGAGGATTATAGGAATCGTAAACAATAAACTAAACAAACAATGCAAAAAATGAGAGCTTACTTACTCCTAACACTACTTATTTTCTTGTTACCAAAGAGCGTTTCCGCACAGAGGTATCTTTCAGAACGAGCATTTCAAGATCAGCTCGTTGAGGATGAAATTACCCGCGCCTACCTCACGCCGGTAGATATTATTTGGCAATCTGACAATCAAAATAAACATGTCAAGAACTCGGAAGTGCTATTGACTCCATTCGATGGACAGCTAACCACCCATGGGGAAGGAATGTGCGTTTTGCGCTCCGACGATGAGGGACAAGCTTCCATTTTACTCGATTTTGGTAAAGAGATCTATGGTGGTATAGAGATAGCCGCTGCTATCCGGGGCGAGCAAAAACCTGTCAGGGTGCGCGTTCGTCTAGGAGAATCGGCTACAGAAGCGATGAGCGATGTAATCGACAACAGCGTACCAGGTATGGGGTCCGCTACCAATGATCACGCCATGCGCGACTTCACGTTAGAGATACCTTGGTTGGGCACGATCGAGATTGGGAATTCAGGCTTCCGGTTTGTTCGAATCGACCTATTGGATCAAGAGGTAGATCTACCCATCCGCTCCGTAAGGGGTATCTTGCGGTATAGAGACCTCCCTTACGTGGGCTCGTTTGAATCAGACAACGAGCGGTTAAACGATATATGGAACACGGGGGCCTACACCGTCCACCTGAACATGCAAGATTACTTGTGGGATGGCATCAAAAGAGACCGCTTGGTGTGGCTGGGTGACGTGCATCCAGAAGTGATGTCTATCAACACGATATTTGGCGATACCGAGGTGGTAAGGAAAAGCCTCGACTTTGGTAGAGATACCACCCCCCTACCCGGCTGGATGAATGGAATGTCTTCATACTCCCTCTGGTGGGTAATCAGTCATCGCGATTTCTATCTCTATCATGGCGATCTGAATTATCTCAAAGAGCAACGCGCCTATTTGTCGGACCTGGTTGATCAGCTTATTTCAAAGATCGACTCCAACGGCAAAGAAAAACTAGATGGTGGCCGCTTTTTGGATTGGCCTACTTCGGAAGATCCAGACGTGATACACTCCGGGCTTCAGTCGTTAATGGTTATGACCTTTGAAGCTGGAAAAGATATTGCTGGTTGGATCAATGATGCGCGGTTGAGAGATAAATGCAACGAAGCACTTCGTTCCTTGGGCAAGCACACCCCCTCCACCCACAACAACAAACAAGCGGCTGCCCTACTCTCATTGGCCGATATCGTACCTGCCAAAGATGCCTCGAAAGTTATTCTAAACGGCGGTGCCAATGATTTTGCCACTTTCTATGGGTATTACATGCTTGAAGCACTGGCAAAAGACGGCAAATACGAAGAAGCGATGGGGATCATCTCCGATTATTGGGGTGCGATGCTCGACTTAGGTGCCACCACGTTCTGGGAAAACTTCAATTACAACGAACGCGTGAACGCGGTAGGTATCGATGAGCTGCCCGACCCATCAAGATTTAATATTCACTCCGATGGAGGCGACCATTGTTACGTGGGATTACGTGGCAGTTTATGCCATGGATGGGCCTCGGGGCCAACGGCTTGGTTAACCGCACACGTGCTAGGTATTCAAGTGGTGGAACCAGGAGCGAAAGTAGTTCGCGTGAGTCCAAACTTGGGCAGCTTGAAATTTGCTAAAGGTACATTCCCCACCCCTTACGGTGAAATCTACGTGAAGCATACTAAACAAGCCGACGGAACCGTCAAGAGCGAGATCAGTGCTCCGGACGAGGTGAAAATCATCAGGTAATTCCTTATACCATACCGGGTGAGTGTTCCACTCGTCATACAAAGCAGGTACTCGCGGTGTTGAGTACCTGCTTTGTTCTGTTATATTCCACGGCACAAGCCTTTTTTATTTTAAAAAATAGAAATGCAACCAAAATTACATTTCAGAGTTTCATGGAGCTACTACTCCGAGTCTAAACCATCCAATACACGTCGGATCCATTTAACATAATATACCATTTTGATTGGCTCTCATGTCATTTTTTATACCACGAGTGGTTTATAATAATTTTACATTTGCAGTGTATTAAAATTATGAAGAAATCAGATATGCAGGATTATTAGCAAATGCCACTGTAAAGAAGGCTTGCAATATCGCGCCGAATCGAGTAAGCGCTTACTAATTAAGGGACCACAATCCATCCACCTTTAAGCCACTTGACTGTTCCGGTGTAATGCCCGTACTAAACTTCATGATTCAATACAGCATTATTAAAAAATCAACATCAAATCAAACATTAAAGACAAATTAATTAAGATGACAATCAAAAAGCTTTCT
>Ga0079223_10001665_pt1 | contig 13393 bp, 14 predicted proteins | sample Stecom2011_FD_75072 | JGI IMG/M metagenome (GOLD analysis project Ga0079223, IMG submission 75072) | Agricultural soil microbial communities from Utah to study Nitrogen management - Steer compost 2011 | ecosystem: Environmental > Terrestrial > Soil > Agricultural land | place: USA: Utah... | reverse complement strand
TTTTCACTTTTCAACATTAATGTTGGTGACGATGTATTCATCGTTATTGAACATGGCGATGGCTGTACTCCTAAGATTCTAAATCCTGAAGTCCTATTGCCAAGATCTACTTTTGAGGTAGCAGACATGACTGTTGGTAAAAATGGTGATTTGAAATGGACAACTACTGGAGAGCAAGGTGAGTTGCCTTTCATAATTGAACAATACCGATGGAGTAAATGGGTGAGCGCTGGAGAAGTTGATGGAACAGGTAAAGAAGGACCAAACACATATGAATTTAATGTAATCCCTCATTCTGGTGAAAATAAAATTCGTATTGTACAAAAAGATCATTCGGGTACAAAGCGTAAATCTCCAGAAAAATCATTTGAATCTGAAGTTGAAGAAGTGAAAATGTCTCCAACTAAAGTAAAAACTGAAATTAAGTTCACAGCAAATGGTGAACCAGCTGAAACGAAGTACGAGATTTATGATGCTTATGGAAACATCGTTAAAAAAGGATTCTCTACTAAAGTGAATTGTGAAAATTTACGTAAAGGAGCTTATTATATTAATTTCGATAATAAAAACGAAAAGTTCATCAAAGGTTAAGCTGAACTAAAAAATATTGTCCTGCTATAGCATATGTAGCAGGATTTTTTTTACCCAAAAACGAAGGAAGACATGAATAAGATAGAGCACATTGGGATAGCTGTAAATAATATTAAGGAGGCTATAATGGTATATGAAAAGCTACTCAACACCAAGTGCTATAAAATTGAAGAGGTGGCTTCTGAAGGTGTGAAAACAGCGTTCTTTAGCGTTGGAGATTCTAAAATAGAATTACTAGAAGCAACAAATCCAGATAGTCCGATTGCAAAGTTTATTCAAAAGAGAGGAACAGGAATGCATCACATTGCTTTTGATGTGAACGATATTTCGAAAGAAATTGATCGCCTTGAAAAAGAAGGCTTCCAATTGATTCAAAGATCACCAAAAAACGGTGCTGATAATAAGCTGATTGCTTTTCTCCACCCTAAATCTACTGAAGGTGTTCTTGTCGAATTATGCCAAGAGCGTATTTAATAAGCTGATCACGTTATTTGTTTTAATATCTAAATGGTAGGCTTGTAATCCAGCTGCTTTCGCTCCTTCTACATGCTGAATCGAATCATCAATAAACAAGGTCTCTGAGGGATTAAACCCTTCACGTTGACACACTTCAAGAAAGATCTCTGGGTCGGGTTTGCGCATCCCCATATCGCAACTAAAGTAGGTTCGTTTGAAATAGTCATTAAGAGAGTCTAATCCATATACTTCCTTTAGTTGATTGTGGAAAAAGTCTAAATGAAGAGCATTGGTGTTGCTCAATAACACGGTGTTATAACGATTTTTCAGTTGTAACAAAAAATCTAAACGCTCTTTTGGGAAATCTAATAGCATCGCATTCCAAGCATTGATTATGTCTTGTTGCTGGATGGAAGAGGGGAGGTGTTTTGTTAATCCATCAATAAAATGATGAGCTTCAGTGTCTCCTTTTTCAAAAAGATCGAAGACATCACTTTGATTGGCTTGGGTATAAAATTCATCGAAATTCGTAATGCCTAAATCTTTGAATGCATTAATTGTTAAATGATAATCGATATTAAGAAGAACACCACCAAGATCTAAGATAATGTTTTTTATAAGCATAGTTTTTAGATAAAAAAAGGCGAACATAAAAATGTCCGCCCTAATAATATACAATATTATCTAAAATAAATTATTTTTTATCCAATTTTACATTTAGAACAAAAGTAACTTCTGAAGATACACTACCATTTTCTGGAGCTTCTGGATCTTCCTGTAGTCCTGGCATTGTTGCTTTAGGTAACTCTAAAGAAAATTCTCCCGCTAAAATTACATGATCTGCAGTAATAGTAGCTTTAATTGGAGCTCCTTGTTTAAAAGCCATATCAAAAGCACTGATTACCAAATATGCTTTGTCAGTACCTTCTGCTTCAATCTTTACTTTTGTTGTTGGGAACTTTTCAGTGTTCAAGAAGTCATCAGACTTTAAGTGACCGACTAGTTTACCATTGTATGTCTCATCTTCTATGTCTGTGTTTATGATAGAGTTCATATCAATTACAAAGTTTCCTTCATAAGTATCTCCATCAACTACAATACTACCTTCAGTGATGCTAATTGTTCCTGTATGTGTTTTTCCATCAGATTCTCCACCTGTCCAGCTTCCTGTCCAAGTTAAGTCATTTTCTTTTGGGCTTAAAACATACTCTCCGCCTGCTACAGCTACTTCTGCAGTTTCTTCTTTTGCTTCATCATTTCCACATGCTGTGAATGTTAATACAGCAAATGCTAGTACTCCGTAAATTGTTTTTTTCATTGTTTTTCTCTTTAAATTATTATTGCAAACAAAGATAATTAAATATGTTTACCAAGGTAGTTAATTTTAATTAAGATTTTCTAAAATATTCTTGTTAAATTCGTGGTTCAAATGGGAAAAGAAATAGAAAAATATAGCAGAAGAGGCCTGCAGTCAGGTTACCTTTCAGTGGTGGTTGGAATTTCACTGGTGCTATTTATGCTTGGACTAGTCTTAGGCGCTTATTTTGGACTTGAGCATACACAAAACGCAGCCAAAGAAAATATTGAGATCGATTTGTTTTTTAATCCAGAATTGAATGATTCGGATATTAAAATGATTGAGCAAGAATTGAAAAGTTGGGAAGAAATAAAATCTGTTTGGTTTGTTTCTCCAGAACGTGCGCTCGAAGTTTTCCAATCCAATGAAGCGGAAGCAGCAGAGATTAAAGCGATTTTTAATGACAGAAGCCCTTTTCCACCATCGGTGTCATTTAACCCGATTGGAAAAATTGTGAATAAAGAAGGTTTAGCCATTATAAAAGATAAAATCTTGGCTGCTTACCCAGAACAAGTTGCAGAAGTAAATTACGATGAAAACAGAGTGAGTCAGGTTAATCTCGGCTTTCTCCAATGGATTTATTTGTTTGTTGCAATAGGTGGTTTGCTGACTATAATTGCTTTTGCAATGATTAATAACACCATTCGTTTGGCACTATATTCTAAAAGATTTACAATTAAGACAATGCAATTAGTAGGTGCGAAATCGGGCTTTATTCGTAAACCATTTTTGATTAACTCTATAATTCAAGGCTTTCTTTCTGCAATTATTGGAGTTGCACTTTTACTCGGAGTATTCTTTGCTTTAAAAAGATACATGGATATTATTGCGTCGACTTACGATTTAAAAACATTTCTAATTCTATTTGGTGTACTTGTTTTGTTAGGCGTTTTAATTAGCTTACTTTCGACATGGTTTGCATTAAATAAGTATTTAAGAAAAAGACTTGATAATTTATATTAGAATTTATTCATTATGATAGAAAAAGATAACAAAGCTTTCCTTTTTAATAAATCAAATTACACCTATTTAATAATTGGTGTTGTACTCAATGTGGTTGGGTTTTTATTGATGATTGGTGGTGCAGCTGAAAACCTTGATGATTTCAATGCTGATGAGTTGTTTTCTACCGTGAGAATTACTGTAGCTCCAATCTTAATTCTTTTGGGTTATGTTGTGATCATTTACAGCATCATGAAAAAACCAAAAAGTTCAAAAAAAGATGATCATCTAATTGAGGAGTAAAGTTTACAAAAACTTACATGGATAAGCTCAATTACGAATTTCGAAATGGGGAAGTTATTTTGGTGGATAAACCACTTAACTGGACTTCTTTTGATGTAGTCAATAAACTGCGTTGGCGACTCAGTAAAAAGTATGGCATTAAACGGTTCAAAGTTGGTCACGCTGGAACATTGGATCCCTTAGCAACCGGGCTTTTAATTATTTGTACAGGAAAAAGCACTAAATTAAGTGAGTCTTTAACTTCTGAAGATAAAACCTACACTGGAACGTTTTTGTTGGGAAAAACAACCCCTAGTTACGATTTAGAAACAGAGTTTAATCAGACTTTTGATACAGATCATATTACAGAGGAACAGATATTTGCATTGGCTAAATCATCTGAAGGCCCTCAAAAACAAATGCCCCCAATTTTCTCTGCAAAGAAAGTAAATGGTAGAAGAGCTTATAAATCCGCCAGAGAAGGAGTAGCAGTGGAGTTAAGAGAAAATGATATTGTTATTAACTCCTTTACGATTGAAGCAATTCGCTTCCCTGAGGTAGATTTTAAAATCACATGTTCGAAAGGAACTTATATTCGATCAATTGCAGATGATTTTGGCAAGGGTCTTAATTCTGGCGCGACACTCATAGCATTGCGGAGAATAGCATCTGGAGACTTTTTGATTGAAGATGCAAAGTCAGTTGAAGAATGGATTGAAATAATTGATTCGAAAGAGGTACTGGAGGAGCTATAAACATTTATTTAAAATGGAAGAAACTACTACAAGGCGTGTCTTAATTTTAGCAGATTTAGAAGTCCTAGACAAAGAACACGATAAAACAAAAACGTTTCTTAATGAAAACTGTTCAGCTGTTCTGGATGTGAACACCTTTGATATAAATCAGTTTTCAGTAGATGATAGGGTTTTTCTTTTCCTTAGCGATGAAAAAATCAAACAATTACTTCTGAAATTAGCTAAAGCTGAGTGCTCAATTGGCTTTTTACCACATCCTGAAGCAAAACAAACACGTTCAGGATATCAAGTTCCTAAAGATACAAAAGAAGCCTTTAAGGAATTGTTAGATAGTGAACGTGAAGTAGAGACAGGAATTCTCAATTGCAATGGTGAGGTCATTCTAAATCATGTTGTAATTGGTGAAATGGTTACTTTTTTAACCAAGAAATCTTCCCATAAAAATATTTTTTATAGGATATATAGATTTTTCAGATACCTTAAACGCTTAGTTAATATTAAGGCCTTGCCTTTTACAATCAAAGCAGAAGATAAAGACCCAATAGATACGGCTGCAACAGATATTTTAATCGTTCAATATGCACACAACTCTGTTGTCTCAAGAATTTTCGCCTCAAAGGAATTATCAAGTGAAAAATTGTTTCACACCTTTATTTTCACACCAAGAAGTGTCCTACAACTTACTAGGGCATACATTGTAAAGCTTTTACTTGGAACAGGTCAAAAGAACAAAGCATTTAAGTTTTTAAGCAGGTTAAAAACTGAAGATCTCACCATTTCTTCTTCCCAACCTTTTAAATGTAATATTGACGGAAGATATACTTTAGAATCTGAATTGGTATTTACTTTTGAAAATAACTTTAAGCAAACCCCTAGCGATTCAATTCAGTATGAAATTGAAACCAAAGATAAAAACAGCTCTAAGACTTTTCATGTTAAAAACCTTCCGAAAGGTGAATCAAGAACTGAAATGGTGAAAAAGCGTCTTCCGTTTATTACCCATGCTTCTTCAGACGAATACAAAGATTTGTTTACGCAATTAAGAGAGAATGCGAGGCCGAGTCAAAATTATGTAATACTCATGATTTTATCTGTGGTTCTTGCAACCCTAGGAGTTTTTGCTAATTCTTCGCCAGTCATAATAGGAGCAATGATTTTAGCTCCCTTAATGTCGCCTATTATTTCTTTTTCAATGGGTGTCCTACGTCAGGATAAGGATTTGATAAAAAACAGTTTCATTACTATTTTAGTCGGTATCGGTGTAGGTTATTTATTTGCGATAATTTTTACATTAATCACCCCAATTAATGAGATCAACGCTGAAATTACCTCTAGGATTAAGCCCAATATTATTGACTTGGGGATAGCTGTTGTTTCAGGTGCTGCAGGTGCCTACGCATTTTCTAAAGAAGAAATAGCGAAAACTTTAGCCGGAGTTGCAATTGCCGTAGCTCTTGTCCCTCCTCTGGCAGTCTCAGGAATTGGTTTGGCTTGGTGGAACTTTGAAATTTTCTTAGGCGCGTTTCTATTATTGATTACCAACCTTACAGGAATGGTCTTGGCTGCATCCTTTACCTTTTTAATGACGGGTTATAGCCCTTTTCGATTGGCGAAAAAAGGCCTGCTTATATCATTAGTAGTGGTTCTCTCAATAAGTATCCCTTTAGGGTATGGGTTTTTTAAAGTAGTTGAAGAAAACAAAATTATTCGATCTCTTAATGAATGCGAAATCAATGGGGTTGAACTTGAAAATGTAATTTTAGAAAAAGGAGATCCTATTGTTATTTCTTTGGATATTATTATCGGTCATAGCCCAAATGACATTGAAATCGATATGATAAAAAAGGAAATCGAACAAATCGTGGGTGAAGATGTTACACTAAAAGCCGCGATTAGATTAAAAAGGTAGGCTACATATTTAATCTTTAAGGCTAAATGTTAAAAGTGATTGTGATTGCTTTTACAGATTGACGTGATTCACAGATATATTTCCTATCTTTGTAGCCCTTAAAAAAAGATGCCGATTTGAATAAAATGAAACTTTCAGAGTTTGACTTCGAATTGCCCGAAGAACTCATTGCAAAATATCCTGTTGAAAACCGGGACGAATCTCGAATGATGGTGATAAACCGTGAAACAGGAGAGATTAAACATGAACTGTTTAAAGATGTTATCAATTACTTTGATGAAGGTGATGTCATGGTTCGAAATAACACCAAGGTTTTCCCTGCTCGTTTATACGGGAATAAAGAGAAAACTGGTGCTAAAATAGAAGTTTTCTTATTGCGTGAGCTCAACAGAGAATCATTGCTTTGGGATGTGTTGGTAGATCCAGCTAGAAAAATACGTATTGGAAACAAACTGTATTTTGGTGAGGATGAATCATTGGTAGCAGAAGTTATCGACAATACAACATCACGTGGAAGAACCTTGCGTTTTCTATTTGATGGAACATACGAAGAGTTTAAAGCTAAGATCGAAACTTTAGGTGAAACTCCTCTTCCAAAGTATATTGATCGAGAGGTTGAGCCAAGTGATGCGGAACGCTACCAAACTATTTATGCTAAAAAAGAAGGTGCTGTTGCAGCTCCAACTGCAGGAATGCACTTTTCAAAGCAATTGCTGAAAAGGCTAGAACTGAAAGGTGTTGAATTTGCAGAAGTTACATTACACGTCGGATTAGGAACATTTAGGGAAGTTGAGGTTGAAGACCTTACTAAACATAAAATGGATTCAGAGCAAGCTTTTATCACACAAAAAGCAGCCGACATCGTAAATAAAGCCAAAGAAAATAAAAAACGAGTATGTGCTATCGGTACTACTTCAATGCGAACAATTGAAACTTCTGTATCTACAGATGGAATGTTAAAACCTTACGAAGGCTGGACAAATAAATTTATTTTCCCTCCGTATGGTTTTAGTATAGCAGATAGTATGATTACAAACTTTCATACACCTTCTTCAACTTTGTTGATGATGGTTTCAGCATTTCTAGGTCATGAATTAATGATCAAAGCATACAAAGAAGCAATTAAAGAAAAGTATAGATTCTTCTCTTATGGAGATGTAATGTTGATTGTTTAATCAGTACTTAAAATATATTAAGTCGCTATTCGTATTCGAATAGCGACTTTTTCTTTTTATTTTCGTTTTATGAAGTTAACTGTAATTATCACAGCTGGTGGTGTTGGAAAAAGAATGGAGGCCCAACTTCCTAAACAATTCCTTTTGTTGAATGATAGGCCACTAATGATGCATACCATTGAACGGTTCTTTGATTATAATCCCAAATTTGAAATTCTTATTTCTTTACCTGCTGAATTTATCCAGTTTTGGAAAGATTTATGTGAAAAACATTCCTTCCTTATTCATCATCAAATTTTAGAAGGAGGTAAGGAAAGATACCATTCCATTAAAAATGCACTTCAAATTGCGACAGGAGATTTGATTTTTGTACATGATGCTGTTCGACCTTTGGTAAGTAAACAAACGATAAAAGCCGCAGAGGAATGTGCGATATTAAATAATTCAGCAATACCTGTTTTACCGTTAAAAGATTCTTTAAGGAAAGGAAATATGAATGAAAGCCAACACCTTGATCGGTCACAATACTGGATTGTTCAAACTCCGCAAGTGTTTAAAAAAGAAATATTAACGGAAGCATATAAACTGCCTTATTCCGATGAAATTACAGATGACGCTAGTTTAGTAGAGAAACTTAGAGAAAAAGTGTATTTATCAGTAGGCAATGAAGAGAATTTTAAAATCACTACGCCATTCGATATGGAAATAGCCAATTTCCTATTAAAAAAATAAAAAGTTGATTTTTCAATATAAGCTAAGAATTCTGAAGGCTATTCTTACTTTTGTAACGCATTAAGATTATAGTTAAATGAAGGTAACAGATCATATTAAAGAAGCGAAAGACACATTGTTCTCATTTGAGATCCTGCCTTCGTTAAAGGGGAAAAGTATTCAATCTATCTATAATGGTATCGATCCTTTGATGGAATTTAATCCGAAATTTGTAAATGTAACTTACCACCGTGAAGAATATGTTTACAAAGAAAGAGGTAAAGGCTTGCTTGAAAAAGTAGCCATTCGTAAACGGCCAGGAACAGTTGGGATTTGTGCAGCTATAATGAATAAGTATCATGTTGATGCTGTTCCTCACTTGATTTGTGGTGGATTCAGTAAAGAAGATACGGAAAATGCATTGATCGATTTGCAGTTTTTGGGGATCGATAATGTTCTTGCATTGCGCGGTGATCCCATTAAAACAGAGGTTACTTTTAAGCCTGCTGAAAACGGACACCAATATGCCGTAGAGTTAATTGAGCAAATTCAAAACATGAATAAAGGCAATTATACTTTGGATGAAATTAAGTTAGAACCTACCGACTTTTGTGTGGGTGCTGCTGGATATCCAGAAAAGCATTTTGAAGCTATGAATATGGCAACAGATTTACATTACCTGAAACAAAAAGTGGATAAAGGAGCGGATTATATCGTTACCCAATTATTTTATGACAACGAAAAATACTTTGATTTTGTCAAGAAATGTCGTGAAGCAGGTATCGAAGTGCCAATTATTCCAGGTTTAAAACCGATTACGAATTTAAGACATATATCTTTTCTGCCTAAGTTTTTCCATCTTGATTTACCTGATGCATTATCTGTAGAGCTATTAAAATGTAAAACTAATGATGACGTTAAACAAGTCGGAATTGAATGGGGGATTCAACAGTCAAAAGAATTAAAGAAGGCTGGAGTTCCTTGTATTCACTATTACACAATGTCTGATTCTTCGGAAGTAAAGAAAATTGCAAGCGAACTTTTTTAAATTAAAAAACACTAAATATGAAATATCTATTCTTAATTACAATGACTACTTTGTTAATGAATAATAAGGCGTGGTCACAAGACAATGAGACTTTAAACCTCAAAAACGTCCTTGTTGTCGCTCAGCAAGATGATCTTTCAGATCGATACACTGTTGAAATCGCTTTGCTGCAACTATTCAATAGTTATAACATCAATGCAAAAGCATCTCTTAATGTTTTAAAGCAAGGTGGGTCAGCAGAGATGCTCATGAATGACTCAACGATTCAAATGCTTAAAGAACAAGGAATAGATACTTATTTATTGGTTTCAGTTCGTGGTTTTAATAATCGCTTTAAGCCTTCTGAAAAGATCCATGATTTTGAAGAAGAAATAAAAGCTGGACATCTTTACCCATTGTACAGAGAAAGTACCTCAACAGTTACCTTCACCTTCACTTTCTACCGCGATTTAAAGCCTGTTCACTATGAATTGATAAGAACGGGTTCAGTCGGGTCGAAAGACGCCGTAGTAAAGAAAATGATGAAGAAAGTTGAGCGCCGACTTACCAAGAACTGGTTGTAAAAGTTTTTAGGCTAAGTATTCCTTTGCTTTAATATTTTGGAAATATATTTTCCAATGATATCAAATTCTAAATTCACTTTGTCCCCAACTTTAATTTGATGAAAAACAGTGTGTTCAAATGTGTATGGGATGATATGAACAGAAAAGCTCTGATCTTTTGAATCAACAACTGTTAAACTTGCACCGTTAACTGTTATGGAACCTTTTTCTACTGTAATATCATCTGAATCATAGCTAAAACGAAACTCCCAACTGCCATCTTTTTCAGTTATTGCTTCACATATTGCAACTGTATCAACATGACCTTGTACAATGTGTCCGTCAAATCTTCCGTTTGCAGGCATGCATCTTTCAAGGTTAACTTTGTCACCAAGCTTCCATTCGCCAAGATCAGTTTTCTTTAAAGTTTCGTCAATTGCTGTTACGGTATATTTGTCCTCTTTGATCCCAACAACGGTTAAACAAACCCCGTTGTGAGCAAGACTTTGATCTACTTTCAAGTCATTAACAAAAGAACAATTCAGTGTAAAGTGAATATTACTGCCTTCGTGTTCAATCTTCTTAATCTCCCCAAGTCCTTCAATAATTCCCGTAAACATTCTTTAATCTTTTAATTTTTTTCTTTCTCGATCAACTCCATGTTGTCTATCAATCTTACCTCACCACAATATGCCGCAATGCATGCTGTGGCACCCGACACCCAGTATTGATTTAAATCGTTTAGGGTGTCTGGATGGACAATTTGTAAATACTCCAGTTTTAAATTAGAGTGATTAAAATAGTCCATCATCTTCTCTCTTGTCACTGCAGGGGAATAACTGTTAGCCCATGACTTTCCTTTATTTAACACCTGTGATATAACAACAGCACTCTCAAGATCTTGTTCACTCAATCTGAAATTTCTACTGCTCATCGCTAGTCCACTTGGACTTCTTTTGGTTTCTACGGCTACAATTTCTACAGGAAGTTTTAACTGACGATTCATTTCTTTAACCACAGCGACTTGCTGAAAGTCTTTTCTCCCGAAATAAGCTTTGTGAGGTTGAACAATATTGAATAGTCTTGAAACGACATTTACAACGCCGTTAAAATGACCAGGACGATGTTCTCCCTCCATAGTATTTTCTATGGTCTCCAAATCGATTTTAACCTCTTTATAATCTTCAGGATAAATTTCTTCGACTGTAGGGAGATAAACGAAATCACAATCGTTTTTTGTCAATAAAGCCAAATCTTCATCTTCTCGTCTCGGATATAACTTTAAATCCTCAGAATTATTAAACTGGGTTGGATTAACAAATATACTCACAATAACTGCATCGCAATCTTGTTTAGCTGCTTTTACCAGAGCGATATGTCCCTCGTGTAACGCTCCCATAGTAGGGATAAAGCCTATTTTAGCTCCTAATTTCCTTAACGGACGAAGATGCGCTTCAATTTCATCTATGCTGCGTAAAATCTCCAATTGTTCCCTATTTTTAATCAAGCAAATCGACAAAACTATCTTTTTATACCGAAAATCCGAATTTTTTTTTATATTTTTGTAAACGTTTTACCAAATTAATTTTCATGGAGAAGAAGAGAGTCCTTTTTGTTTCGCAAGAAATCAAACCATTTTTACCAAGTTCAGATGTTTCAACTGCCGCTCGCAAACTTCCGCAAGGAGTTCAAGAAAGTGGAAAAGAAATAAGAGTATTTATGCCTCGATTTGGAGTAATCAATGAAAGACGTCATCAATTACATGAAGTTATCAGATTATCGGGAATGAATCTTATCGTAGATGATATGGATCATCCTTTAATTATTAAAGTAGCTTCGATTCCAACCGCTAGAATGCAAGTATATTTTATTGACAATGATGAGTACTTCAAGCGCAAAGGTGTTTTTTCCGATGATAAGGATGAGGAGTATGCAGATAATGATGAGCGATCTATGTTTTTCTGTAGAGGAGTCCTTGAAACTGTAAAGAAATTAGGATGGAAGCCAGATGTTATTCACTGTCATGGATGGATGACTTCCTTAATGCCTATGTATGTGAAAGATATTTATAAAAATGATCCTCACTTTACAGATACAAAAGTAATTTATTCATTATACGATAATGAGTTTAACAAAAATTGGGATGCACGCTTTGATGAAAAGCTTAAATTCGAAGGTTTTGATGAAGGAATTATTGATTCAATAAAGTCTGGAGATTACCTTAGCTTAAACAAAGCAGCAATGGAATACGCTGACGGAGTAGTTATGGGAAGTGAATCTGTACATGACGAGTTGCAACAAGCTTTTGATGAATCAGAAAAATTCAAATTAGAATTCGAGTCGGAAGAGCCTCAGCCAAAAGTGATGAGTGAGTTTTTCGATAAAGTTATAGATGAGGAAGCATTGATTCAATGATGATAGAGACAATAAAGATTAATAAATTAAGAAGGTGGCGAAAAATAATTTTGTTTTTCGCTGCTTTTTTTTGTTTAACTACAAGTATTACATCTTGTAAAAAGAAGAAAAACCCAGTTGGTTCTGAGGCACTTAATGCTGGAAGTATTATGAGTTCAGATGGAGTGGATACCTTTAAAATCCAAACCTATACTGTTGAAGAAGATTCAGTTTTCTCAATGGATCCAGAGTTTAACCTGATTGGGAGCTATAATGATGAAGTGTTTGGAATGGTAGAAGCAGAGTTCTATACCCAACTTACCTTGTCTGGTTTTTCTCCCGATTTCGGAGATTTAAACGCTTTAGTTGTTGACTCAGCTGTTATGGCTTTTGAATTCGGTGGTTACTACGGAAATCTAAATGAACAACTTTTTGAAGTTTATGAAATTACGGATGATTTAAGTCGTGATTCTAGTTATACCAGAACATCTGTGGCACAAACATCGACACAAAACCTTGTTCCAACAGGGAGTAATGAGGGTTTGATTACACCGAATACAGAAGTGAGAGCAGTAGTTGGAACGGACACTTTGAATCCACAATTGCGTATTCCTTTGGATCTTGTTTTTGCAAAGAACTTATTGGGGGTTGCAGAAGGTGCAATAAGTGATGCTGATTTTGTTCAAACCTTTAAGGGATTGCATTTTAAAGTGAATAATGGAATGTTATCAACAGGTGAAGGTTCTATCGTTTATTTAGCAACTACCAAACCAGCTTCAAAGCTTACGGTTTATTATACTTCTAACGGAGAACAAGGAACCTACGATTTTATCGTTAATGGAAATGCAATCGATTTTAATCATGTGAAAACAGATTACTCCGCTACACGTGTCCAACAAGTTATAGATGACAATAGTCTGGGCGATGTAGAGTTTTATGCCCAAGCGTTTTCAACAAGAGCAAAAATAGACTTTAATTCTATTAGTAATTTGCCAGAAAACATTATTGTACACAGTGCAACATTGGAGTTGCCTGTGAACTATTATCTTGGAAGTAATTTCTATCCTAGTTCAGAAGTAAACGTGAGCGCACAACTTTTTGATAATGATGATAGAAAATACGTTGTAACGACTGTAACATACAATCAGACAAGAAAGTCTTATGTTATTGATTTAAGAACATATATTCAGAACATTGTAAAAGGAGAGATTAAAAACAATGGTGTATTTAT
>Ga0079223_10001664_pt1 | contig 13394 bp, 13 predicted proteins | sample Stecom2011_FD_75072 | JGI IMG/M metagenome (GOLD analysis project Ga0079223, IMG submission 75072) | Agricultural soil microbial communities from Utah to study Nitrogen management - Steer compost 2011 | ecosystem: Environmental > Terrestrial > Soil > Agricultural land | place: USA: Utah... | reverse complement strand
CAAAACATGGGCGCCGCCCATGTTTTTTGCGGTCAAATGGAGTTTTTAGGGAGAAGGAATTAAGTGCTCTATATAGAAGATAACCTATGCAGAAGGAGATGATCGTTGTGCAAGTATATAGGCCCACATGGGCTGAGATAGACTTAGCAAACATCGCCCACAATGTTACGGAGTTTCGCCGCCATATTCCCCAAGGGACCCGGTTGATGGCCGTGGTCAAAGCCGATGCCTATGGACACGGTTCCGTCGAGGTTGCCAGGGCAGCCTTGGCTGCTGGCGCTGATTGGCTGGCGGTGGCGTTGGTGGAAGAGGGAATTATCTTGCGCCAGGCAGGTCTGGCTGCACCCATCCTAATCTTGGGCTATACTCCTCCGGAGGCCATGGCGGCAATATTCCAGTACCGCCTTACTCCGGGAATTATTGATGAAAATACTCTGCACTTGGTCGAGGACGAGGCCCGGCGTCAGCGGCGCAAAATTGGTGTTCATGTAAAAATTGATACCGGAATGGGGCGCCTGGGTCCCCGGGATCCTGGGGGCAAGGCTCTGGTCCAGCGTGTCCTGACGTCTTCACATTTGGACATGGAGGGCATCTATACCCATTTCGCCAGTGCCGATGAAGAGGATAAGAGTTTTACTTTGCTACAATTGGATAAATTTAAATCCATAGTGGAAACAATAAAGAGAGAAAAACCACAAATTATCGCTCATTGCGCCAACAGTGCCGCTGCCATCGAACTGCCCCAAGCTTACCTAGACATGGTTCGCATCGGCATCAGCTTGTATGGCCTCTATCCTTCACCGGAGGTAACACATCAGGTTCAATTAAAGCCTGTCATGGCCTTCCATACCCGGGTAGCCTCAGTTAAGGAGGTACCTGCGGGAACCACAATAAGTTATGGTCGCACTTTCACCACCTCCCGTCCCAGCCGCATCGCGATACTGCCGGTGGGGTATGCCGATGGATATATACGCCTTCTGTCTGGTAAAGGCCATGTGCTCATTCAAGGCCAACGAGTGCCGTTGCTGGGTCGCATCTGTATGGATTATTGTATGGCAGACATCACCAATCTGCCCGGGGTCAATACTGGTGAGCCGGTGGTACTCTATGGTCGGCAGGGAGATGAAGAAATTTCTGTGGACGAGGTGGCAGAGCTGGTTGGCACCATTAATTATGAGGTGACCTGCGCTGTCTCCGCCAGGGTGCCTCGGATTTACAAATACCGGACTTGACAGGGCCAAGGGGCTTAAAATATAATGTATCTATACGCTTGTACGTAATTCTTTATATACTCATTGTAAACTATAGGGGGTGCCGTCGTGGCTCAAACTAAGCGAATAATGATTTCTCTCCCCAACACGTTGCTGCAAGAGGTTGATGGAATTGTCAGCCAGGAGAAAGTCAATCGGAGCCAGCTAATTCGTGACGCCATGCGTCTCTACATCAAGGAAATGAAGAAACGGGAAATTCGGGAGCGGCTTCAATCTGGCTATGTGGAAATGTCCAAAATCAACCTCTGCCTTGCCAACGAAGCAGTGGAGGCTGAAAACGAAGCGGTTAAGACCATTGAATCAATGGTAAGCGGGGCGTGATGGTATGAATGTAAAACGGGGGGATGTATTTTTTGCTGATTTGAGCCCGGTTGTAGGATCGGAACAGGGGGGCGTTCGCCCTGTGTTGGTAATCCAGAATGACGTGGGCAATAAGTATAGCCCTACAGTTATAGTGGCTGCGATTACCTCACAAATTCAGAAGGCCAAACTTCCCACTCATGTGGAAATCACTGCCCAGGAACATGGCATGGACCGTGATTCTGTGGTCCTGTTGGAGCAGGTTCGCACCATCGACAAGCAACGCCTGAACGAGCGGGTGACCCATCTGGCCCGGGAATTGATGAAACGGGTCGACGACGCCTTGCAGATTAGCCTCGGGCTCATCGATTTTTAGTATGTAAAAGGACAGCCTTGGGCTGTCTTTTTTATATCGGGCAGGAAATAGGCCGGGACTATTGAATAATATACTGTTAGACTTCTTCAGAGGGAGGATTGTCTGTGTTAAAAAAACGTCTTAAAATCGCTCATTTGCCGACACCCCTGGAGCCAGCGGACAGGCTTAAAATAGCCTTGCCCGGCCCCACTATATATATCAAGCGGGATGATGCCACCGGCTTGGCAGGCGGTGGCAACAAGGCCCGAAAACTGGATTACTTGGCAGCCGACGCCCTGGAACACGGGGCCAACTGCCTGGCCACCGTAGGCGGCCCCCAATCCAACCACGCCCGTATGACTGCGGCCTTGGCAGCTCGTTTGGGTCTAAAATGCAGATTGTATCTAAAGGGTGAGCGGCCCCAGGGGCTGCGGGGCAATTTGCTCTTGGACCGCCTCTTGGGCGCCGAATTAATTTTTTGCGGCCAAGCAGAATACCCGGAAATCTATCAGCGTATAGATGCCGACGCCCAGCAACTTAAAGATCGGGGGATTAAGCTATACAAAATACCCCTGGGCGGCTCATCTCCTGTGGGGGCCTTGGGCTACGTGCAAGCCGTCCTTTCGGAACTAGTCCCACAATGTCAAGATATGGGCATTCGCCCCGATGCCATGGTTGTGGCCGCTGGCTCCGGCGGGACCATGGCAGGAATTATGCTGGGCTTGGCTTTGGCCGAGTGGGATATTCCCGTCTATGGCTACAGCGTCAGCGGTGACGCCGCGGGCCTTCGCCGAGAAGTGGCACATATATACAATGATGCCGCAGAAATGCTGCAAAGAAAAACCAGAATCCAAGCCGAGCAGGTCTTCATCGACGATTCCCATATCGGTCCAGGCTATGGCATCGCCACCCCGGGTGGTTTGGAAGCTCTAAAACTTTTTGCCCGCCACCAGGGGATTCTTCTGGATTCGGTATATACTGCCAAGGCAGCAGCGGGTATGATTGCCGACATTCGCCAAGGTCGGTGGCAGGATGAGACCCTTATCTTTTGGCATACCGGTGGCTGGCCTGCTCTGTTTGCCAAGGATGATGTAGAAGCTTGGCTGCTAGGGGAGGAAATAAATTGACACTAATCGCCGTAACTTCCATGCACAATTATAAGGATCACCGCTCTTCCCTCAGCGATAATTATATCGAGGCCCTGGAACTAGCGGGAGGGATTCCGGTGATTTTGCCCCCATCCCTTTCTCCCGAGGCCAGCGTACAAGCCCTGAAGAAGATGGACGGATTGCTCCTCAGTGGAGGGCCAGACTTGTCCCCCCTATACTTCGGACAACAGCCCCAACCCCATTTGCGCTCCATCGATGCCCTGCGGGACCAGCAGGAAATTGCCCTAATTAAGGCCGCCCGGGAGCAGGGAATGCCCATCTTTGCCATTTGCCGGGGTATTCAGGTTCTCAACGCCGTTTTGGGCGGGACGATAACCCAGCATATAGACGAAACTCTCCCCGGAGCCATTCAGCACAGCCAAAAAGCCCCGCAGTGGCACCGTCATCATCACATTACTATCAAATCTGAAACAATGCTGGCATCCATCTTGGGTGAAGGAACCATCGGTGTCAATAGCTACCATCACCAAGTGGTGGATAAAGTCGCCCCTGGGCTAATGGTCAGTGCTGTGGCCCCCGATGGCCTTGTGGAGGCTGTGGAGTGTGCCAGCCCTTGGACATTGGCGGTACAATGGCATCCCGAAATGATGTGGCGAAGGCATGGGGAATTCTTGCGTTTATTCGAAGCCTTTGTCACAGCCTGTGGAGGTGGAGACAATGAGTATGCGAGTTAGAGACTTGGGCATTCAATTGCCCGGGCTTCCCACCGGTAGGCTCAATTCCATTACAGATGTACCTGGGGTGGGCGTCGGGCACTGTACTGTCAAGCAAGGTAGTTCCATCCGCACCGGTGTAACTGCCATACTGCCTCATTCGGGGAATATCTTTGAGGAAAAGGTGCCGGCGGCTGTGGAGGTTATCAATGGCTTCGGCAAAGCGGCAGGATTTAACCAGGTGCGGGAGCTGGGAGAAATTGAGACCCCCATCATCCTAACCAACACCCTCAGTGTGGGAACGGCCTTGGATGCCCTGGTTAAGTACAAGCTACAGCGCAATCCGGAAATCGGTCGGAAGCATGCCACCGTCAATGGTGTGGTGGCGGAATGTAACGACGGCTGGCTCAATGATATCCGGGGCCAGGCCGTTACCGAAGAACATGTCCAGGCTGCCATGGCTGCCGCCGGTCCAGGGTTGCCCCAGGAGGGTAGCGTTGGCGCCGGCACAGGCATGTCATCCTTTGATTGCAAAGGAGGCATTGGCACCAGTTCCCGGTTGGCCGGGGATTATATTGTCGGCGTGCTGGTGTTGAGTAATTTTGGCCTCTGGCATCAGTTGAAAGTAGCCGGGGTACCGGTGGGCAGCATCTTGCCCAAACCTGGTCAGGAGGAGACGGAAAAGGGATCCATAGTCATGGTGGTGGCTACCAATGCTCCCTTGGATTCCCGCCAACTGGGAAGGGTAGCCAAGCGGGCGGGTTTTGGTCTGGCTCGCACTGGCTCGGTGGCGGGCAATGGCAGTGGAGATTTTGTAATCTCCTTCTCCACCGGGGTCAATATTCAGCAACTCAATTCGGAAACATTACTTTCAGCTCGGATGCGGGATGACAAGCTGGGCAAGCTCTTTGAGGCCACAGTAGAGGCCACCGAAGAAGCGATTCTCAATGCTCTGTTTACCGCCGGTTCCATGACTGGCCGCGATGGCAATCATCGTCCGGCCCTGCCGGTGGACGACATTCTCGATATATTGCAGCAATATCAGCCAATCAAACCGGAGGAGGAATGATAATTGAAACAAGCCCAAGTGTTGGTGGAGGTAACCCGTGGGGCCCTGGTAGAAAATTATCACCGCGGCCATGTGGCTGTGGTGAATAGTGAGGGGAAACTGCTGTACAGCGCAGGTGATCCCTATCATAGGACGTACTGGCGCAGTTCGGCCAAGCCCTTTCAGGCCCTGCCGGTGGTTGAATCCGGGGCAGTGGATCACTACAGAATCACAGCCCGGGAGCTGGCGCTCTTTTGCGCCTCCCATAACGGTGAAGCCATGCACACCGAGACAGTGCTAGAGATTTTTAAGAAAATTGGCCAGGACCATTCCCTCTTGCAATGCGGCATGCACATGCCCTACCACAAAGAAACCGCTCAGTCCATGAGCGAAGCGGGTGAAAAACCCACCAGTTTACATTCCAATTGCTCCGGCAAACATTCGGGGATGTTAGCCTTGGCAACCCAACGGGGGTTTGACACTTCCAATTATCTGGATTTAGAGCATCCAGTTCAGCAATTAATCCTGGACTATATTGCGTATTTTACTAAGTATCCCCGGGAACAGATAGCCATCGGCATAGATGGTTGTGGAGTTCCCGTCCACGGTCTGCCTATATACAATATGTCTCTAGCCTACGCTCGCTTGGTCAATCCCCAGGGCATGGAAGAGGATAGGGCCTCTGCCTGCCGGCGAGTGACGGCAGCCATGATGGAACATCCGGAAATGGTGGGCGGAACTGATCGCTTTTGCACCGATTTGATGCGGGTGTCTCGGGGCCAATTGGTGGGTAAGGCTGGTGCCGCGGGGGTATATTGTGTGGGAATCCCTGCTCAAGGCATAGGCATCACAGTTAAATGCGAAGACGGTGCCAGCCGGGGTCGGGATCCCGTGGTTGTGGAAATACTACAACAGCTGGGTTACCTGGATCAAGAACAAGTTAAGGCCTTGGAAAAGCACCACCGGCCTCAAAATATCAACCATCGCAAAGAAAAGTGCGGAGAAGTTATCCCCGTGGTGCGTCTGCACCAGGATGCATAGCTTTCCCCTGGAGGAGAAGCAAATTGTCCCTCAGCAACTGACTGTCTAGAAGCATGCCAGCCCACCAGGTTCCTGATTGGGCTGGTTGTCGTAAAGAAGGAGGAAGGAAAAAATGTCCGATGCCGAAAAGAAAATTTTGCAGACCATTGCCGGGGAGCTGCGTATTCCCCTCAAGCAGGTAACCGAGACCATCAAGCTGCTGGACGATGGCAACACAGTGCCCTTTATTGCCCGCTACCGCAAGGAAGTGACGGGTGGTCTGGATGAAGAACAGATTTTTGCCCTTCAACAGCAAGCTGCTTACCAGCGCAACCTTTACCAGCGCAAAGAAGAGGTTCTGCGCATCATTGAGGAGCAAGGAAAATTAACTCCTGAGTTGCAGGCTAAGATTAGCAAGAGCACTAAGCTTCAACAAGTGGAAGACCTGTATCGGCCTTATAAGCCCAAGCGCAACACCCGGGGCAGCAAGGCCCGGGATGCTGGGTTGGAGCCTCTGGCCAAAACTCTTCTTTCTGGAGAACAGGACCCCTTGTCCGAGGCAGAAAAATACATTAATGAAAAGGTTTCTGGTGCCAAGGCTGCTCTGCAGGGTGCCATGGACATCATTGCCGAAGACTTTGCAGATGCGGCAGATAACCGGATGATTGCCCGGCGTCGCACCTGGGATAAGGGCGCCTTGATAGTCAAAGCCAGTGACGAGAAGAAGCAGTCGGTGTACGAGATGTACTATGATTATTCCGAGCCAGTGGCCAAACTGCCTTCCCATCGAGTGCTGGCCATAAACCGGGGCGAAAAAGAGGAGTTTCTCAAGGTGAGCTTGTCCTTTGCCCCCCAGTACCTGCTCCAGGAACTGTGGCGGCGCAATTTTAACCCCCGTCGGGAGGATGCCAAAAACTATGTGGAGCAGGCCATGGAAGACGGCTATCAGCGCCTGTTGGCCCCAGCGGTGGAGCGGGACATTCGCCGCCAGCTGACCGATGCGGCCCAAGCCTCGGCCTACAAACTCTTTACCGCTAACCTCACTTCCCTGTTATTGCAGCCCCCCACCCGGGGCAAGACTGTGCTGGGCGTGGACCCGGCCTATCGTACCGGCTGCAAATTGGCGGTGGTGGATTCCACGGGCAAGTTGCTGGAGATAGATGTAATCTATCCCACTCCTCCTCGCAGCCAGGTGGAAAAGTCTAAGAAACGGATTAAGGAACTTGTCAAGCAGTATGGCATCAACGTCATCTCCATCGGCAACGGCACCGCCAGCCGGGAGACCACAGAACTCATCGGAGAGCTCACCCAGGAGCTAGAAGGGGTGGCCTATACCGTGGTGGACGAGTCAGGAGCATCGGTCTATTCAGCTGCACCCCTGGCCAAGGAAGAATTCCCCGACCTGGATGTCTCGGAGCGCAGTGCCGTCTCAATCGCCCGCCGCCTTCAGGACCCTCTTTCGGAATTGGTCAAAATTCCACCCCAGTCCATCGGCGTGGGCCAGTACCAGCACGATGTGGATCAGAAGGAATTGGGACGCCTGTTGGGCGAAGTGGTGGAGACCTGCGTCAACCGCGTGGGCGCAGATTTAAATACCGCCTCCGTCCCCTTGCTTTCCCATATTGCCGGCATCAAACCCGCCGTGGCCAAAGCCATCGTCAACCAGCGCCAAGAACAGGGTGAGTTTACTACCCGCAAGCAGCTGATGGATGTACCCCGCCTGGGCCAGGCCACCTTCCAGCAATGTGCTGGTTTTCTCCGCATCCGGGATGGCGAGAATCCATTGGATTCCACCACAGTGCACCCCGAATCCTATGATGTAGCAGAAAAGGTGCTGGAGCTGTGCGGGTATACAACCCAAGACTTGGGGAGTAGGGGTGGCATTCCTGAGCTCAGTAGCAAGTTGCCGGCCTCCATCAAGCAATTGGCCCAGCAATTGGGCGTGGGCGAACCCACCCTGCGGGACATAGTTAAGGCCCTGGAAAAGCCCGCCCTAGACCCCCGGGATGAATTGCCCGCTCCGTTATTCAGAGAGGGCATCCTGACCCTGGAGGATCTCCACGAAGGTATGGTGGTGCAGGGAACAGTGCGCAACGTCACCGACTTCGGTGCCTTTGTGGACATCGGCCTCAAAGAAGCCGGCCTGGTCCACGTCTCCGAGCTGGCAGACAAATTCGTCAAACATCCTTTGGAAGTAGTAAAGGTGGGAGATAATATTAGCGCCCGAGTAATCGGCGTCGACAAGCGCCGCCACCGCATCTCCCTCTCCTGCAAAAAAGTACATTAGGGACGGTTCCTTTTGTCCCTTTTTCACCCCCAAGGCTGGAGAGGGCATTAACCACCGCCCCACGTTTGGGGTAGGGCAAGATGGTGTCCTGGCAGTGGGCACATCATTGCCAACCAAACGCATTAAGTTCACTCTGGCATTCTCACTTAACAGATTACATATTAGGGAGGTCAATTATGAACACCAAAGAAATCATGGATCTGGCCCTGGAAATGGCCAAATTAACAGAGATTCCCGGCGATTCCGGAGTCATAGTGGAAGGCGAAAATATCAAGAAGGCCATGTTCGGTGTGGACATGGAAGCGGCGGAAATGCTCATCGCCCGGGAACTGGGTGTGGACTTGGTCATCACCCACCATCCTGTGGGCGGCTCTCCCCGCCTCAACCTGTACAAAGTTATGGAAAACCAAGTTGACCGCATGATGCAAGCAGGAGTTCCGGTGAACAAGGCTCAAAAAATGTTGCGGGAGCAAATGGGTAAGGTGGAACGCAGCCTACATGTGACCAATTACGACCGGGCGGCCTCGGCGGCCAGGATGCTAAAAATGCCCTTCATGGGCATCCACAGTCCCGCTGATCTGCTGACGGAACGCTTTGTTCAGGACCATTTGGACCAGGCCCTGGCTGACAAGCCCAAGGCCACTCTGGAGGATGTAATTGAAGCCCTTAAAGAATTGCCTGAATACCAAAACGCCTTGACCGAGCCCGAGATTCGTGTGGGCGGGAAAAAGGACTACGCCGGCAAGGTCTTTGTCACCATGGCCGGGGGCACCAATGGCGGCGCCAAGGTGGCCAAGACCTACTATGAAGCCGGTATTGGCACCCTGGTCTGCATGCACATGCCCGAGGACGTCCTCAAAGCCGTCAAGGAACAGAACATCGGCAATGTCATCGTCGCCGGCCATATGGCCAGCGACTCCATTGGTATCAATATGATCATCGAGGAGTTGGAGCAACGGGGTGTGGAAGTCATCCGCGCCAGCGGTGTCATTGACCCTAACTAAGCTACAAAATTGATTTAGCAGGCTAGTGATTATCCGGAAACTATGCTTTAATCTAAAACAGCTATAACAACTAAGAACTCCTGTTCTTCGGACAGGAGTTCTTGGTTTTTCTGGCATGGTTGTTTAAACTATAGGGCCAGGATATTTACAGGAATACAGGAAAAGACACTATCTTTTCCCAGGAAACCCGGCGATGTTATTGCAATAACTGGTAAAGTACCGTAAAATTAACGGTGGGAGGGATGCCTTTGGATCAGCTGGATTGGGACATAGTTACTGAATTGCAGCAAAATGCCCGCATCAGCACGGCGGAATTGAGTCGGAAAATTGGCCTCTCCACCTCGGCCACCGCCGAGCGGATTGCCAAGCTGGAGCGGGAAGGAATTATTCAGGGCTACACCGCCATTGTCGATGAAGCCAAGCTGGGTCAGGATATCTCAGCCTATATCTTGGTGCCGGTGGGGGGAATCCCCATAGCCGACATGGCCAAAGCAATAGCTTCTATTCCCCAGGTGCGGGAATGTCACAAGGTTACAGGGAATGCGTGTTTTATGGTCAAGGTGCGTACCGGCAGCATGCCTGAATTGGAGCGGGTCATTGACTCCATCAACCGTGCTGCCCCCAACACTTGCTCATACCTGGTCCTGTCCACCGTCAAGGAGGCAGGGCAGGTTACAAAAATAGACCAAGGGGAGGTAACATGATGTTTAAGACCTATGCGGAGCTTAAGGAGTATTGTTCCAAGGAAGGCATCAAATTAATTGACTTTAAGGTCATTGACCTGGTGGGGCGTTGGCATCATCTCACAATTCCCGTTGAACGGCTGAGTCCCAAGATCTTCGAGAAAGGTATTGGCATGGATGGATCCAGCTATGGTTTTTTGACTGTGGAAAAATCCGACATGGTTTTCAAACCTGACCTGACCACAGCCTTTGTAGATCCCTTTTCCCAAGAGCCCATGTTGTCCATCATCGCCGACATTCATACCCTGGGTGAGGGGGCCAGCCGCTTTGATGGCGATCCCCGCTATGTAGCTCAAAAAACCGAGGAATACATGGCCAAACTGGGTGTGGCCGATGAATGTCTTCTGGGCCCGGAATTTGAGTTTTACATTCTGGACCACGTCTCTTTCCGCAACGATGTCAATCATTTAGAGGTCTACTTAGATTCTACCCAAGCCACCTGGAATACAGGCAAAAAGGATCAACCCAACCAGGGCTATCGCGTCAGCGAGCACGGTGGCTACCACGTGGATATCCCCAAGGACTCCAGCTTTGACCTGCGCAATGAAATGACGCTGATGCTGGAGAAACACGGTGTGCCCATTAAATATCATCATTCAGAAAACGGCGGTCCCGGTCAAGTGGAGATCGAAGTGGAATTTGGTCCCCTCAAAACCATGGCTGACCGCTCCATGATGCTAAAATATATCGTCAAGAACCTGGCACTGAAGCGGGGCAGGACCGCCACCTTCATGCCCAAACCCTTTCACGGAGAGCTGGGCAACGGTATGCATGCCCATATACAATTCTTCAACCAGGGCAAGCCGGTCTTTTATGGCGACGGTTATTCCAACCTCAGTGACACTGCCCTCTACGCCATCGGCGGCATCCTCAAACATGCCCAAGCCCTGTGCGCTTTCACAAATCCCAGCACCAACTCCTACAAGCGCCTGGTGCCGGGTTATGAAGCTCCAGTGAGCATCGGTTTTGCCACTGCCAACCGCAGTTCGGTAATTCGTATCCCCGGCTATGCTGATGCCCCGGAATCCAAGCGGTTTGAAATCCGCTCCATGGATGCCACCTGCAACCCGTACTTGGCCTATTCTGCCGTAATTATGGCAGCCTTGGACGGAATCAAGAACAAGATTGACCCCGTCAAAGAGGGTTTCGGCCCCTATGATGTCAACCTCTACGCCCTCTCCCCCGAAGAGCAGAAGAAGATAAAATCCCTGCCCAAGACCCTAGAGGAGGCGGCCAATGCCCTGGCTAAGGATTACCAATTCCTCCTGGAGGGGAATGTGTTTACCCAAGGCCTAATTGAAGATCAAATCAAGAGAACCAAGGCCGAAGCAGAAAAGCTCAATATAATTCCCCATCCCATGGAATTTGAGCTCTATTACGACCTGTAAATACAATATTTGCGCCACCGAGGCTCCGTCCCCGGTGGCGCAAATATTGGAGGAATTTATTATTCTGTAAGGAATAGATTAAGTAGAAAGGAGGGTTTGTATGGTAACAGGTAAACTTACAGTTAATGAAGATGTATTTGTGGACATAGCCATGGCTTCGCTACAAAAGGTGGAGGATGTCATTCGCCAGGAAAGGAAAGGGGCATTTTCTGGTATCAGCCGCCTTTTATCCGGTAAAATGGCGTCCCGCATCAGCGTGCAAAAGGACGAGGCAGAAGGTGAGAATATCGAGCCTGGTTCGGTATCCTTTGATCTTCGCTTAGTGATGGTCTATGGCGTCACCATCCCGGAGGTGGCAGATAAGGTTCGGGAGGCAGTGATTAATGATGTCAGCAATATCACTGGCTATAATGTAGAAAAAGTGGACATAACTGTAGAGAGATTGGTCCGGCCAGAGGAAATGGAAGAAGAGCAAGAATAACAACAAAAGAATGCAACCCCACTCGGGGTTGTTTTTTTAGGGGATTATTTTGGCATGAAAGTATTTAGATAATCTAAAGGAATTTTTGCCTCCTTTCGCGAATACATATGTCATACCATTGACAGGAAGGAGTATGTACATGCGCGCAATTGTAAACGGCAAGATTTACACCATGGCCGGCTCGGTCCTGGAAAAGGGGACCGTACTCATAGAAGCCGGCAAGATTAAGGCCGTAGGCGCCAATCTGGAGATTCCCGCCGGCGCTGAAATCATTGATGCCCAGGGCAAAGTTGTCATGCCAGGCATCATCGATGCCCACACCCATATCGGCGTCTATGAGGAAGGAATCGGCTTTGAGGGGGCTGATGGTAACGAGATGGTCAATCCTGCCACTCCCCATATTCGGGCATTGGATGCCATCAATCCCATGGAATCAGGTTTTAAGGGGGCCATTGCTGGTGGTGTCACCAGTCTCAACGTCGTGCCCGGCAGCGCCAATGTCATCGGCGGCCAGGCGGTGGCCATCAAGACCTGGGGCAAGTATGTTGATGATATGGTAATCCAAGAGCCCCTGGGCCTAAAGATTGCCTTTGGCGAGAACCCCAAGCGGGTCTACAGCAGCCAAAAGAAATCCCCCAGCACCAGAATGGCTGTGGCCGCAGTTCTACGGGAGAACCTGGTGGCGGCACGAAATTATCTGGAAAAGATAGAGCAGGCTGGCGACGATGCAGAAAAGGCCCCGGAGCGGGACCTAAAAATGGAGATTTTAGTCAAGGTTTTAAAGAAGGAAATTCCCCTCCGAGCCCATGCCCACAGGGCAGATGACATCACCACTGCCATTCGCATCGCCGAAGAATTCGATGTAAATATAGTCATCGAGCACTGCACCGAGGGCCATTTGATTGCAGACTTCTTGGCTGAAAAGGGTGTACCCGCCATCGTCGGTCCCACCCTGGGCACCCGGCCTAAGGTGGAGCTGAAGAACACCAGCTTCAAAACTCCTGGCATATTGCACAAAGCCGGGGTTAAAGTAGCTTTGACCAGCGATCATCCTGTCTTCCCGGTCCAGCAGCTGCCCATCCAAGCGGCTTTGGCCCATAAGGATGGACTTCCCGAAGAGGAAGCCTTGAAAGCCATCACCATCAACCCCGCCGAGATCCTCGGCACCGACCACCGGGTCGGCAGTCTAGAAGTGGGCAAGGACGCTGACATCGTCATCTTTAGCGGTCACCCCTTCGACTGGAAGACCAAGGTGGAGAAAACTTTGATAGATGGAGAGATTGTCTATGAGCGCTAAGTTAGCCATCATCAATGCCGAAATCCATACCGTAACCCAAAAAGAGCCCATTAAGGGCGCGATTCTCATCCAAGACGGCAAGATTGCCGACTTTGGTGATATAAAGATTCCCAATGACGTTGATGTAATTGATGCTGCCGGCAAAGCGGTTTACCCAGGTTTTATCGATCCCCATACCCATTTAGGGGTCAGTGAACAGGCCCTGGGTAGCGAAGGCCGGGACCACAATGAAACAACCGACCCCAATACCGCTCACCTGCGGGCCCTGGACGCCATTAACCCCGAGGAAGACGGCTTCCGGGAAGCTGTGGAAGCAGGGGTCACCACCGTCATGTGCACCCCAGGTAGCGCCAACATCCTGGGCGGCACCACCAGTGT
>Ga0079223_10001659_pt1 | contig 13411 bp, 7 predicted proteins | sample Stecom2011_FD_75072 | JGI IMG/M metagenome (GOLD analysis project Ga0079223, IMG submission 75072) | Agricultural soil microbial communities from Utah to study Nitrogen management - Steer compost 2011 | ecosystem: Environmental > Terrestrial > Soil > Agricultural land | place: USA: Utah... | reverse complement strand
GGGGGCGGTGATCACCGCCATGATGCTGCCCAGAAAGAGGATGTAAATGATTGCCGCCAGGCCACGGCCTCGCGTATCGAGCGGTGCTTGCAAAGAGGATGCTGAATCGGTTGAGAGCGGTGTTGCTGTCATGATCGCCTCCCGATGGGTGGGTGCTGGCAAGCCTTGCCAGTTTGATAATGATTCCAGTGTAAACCGAAAAGCGGCAAGAGGCCTTGTCTTGAGTCAATACCGAACTGTTTTAGTACGGTATTGGCGTGGCGAGGTGTCGCAGGAGGCAAGAGGAAGCACAACAAGAAGAGAGGGGAGCGGCGACTGATGTCGCCGCTCTGCCATGAGGCTCGGTAAGTCCAGTTCAGCCCAGTGACTTGGCCTGCGCTTGGGCCAGCTCCTGTTCCTCGATCATTCGATCCACGGAGGAGACATAATACTCCTCGTCGAATGCTCCTTCTGGCTCCTTCAGCCATACCAAGCAGATCAGCCAGCTTAAGAAGGCGCCGGCAGCAATGACATAGAAGAACTGGGTCGGCGTGACGAAGGAAAATATGATCAAGTAGACGACTGCACCCACGTTTCCGTAGGCGCCGGCCATGCCTGAGATCTGACCGGTGATACGGCGCTTGATCGATGGGATGATACCGAATGTCGCCCCTTCTGCACCTTGCACGAAAAAAGAGGTAAAGATAGTGATGGCGATAGCGACGATCAGTGGCCAACTAGAGTTGAGCAATCCCATCAGTACGAAACCAACACTGATGCCGAACATGTAGCTGAGCATGACAAAACGGCGGTTGCCTATGCGATCAGAGACTAGGCCTCCCATAGGGCGTGCCACGAGATTGATAAAGGCGAAAGAGACGACGATCAGCCCCGCTGCGGCGGCATTCAGCCCCCAGGTTTCTTCGAAGAACATCGGTAACATGGAAACTACCGCCAGTTCAGCACCGAAATTGGCAAAATAGGTGCTATTGAGTGCAGCGACACTGGCAAAAGGGTACTTGTCGTCCTCAGGTACGCCCTTTTTCAAGATCGGCACGTTAACTCTCAGAATCTGCACGATTTGGTAAATCACCACGGCGGCGATGACAAAGTAGCAGATGGTGGCTCCGACGGTGGTGAGATACCCCATGTCCTGAACGCGCCATACCAGTATTGCAAGACAGCCCACCATAGGGATAGTCCACAGGATTAACTTGACCATGTCTCCCCAAGTACTCACCTCCATAGCTGCTGTTTTGCGTGGCTTGCGGTGGGCGCGAGCGTCAGGACCGTCGGTGATGGCGAACCAATAGAATACGCCGTAAGCGGCCATGACAATGGCACTCATGCCAATAGCGTAGCGCCAGCCGTCGGCGCCACCGAACATGGTCAGGGCGATGGTAGGCAGTGTCATAGCGGCGGCAGCGGAGCCAAAGTTACCCCAGCCAGCGTAGAAGCCCTCGGCAAAACCGATGTCTTTGGGCTTGAACCATAGCGCAGTCATATGAATGCCGACCACAAAGCTAGCACCGATGGAGCTGAGTACCAGGCGCGAGATCAGCATTTGGGTGACGGAGTTACCAAAGGCGAACATCAATGCCGGAATGGCCATGGTCACCATCAGCACCGAGAACACTCGACGTGGGCCGAAGCGGTCGAGCGCCATGCCAACGATGATGCGAGCCGGAATGGTTAGCGCCACGTTGAGGATGGCGAAGAGACGGATGTCGTCACGGGTTAGCCAGTCGACGCTCTTGAGCATGCTCGATGCCAAGGGCGCCATGTTGAACCACACGTAAAAGGTGATGAAAAATGCAATCCAGGTCAGATGCAGCGCGCGGATTTCCGGACTGCGAAACTTGAAGACGGCGGACACTTTCATGATCATATCTTCCTGAAATAAAATCGAAAGTAGCTACGTGTGATGCAGCTGCCGTTAAGGGCTTGGCAGGATCAACAGCGGACACTGGGCGCGCCGGGCCAAGAACGAGCTGACGCTACCGAAGGTCATGTAATCGAGTTCATCGACGAAGTAGTTAAGCGACTGGGCGATGATCCCACCATCGGGCTTGTTGCTATGGCGGGCGATGACCAGCAAGTCCGGCTCGTGCTTCTGGGTGGCACGCAGCAACATCTTGCGGGCATCGCCTTCGGCCAGTATTGAGTCGGCTTTGAAGCCCTCCTGGTGAGCGAAGTCAACGCCCTCAATGAGAGCCGTCTTGATTTCTTCGTACTCCTGTTGGAATAGGTCCTCGTTGGCATCAGTGGCGGTACGGGGGTTCTCCGCAACGCCGACCAGAATCAGCATTGGCGCGTTGCAGCGAAATAGACTGACGGTCTGGGCCAGGGCGAGTTTGGCATTACGTGAGCCGTCATAGGCGATCATGATTTTCATGGCATTCCCTCCGCAGAAGGGCAAGCTAGGAGAGCGCCCCGATGACAAGTGGGGCGCCGCCGGTCTCAGGGGTTTTTGACGTAGGCATTGGGGCGCAGGTAGAACCACCAGTTGATCACCAGGCACAGCGCGTAGAAGATCGCAAAGCCATACATGGCGAGCTCGGGGGTGCCGGCCTGGATCTGCTCGCCCATCACTCGCGGAGCAATGAAGGCACCGTAGGCAGCTATGGCGGAGGTCCAGCCCAGCACGGGACCTTTTTGGTGCTGGTCGAAGATCACGCCGATGCTGCGAAAGGTGGAGCCGTTGCCGATACCGCTGGCAGCGAACAGGATCACGAATAGCAGCATGAACAGGGCGAAGTAGCTGTTGGGGTCGGTAGAGTTGTAGGCCAGCATCATCATGTAGCCGGTGGCAGCGGAGGCGGCGACCATGATGACCGAGATGATTTGGGTGACGATGGAGCCGCCCACCTTGTCGGATATCCAACCGCCGATGGGCCGGATCAGGGCGCCGACGAAGGGGCCTATCCAGGCCCAGGTCAGGGCGCTGGGACCGTCGGGGTTGGCGATGCGAGAGAGGCTGCCATCGGCGGCTACTTGCATCATGTTGCCGAAGATTACGTTGATCGATAGCGGCAGGGCGGCGGAAAAGCCGATGAACGAGCCGAAGGTCAGAATGTACAGGATCGTCATTGACCAGGTGTGTTTATTCGAGAAGATAGCGAACTGCTTCTGAATATTGGGCTTGATGTTGCCGGGAATCAGGCGCAGCAGTACCACGGTCAACACGATGGTCAGCGGTAGGGCGAGCCACATGCCCAGTAGGCTCAGGGCCAACATGCCTACGATGCTGGCTACCGCCCCCACAGCGTAGAGGCCGAGAATCTTGCTGAAGGCCTGCAGTGGCGTGCCGGGATCGGGGGTAATGGGGCGTAGGTTGTTCATGCCGAACCAGCCGGCGAAGGCCAGCGGGACCAGGAACAGCAGCCAGATGAACCCGGCGTTCTGGATCCAGGTCGCGGTACCCGCCTCGATGCGCCCGATCAGTGTCCCGCTGGCGCTTTGCAGCTCCATGGGGCCGCCGGCGATAACTCCGAACAGGCCTACGGTCATCACTAGCGGAATGAGTATCTGCATGGTGGTGACACCGAAATTGCCCAGGCCGGCATTCATGCCCAAGGCGTAGCCTTGCTGATGCTTTGGATAAAAGCTGGAAATGTTGCTCATCGAACAAGCGAAGTTGCCCCCGCCGATGCCAGAGAGCAGTGCCAGTGCCTGGAAGACCCAGAGTGGCGTCTCGGGATTCATCAGTGCGAGGCCGGTGCCCAGCGCTGGGAACATTAGTAGTGCGGTGGTGAAGAATACGGTGTTGCGCTCATCAGCGATGCGGATCATGAACGAGGCGGGAATGCGGAGCGTGGCGCCCGAGAGACCGGCCAGTGCGGTCAGGGTGAATAGCTCGCCGACCGTAAAGGGGAAGCCCAGGTTCTGCATCTGGGTGGTAATCATGCCCCACATCATCCATACGGCGAAGCCCATCAGCAGGCTGGGTATGGAGATCCACAGGTTGCGTGAGGCAACCTTCCTTCCTTCGCGCGCCCAGAACTGCCCGTCTTCTATGTCCCAGTGTTCGATGTCGGCATTCTTCGGCCTGCCGGCACCGAGCTTACCGATATCGGCACTCGATTTAGCCATGACGTTTCCCCTTGAGGTTCTGCTGATCCCGCCTTGCGACATCCGTCCTGACCGGGATCAATTCAGGTTCGGTTGAAGTAAAGATACGTTGCGCAACAGAGCGGCGAAACCGACCGGAAATGCCGAAAAAGCAGGTGAATACCACTTGAGGAGTAGCAGTGGTATTAATTTAACTTATTGTTTTTGATAGTGTTTGTTTGTGTCTTGTCAAAGAAAAAGGCGCCTTGGTGGCGCCTTGAGGTCTTTGGAGGTATCCACACAGAGCCTTGCTTACCTATCTACGCCCTCCTGCACCGCCCATACCGCCGCTTCGACCCGCGAGCGCAAGTTGAGTTTTTTCAGCAGATGCTTGACGTGGACCTTCACCGTGCCTTCGGTGATATCTAGCTTGCGTGCGATCAGCTTGTTGGAAAGCCCGGCGGCCAGCTCGCGCAAGATCTCGCGTTCGCGCTGGGTCAGGCTGTGAATATCAGGTGTCGCCGGGGCGGTGCGCTGATTGCGCAGCGCTTCGGCGAGCAAAGCGGTCAGGCTCTCGCTTACCACCATGCGACCCAGTACTGCCTGGCGCAGTTGACGCACCATCTCTTCGGGCTCCATGTCCTTGAGCAGGTAGCCGTCGGCGCCGCTGCGCAGTGCGGCCACCAGGTCCTCTTCGTGATCCGACACGGTGAACATGATGATACGTCCGGCATAGTCTGACTCACGTAGCGCTTTGAGCGTTTGGATACCGTCCATGCCCGGCATGTTGAGGTCGAGCAGGATCAGGTCCGGGTCGAGGTCGATGGCCATCTGCACGCCCTGCTGCGGCTTGCCGGTGTCGCCGACCAGCACGAGGTCGTCTTCCAATTCCAACAGCTGGGCCACCCCGCGGCGTAGCAGCGGGTGGTCGTCGATGATTAGGATGCTGGCGGGGGTCTCACTGGCTGGCTGGCCCATGGCGTTTCAGTTTCCTTGCTCGTGAAAGATGGAATCGGTAGTGGGCTGGCGGGTGATCAGACGCGCTGTTTGCGGCGTGAAGAGCACTTCCACGCAGGTGCCACCTGCCGCACGGTTGGAGAGCGCAAGCTCGCCGCTCAGGGTGTGCGCCCGGTCGCGCATGATGATCAGCCCGTAGTGCATGGGCGGCGTCTCGCCCTTCTCGAGGCCGACGCCATCGTCCTCAATATGCAGCAGGAGGCGAGCGTCCTGGAACTTTACTGTGATGGCGGCCCAGTGCGCTCCGGCATGTTTATAAATATTGCTCAACGCTTCGCGGGCGATCTGCAGCACATGGATCTCTTCGTTGGGGTTGAGCAGATGGGGCGGCACGTCGTAGTGCAGCTCCACTGGTGCTCCCATGCGTTCGGAAAACTCTGTGGCGGTCTGCTGCAGGGCCGACTGCAACCCGGGGCCTTCGAGCTTGAGGCGAAAGGTAGTGAGCAGCTCACGCAGCTGGCGATAGGCGCTGTTGAGGCCGGTGCGCAGCTCGTCGAATACTGCCGCCTGTATTTCCTTTGACGCATCCTTGGCCTGCATGCGCTCCAATCGTGCCACCTGCATCTTCAAATAGGTGAGTGACTGGGCCAGTGAGTCGTGCAGCTCGCGAGCGATGACAGTGCGCTCGTTTATCAGCGATATCTGCTGCTCCTCCGCTATGCGCCGCTGCAGATAGAGGGCGGTGGCCAACTGGTCGGCCAAGGCATTGAGCAGGCGGCGTACGCTGTCGGAGAGCTGTTGCTCCTTGGGGTGCCAGACTTCCAGTGTGCCCAACACTTCGTCCCCTACGCTTACCGGCAGCAGCACGCAGTTGCCCTCTTTGTTGTCCGGACGGTGCGTGATCAGGCAGGCTTGGCAGTCGTGGTCGCGGCAATACTCAGGGCGATGCACCGAGTGAGTGGCGAGTATCGGAATTTGGCGGCCGTCGCCGGGAGCGTTAAGTAATAGCCGGATCGGGCCCAGCTCGAGTAACTGTTCCAACTGGCGCAACATGGGGGCGGCGCTGGCGCACAGGTCGTTGCCGCCGCCGTAGAGTGAACGACTGCCGTCGTGCATTAGCTGCATGGCGTGGTTGCTGCGCTCGAGCTCTTGGGTCTTGAGCTTCACTCGGGCTTCGAGGTCGGCATAGCTGGCACCCAGCTCCTCGGCCATGGCGTCGAAGGTGCGGCCGAGCATGGAGAGTTCGTCGCTACCCGTGAGCCGGGTGCGCTGGGAGAAGTTGCGCTGTGTTGCTTCGCGGGCAAGCACCATTAGTTGGCGCAATGGGGCCACCAGATTGTGACGAATATCGTAAAGGGCGATGGCCACGACCACCGCGGTCAAACCCAGAAACAGGATCTGCAGCGCACTGAGCAAGCGGATCTTGGCTTCGGTATTCTGCTCCAGCTGGTTGACCATGGTGTCGATATCGCCTACCAAGCCATCCAGTGTGCGGTTGAGCGACTCGATGTTCACCGACCGGGTATCGGCGGCCAGGTTGATCTCAGGCGCCAGATCGTTGTGCCAGCGCGATAGCACCAGGCGGTACTGGCGGCGGAGCTTGTGAGCTTCGGAAACGGGAATGGCGCCGGTCAGCTTGTCGCTGGCCAGACGCTCCTCGAAGCGACGTTTGAGCTGGTGAACCGCCACCTGGTTTTGCATAGAGGGGAGCTGCTCATAGCGCTGCAGGGCGGCCACGATCTGGTAGGTATTCATGCGTAGTGAGCCGGCCACGTTGATCGCTGCGGCGTCGCCGCGGCTGTCGCCAGCGACAGCCATGGTGACCACGATGCTGATCAAGGCCATGGCGCTGATCGCCAGCAGTGAGGCGACAATGCGTGCTACGAGGGAGCGTTGCAGCAGTTTCATTGGCGGTGGGTGTCTCCATCACAAGCGCAGGCAATGCCGCCACTATACCTTAGAGTGCGGTGCAGCATCCTGGCGCGCAATTCGACGGGAGATGCCACCAAAGAGGTACCTCGCATACCTTTTGACGTTGCCAGAGATGGGGAGGAGAATTTCTCGGCTACATAGAATTTCTCGACTACACCACGGGATACTATTTATGTCGTCTGCCGTAAAAGCCTCCGTGCCGGGTCCGCAGGCCGACTATCGCTCGCTGGTGGTGGTGCTGCTGTCGCCGTTGGCCTTTGCCTTGGTGTTCGCTAGCTGGACCATTTTCGCCGTGCTGGGCGTCGAGCTGAAGCATATGTTGCATTTCGGCGAGGTGCAGTTCGCCATGCTGCTGGCCATGCCCATGTTCACCGGCGCGCTGGCTGCACTACCCATGGCGGCGCTGGCGCGCAGCGTAGGCGGACGGCGGGTGATGGTCGGCTGCCTGCTGTTGATCTGCCCCTTTCTCTGGGCCATCGCGCATTCCGTTGCGTATCTGGAATTTCTGCTGGCTGGCGCTGGCCTGGGGTTAGGTGCCGGCTCGCTGGCGGCTGGCCTGGTCTATGTGGCGGCGCTCTGTCCACGCCGTCATTCCGGGCTGGCTTTGGGGCTCTACGGTGCCGGCATGCTGGGAGCGGGACTTACCTATTTCCTGCTGCCGTTGATCAGCCAGGCCTATGGCTGGCCCATGGCACCCAAGCTCTATTTGTTGCCCGTGCTGCTGGTGGCGCTGCTGCTGTGGGTTTTCGCCGAGGATGCTCCAAACACGCTGGAGCTCGCAGCCACTGGTACACCTGCCGAGTCAGAGTCGATAACAGCTGAGAGCAGGACGCCACGGCGCTGGCTACCACCGCTTGCGCTGTGTCGCCTGGCGCTCTACTACAGCTTCTTCTACGGTGCCTTCGTCGCGCTGGCACTGTGGCTACCGGGCTACCTTGTCGCTCAGTACGCGCTTTCGCTTAAGGTGGCCGCGCTGTGGGCACTGACGTTCACTCTGTCGGGCGGTGTCGGTCAGATTATCGGCGGGGCGCTGGCCGACCGGCGCGACTTCCGTGATCTGCGTTGGTGGGTCAGCGTCTGTGTGATGGTGTGCCTGTTCCTGCTTTCCTATCCCGATTTCACTATGCAGATCCACGGTGTGCATGGCGATATTCCGCTGCGCTTCTCCATGCCGCTATTCGGCTTCGCCGCGCTGTTGGCCGTCATGGGTTTGGCCATGGGCATCGGCAAGGGCAGTCTGATGTGCCTGATTCACCGCGATCATGGCGACCGGATGGCGCTTACAGGTGGGCTAGCGTTGACGCTGGGCGGGCTGTTTGCCGCAGCGCTGCCGTTGATGTTCGTGTTTGGCAACGAGTGGATCGGCATCCGCACGGCTGGCTTCATGTTCCTCTATGCCGCGCTTGCGGTGTGCATGCTGGTGATGCTGTGGGAAGTCCGCATCCGGGTTCGTCCTCGCTCCTACTTTTGTCCCCCTCACTCCCGCAAGGGTTAACCCCATTCACCGGTCCGTCTATCACCTTGTGGGTAGGCGGAGTGTATATGGAGGTAACCGGGCAGTAATCCATATTTCTATCCTCCAGAATTCACTTCAAGAACCTGCCCTGGCGGTCGTGTAGGAAGAAAGCGGTCGTGCAAAAGACTTAACACGATACGGCAGGCGGGGTGGCCCGGGCGGCCACGCATCACTTCAAGAAGCCTGGAGATCGACCATGAGTCACTTCTTAGATCGGCTGAATTTTTTCCGCAAAGCTCGCGAGCCTTTCGCCAACGACCATGGTGAGACCCGTGGCGAGTCCCGTGACTGGGAAAACGGCTACCGCCAGCGCTGGCAGCACGATAAGGTCGTGCGCTCCACCCACGGCGTTAACTGCACCGGCTCCTGTAGCTGGAAGATCTACGTCAAGAACGGCCTGGTCACCTGGGAGACCCAGCAGACCGATTACCCGCGCACCCGTCCGGATCTGCCCAACCACGAGCCGCGCGGCTGCCCGCGGGGCGCCAGCTACTCCTGGTACCTTTACAGCGCCAACCGCCTCAAGTACCCGTTGATCCGCAAGCCGCTACTCAAACTGTGGCGTGATGCCCTCACGGAGAAGAAGGACCCGGTCGACGCTTGGGCTTCTATCGTCGAGGATCCGGCCAAGACCAAGCAGTACAAGTGCGCCCGCGGCATGGGCGGTTTCGTGCGGGCCAACTGGGACGAGCTCAACGAGCTGGTCGCGGCCTCCAACGTCTACACTGCCAAGCAGTATGGCCCGGACCGCATCATCGGCTTCTCGCCGATTCCGGCTATGTCGATGGTCAGCTATGCCGCGGGCAGCCGCTACCTGTCGTTGATCGGCGGCGTTTGCATGAGCTTCTACGACTGGTACTGCGACTTGCCACCGGCCTCGCCCATGACCTGGGGCGAGCAGACCGACGTGCCTGAGTCCGCTGACTGGTATAACTCCGGCTACATCATCGCCTGGGGCTCCAATGTTCCCCAGACCCGCACCCCCGACGCCCACTTCTTCACCGAGGTGCGCTACAAGGGCACCAAGACTGTCTCCATTACCCCGGACTACGCCGAGGTTTCCAAACTCACTGATGAGTGGCTTTCCGCCAAGCAGGGCACCGACGCCGCCTTGGCCATGGCCATGGGGCACGTCATCCTCAAGGAGTTCCACCTCGACAAGCCCAGCAGCTACTTCACCGATTATGTGCGCCAGTACACCGACATGCCCTTTCTGGTGGAGCTGGAACCCCGCGAGGACGGCAGCTACGCACCTGGCAGGCAGCTGCGCGCCAGCGATTTCGATGCCGACCTGGGCCAGGCGAACAACCCTGAGTGGAAGACTGTGGCGTGGGACGAGACCCGCGACCAGTTGGTGGTGCCGCGTGGCTCTATCGGCTTTCGTTGGGGCGAAAATAGTGGTGGTGAGGGGGGGCAAGAAAAGGGTAAGTGGAACCTGGAGCTGCTGGAGGCTGAAGGTGCCGAGATCAAGCCGCTGCTGACGCTGGCCGACCATCACGATAGCGTCGCCAGAGTGGCATTTCCCTACTTCGGTGGCATTGAGCATGAGCACTTCGAGCATGTGAAGGGTAAAGGGGTGGGCGCCGCCGATGACCTGCTGTTCCACAACCTGCCCGTCAAGCAACTGAAAAAGGCCGATGGCAGCGAGATGCTGGCGGTCACCGTATTCGACCTGATGTGTGCCAACTACGGTATCGATCGTGGCTTCACCGATGCTGGCGAAGATGACGGTGCGACGTCCTACGACCAGATTCGTCCCTACACCCCGGCCTGGCAGGAGAAGATCACCGGTGTACCCGCTGAGCAGGCCACACGCATCGCCCGGGAGTTCGCCGACAACGCCGACAAGACCCGGGGGCGTTCCATGATCATCGTTGGTGCCGGTATGAATCACTGGTACCACATGGACATGAACTACCGTGGCCTGATCAATATGCTGGTCATGTGCGGCTGTATCGGTCAGAGCGGCGGCGGCTGGGCGCACTATGTGGGACAGGAGAAGCTGCGCCCGCAGACTGGCTGGACGCCGTTGGCCTTCGGTCTCGACTGGCAGCGCCCGCCGCGCCACATGAACTCCACTTCGTTCTTCTACAATCACTCTTCCCAGTGGCGTTACGAAAAGCTCGAGGTCAAGGAGATCCTCTCGCCGCTGGCCAAGGTCGAGGACTATCCGGGTAGCCTGATCGACTTCAACGTGCGCTCTGAGCGCATGGGCTGGCTGCCCTCGGCACCCCAGCTCGATACCAACCCACTGGGTCTGGCGAAGAAGGCTGAAGCTGCCGGTATGTCCACCAAGGACTACGCTGTTGCCCAGCTCAAGGAGGGTAAGCTCCGCTTTGCCGCGGAAGATCCGGATGCTCCGGAGAACTTCCCACGCAACATGTTCATCTGGCGCTCCAACCTGTTGGGCAGCTCGGGCAAGGGTCATGAGTACATGCTCAAGTACCTGCTGGGCACTCGCCACGGCATCCAGGGTAAGGATCTGGGTGATTTCGGCGGTCAGAAGCCTGAAGAAGTCGTTTGGCATGACGAGGCGCCGGAAGGCAAGCTCGACTTGCTGGTGACCCTGGACTTTCGCATGTCCACCACCTGTCTTTATTCGGATATCGTGCTGCCGACGGCCACTTGGTACGAGAAGAACGACCTCAACACTTCGGACATGCACCCTTTCATCCACCCACTGACCGCGGCCACCGACCCGGCGTGGGAGTCACGTAGCGACTGGGATATCTACAAGGGCATCGCCAAGGCGTTCTCCAAAGCCTGCGTTGGACACCTGGGCGAAGAGACCGATCTGGTTACTCTGTCGCACCAGCACGACTCCCCCGCCGAGCTGGCCCAGCCCGACGTGAAGGACTGGAAAAAGGGCGAATGCGAGCCGATCCCAGGCAAAACCATGCCGGCGCTGATCGAAGTCAAGCGCAACTACCCCGAGACCTATGAGCGCTTCACTTCCGTGGGCCCGCTGCTCGAAACCATTGGCAACGGCGGCAAGGGCATCGCCTGGAATACCGAGTCTGAAGTCGAGCTGCTCGGCCAGCTGAACTATCGCAAGAACGCAGGGCCCGCCAAGGGCCGGCCAAAGATCGAGACGGCCATCGACGCCGCCGAGATGATCCTGACCTTGGCGCCGGAGACCAATGGCAACGTGGCGGTCAAGGCGTGGGATGCCCTGTCCAAGATCACCGGGCGTGACCACACCCACCTGGCCATGCCCAAGCACGAGGAGAAGATCCGTTTTCGCGACATCGTTGCCCAGCCGCGCAAGATCATCTCCAGCCCGACCTGGTCTGGCCTCGAGGATGAGCACGTCTCCTACAATGCCGGCTACACCAACGTTCACGAGCTGATTCCGTGGCGTACCGTGAGCGGTCGCCAGCAGTTCTATCAGGATCATGCCTGGATGCGTGCTTTCGGTGAAAGCCTGCTGGTCTATCGCCCGCCGATCGATACCAAGGCGGCCAAGGGCTTCAAGTTGCCTGAAGACAACGGTAACCCGAGCAAGGCACTGAACTTCATCACGCCACACCAGAAGTGGGGTATCCACTCCACCTACAGCGATAACTTGCTGATGCTGACGCTCAATCGCGGCGGCCCAGTGGTCTGGCTTTCCGAACCCGATGCGGCATCGATCGGCATCGAGGACAACGACTGGATCGAGGTTTACAACGCTAACGGCTCCATCGCTGCGCGAGCAGTAGTTAGCCAGCGGGTCAAGGATGGCATGGCGATGATGTACCACGCCCAGGAGCGGATCGTGAACGTGCCCGGCTCCGAGGTTACCGGAACTCGGGGTGGTATCCACAACTCCGTGACCCGGGTCTGCCCAAAGCCGACCCACATGATCGGGGGCTACGCGCAGCTTTCCTACAGCTTCAACTACTACGGCACCGTCGGCTCCAATCGCGATGAATTCGTCCTGGTTCGCAAGATGAAAAACATCGACTGGCTGGATGAAGAGGGCAATGACTACGTGCAGGAGGCCGTGAAATGAAGATTCGTTCCCAAGTAGGCATGGTCCTCAACCTCGACAAATGCATCGGTTGCCACACTTGTTCGGTGACCTGCAAAAATGTCTGGACCAGCCGTGAAGGCGTCGAATACGCCTGGTTCAACAACGTCGAGACCAAGCCCGGCATTGGTTATCCCAAGGAGTGGGAGAACCAGAAGAAGTGGAAGGGCGGCTGGATGCGCCGCAAGGATGGCAAGATCGAGCCACGCATTGGCGGCAAATGGCGGGTGCTGGCGAACATCTTCGCCAACCCCGACCTGCCCGAGATCGACGACTACTACGAGCCGTTCACCTTCGATTATCAGCACCTGCATACCGCCAAGATCAGCCAGCATCAGCCGGTGGCGCGCCCGCGTTCGTTGATCTCCGGCGAGCGCATGAAGAAGATCGAATGGGGCCCGAACTGGGAGGAAATCCTTGGCACCGAGTTCGCCAAGCGTCGCCGTGACACCAACTTCGAGCAGGTACAGGCTGATATCTACGGCCAGTTCGAAAATACCTTCATGATGTACTTGCCACGGCTGTGCGAGCACTGCCTCAACCCGACCTGTGTGGCGTCCTGTCCGTCTGGTGCGATCTACAAGCGCGAGGAGGACGGCATTGTCCTGATCGACCAGGACAAGTGTCGCGGCTGGCGGATGTGCATCTCCGGCTGCCCCTACAAGAAGATCTACTACAACTGGAAGACCGGTAAGTCTGAGAAGTGCATCTTCTGTTACCCGCGCATCGAGGCCGGCATGCCGACCATCTGTTCGGAGACCTGCGTGGGCCGGATTCGCTACCTGGGTGTGCTGCTCTACGATGCCGACCGCATCGAGGAAGTGGCCAGCTCCCCTGATGAGCGTGACCTCTACCATCGCCAGTGCGAAATTTTTCTCGACCCCAACGACCCGGAAGTGATCGCCCAGGCGAAGCAGGATGGCATCACCGATAACGTGATCGCTGCCGCCCAGGCATCGCCGGTC
>Ga0079223_10001657_pt1 | contig 13413 bp, 25 predicted proteins | sample Stecom2011_FD_75072 | JGI IMG/M metagenome (GOLD analysis project Ga0079223, IMG submission 75072) | Agricultural soil microbial communities from Utah to study Nitrogen management - Steer compost 2011 | ecosystem: Environmental > Terrestrial > Soil > Agricultural land | place: USA: Utah... | reverse complement strand
GCTTCCAATAATGTCAGGAAAACCTCACCAGTAATACCTTGTTTAGCAGCAGCTTTGTTAAACAGGTTCGCGAACTGACGCTCCAATACCCCGTAGGTATATTTAGCTTTTTGCTTCTCTAACAACTGTACCGCGTACTCGGATTGCTTTCCACGTCTGCGGGAGTTACCGTGCTGTCCAGGAGGATAATTTTTTCTTTCTAATGCTTTATCAGGGCCAAAGATCGGCTCTCTGAATTTACGTGCGATTTTGGACTTGGGTCCGGTATATCTTGCCATAAAATTTGATTTTCAAAGTATCTGTCAGTATCTAACTGAAGAATCTTAGCTTTAAAAAAACGATATTGATAAATTCTTTATAAACTGCTCCAAATTAAACGCGTCTGCGTTTTGGAGGACGACAACCATTGTGCGGAAGCGGTGTAATGTCTCTGATCGAAGTCACTTCGATGCCCGAGTTCTGCAAAGTACGAATAGCAGACTCACGTCCGGACCCGGGACCTTTCACAAAAACCTCTACCTTACGAAGACCCAAATCATGTGCGATCTTACCACAATCTGCGGCAGCTTGGGAAGCAGCATAAGGGGTGTTCTTTTTAGAACCCCTAAAGCCCATCTTACCAGCACTGGACCAAGAGATGGTCTGTCCCTGATTATTGGTGAGGGTCACAATGATATTATTGAACGTAGCGCTGATATGTGCCTGACCAACAGGCTCAACGGTTACGAGCCGTTTTTTGGTTGCTTTTTTACTCTTAGCCATTTCTTACTATCTATTATTATTTAGCAGCTTTCTTCTTATTTGCTACAGTCTTACGTTTACCTTTACGGGTGCGGGAGTTGTTTTTAGTCCGTTGACCACGCACAGGAAGATGCTTACGATGACGCAAACCACGATAGCACCCGATGTCCATCAAGCGTTTGATATTTAATTGGATTTCAGAGCGAAGTGATCCTTCTACCTTGAGATCGTCCGTAATGATGGTCCGGATGGCAGTCAATTGCTCATCGTTCCAATCCTGCACCTTTACATTATAATCTATACCAGCCTGATCCAAGATCTGTTGTGCTGTAGAACGACCAATACCAAAAATGTAGGTAAGGCCGATCACTCCTCTTTTGTTTTTTGGTAAATCAATACCTGCGATCCTTGCCATATTTCTATTTAAGCGATTTTTAACAAATTAACCCTGGCGCTGTTTGAATTTCGGGTTCTTTCTATTGATAATGTAAACTTTTCCTTTTCTGCGGATAATTTTACAGTCCGCACTGCGCTTCTTGATGGATGCTCTTACTTTCATGATGTTATTTGTATCTATATGTAATCCTCCCTTTAGACAAGTCATATGGAGACATCTCCAATTTGACCCGATCCCCAGGTAAGATTTTTATGTAGTGCATCCTCATTTTTCCTGAGATATGCGCCACAATTTCATGTCCATTTTCCAATTCAACACGAAACATCGCGTTGGAAAGGGCTTCTTTAATTACTCCGTCTAATTCTATCGAGGCTTGCTTAGCCATATACCGTCTTGATTATTATATACATACAACCTGCAACAAACAGGGATGCAAAGATAAGAAATAAATCTCATCTTATCAATGATTTTTAACCAAAACATTTTCAATGTGATCGAAGGTAGTCAATATTTCTGGCTGACCTTTACGAACCACAACCATATATTCATAATGAGCGGAAAGTTTCCCATCCACCGTCAGAATGGTCCAACCATCGTCGCCATACTTGACACCGGCACGACCTAAATTAATCATGGGTTCAATGCAGATCACCAAGCCTTCTTGCAATTTCAGTCCCGCACCTCGGCGACCATAATTGGGCACCTCGGGTTTTTCATGTAGGGCAAATCCAACTCCGTGACCGACTAATTCCCTCACAATTCCATAGCCGAAACCATTGACATAATCTTGGATAGCACTGGATATATCACCGATTCGTTTTCCGGCTACAGCTTGTGCTGCACCTAAGTCCAGCGATTTTAACGTAACGTCTAAAAGCTGTCGAGCCTCGGAAGTAATTTCTCCAACCGGAAAAGTATAAGCAGAGTCTGTCACATAACCATTATAGGTTACGCCACCGTCAACCGAGACTAAGTCACCTTCCTGAATTACATAATCCGAAGGAAAACCATGGACGATCGCGTCATTCACTGAAATACAAAGTGAATACGGAAATCCTTGATATCCCAAAAATGAAGGAGTACACCCATGATCATGAATATAATCATGGGCAAACTTATCCAAAGAAAGCGTGGTAATCCCGGGCTTAATCAGTGCAGCAATCTCTCCAAGTAAACGGGAGAGGATATCCGCACCTACACGTAGCTGCTGAATATCCTCTTCTGTTTTATATCTAATAGCTGACATGCGATCTCGATCCTTTCTTAGATAACGGACTGTGAAGTACCCGAACCTGTATCTACTGGATTACGTCCCTTTAGGCGACCTGTTTTCATCAAGCCATCGTAATGGCGCATTAACAAGTGACTCTCGATCTGTTGTAACGTGTCCAATACCACACCCACCAAGATCAATAGGGAAGTTCCCCCGTAGAAATGAGCGAATTGATTATTGACTCCGAACAAACCCGCAATCGCAGGCAAGATCGCGATGATCGCTAAAAATATGGATCCTGGGAAAGTAATCTTCGAAACGACACCGTCTATGTACATATTGGTCGCATGCCCCGGCTTGATTCCCGGAATAAAACCGCCATTTTTCTTCATGTCCTCGGACATTTGCTGAGGATTGACCATGATGGCCGTATAGAAGAAGGTAAAGGCAATAATTAAAAAAGCAAAGACCAAATTATAAGACAATGAAGTGTAATTGCTCAGTTCCGTTAGAAAGCCAGACTGAAGTTTAGGGAAGAATTGTCCCATCGTCATCGGTATAAACATAATGGCCTGCGCAAAGATGATCGGCATAACACCGGCCGCATTCACTTTCAATGGAATGTACTGACGTACCCCACCGTATTGCTTGTTACCGACGATACGCTTGGCGTATTGAACCGGAATTCGACGTACACCCTGCACGATCAAGATCGTGAAAATGACGACAAAGAACAAGGCCACAAATTCGATCAACAATGGAATCGGACCGCCTCCACCGGTGCTCATGCGTGAGAACCACTCTGCAGTTAAACCACTCGGCAATTGAGCGATAATACCCACCATAATGATCAAGGAAATACCATTACCGATACCTTTGTCGGTGATTTTCTCACCCAACCACATCACGAACAGTGTTCCTGCAGTCAGTACGAAAGCCGATAAAATAGTAAACATCGGATCTTGGATCAATTTAGCACCATCGTCAATCTGTGTGCGCACATAGGCTACGGATTGAACCAAGGTAATCGCCAAAGTCAGGTAACGCGTGATTTGCGTCATCTTCTTACGACCACTTTCACCCTCCTTTTGCAATTTCTGGAAGTATGGCACAGCGATACCCAGTAATTGAACAACGATGGAAGCAGAAATGTAGGGCATAACACCCAAAGCAAAAATAGCAGATCGTGAAAACGATCCACCAGCGAACATATCTAATAGGCCCAGCAGTCCCTCTTGAGTTTCATGCTGGAGCGCCTGAGGGTTTACCCCCGGCAATACGATATAACATCCTACCCGGTATATCAACAAGAAGAGAAGCGTATTAAGAATACGCGTTCTCAAATCATCAATTTTCCAGATATTCTTTAGGGTGGTGATTAGCTTCTTCATGAATTAAATTTTTTCAATCGATCCTCCAGCGGCTTCTATCGCTTTTTGTGCAGTAGCAGAGAATGCATGTGCTTTAACTTCTACCTTCGCGGAAATTTCGCCACGTCCCAGGATTTTCACCAAACCATTTTTGGATACCAGATCGTAATGCTTAAATGTATCGAAATCGATCGACTGAAGATTGTGCTGCTCCACCAAATTCTGTAAAACATCGAGGTTTACACCGACATATTCTACACGGTTTAAATTCTTAAAACCAAATTTAGGTACACGACGTTGCAAAGGCATTTGTCCACCTTCAAATCCGATTTTACGGCTGTTTCCGGAACGGGATCCAGCACCTTTGTGACCACGTGTGGAAGTACCACCGCGACCAGAGCCTGTTCCACGACCAATACGTTTTCTAGTTTTAACAGAACCTGTAGCAGGTTTTAAATTACTTAAATTCATCACTTGGAATTTATGGTGTTATGCCTTCGCTTTCACTAAACAGGACATAACGATTAAACGTATGATTACCTGAAGTAGAAAAACCTACTTCAGGTAATTAAATTATTAAATACTCTCTTCGATACGGACCAGATGGTTTACCTTTCTGACCATTCCGATGATGGCTGGAGTAGCTTCTACCTCTACCGTCTGATTCATCTTCTTCAATCCCAGAGCCTGCATAGTCCGCTTTTGCTTCTCGCTGCGGTCTATCACACTCTTGATTTGTGTAATTTTGATTTTCGCCATGATCTTTATCCGTTAAAAACTTTGTTTAAGTCCACACCGCGTTGCTGTGCAACTGTGTAAGCATCTCGCATTTTCAACAATGCATCGATCGTAGCTTTAACCACGTTGTGTGGGTTAGAAGAACCTAATGATTTGGCCAATACATCTTTGATACCAGCACTTTCCAAAACAGCACGCATCGCACCACCGGCTAGTACCCCAGTACCATTCACTGCAGGCTTGATCAAAACATTGCCTCCAGAATATTTACCATACTGCTCATGTGGAACAGTACCATTAATGATCGGAACTTTGATCAGATTTTTCTTCGCATCATCGATTCCTTTGGTGATCGCTTCGGTTACTTCTTTGGCTTTACCCAAGCCGAAACCAACCACACCATTCTCATCACCAACGATCACGATCGCCGAAAAACTGAACGTACGTCCACCCTTGGTTACTTTAGCAACACGCTGGATGCTCACTAAGCGGTCTTTTAATTCGATCTCGCTTGATTTTACTCGTTTTATATTACTTAATGACATGTTCAATTGCGATTAAAAGTCCAAACCACCCTCACGTGCACCTTCTGCCAAAGACTTTACGCGTCCATGGTACAGATACCCGTTCCGATCAAATACTACTTTCGTGATCCCGGCAGCTTTCGCTTTCTCGGCCAAAAGTTTACCTACTTCCTTAGATTGCTCGATCTTCGTACCATTGGCATTAAAATCGCTGGACAACGAAGAAAAGGAAGCTAAAGTAACGCCTTTGACATCATCGATCACTTGGGCATAAATACCTTTGTTACTCCGAAAAACGGTTAAACGAGGGCGCTCAGTGCTGCCTTTAAGACGCTTTCTGATCCCCTTTTTTATACGATCCCTACGGGATAATTTTTTTCCTGCCATAACTATTATTTTTTAGCTGCAGACTTACCTGCTTTTCTTCTCAATTGTTCACCTGCGAATTTAATACCTTTACCTTTGTATGGCTCCGGCTTACGCAATTCACGTATTTTAGCAGCCACCTGTCCCAGCAGTTGCTTATCGATACTCTCCAATGTAACGATGGGGTTTTTACCTTTCTCTGATACGGCGGTCGCTTTTACCTCTTTTGGCAAAATGAACACCACCTGGTGAGAAAAACCTAAGGAAAGGTCCAAGGTGTTACCTTGACTAGTCGCACGGAAACCCACACCAACCAATTCTTGCGTAGTTTTGAATCCTTCCGTTACCCCCACAACCATGTTGTAAAGTAAGGAACGATACAAACCGTGCAATGATTTATGATGTTTTTGTTCAGTGGGACGTGACACCAAAAGCTGACCGTCTTCTTGACTAACGCTGATGTCTGGATTCACTTGTTGGGTCAATTCCCCTTTTGGACCTTTAACGGTCACCAGATTCTTGTCTGAAACCGTAATCGTCACACCGGCTGGTATGGCGATTGGTGCTTTACCTATTCTTGACATAATTCGTCTTCCTCCTGTTTAATATACGTAACACAAAACTTCGCCACCCACATTTTGTACTTGGGCCTCTTTGTCCGTCATCACTCCTTTGGAGGTAGAAAGAATGGCAATTCCCAAACCGTTCAATACGCGAGGCATAGTTTCTACGTTCGCATACTTACGGAGTCCGGGTTTACTGACACGCTTTAGGGTACGAATTGCTGGAACTTTCGTAATGGGATGGTATTTAAGAGCGATTTTAATCGTTCCTTGTACCTTGTCATCCTCGAATTTGTAGTTCGCAATGTAGCCCTTATCGAAAAGTACTTTCGTAATTTCCTTCTTCAGGTTAGATGCAGGAATTTCAACAACCCTATGGTTGGCCTTCATGGCATTCCTTACTCTGGTAAGGTAATCCGCAATTGGATCTGTATTCATTAGTTATAAATTTTGGTAAGGGTTTCCCATGATCACGCATCGGACCTTTTACCGGTTAAAAAAATAGTAAAATTCGTATTCGGTACTACCAAGATGCTTTCTTCACCCCTGGGATCTTACCCGCCAATGCCATCTCACGGAAAGTTACCCGTGAAATACCAAACTGGCGCATATATCCTTTAGGACGTCCGGTCAGCTTGCAACGATTATGTAAACGTACTGGAGATGCATTTTTAGGCAATTTATCCAATGCCTCATAATCTCCGGCCGCTTTCAAAGCTGCACGCTTCTCTGCATACTTGGCCACCAATTTTGCACGCTTTACCTGACGTGCTTTGATTCCTTCTTTAGCCATTATCTTCAGTTTCTTTATTAGTATTCTGATTCTTAAACGGAAGTCCGAATTGCTTCAACAATTCCAGAGCTTCTACATCGGTACCAGCGCTGGTTACAAACGTAATATCCATTCCCTGAATTTTATTGATTTTATCAATATTGATTTCTGGGAAGATAATTTGCTCCGTAATACCCAGGGTGTAGTTACCGCGCCCGTCAAAGCCTTTGTCATTGATCCCGCGGAAGTCACGGATACGTGGCAATGCCACAGACACCAAACGGTCCAAAAACTCGTACATTTTCACATCTCTCAAAGTTACACGCACGCCGATGGGCATCCCTTTACGTAACTTAAAGTTAGACACGTCTTTCTTAGACTTAGATGGAACAGCTTGTTGTCCCGTGATCAGGGTCATCTCACCGATCGCGTTATCGATTAACTTTTTATCAGCGGTAGCATCACCAACACCTTGACTGATGGCAATTTTTTCCAATTTAGGAACTTGCATCACGCTCTTGTATTGGAACTTCTCCTTTAACGCCGTACGGATTTCCTCCTGATACTTTGTCTTTAATCTTGGTTGATAAGTCATTACTTAATTTCCTCCCCTGATTTTTTAGCTATACGAATAATTTGCTTTTTGCCATCCACTTCAACCACTTTACGGCCTACTCGTGTTGGCTTTCCTGTTGAGGGGTCGATCAAAGCCAAATTGGAAATATGGATACCTGCCTCTTTTTCAATGATGCCTCCGTTCGGATTGGCAGCACTTGGCTTGGTATGTTTCTTGATCACATTAGCCCCTTCGACGATCGCTCGGTTTTTGTCCGTTAAAACTTCCAAAACCTTACCTTGCGTACCTTTGGAGTTACCAGCGATAACTTGCACCAGATCGCCTTTGCGAATCTTGATCTTATGTTTAACTGTGTTATTCTGTCCCATGATTATAATACCTCCGGTGCTAATGATACGATCTTCATGAACTGCTTCTCACGCAATTCCCTGGCAACTGGGCCGAAGATACGCGTTCCACGCGGTTCATTATTATTATTCAACAATACTGCAGCATTGTCATCGAAGCGGATATAAGATCCATCTTTACGACGGATTTCTTTTTTGGTCCGCACTACTACAGCTTTGGAAACGGATCCTTTTTTCACGTTTCCTGAGGGCGTCGCAGATTTCACGGTAACAACAATTTTGTCTCCGATAGAAGCATAGCGCTTGCGAGTACCACCCAATACACGGATTACTAAAACTTCTTTAGCTCCGCTATTGTCGGCTACATTGAGTCTTGATTCCTGTTGTACCATGTTACTTAGCCCTTTCTATAATTTCTACTAATCTCCAGTTCTTTGTCTTACTCAGCGGACGCGTTTCCATAATCAACACCGTATCGCCGATACCGCAGGTGTTCTCTTCGTCATGAGCTTTGAATTTGGTAGTTTTTTTAACGAACTTACCATAGATCGGGTGCTTCACTTTACGCTCTACAGCCACGACAATGGATTTATCCATTTTGTTGCTTACTACCAAGCCGATTCTTGTTTTTCTTAATGTTCTTTCCATTTCGACTTTAAATTTATGCTTCAGCGGCTGTTTCTGATTTGTTGACTGATTGCTGAGCTTCCTGAGCCTTACGAACCGTAAGTTCAGTAGTCAAGCGCGCAATCGTTTTACGCACAAAGCGAATCCGATTTGGATTCTCGATGGCAGAAACAGCATGAGCAAATTTCAATTTTCTGAGGTTTGCTTTCTCCTCTGCAATAGCAGCTACCAGCTCCTCTTTTGATAATGCTAAGATTTCTGAATTTTTCATCTTTTATTTTTCAGTTTGATGTCTGGGCTTCCCCTGCGTTGGTCTCTCCCGGGGTAACGGCACCGAAAGAGCACAGTAGAAACTAAAGACGAATTATGCTTCTACGTAATCTCTACGTATGACAAATTTGGTTTGCACGGGCAATTTTTGAGCGGCCAAGCGCAATGCTTCTTTAGCCACTTCCAAAGGCACACCTTCTGCTTCGAAAAGCATACGTCCGGGACGCACTACAGCTACCCAGTACTCAGGAGCACCTTTACCTTTACCCATCCGCACCTCTGCGGGTTTTTTGGTTACGGGCTTGTCCGGAAAGATCCGAATCCAAACCTGTCCTTCTCTCTTCATGAAACGCGTCACTGCGATACGAGCGGCTTCGATCTGCCGACTGGTAATCCAGGCAGGCTCCATGGTTTTGATGCCAAAGGATCCAAAAGCCAACTCAGACCCACGGCCTGTGTTGCCTTTCATCCGGCCCTTCTGCATTTTTCTGAACTTTGTTCTTTTTGGCTGTAACATGTTCGTATTGTTAATAACTGCCTAAGCAGTATAAATAGTACCTAAATTAAAATTAACCCCTGCGTTGTCCCTGACGGTCACCACCACGGCGATCACCTCTGCGGTCACCACCACGACGATCTCCACCACGGCGATCTCCACGATCGTCTCCACCACGGCCTTTTGGACCTGATCCCTGACCTAAGTTAGGAGATAAGTCACGTTTACCGTAAACTTCACCTTTACAGATCCACACTTTCACACCGATTTTACCATAAGTAGTCAATGCTTCGACCAATGCATAATCGATATCAGCCCGGAATGTGTGCAATGGAATACGACCATCTTTGTACTGCTCGGTACGCGCCATCTCGGCACCACCAAGACGACCAGAGCACATGATCTTGATCCCTTCTGCGCCCATTCTCATGGTCGAAGCGATTGAAGTTTTCATGGCACGACGGAATGAAATCCGCGCTTCCAGTTGTTTTGCTACACCTTCTGCTACCAGCTGAGCGTCCAGTTCAGGGCGTTTGATCTCAAAAATGTTAATCTGAACATCTTTTTTGGTCAGTTTTTTTAACTCTTCCTTGATCTTGTCCACTTCTTGTCCACCTTTACCGATGACAATACCCGGACGGGCTGTATGGATCGTAACTGTAATACGCTTCAAAGTACGCTCAATAACGACTTTTGCTACACCGCCTTTAGCGATACGTACAGCCAGGTATTTACGGATTCTTTCATCCTCCACTAACTTATCGGAATAGTTCTTTCCGCCGTACCAATTGGAATCCCAACCCTTGATGATTCCAAGTCTATTACCTATTGGATTTGCTTTTTGTCCCATTTCAATAAATTAGTTTTGTGCTACGTTTGATGTACTATCCACGACGATGGTGACGTGATTGGAGCGCTTACGGATACGGTATCCTCTTCCTTGCGGAGCAGGACGAAGACGTTTTAACATTCTTCCTCCACCTACAGATACTTCCTTCACGTATAAACCACTTTCTTCTACCGTCTGACCTTCGTTCTTCGCTTCCCAATTGTTAATCGCTGAAAGGAGTAACTTCTCCACACGGATCGCAGCTTCTTTATTGGTATGCTTTAGGATATACAGCGCGTTTTCTACTTTTTGACCACGAATCAGATCCACAACCAAACGCATTTTACGCGGTGAGGTCGGGCAATTCAATAATTTGGCAGTAGAAGCTCCTCCTACCTGAGCTTTTTCCTGCTCTTTACGCTGCTTGATAAGTACAGACTTCTTTACTTTTCTTGTTGCTTCCATTACCTATTATTTTTTCTTTTCTGCGTGGCCTCTAAACGTGCGCGTGGGCGCAAATTCACCAAGCTTATGACCAACCATGTTTTCCGTTACATATACCGGAATAAACTTATTTCCATTATGCACAGCGAAGGTATGACCAACGAAATCAGGAGAGATCACCGATCTTCTCGACCAGGTCTTCACGACTGATTTCTTGTTTGCTTCATTCATAGAAAGAACTTTTCTCTCTAAGTTGTGATCGATGTAAGGACCTTTTTTAATTGAACGAGCCATTATTTTTTCCTTCTCTCAATGATGTAACGATTAGATACTTTCTTCTTATAACGTGTCTTGTAGCCTTTGGACAATACACCTGTACGTGAACGTGGCTGTCCTCCGGACGAACGACCTTCACCACCACCCATTGGGTGATCCACAGGGTTCATCGCCACACCACGTACGCGTGGACGGCGACCCAACCAGCGCTTACGGCCAGCCTTACCCAACACCTCGATCGAATGCTCTCCATTCGAAACCGATCCAATCGTGGCCAAACAGGTCAATAGGATCATACGGGTTTCGCCGGAAGGCAATTTGATAATGGCATACTTACCGTCACGTGCAGATAACTGTGCATAGGTACCTGCACTCCGTGCGATGGAACCTCCCTGACCTGGATTCAATTCGATATTATGAATGATGGAACCCAAAGGAATGTTCATCAAAGGAATGGTATTACCTACTTCAGGCGCTGCGTTTTCACTCGCTACCACCGTCTGACCTACCGTCAAACCTTCTGGAGCAATGATGTAACGTTTCTCACCATCTGCATAATGTAACAGCGCAATACGAGCTGTACGATTTGGATCGTATTCGATCGTAGCCACTGTCGCAGGGACATCTTTCTTATCGCGCTTAAAATCAATCAATCGGTATGATCTTTTGTGTCCCCCACCGAGATAGCGCATAGTCATTTTACCGGTATCATTACGACCGCCTGATTTCTTGATCTTCACAACGAGTGATTTCTCGGGGACGTTAGTCGTCACATTCGAGTAATCAGCTCCGACTCTGAAGCGAGTACCAGGGGTAACCGGTTTAAATCTTTTAACTGCCATTTTTTATTATATAGTACTGTAAAAGTCAATAGTTTCACCATCCTTAATTGTAATGATGGCCTTCTTATATTTCGGAGCCCGGCCAGAAATAGAACCTGCCTTGGTAAACCGATTTTTCGTTTTACCGGCTACTACCGAAGTATTCACAGCGACAACCGTCACTCCAAACATCTCTTCAATAGCGGTCTTGATCTGAATTTTATTGGCCCGATGATCTACTTTGAAAGCATAACGGTTTAATTTTTCCGTCAATAAGGAAGCTTTCTCTGTCAATACTGGTTTTTGAATGATTTCCATATTATTTGGTCAATGCCTCCTCCAAAGTTTTAACAGAATCAGACGTGAACAAAAGTTTACCGGCGTTCAATACATCATAGGTATTTAACTGATCTACGGTGATTACTTTCGTCTTCGTCAGGTTTCTGCTGGATAAATAAACGTTATTATTTACTTCTGGCAGTACAAGCAGTGTTTTTTCATTGGCCAAATTCAAATTATTCACCAATGCTACATAATGCTTCGTTTTGATCGAATCAAATTCAACGCGATCTAAAACCAGAATATTGTTTTCTTTCGCTTTATAGCTCAATGCGGATTTACGGGCTACCGCTTTCAGTTTTTTATTCAACTTGAAGCTATAATCCCGTGGTTGAGGGCCGAACACGCGACCTCCGCCATTGAACAATGGAGATTTAATGCTTCCCGCACGAGCTCCACCGGTACCTTTTTGCTTATGCAGCTTACGGGTAGATCCGGCGATCTCATTCCGTTGCTTAGCCTTATGTGTACCCTGACGTTGATTAGCCAGGTATTGTTTCACATCTAAATAAATCGCATGGTCGTTAGGCTCTACCGCGAACACTGAATCAGGCAGCTGCACCTTGGCACCTGTATCTTTTCCTGATATATCTAATACATTAACTTCCATTTTCTTATTTATCTATGATTACATAAGAACCTTTAGCTCCGGGAACGGAACCACTCACCACTAAAAGGTTTTGATCCGCATAAATTTTCAGCACCTGGAGGTTCTGAACTTTCACACGCTCTCCACCCATACGACCTGCCATTTTTTTGCCTTTAAATACGCGGGCAGGCCAAGAAGCAGCACCAATTGAACCGGGTGCGCGCATACGATTGTGCTGTCCATGGGAAGCCCCACCTACACCACCAAAACCATGACGCTTCACCACACCTTGGAAACCTTTTCCTTTAGAAGTGCCCACCACATCGATGTAGTCGCCCTCCTCGAAAATGCTTACATCCACCGTGTCGCCAAGTGCTTTTTCATCCTGGAATGTTTTAAATTCCACTAATTTACGCTTGGGCTCTGTATTTGCTTTCGCAAAATGCCCCTTTAAAGGTGCCGTAGTGTTCTTCTCTTTCTTATCACCATAAGCGAGCTGAACAGCGGAATAGCCATCCTTTTCCTCCGTGCGTATATGCGTGACCACGCACGGGCCAGCTTCGATTACCGTACAGGGAATATTTCTCCCGTCTGCATCGAAAATGCTGGTCATTCCTACTTTTTTACCAATAATTCCTGACATGTTATAAATTAAATTAAACGTCCATCGAAGCAGTAGGGCTTCGTTCAAGACATACCATCCCCACAAAAGGGACGGCAAAGATAGGAAACTTCCATTAACTATCAAACAGTTAGTGGATTATTTTTTGATTTATTTTTAAAATGAGGTTTGCAGGGTGGATATGTGGTGTTTTCTTTGTTTAAATTGGTGAATTGATGAATCTTGGAGCTGGGACCGCTATGGTTGATGAATCGTGTAACCGTCAAATAGTCTAAACAATTACACAATTCAACAACTCACCAATCCCACAACCCAACAATTCCACTAATTCGCACGTAGTTTCTTCTGAATATCCTGTACGTAGGATTTGAATTTCTTATCAGTTTCTATCAAGTCTTCTACGGTCTGGCAGGCATAAATCACAGTGGAGTGATCCCGGCCACCGAAAAAGGCCCCGATGGACTTTAAGGATGATTTGGTGTGGTTTTTGGC
>Ga0079223_10001656_pt1 | contig 13414 bp, 12 predicted proteins | sample Stecom2011_FD_75072 | JGI IMG/M metagenome (GOLD analysis project Ga0079223, IMG submission 75072) | Agricultural soil microbial communities from Utah to study Nitrogen management - Steer compost 2011 | ecosystem: Environmental > Terrestrial > Soil > Agricultural land | place: USA: Utah... | reverse complement strand
CTTTCTAAAGAAATACATCTAAATATGTTAGAGCAACTGTGTTTCTACCTTTTGAAGGGATTTATGCTAAGGTGGTTCGTAAAGCCGCTTTGTAGAAGGATTTGCAGCGAAACTACAAAATAATAGTCACGGGATCAACTATTTTGGCAGTCATCTTGAAATAGCTTACAAATGGGCTTTAAAACGCTGGCCATTCAACAGCGAAGTAGTGAGGTTTGGCAGGTTTTGGGTGCTGCGAAAAAGGAGTTTGCTAATTTTGGGAATATGATGGGAAAGGCACAAAAGAACATTCAAACTGGATTAAATCAGTTAGATAATGTGATGGGAGTTAGAACTCGTGCAATTCAACGCAGATTGCAGAGTGCGGAAGCACTTAGTGCAGTAGATGCTCGCAAAATACTCCCCAGTTTGGCGAATGAGGATGAGATTGAAGAAGACGATACTTTGTAGAGTCTAAGAGATTGAACAATCACCCATTGCTTTCGTTATGTTTATTGGTCTCGATGGATTAAATGCATCGTGAATAGTAATATTCTATAGTTACAATCAATGCGACAGATGTTAAATATAAGTTCTCATATAAATTATACTAAAAGCGTTATTGTGATGCTGATGGTGTTGTTTGCATTAACTCCGTGCACTGTAAAAGAGTCTGCCTATCAATTGATTGATGTAGAGTATCAGCGTCCTTTAAATCAGGCAAAGAGTGCGCATGTAAGTAGCAGTAGCTGTGAGTTCTATGAGATGGAGGATGCGTTCATTGCTTCTTCTGATCAATCTCAGGTTGTAGATTTCTTACCTGGCTTAAAGTCAAGTTCTCTTTTATACTTGACCACTTTTGTTGATATTCAAAATTTTTTACCAGATCATTTAAACAAACAACCTGTAGATTCTTTCTCTCCGTTGTATATTCTCTACAGTCGATTAAAAATAGCTTTGGGATAACGTTATTTTCAGTTATCATTTTTTAATCATTATATCACATTAAATATACAAATCACGTGGAAAATAATTTGAATAAACAGTCGTATAATATGACTGGGCTATTTGCCTTGTCTTTACGTTTGGTAGTGGGTTGGACCTATTTCTCAGCTTTTTGGCGTCGTCTGATTATTGCCAATAAATTGAATCCCGAAGAAGCTGGTTATATCGGTGAAAAATTTAATCACTTCCTCCCAAATGCTCTTGGAATAGATGGAATCATTGAATATTTGGTTTCTAACCCAGAGGTTTTGTGGTGGGCAATGGCTGCCTTCACCATTATAGAGGGAATAGTTGGGCTATTTATTATGCTGGGAATGTTTACCCGTCTCATGAGTTTTGGCGTTTTCTCATTGGCCATCGGAATTTTATTGGGTTCTGGTTGGATTGGTACGACTTGTCTCGACGAATGGCAGATTGGAGTTTTGGGCGTAGCCAGCGGGTTTATGCTTTTCTTCATAGGTAGTGGGTATTACTCGGTGGATAAATATTTCATGGATAGAAAATTTAAATTCACTAAAACTAAGTGGTTCCCTTATGTAGGATCTGGTGTTCTTCCCATTAAAAAAATGAAAAAGATAGTTTTAACGGGGGCTCTTGGAATTTTCTTTTTAACCCTTTATACCAATCAGCACTTTCATGGTGGAGTATTTGGAACGCTGCATAACAAATCTGTGAAACCTAAAATAGAGATCAGCAATGCATCTATCCAAAATAATCAGTTGAAATTTGAAATTTATCGTGTGGAAGGTGCTGATGTTTATGGCTCTTTTTTAATTGGAATTCAGTTGTTGGATGAGTCTGGTACTATTGTTTTAGAAAAGAAAGGTGATGACTTGGCTCGATATCCTTTGACTCATATTGAAAATCACTATGTGGCAAAGATAAAGCCTGGCGCACACAGTCTTATTATTCCTTTGGGTGCCAAAGCTGATTTAACTATTGATTTGCAGGATGTTACAGGTATAAATGGTTCTTCATATACCTTGAAACTTATTGATATCAGCGGTGCTGAATGGGAAATTAAAATAGATAGATAAAACTATAAATAGCCATTAGTAATATGCTATTCAGTGAGGCCAAGTGGGTCTTTTCAGCGTAGTATATTTAGGGATGAGAGTGAATAATTCCGGGAGGATTTATTTTAGCGAACCCTGTGAGGCAGTTTTGATGGGTATCATAAAATTTGGCATTTCATTTAGATGATTATCAATAGCCACAAAATAAAACAATTTCAAGTCGAATAAGAATATTCATTCGGCTTGAAATTGTTTGCTATTTTCGTAAGATCAGTTTGTTTTAGGGCATCTTATACATAAAAGCATTGATACTCATGCCTGCTCCAACTGAAGTCATCATAAGGTTATCTCCTGATTGTACAGAGTGACCTTCTATCTCTCCTTTTACCAATAGATCAAATAAAGTAGGAATAGTGGCAACGCTACTGTTACCCAAAGTGCTAATGGTCATGGGCATCACGTGCAAATCTACTTTTTTCTCTCCATACAACTTGAATAAACGTTTGAGAATAGCTTCATCCATTTTGGCATTGGCCTGATGGATTAAAACTTTCTTTACATCGTGTAAGTGCATGTCATTGGCCATCAAACATTCCTTAGCAACCTCAGGAACATACGTTAATGCATAGTTGTAGAGTTTGCGTCCTAACATTTTAAGATAAATACTCTCTTCCCCTAAATCCTTGTTGTATGAGTTACCCATCTTTAATAGATCCAAGTAATCAATCACATCGGTTCTGGCTCTATGTTTAAGCATCCCTATAGGTTTATCACTCTCTACGCCTTCTAAGATTGCAGCACCCGCTCCATCAGCAAATATCATTACATCTCTGTCGTGTGGATCACTAGATCGGCTAACTGTATCTGCTCCGATGACCAATACTCGTTTGACATCTCCCGACTTGACAAAATAGTTGGCCTGAATCATCGCTTGGGTCCATCCTGGACAACCAAAGGTAATGTCGTAAGCTACTGTTTTTGGATTTTTTATACCCAATTTTAATTTAACTCTTGAAGCCAATGTGGGCAAAATATCTGGGTACATTGATCCAAATTTCATGTCGCCTAAATTGTGCGCCAAAATAATATAATCCAATGTCTCTGGATCAATATTTGCCGATTTTATCGCATTCTCTGCTGCAAAAGTTGCCAGATCAGAGGTTACGTGCTGAGGCTCCGCTACTCTTCTCTCTACAATGTCTGTAATTTGTTCAAATTTATCGACGATCTCTCTTCCGGGTGTTTCAATCCGGTTTCCTTTTTCATCCATAAAAACATTATCGATGAAATCTTCATTTTTAATTACTACAGATGGAATGTAACTTCCTGTTCCTGTAATAACTGCGTAAATGGATTTTTTTGCACTCATGCTTTTCTATTCAAAAATGTTTCTTATTCTGTAAAATATTTGATCTCTAATTTAATACCATCCCATTCTCCATAAGAGAAGAGGTGAATCCAATCACCTAAAAATATGAGGTGACTATTTTCGTTTAATGGAATATCTTTAGCTACATGACGATGACCAAAAATGAAATAATCGAAATGTTCTTTTTTTAAATACTCTTTGGCCCAAATCACGAGCCACTCATTCTCTCCTTTATAGGCCGAATTCTCGATGTTTTGATTGTTTTCACGACTTTTTCGAGACCAAAAACTGGCCAATCGAATACCATAATCTGGATGAATGTGCCTAAAAACCCATTGTGCCAAAGGATTGGTAAAAACGGACTTCAATCGATTATAAGATTTTTCAAAGTGAGTAAGCCCATCTCCATGCGCAATAAAAAAGCGCTTTCCATCTAACTCTTTTATAACCGGTTTTCTATGTACAACAACCCCCGTTTCTTTAGGGAGATAATCGAAGACCCAAATATCATGATTTCCCGTAAAAAAATAGACTGGAATTCCAGCATCTGTTAACTCACATAATTTTCCTAAAAACCTTGTATGCCCTTTTGGGATGACTTTTTTATATTCAAACCAAAAATCAAAGATGTCTCCCACTAAATAGATTTCGCGAGCAGTATCTTTAATTGTCTCTAGCCACCGAACAAATTTGTTCTCATGTTCCCTTCCATTGGCAATGGTTGGCGCACCTAAATGAACGTCGGAGGCAAAATATATTTTATTTCTTTCAGTCAAATCTTACCAATTGCACTCTATATAGTGCTGTTTTTTAATAGGAGACAAAGATATCTGTTTTTCTGCACATTCTCCAAACTTAAGGGAGGCAATGCCATTGGAACAAATTTTAATTATTACAGATTATTCTGATTTTTATAAAATCTCTTTCAACTTATTCTCTAATCTGTTTCCAAATAAATTCTTCCCAATAATCTCACCATTTTTATCAATGAGGTAGTTGGCAGGGATCTGTTGAATATTGTACATACGTGCGGCAGTGGAATTGGTGTAACGGAGTTCAGTAACACTCACCCATGGAAGTTGCGCGGAGATGATGGCATTTTCCCATAGAACTTTGCTTCTCTCCAAACCCACCTGATATACTTCAAACCCTTTAGAGTTGTATTTGTTGTAAATAGATTTTAATCTTATATTTTCGCGAACAGATGCTTCATCCCATGAGGCCCAAAAAGAGAGCAAAACTACTTTCCCTCTCAAAGCTGCCAAACTTTTTTCATTGCCATCTTTGTCTTCAATTTTGAGGTCGGGCATATCACTACCTTCAGCATTATTGATGATATCCATGATCTTTATTCTTCTTTCTTCAGCTTTGGCATTCAGAACAATGTTGTAAAGTTGTTGAACTCTTTGTGACTCTGGGTAGATGAGATTTAAACTGGTTGCTAATGCAGAAAAATAGACTTGATCTTTTTTGTTCATTACGTCCATGATTTGTGTTCCATCTGATAAGGTTAGGAACAGTGCGTAATAGCTTGCGAAGGATCTGGGGTGCTCTAATATAAATTGGCCAGTTTGTTGCTTATAGCGGTCTATCTCTTCCACCAATTGGTTATTGATTACTTCTAATTGGCTATTTTTATTTTCATCTGGAAGTTCGTTATAAAGTGTTATTAAGCTATCAATAGAACTTCTAAGTTTCATCACCCGTAAATTTTGCGTTTTTATTTCAGCAGACCCTTGGGAGTTTTGAACTTGATAGTCTGTGGTAAACTTTTTTCTGTCTGCATTAATAGTAATTTGCTCGGTTGAGTCACCTATGAGAGTAATAAAAATAGTGGGTGATAGGCTTAATTTAAAAAAAGTGGGCGTGGTGAGTCTTTTATGTTTAAATTCAAAAGAACCATTTTTACCAACAACGGCACTGTCCAGAAGCACGTCTCCAGTTACATCCATTCTTGTAAAAAAGATTTTTTCAGTTGCAGCATTTTCAATAGATCCTTTGATCATAAACTGATCACTTTTACTGCAACTATTCAAGATCAACAGACCTATTAGTAGGATGAAGGTATATCTCATGTTTTTTTAATTTGTTAGCAAAGTTGTGTGCTTCTTCTATTCATGCAAAATTAGATTGTTGCATGTAAGAAGTGAGCAAAGATAATTTTATTTTTTTAGTAATCTATCCAGAACTTCTCTCCGCTGTTGGTTCCATATGTCGCTGGCTACAATAACACCATCTTTATCAATAATAAAATTAGTAGGAAGTTGGTGAATAGGTATATTCTCAATAAGCTTAGTTTTCTCCTCTTTGGAAGGATTATAATAGATAATGGCCTTGAGTTGTTTGCTATCTGGAATGGAATCCAAGGCTATTTTACATATTTTTATTTTGCTGTTTGAATAATGTAAAACTTCATTCTCGTTTAGGCTCCATTGACTTTTATTGATAGGATCTGAAGGTTTGTATAGTTCTAAATAGACAGGAACACCTTCTATTTGAGCTAATATTGTGGTATCTGCAATTATATGAAATGGGAATTTTTTCCCAGGGCGTAATAGCTCCTTCTGTTGCACAAATTTATTAAGTTTGTCCGTTTTAGAAAGAAATGTTTTTACGTTGGGAAATTTTCGATAAGGTGTTAATGCCTTTGCAGTGGATAAGAATAGTGTGCTGTCCTTTATTATATTGAAAAGGTGTCTTTTACCTGAGGTTTGGATAAGTGCATACATTCTTTCCAAAGGATGATCCTCTTTCTGAAATATAAGAGTTTTATAAACAGCGTCTATTGAATCTAAGTAGGTATGGAGTTTCTCTATCTCTTCTTTTTTTGGTTCCCAGTTGGGTGGAATGATTGATGAAGTTGTTTCATTGAGTTGTTTTCTCCACTGTTCTGAAAATTTATCTACTCTAATAAAACCAGTTGAAGAGACACCTCCAGTTATTTTGGTTTGGTTGGGAAACGTGAAATACTGTCCATCAATGTATAAAGGGTGTTCATTTTCTAAAACAAGGATGGTTCCATCGCCATCTGTTTTCGATAATCTATAAAATCCAGAAGTGAAAGAATTAGGTTGCCAACTAAACTCACCTAAATGACTAATTAATAGGGTGTCTAAAACTTCTGTAGGATTGCTTATCGATTGAATAATCAGCCGATTTCCTTCTCCACCCCATAACAAACCCGATAAAGGGGGTTTGGGCTGCTGGTCTGAACAACTTGTAATTAGAAAAAGAAAAGATAAGATCTTTACAATACGACGCATGGCAATTGAGTTTGTACTACAAAGATAACAGGCTTAAAGAGATGAAGCGTATAATTGATAGGAAATATCCGAAAGGATTTTGTCCTTTCGGATATTATATTGATTTATTTAGAGTTTAGGATATAATTGGCTATCCAATCACCTACTTCTGATGTTTTATAGGATTTTCCGCTGTCTGCAATATCTTCTGTCACAACACCTGCTTCCAATGATGCAGCTACTGCTTTGCGAATGATGGCACCTTCGTCCATTAACTCAAAGGCATATTCAAACATCATGGCAGCCGATAAAACTGTTGCAATAGGATTCGCAATGTTCTTCCCTGCTGCTTGGGGGTAGGATCCATGAATGGGTTCAAACACGCTGGTGTGAAGTCCTATGGAAGCTGAAGGTAAAAGACCTAAGGAACCTGTAATCACAGAGGCTTCGTCGGTAAGGATGTCACCAAACATGTTTTCTGTTACCATCACGTCGAAACTTGTGGGCCATTGTATAATTCGCATGGCTGCATTGTCCACAAACATATATTCAGTGGTAACTTCTGGATAGCTGGGTTCCATCTCCTGACCAATTTGTCTCCACAAACGCGAAGTCTCTAAAACATTGGCTTTGTCAACAATCGTCAGTTTCTTTTTACGTTTCATTGCGTATTCAAAACCTAACTTTAAAATACGCTCTATCTCTTCTCGAGTGTAAACACAATTATCGAAAGCCGTGTTGCCATCTTCGCTACGGCCTTTTTCGCCAAAATAGATGCCCCCTGTTAGTTCACGAATACACATGAAGTTGGCACCTTTTACCAAATCTTGACGTAAAGGAGATTTGTGCAGCAAGGATTCAAAAGTCTCTACTGGACGGAGGTTGGCATATAGACCCAATTGTTTTCTCATACGCAGCAATCCTTGTTCGGGGCGCACTTTTGCTTTGGGATCGTTGTCATATTTTGGATCTCCAATGGCACCAAACAACACCGCATCGCTGTCTAAACATATCTGATGGGTTTCGGGCGGATAGGGGTCACCTACTTCATCTATGGCACAAGCGCCAGTAATCGCATGTTTGTAATTTAATTCATGACCAAATTTTTTGCAAACTGCATCGGTCACTTTTAAAGCCTCCCTAATAATTTCAGGGCCGATGCCATCACCGGCTAAAACTGCAATGTTTAACTTCATGTTTTTATAATTTGTTTCTAATTTTTATGGGGTGATTTAACCTAATAGAAATAAGATACTTAAAGTTAGATTTTACACTATTTTCTTAAATTTAAAATCATTATTTTCAATAATATTAAGCATTTTAAGAGTCGCTTTGATGGCAGCTTCAGTTTGATCGGCGTCCAGTCCACGGGTTTTAAATTCATGGCTGTTGTGCTCCCAAGTGATTATTGTTTCTACCAAAGCATTGGTTTTACCACCTGGCGGGATTGATACCCAATAGTCAATTAATTTGGGGTGTTCTCTGCCCAAACGCTCGTAGATGATCCACAATGCTTTCATGAAAGCATCGTATTGTCCATCACCTACCGCAGTTTCGGAGTAGATATTTTTATCTATCTGAATTTTTATACTGGCTATAGGTTTCATGCCTCGAACCAAGCTGAGCGAATAGTTTAAGAGCTTTATATTCTCCTTGGTACCTTCGCTTTTAAGCACATCAGAAATAATATAGGGCAAATCCTCGGCAGAAACCGATTCTTTTTTGTCTCCTAATTCTGTTACCCGTTTAGTTACTTTCTTCAGATCAGCAGGATTTAGTTCGATCCCTAAGTCTTCCAAATTCTTAAGAATATTGGCTTTTCCAGAGGTCTTCCCTAAAGCATATTGTCTAACACGGCCAAATCGTTCGGGCATTAGTTCGCTAAAGTATAGATTGTTTTTATTATCTCCATCTGCATGAACGCCACTACATTGCGTGAAAACATATTCACCAGTAAGAGGTTTGTTGCTTGGAATTCGAATGCCACTAAATGATTCTACCATTTTAGATACCCGTGTGAGATTGGATTCGTCCAAAGTGCTGGTGATTTTTAAGTGGTCGTTGATGATACCCAAGACACTGGCCAATGGCGCATTGCCTGCTCGTTCGCCCAATCCATTTACGGTGGTGTGAACCCCTTTGACTCCAACTTTGAGTGCCATATAAACGTTGGCAACTGAAAGATCATAATCGTTGTGCGCATGAAAATCAAAATGAACTTTGGGGTAGCGATCAATCATCGCTTTACAAAATTCATAGGTCTGTTCAGGATTTAAAATACCTAAAGTGTCTGGCAACATGATACGTTTTACATGGGTTTTGCTTAGATAATCTACCATGTAAAAGACGTAGTCGCGAGAACTGATCATACCGTTAGACCAATCTTCCAGATAGACATTTACAGTTACCCCTTTTCGTTCGGCTTCATCCAATATGAGTTGTATATCAGCTAAGTGTTCATCTGGGGTCTTTTTTAATTGTCCCTCCAGATGCTTTAATGAACCTTTCGTAAGTAGATTCAGGACTTTCCCACCTGCATCTATGATCCATTCCAATGAAACGCCTTTGTCAACAAATCCCAGGACTTCAATTTTATCTAAATGGTTGTTCTTTCCTGCCCACTCTGTAATTCTTTTTACGGCTTTGTATTCTCCGCTTGACACTCTGGCAGAGGCGACTTCAATTCTGTTCACTTTCAGCTCATCCAAAAGCAATCTGGCAACGGCCAACTTTTCAGATTCACTAAAAGAGACGCCAGTAGTTTGCTCGCCATCACGCAAGGTGGTGTCCATCACTTCTATGGTGGTCATATTCATTGTATTACCGTTCTTGTCTGAAGATTTCAAAAATATGGCTGTTTAAACATTTTTAGAAGAGCTCTCTTCGTTCGTAGTTTTGAGACAGCCACATTGATCTACATACTCTAGTTTCTTAGGCATTCATTTCCCAAGTTTCAATTTTATCTTTGATGCTGATGAGGTAGTCAATATCATCATACCCATTGATTAAGCAATTTTTCTTGTAGGGATTGATTTCAAATCCTTCAGAAATATTTTGCGAGGGAACACTTATGGTTTCAGCTTCTAAATCTACTTTCACAATAACTTTTGGGTCAGCTTCTACTGCTTTGAATAATTTCTCTAAAAATTCTTCAGAAACTACTACAGGAAGCAGACCGTTGTTTAGTGCGTTGTTTTTAAAAATATCGGCAAAAAAACTTGATACGACTACTTTAAAGCCATATCCATAAATAGCCCATGCAGCATGCTCACGACTCGAGCCACTTCCGAAGTTTTTTCCAGCTAAGAGGATGGTTCCCGAATAAGTAGGTTGATTTAAAACAAAATCAGATTTGGGATTTCCAGCTTTGTCGAAACGCCAGTCACGAAACAAATTGTCTCCAAATCCTTCGCGTGTGGTTGCTTTTAAAAAGCGTGCAGGAATGATTTGATCGGTGTCAATGTTTTCAATGGGCAGCGGTACGCAGGTTGACTCAACGGTTACAAATTTATCTATTGCCATTTTTAATTCTTTTTGAAAAATGATTGATTCATTAATGAGCACTACAATAATCTACATCATGGTGCGCGGATCCGTAATTACGCCATTAATAGCTGTCGCTGCAGCTGTTATTGGGCTGGCAAGCATGGTGCGTGCACCTGGTCCTTGGCGTCCTTCAAAGTTTCTGTTAGAAGTTGAAACTGCGTACTTTCCTTCAGGAATTTTATCGTCATTCATAGCCAAACAAGCTGAACAACCTGGCTGACGCATCACAAATCCTGCTTCTTCCAGTATTTCACGCAATCCCTCTTCTTCTGCTTGCTTTTCTACCTGTTTACTTCCAGGAACTATCCAGGCAATAATATTGTCTGCTTTTTTCTTTCCTTTAACAAAGCTGGCAAACATACGTAGGTCTTCAATTCGGCCGTTGGTACAGCTTCCCACAAAGACATAATCCACCTTTTTACCGATCATTGCATCCCCAGGTTTGTAATCCATGTAGGCCAATGATTTTTTAAAGGTGCTTTGTGAGCTTGGCTCAATATCTTCTACCTTTGGGATGTGTGCTGAAATTCCAATTCCCATCCCTGGGTTGGTTCCATAAGTAATCATGGGCTCAATATCTGCTGCATTGAAGTGAAGTTCTTTATCAAAAACTGCATCTGCATCAGAAGGCAATTGCTTCCATTCTGCTAATTTCCGATCCCACTCAGCACCTACTGGAGCAAATTCACGACCTTTTATATATTCAAACGTGGTTTCATCGGGAGCAATTAAACCTCCTCTGGCGCCCATTTCAATGCTCATATTGCAGATGGTCATCCGTGCTTCCATAGTTAGGTTGCGAATGGCCGATCCTGCAAATTCAACAAAATAACCCGTTGCCCCACTTGTAGAGATTTGGGAGATGATGTAAAGAATAATGTCTTTTGAAACTACCCCTTTTTTAAGATCCCCTTCTACGTTAATACGCATAGTTTTTGGACGTGATTGCATTAAACATTGCGTGGTTAAAACCATCTCCACTTCACTGGTTCCAATTCCGAAAGCGATGCTTCCAAAAGCGCCATGCGTTGACGTATGGCTGTCTCCACAAACAATGGTCATATTGGGCTGAGTGATGCCCAACTCAGGGCCAATTACGTGTACAATTCCGTTGAAAGGATGGTTCAATCCATACATTTCAATTCCATTGGCCTTACAGTTCTCCTTCAGTTTATTAACCTGGAAACGGCTTAGCTCATCTTGTATCGGAAGATGTTGGTCGATGGTGGGAATGTTGTGATCAGGAGTAGCAATGGTTTTGTCAGGACGGCGAACTTTTACTCCTCTTTCCTTAAGTCCAGCAAATGCCTGTGGACTTGTCACCTCATGTATCAAATGACGGTCGATGTACAACACACTGGGACCTCCTTCCACGTTGTCCACAACGTGTTTTTCCCAGATTTTGTCAAAAAGTGTTTTTCCAGCCAAAATATTTAATTTTTAATGGTTTTTACTGTTTGGAAGTTCTTGATTGGAGAAGAGGCTTTTTTGCACTCCTCTACTTCTCTTGAATCTTCTTATTTTATTTAAGATCTATCGTCTGTAATTGTTAATTAATTTTTCCGAGAGCATCTAAGAATGCTTCTACAGATGCAGTAACAATATCTGTATGTGCGGCAAATCCATAAAAAATGTTTCCTTGATGTTCTATCTGCACATGCACTTTACCTAAATCATCACTGCCCCTGGTAATGGCTTGGATTAAGAACTCTTCCAGTCTGACACGTCTCTTTACAAGAGCTTTGACCGCAGTAAATGCAGCATCTATGGGTCCATTTCCAGATGCAGTTTCGGTAAACGTATCACCGTTAAAACTTACCTGAACAGTAGCAGTTGGAATAGTTGACTTTCCACAAACTACTTGTAAGGAAACTAATTTTATGGCTTGCTTGTCCGATTTTCTTTCACGACCAACTATGATTTCTAAATCCTCTTCGGTAATATCTTTTTTCTTGTCGGCCAGTTCTAAGAATTTGTGATAGGTTTTGTCCAGTTCATCTGGCTCCATGTCGTACCCAAGAATGTTCAGGTGATGTTTTAGAGCTGCGCGCCCGCTTCTTGCGGTGAGTACAATGGATGATTCTTTAACACCTACTTCTATGGGGTCGATAATTTCATAGTTTTCTCGACTCTTTAGTACACCATCTTGATGAATGCCAGAAGAGTGCGAGAAGGCATTACGTCCTACAATGGCTTTGTTGGGTTGAATGGGCATACGCATAAGCGTAGAAACCAGTCCAGATGTTTTCATGATCTGTTTGGTGTCAATCCCTGTCTCTAATCCTAAATCATGACATTTTAGAGTCATGACCACTTCTTCCAATGAAGTGTTTCCAGCTCTTTCGCCAATACCGTTCATAGTTACTTCCACTTGGCGCGCACCATTTATAACACCCGCAATACTGTTGGCAGTTGCCATGCCTAAGTCGTTGTGGCAATGAGTGGATAGTATGGCTTTATCAATGTTGGGAACATTGTTCATCAGATAGGCTATTTTTGCGCCGTACTGATCGGGCAAACAGTAGCCAGTTGTGTCGGGGATGTTGATCACTGTAGCACCTGCTTTAATAACAGCTTCTACTACACGCGCAAGATACTCATTGTCTGAGCGACCTGCATCTTCCGCATAAAACTCAACATCCTCAACAAATTTTTTTGCATATTTAACTGCTTCCACCGCTCTTTCGATAATTTCTTCGGGGTTGGAGTTTAGCTTGTTAAATATGTGGTAGTGGGAAGTTCCTATTCCTGTATGAATTCGACCTCTCTTTGCATATTTAAGTGAGTCTGCTGCAACTTCTATATCTTTTTTTACGGCTCTTGTTAAAGCGCAAATGATGGGGTTGGTTACTGCTTTTGATATCTCAACCACTGAGTTGAAATCGCCTGGACTAGAGACTGGAAAGCCAGCTTCAATAACGTCCACACCTAATTTTTCCAACTGCCGTGCTACCTCAATTTTTTCAATGGTATTCAATTGGCATCCTGGCACTTGTTCACCATCTCTTAACGTGGTGTCGAAAATATAGACTCTGTTGTTGCTCATGGTTGTCTCTTTTAGTCTGGAAATTTGTTTTTTAGATTTGATCGTTTTTTTATTCAACAAACTCGATTAATAATATCGTGCTGAACTTAATCTAAAAATAGTGTTTGAACTCCCATGGAACAGATGTATTCCAAGGGGTTCAAACCATATTATTGTTTAGTCGTTTTCTGGTCGTAACTTACGTACTGCCGCTCCAGCACGCCACATTTCT
>Ga0079223_10001654_pt1 | contig 13416 bp, 13 predicted proteins | sample Stecom2011_FD_75072 | JGI IMG/M metagenome (GOLD analysis project Ga0079223, IMG submission 75072) | Agricultural soil microbial communities from Utah to study Nitrogen management - Steer compost 2011 | ecosystem: Environmental > Terrestrial > Soil > Agricultural land | place: USA: Utah... | reverse complement strand
CTGGATTATGTTGTCCTAATGGCCTATGACCAGCACTGGGCAGCCAGCCCTGTAGCTGGGTCGGTTGCTCAGTATTGGTGGGTGGAGGAGTCAGTATCCAGGATTTTGGAACAGGTTCCTGCTGAAAAGCTGGTGCTTGGAATGCCATTTTACTCAAGGGTATGGGATGTGAATGATGATGGGGTTTCCTCACAAGCAGTAACAATGAGTACTGCCTTGGAGTTTATTGAGAAGAATAATATCCAGGCGGTCTGGGACGAGGCAAGCCAGCAATACTATGGAGATGCCAAGGTAGGGGAAACAACCAGGAAGATTTGGTTGGAGGACGAAAACTCATTGTACTACAAGGTATCATTGGTTCATAAATATAATCTGGCTGGAATTGCCACGTGGAGAAAGGGATTTGAGATACCATCTGTATGGGAAGCTTTGGATGGTTATTTGAACTAAAGGAGGATATGAAATGAAGCTTGGGAAAATCAGCATTACAATAAAACAGGGTGATATAACGGATGAGAAAGTTGATGCAGTTGTAAATGCAGCAAACAACACCTTACTAGGTGGAGGCGGAGTCGATGGTGCAATACACAGAAAAGGTGGACCCTCAATACTGGAACAGTGCAAGAAGCATTCTGGCTGTCCAACTGGCGAGGCTAGAATCACAACAGCAGGAAACCTGCCCTGCAGATACGTTATACATGCTGTTGGCCCAATCTACTCCAGAGGGGACGGAATGGCGGAAGAGCTTCTGTATAGAGCCTATTACAACTCCATGAAACTGGCAGATGAGTATGGTTTAAGATCAATATCTTTTCCATCCATTTCAACTGGAGCCTACGGATACCCGGTAAGAGAGGCTGTTAGGGTAGTTTTTAGGGCATTGGAAGACTATTCTAGTCTGGATACAAAATTGGAGAGGATTAATCTAGTATTATTTAGTGAAGGTGACCTCCAGGTCTACAAAGATTATTTCAACACTTTACTCTCAGAAAAATAAATTTCCTTAAAAATGAAATATTAAGATAATGCAACATTTGATTGGTTGACATAAGATTTCATATGTTATATCATCAAAGGAGTTGGAAAAACAGGAGAAAAGGGAGTGTTTAAAATTTTTGCAGATACTCACAAGATAATTGCCTCCAATGTATATGACAATGTTCTACAACATTATGATATAGAGCTGGATAAGGACAAGTTACTCTGGGGCTCCATAGCACCGGATATTCTACCTAAGTACAAGCTCATAAGACACTACAGGGATGAGAGCATCAACTACGTTGCATTGGAAATCATGAAAATAATTTTTGTAAGCCGATATATTGATTTCAATAGGATAACAGATCCAATAGCCATCAAGATTCTCAGTAAGAAAATAGGAATAGTTTCTCATTATCTTTCTGATTATGTTTGCCTACCACATGCAAAAAGATGGACCTTCAACGGATCAATGGTTAAGCATATCAGATATGAGTCAAAGCTAAACGATTATGCCCCAAACCATACCTTTAAGAAAAATGTCATTACCTTGGATGATCTTGACATTTACAATGAAAATCCAATAAGCCTTCATTCTACTATTAAGAAGTACATCGAGGACGTTGTGGAGGAGTATTTCCAAAACAAGGGCTTTAAGAATGATCTGGATTTTGCCTTGTCTTTGAATCTTAAGATAACATATTTCATTCTTGATGTAATCAAGGATTACTCAGAGGAGATTCACGAAGTATTTGCAATGGAGATATAGTATTTATAAATAACTATTGACAAGCACAACCTAAGTCTATATACTAACATATAAGTTAATACACTACATTGAAGGGAAGAGTAGTGCAGGAAATAAGTTTAAGCGATTCAGGGACGGTGGGAGCCTGATACGAAAGCTTGCATGAAGAACAGCCCGGAGTATCTGATCGAAAGACGATGTCTAGTAGACTCAGACGGTATAGCCCGTTACAAGCTATGACGTATCGATTAATTTCTGTACGGAATGAGAGAGCATTATTGCTAATTTAGGTGGTACCGCGAAAGTAACCTTTCGTCCTTTATATGAGGACGGAAGGTTTTTTTAATACAAAAAATAACAAGGGAGTGATAAGAATGATGATGGTAAATGGTTTTACAGCTAGAGAAGCACAAGTTGGAATCAAGCAGATCAAAGATTTTTTCGAGAGGAGACTGGCGGATAATCTTAATCTAACCAGAGTATCTGCACCACTTTTTGTAAAGCCAGAAACTGGTCTAAATGACAATCTCTCCGGGAACGAGAAGGCAGTTTCCTTCCAAATGAGAAAATATCAGCAGAATCTGGAAATTGTACAATCTCTGGCCAAATGGAAAAGAATGGCACTTAAATGGTACGGCTTTGGAGATGGAGAAGGACTTTATACGGATATGAACGCCATAAGACCTGATGAATTTGTAGATAACATACATTCAATTTATGTAGATCAGTGGGATTGGGAAAAAGTGATAAAGAAAGAGGACAGAAATCTGGATTACCTGAAAGAGGTTGTAGTATCAATTTATGAAGCCTTTAAGGAGACGGAAGATTTCATAAATGGGCATTATCCCCTGAGACTTTACAAGAAGCTACCAGAGGAAATAACCTTTGTAAGCAGTCAAGAACTTGAAGATAGATGGCCCGATGCCACTCCAAAGGAAAGAGAGCACATGATTACCGAGGAGTATGGAGCAGTTTTCCTATACAAGATAGGAGGAGCCCTTAAGTCGGGGAAACCTCATGATCTAAGATCACCAGATTATGACGATTGGGAGTTAAACGGAGATATACTTTTCTGGAACCCTGCACTTGGTGGACCCATTGAGCTTTCGAGTATGGGAATAAGAGTTGATGAAGATTCCCTTATGAAACAACTGAAGCTTGCTGATGCTGAAAACAGATTGTCCATGGAGTACCATCAGAAGCTTTTGGGGGGAGAGCTTCCCTATACAGTAGGTGGAGGAATTGGACAATCCAGAATCTGCATGTACTTTCTCCAGGCAAAACACATCGGTCAGGTACAGGCATCTGTATGGACAGAAGACGAAATAGTAAGGTGTGAGGATGAAGGGATCTTCCTTCTATAGCTAGACATCATTTATTAAACCAGATAACTTATTTGCCCGGTCTTAACAGGGAGGAAAGACGACATCCTCCTTTGTTAAGATTTTGTAACAAATCAATCCAATTTTATTAAACATTTGAAGGCTGTTTTATAGTATAATAGAAAATACCGCCACCCAAATTTCATGGTGGAATATTCTTAAGGAGGGATGCTATAGATGGCTTTATCTAATGACACATTTTATGATCTATACGAAGGATTAAAGCACAACTTTTTATTTAAGAATGATCTTAATAGCATACATATCCTTTTGAATCTGTACGATATTGAGGACAACATCAGAAATATTTTTCCCAAATATGTTTCCATCAAGTACTTGAGAAACCACATTTCCAGAATCCTCAAGAACAGACGTGGCAACCAGCTGATAGCAATGAACCTGGGAGAACTTATTCACGAGGACATAAACAGACTGGAGCTGCTACTTTATCTGGAGGGCTACAAAGGCGGGTTTGTTAATATCAAGGAAGCAAACAGGCTTGAGGATCTGACAGTAAAAACCTATTCAATAAATGAACTGTATTACCAAAAGTATCTGTTTCACTTCGATACATTCACTGAGCCTATTCAGGATCTTCGTGATGAGATATTCTCAAATCTTGAAAAGGATGAGGAGTCCAGCAATCATCTACACAACCTAATTGGCAGATATTGTGAGAAGGTAATCAGAAATAAGATATTCAGCCTAAACAGATACCTGGACAAGCAGCTTAAAATAGACTATGAATCCTCCTCTGCAAACATCACCGAGGATGAAACATTACTTACAATGGATGATCTTACAAATGTATACAATGAAGTTATAAAAATCATGTCCAGAAATGGAATGAGACTGTATAAGGACGCCTACTGGAACGGCTTGAATGACAGGGTCCTTAAAAGATATCGATAGAGCAATCATTAATAATGCATAATACCACCCTCTGACTTTTATGGTCAGAGGGTTTTAAATTCAAGTTTAGATTTGCATGGATTATATGGTACAATAGATAAAGGATTGATGCTGAAAGAGGTGACGTATGGTAATTTTAGGAGTGGACCCGGGAATAGCCACAGTGGGTTATGGCGTGGTGGAATTGATTGGAAACAAGTACAGGGTTATGGATTATGGAGCTATTCTGACTCCTTCTGATCAAATATTTCCCCTAAGGTTGAAAGCTGTATATGACCAGCTCAATGATATAATAGAAAAGCACAGACCAGATGATCTGGCTATTGAGGAGCTCTTTTTCAATAAAAATGTTAAGACTGCCATAAAGGTTGGCCATGCAAGAGGTGTCCAAATCCTTGCTGCTGTCAATCACGACCTGGAGGTATACGAGTACACACCTCTTCAGGTTAAACAAGCCGTTGTGGGATATGGAAGGGCTGAGAAGAGGCAGGTCCAGGAAATGGTAAAGATTCTTCTAAATCTGGATAAAATACCTAAACCGGATGATGTTGCAGATGCCTTAGCAGTTGCAATTTGTCACGGAAGTTCCTTGAAATTCAAGGAATCATTCAAAATGAGATAAGTAGGTGGAATAATGATTGATTATATAATTGGGAAAATCAGTTACATAGGTGAAGATTATTTCCTCCTTGAAAACCAGGGGATAGGCTATCGAATAAACACATCCAACAATACGTTGATCCAGCTGATTAAGGGTGAGGATAAACAGCACATATTCACTGACCTTATTGTTAGGGAGGATTCAATGAGCCTATATGGTTTTGTCAGTGAGGATGAGATGAAGATGTTCAAGCTCTTGCTGACTGTATCAAAAATCGGACCCAAGGTTGCCTGTGGAATACTATCCACCCTAAGACCTGTTCAAATTCAGAAGGCAATCATGCTTAAGGATGTTACAACCCTTTGCAAGGGACCTGGTGTGGGGAAAAAGACTGCTGAAAGGATTGTTCTTGAGCTTAAGGACAAGGTAAAGGGAGGCTTCAGTGAGGAGGAATCCTTTGATGAAGTTGTTGAAGTCATGGATAATGAAGCAGTCGAGGCTCTTGTCGCCTTGGGATATAGCAGATATGAGGCACAGAAGGCATTTTATGGTACTGACTTAAATGGAATGACGGTTGAGGATATGATAAAGCTGGGATTGAGAAAGCTGTCCAGATAGCGATTGGGACCTGCAAGCTCTTATAAATTTAAATTACAATGGGAGATATACTTATGGATGAAGGAAGAGATAGAATCGTTGCCAGGAATATGAATATGGAGGACAATGAGACCGAGGCCACACTTAGACCCAAGTGGCTTAGAGAATATATCGGTCAGGACAAGGCCAAGGAAAAACTGAAGATTTTTATTCAGGCAGCAAGAGGTAGAAGCGAGTCACTGGATCATGTTCTTCTTTATGGACCTCCAGGACTTGGTAAGACAACACTGGCAAACATAATTGCAAATGAGATGGGAGTCAACATTAGGGTAACATCAGGACCGGCTATCGAAAGACCGGGAGACTTGGCAAGCATACTCACCAACCTCTCAGATGATGATGTTCTTTTTATTGATGAAATCCATCGGATCAACAGAACCGTTGAGGAGGTCCTTTATCCTGCCATGGAGGATTTTGCCCTGGATATCATAATAGGGAAGGGACCCTCTGCAAGATCTGTCAGACTGGACTTGTCAAAGTTTACCCTCATAGGAGCCACTACAAGGGCAGGCCTATTAACATCACCATTAAGGGATAGGTTTGGTGTCATGCTGAATCTGGATCTTTACAATCCAGATAACCTAACAGAGATTGTAACAAGATCGGCCAGGATACTAAATATTGAAATTGAACCCATGGGTGCCTATGAAATTGCCAAGAGGTCAAGAGGTACCCCAAGGATTGCGAACAGGCTGCTAAAAAGAGTCAGGGACTATGCTCAGGTGGTTGAAAATGGTATTATTACAGAGGAAATAGCCAAGAAGGGCCTAATGGTTCTTGAGGTGGATAAACTCGGGCTTGATGCAGTTGATAGAAAGCTTATCCTGACACTGATTGATAATTTCAAGGGAGGCCCTGTTGGGGTGGATACACTGGCAGCTGCCACAGGTGAAGAAAGAGGAACAATTGAAGATGTATACGAACCCTACCTTTTACAAATGGGATTCCTAAGCAGGACACCAAGGGGAAGAATGGTAACTGAAAAGGCCTACAGGCATTTCAACAAACCTCTTCCTTCAGAAAAATAATAACATAAGGCTGGTGTGAGACATGAAAAGAACCATAATCGTTTTTATTGTTTTAATGATGATAATCCTACCATCCACTTCACTTGGAAGACTTGAGGAGGATCTGGTCTATTTTGACGTTAAGGTAGGCAAGACCTACGGAGCTCTTGAAAGGGTGAGGATTTCAACGGATGGTGACATGGCAATATATCAGAAGAATGACAAGCTAGATAGTTTGATGGAGCTTCCCGGCGAGATAATGTACATAAGCTTGAGCTTGGGCAGAAATGATGAAATTGATGTGTATGATAATTCAAACACCTATGTTGCGACCCTGCCGGCAAATGGTACAGTCCTATTTGGACCAGAGGGCAGAGGGGATGGCCTGATGAGCATTGATGGTAAAAAATACAGGGGCTATGTTTCCTTTTTGGGGAATAGAAACGGGCTTTCTGTAATAAACCATGTTGATATTGAAAGCTATCTTTATGGTGTTGTCCCAAAGGAGATACCATCCCTAAGCAGTGAGGAGGCCTTGAAGGCCCAGGCTGTTGCAGCCAGGAGCTATGCCTACTCGACCATGGACAAGCACCTTAACGAGGGTTACAACGTCTGTGACACCACCCATTGTCAGGTATACGGTGGCTACGATGCTGAACAGGCAACCACAAACAGGGCAGTTGACCACACAAGGGGATTGATTGCTAAGTATAATGGTGTTGTTGCAAATACAGTATTCCATTCATCCTCTGGGGGACATACTGAAAGCAGTGAAAATGTATGGGGAGGAAGGGTTCCCTATCTGGTGGCTGTTGAGGACCCTTATTCCTTGAATACAATAAATAGCAGTTGGGAAGTGGCGATTGACTCTTCCAGCATGAATCAGATGCTTTTGGAAGGCGGAATTGACATAGGAGAGGTAAGAGGCATAGATATTTCGGAGAAAACTGTTTCCGGTAGGGTCGTGGAGCTAGTCCTGAACGGGTCAAGGGGAACTGCCCAGGTTTCAGGAGAAAGGTTTAGAAGTCTGATGGGAAATACAACAATAAAGAGTACCCTTTTTTCCATTCAAGGCGATGTAGCCCCTGGTAATGTGGATAATTCACTTATCTATGCGGCCTCTGGGAGAAGGGTTCAGCTTTTGGAAGGAGACAGGGGGAAAATAAGCATAATATCTGGTGACGGCAGGGTTAGGTCTTACAGCGATGAATCCATGACGGTAATTGGTGATGGGGGTGTATTCACCTATAAAACACCGGAAACTGTTGACATATCAAGAGGAAGTGTTGTAATATCTGGAAGGGGTTTCGGACACGGCATAGGAATGAGTCAATATGGAGCAATTGAAATGGCAAAGCAAGGCTTCAGTTTTGAAGAAATTCTAGAGCACTATTATACCGGTATTGAAATCACCAAATACTAAATTAAGGAAGTTGAAAATGAAAACAAGTGAATTTTATTATGACCTTCCACAGGACCTGATAGCTCAGCATCCATTGGAGGATAGGTCAAGCTCAAGACTTCTGGTCTTGAGTAGGGAAAAGGAGAGCATCGAGCATAAAGGCTTTGTAGATATTTTAGATTATCTTAATCCTGGAGATGGGATAGTGTTGAACGATTCCAGAGTATTGCCTGCAAGGCTATTTGGCAATAGACCAGGCAAGGAAGAAAAACTGGAAGTGCTTCTTTTAAAGAGGACTGAAAGGAACATCTGGGAATGCCTTGTAAGACCGGGCAAAAAGATGAAGGCTGGTGGAAAGATAGAGTTTGGTGGTGGAATCCTCAAGGGAACGGTCCTTAGGATTGGTGATGATGGAACCAGATTCGTAGAATTTTTCTTTGATGGAATTTTTGAGGAAATCCTCGACCAACTTGGAGAAATGCCATTGCCACCCTATATAACAGAAAAACTTGAGGATGGGGAAAGATACCAGACGGTTTATTCTAAAACTCCAGGATCAGCAGCTGCTCCAACAGCAGGCTTACACTTTGACAAGGACCTTATGGACAGGATAAGCGGCAAGGGGATTGAAATCATATACCTCACCCTGCATGTGGGGCTTGGAACCTTTAGGCCGGTTAAGGTAGATGATATAAATGATCACATCATGCATTCGGAATTTTATCAGATAAGTAGTGAGGCTGCAGAAAGCATCAATAGAATAAAGGAAGCTGGAGGAAGGATAATATCCGTTGGAACCACTTCGACCAGGACCCTTGAAACCATTGCCGACAATGAAGGAAGGGTAAGGGAAGGGTCTGGTTGGACAGATATTTTCATTTATCCAGGCTACAGATTCAAGCTGGTGGATGGACTTATAACTAACTTTCATCTGCCTGAATCCACACTAATGATGCTTGTTAGTGCATTTGCAGGAAGGGAATTGATAATGGATGCCTATAGGGAAGCGATTGAGAAGAGATATAGGTTCTTTAGCTTTGGGGATTCAATGTTCATAAAATAATCGGGAGGTAAAAATGGCAATTAAGTACGAATTGATAAAGAAGTCCACACAGACCAAGGCTAGACTTGGGAAAATCACAACTCCTCATGGTGAAATAGAGACACCAATATTTATGCCGGTTGGGACAAGGGCAACAGTTAAGACCATGACTCCTGAAGAGGTCAAGGATCTGGGTGCCCAGATAATACTGTCCAACACCTACCATCTTTATCTAAAGCCAGGTCACGAGCTTATAGAGGAAGCCGGAGGACTTCATAAATTTATGAACTGGGATGGGCCAATTCTAACTGATAGCGGAGGGTTCCAGGTTTTCAGCCTGGGTGACCTTAGAAAAATCAAGGAGGAGGGAGTTGAATTTCGCTCCCATATTGACGGTTCAAAACATTTCATTAGCCCTGAAACAGCTATTGATATACAGAATGCACTAGGTTCGGATATTATGATGTGTTTTGACGAATGTGTCTCCTATCCAGCTGATTATGAATATACAAAACAATCCATGGAAAGGACCACTAGATGGGCTCAAAGATGCAAGGACCATCATCAAAACTGGGATGCCCAGGGTCTTTTTGGAATAGTCCAGGGTGGAATGTACAGAGACCTTAGGGAACAAAGTGCAAGGGACCTTTTGGAAATGGATTTTAGCGGCTATGCTATAGGAGGATTGAGTGTGGGTGAACCAATGGAGACAATGTGCGAGGTTCTGGACTATACGACACCCCTCTTGCCTGAGGATAAGCCAAGGTACCTGATGGGTGTAGGAACTCCTGACTACCTGTTTGAAGCTGTAATTAGGGGCATAGACATGGCTGACTGCGTACTGCCCACCAGGATAGCCAGAAACGGAACTGCCATGACCACAAGGGGCAAGGTGGTCATTAGAAATGCCAAGTACGCCAAGGATTTCACGCCTTTGGACCCTGATTGCGATTGCTATACCTGCAGGAACTATTCGCGGGCATATATTAGACATCTTTTCAATGTTAATGAAATACTGGCTTTGAGACTGACTACAATCCATAATCTAAGATTCCTGATAAGAACCATGGAAAAGATTAGAGAGGCCATAAGAAAGGACAATCTATTGGAGTATAGGGAGGAATTTTACAAAAATTATGGCTATTCAGTAGATTAAGGGGTGATTTTTTCGCCATTTCATGTATAATATATATAAGAAAAGGAGTGATTATTTAATGGAGCAACTGCAAGCGTTTATTCTTCCAATTGGACTTTTGGTTATTTTCTATTTCTTTGCCATCAGACCACAGAAGAAAAAAGAGAAAGAAATCAAGGAAATGAGAAGCGGACTTAGAGTAGGTGACGAGGTTGTAACAATCGGTGGAATTTATGGAAAAATCGTAAAGGCCAAAGAAGACGTCTTGACCCTGGAGTCAGGTTCTGCAAAAACAAGATTAGAGATCACAAGATGGGCGGTTGGTTCTGTACTTAATGAAAGCGGTGACAGAAACGACGAAACAGCAGAGTAAGCTGAATATAAAGAATAAAACTTCCTTCGCCGGAAGTTTTTCTTTTTTCCACCAGCTGAGTTTGCTCAAACAAAAACTGCTTTATAATACACACCCCTTGTGGTATAATTGTTCCATAAAAACCTGTTGACCAGGGATAGGAGGAAGAATATGAAGTACATAAAGACATTGACAAAGAGCAGACTGAAGGATACTCTTTCCTATGCCGGTTGTGGCGAGTGTCAGACATCCTGCCAATCAGCATGTAAGACATCCTGTACAGTTGGCAATCAAAAGTGCGAAAATAAGTAGCATAATGAAGAGTAGTGGGTTCTCCACTGCTTTTTATTTGAAAAAAATGAGGAGGAAATAAGTTGAAACAAGACTTGATACATAAGTTCTATTTAAATGAAAAGCACATGGTACTTGATGTTAATAGCGGTTCAGTCCATGTGGTGGATGAACTGGTTTACAATCTGCTGGACCATTACCTGGATAGTGATCTGGAAGATATCGTTAAGAAAATGGAATATAAATATGAAGAAAATGAAGTACGCCAAGCCTATGAGGAAGTTGGATTCCTTGAAGAAAATGGGATGCTGTATTCAGATTCCGAGGATATCTCAAACCTAACCTACAATCAGGACAACATAGTTAAGGCCATGTGTCTCCACGTAGCCCATGATTGCAATCTGAAGTGTGAGTATTGCTTCGCATCCCAGGGTAATTTCAAGGGCGAAAGGTCCATGATGGATCTTGAGACGGGAAAGAAGGCCTTGCTATACCTAGCACAAAACTCAGGCAACAGAAGAAATCTGGAGGTTGACTTCTTTGGTGGTGAGCCACTGATGAATTTTGGGACCGTCAAGGATCTTGTTGACTACGGAAGAAGCATTGAGCAGGAATACAACAAGCATTTCAGATTTACAATAACAACAAACGGTGTCCTTTTGGATGATGATAAGATTCAGTATATCAATGAAAATATGGATAATGTAGTTCTGAGCCTGGATGGAAGAAAGACAGTAAACGATGCCATGAGGCTTACTGTTGGCGGAGAGGGAAGCTACGATGTGATCTTACCCAAAATCAAGAAAATGGTTCAGGCAAGAGGAGAAAAGGACTATTATGTCAGGGGGACCTTCACAAGCAAGAACCTGGATTTTGGAAAGGATGCAATAAACTTCCACAGGGAGGGGTTCAAGAAGATATCTATTGAGCCAGTTGTTGCACCAGAGGAAATGGACTATGCCATCAGAGAGGACCATCTGGGTAGAATCCTACAGGAATACGAGGATTTTTCCAAAGAGTACATCAGATTGACCCAGGAGGACAAGGATTTCATGTTTTTCCACTTTATGATTGACTTGGACCAGGGTCCGTGTGTGGTCAAAAGGGCAGTGGGTTGTGGTGCTGGAAGTGAATACCTAGCGGTAACACCTGAGGGGGAATTATACCCTTGCCACCAGTTTGTCGGTGAAAAGGAGTTTCTTCTGGGCACACTGGAAACGGGCATTCAAAACCGTGAACTTAGGGACAAGTTTAAGTTGGCCAATGTATACAACAAAGAAGAGTGCCGCAACTGTTGGGCTAGGTTCTATTGTAGTGGCGGTTGCCATGCGAATGCTCACTATGCCCACAATGATATTATGAAACCCTATGAAATTGGGTGTGAGATGGAGAAAAAGAGGATAGAGTGTGCTCTTTCTGTTTTGGCAAACGGAGAGTCTTAGGAGGTAGGGGATGAAATCAAGAAGCATGGCCATACTGGCTGTAATAATTGCAATTGTAATAGGTTTAGCATTCTTTGCCGTAAATGGGGCCACATTTGGGGATACCCAGTACAAAAATGTCAAGGAATCGATAGAATTGGGGCTTGATTTGGCAGGCGGTGTGTATGTGGTGCTTGAAGCAAACACAGATGCAACAGGGGAAGAGCTGCGCAGGATGATGGAGGAGACCAAGGCAATCATCGGACACCGTGTAGATGGACTGGGGGTATCTGAGCCGAATATTGCCATTGAGGACGAAGATAGAATAAGAATTGAGTTGGCAGGGCTGAGTGATCCCCAAGAGGCCATTGAATTGATAGGAAAGACAGCAATGCTTGAATTTAAAACCCCTGTGGGGGAAACAGTCATCACAGGAAAGCACGTTAAGAGTGCAGGTGTTGTGATGAACCCATCTCAATTTGGAGGAGAGGAGCCAGTAGTTAGCTTAGAGTTCAATGATGAGGGAATAGACCTTTTCAGAGCAGCAACTGCAGCTCTTGCTGCTGAAGAAAATGACATGGACAAGATTCTCTACATTGTCCTTGATGGAGTGGTCATATCAAGTCCAATAGTGGATGAAGCTATCAATGACGGTAGGGCAATCATCACAGGTGGGTTTACAATAGAAAGTGCAGGAAACCTTGCCACATTAATAAGTGCAGGAGCCTTGCCGGTTGAAATGATTGAGCTTCAGACATCTGTAATTGGACCAACACTTGGCTTGGAAGCCTATGAAAGGAGCATATTGGCAGCTGGTGTTGCATTGTTGCTGATATTTGCCTTTATGATAATAGTTTACAGGGTACCTGGTCTGGTTGCATCACTTGCCTTGATTGTCTATGTGCTTCTTGTGGTAGGGTCAATGATGGGAGTAGGTGTAAAACTCACCCTCCCCGGAATTGCTGGTTTGGTTCTTTCAATAGGTATGGCCGTTGATGCCAATGTATTGATTTACGAAAGAATTCGGGAAGAGATTCAAGTTGGAAAAAGCGTAAGGGTATCGATCGACTCGGGATTTAAGAGAGCATTAACATCAATTCTGGATGCCAACATTACCACACTCATTGCAGGCATAGTCTTGTATAGCTTTGGAACAGGACCGATCAAGGGCTTTGGAGTCACCTTGATAATTGGTATTGGTGCGTCTATGATTACAGCAGTGTTTTTTACAAAGTATGTATTGAGATTGATGGCACACATAACCGGCGGGAAAAATATAAAGCTTTATGGAGCATAGGAGGGAAAGAATGAATATTATAAAGAATAGAAAATACTCATATATGGTTTCCCTGGCCATAATTCTAGCCGGCTTGATCATGTTTTTCATCAATGGATTAAACTATGGTATAGATTTTACAGGTGGAACAATGATACAACTAAATATCGGATCCTTTGTGGAGGTTGAGGATGCAAGGGAAATATTGGATG
>Ga0079223_10001653_pt1 | contig 13417 bp, 9 predicted proteins | sample Stecom2011_FD_75072 | JGI IMG/M metagenome (GOLD analysis project Ga0079223, IMG submission 75072) | Agricultural soil microbial communities from Utah to study Nitrogen management - Steer compost 2011 | ecosystem: Environmental > Terrestrial > Soil > Agricultural land | place: USA: Utah... | reverse complement strand
CATAGGAAAACTCACTTCTACTTCATCGCCAACCTTTGCAACATCATTAAAGTAAGTAGAGATTACTCCCTTTTCAACTTTCTTAATTCCAATTGCTAAAGGTTCCTTTACGTCGCTACATATAGAGTACGAACGTGGAACATCTTTTCCATCAATATTTACTATTACGTTTAAATATTGACCAGGAACGAATGAATATTTTGATTTTAAAGCTTCAGGTACATCAAAAACAATTTTCACTGCATCGGCAGTTAATCGGTCGATTTGTTTGATTTTAATTACTGCACTTGACAGCTCTTTCTTTCCTTTCTTCTCTAGAGTCGCCTCCTTTTTACCTCCAAATATTTTTTTAAACAAACTCATAATTGTATTTTTTAATCTTATTATTATTCATCAAAAGAAACAATCAGCTTCTCACTTACAGGGTGTGCCTGACAAGTTAAAATGTAGCCTGCTTCAACTTCGTCTTTTTCTAATGCGTAATTTACATCCATCCTTGCCTCTCCTTCTAAAACTTTCGCTTTACAAGTACAACATACTCCACCTTTACAAGAATAAGGAACATCTGCACCTGCTTTTGCTGCAGCATCAAGAATACTCACTCCATCACTTGCTAAATTCAATAAAATCTCTTCTCCATCCAAGATCACCTTAATATTCGCTTCTATATTCTCTGAAGCGACAACGGTTGGGAAAGGATTTGTGTTCTTTTGTGTTGGGGAAGTAAATAATTCAAAATGAACTTTCTTTGCATCAAGTCCAACCTCTTCAAAAACATCTTTTACTGCAAAAATAGTTGGCTCAGGTCCACATACAAAAACTTCATCTATGGCTTGACCTTTTAAAATTGCATTATAAATCTTTTCAATTTGATTTTTATCCAACAATCCTTCTTGCAACTTATTTCCGATTCTTTCATTGCTAAACACATGCATCAAACTAAATTTGTTCATGTATTGATTTTTCAAATCTTCTAATTCAGCACGGAAAATAATATGATCAAATCCTCTGTTACCATAAATCAAGGTAACGTTGCTTTTTTTCGCTGTATGTAAAATAGTTTTTATCAATGACATTACGGGAGTAATACCACTTCCTCCAGCGAAAAACAAAAACGACTTCTCAGTATCCTCATTTATTTCAGTAATAAAGGTTCCCATTGGGGTCATTACCTCTATTTCATCTCCAACTTTTAATTCCTTATTGGCGAATGTAGAAAACTTTCCATGGACCATTTTTTTCACAGCAACACGCAATTCATTCTCATGTAAACCTGTACAGATAGAGTAAGACCTTCTGACCTCCTCTTCTTCCAATGTCGTTCTAAAGGTTAAATATTGTCCGGGTTTATAATTATAATCTGTGTTTAGCTCTGTAGGCACTGTTAAAGCAATAGATACAGCATCGTCCGTTTCTTGACGAATATCTTTTACTGTTAAGGTGTGAAATCTTGGATTCATAGTTTTATAATTCTAAGCTTACAAAATTAACAACTAATGCCATATTTCTTGGTTTCAGCAGGGAAAGTTTCTATCTTACTGATAAAAATCTTATTTCGTCTATTACTATTGTTAATCAAAGTTAGTTATAGCAAATAATTTTTTAAATTTGTAGGGGTTGACTTCTTTCTAAAAGAATGATTCCGTTTAAATAAACAAATATGGAGAAAGATAATTTAGAAGCTTTAGATAAGCATTTTCAGGACAAGGTTGATCGTGAGGTAAAAATTGAACCGAAAGACTATATGCCGGATGCTTATAGAAAGACTTTAATTCGTCAAATATCACAACATGCCCATTCTGAGATTGTAGGCCAACTACCAGAAGCAAACTGGGTAACACGTGCACCAAACCTGAGAAGAAAAGCTGTTTTATTGGCGAAAATTCAGGATGAAGCGGGTCACGGTTTGTATTTATACAGTGCTGTAGAAACTTTAGGAGCAGACCGCGAAGAAACCATAGATGACCTGCATTCAGGAAAAGCTAAGTATTCAAGTATTTTTAATTATCCTGCACTTTCTTGGGCAGATATGGGAATGATTGGATGGCTTGTTGATGGTGCTGCAATTATGAATCAAGTTCCACTGTGCCGTTGTTCATACGGACCTTATGCACGTGCGATGGTACGTGTGTGTAAAGAGGAGTCTTTTCACCAACGTCAAGGTTTTGAAATCGTTGTTCAATTGATGAAAGGTACACAGGAACAAAAAGATATGGCACAAGAATCTTTGAACAGATGGTGGTGGCCAGCTTTAATGATGTTTGGTCCAAACGACGCTGAATCAAAGCATACTGCTCAATCAATGAAGTGGAAAATTAAACGCAATACAAACGATGAGCTAAGGCAATTGTTTGTAGACGTTACTGTTCCACAAGCTGAGCAAATCGGATTAAAAATTCCAGACAATGATCTTAAATTCAATGAAGAAACAGGTCATTATGATTTTGGAGAAATTAACTGGGATGAGTTTTGGCAAGTTGTAAAAGGACATGGACCTTGTAATACTGAACGTGTAACTGCACGTAGAGAAGCCAAGGAAAAAGGAATGTGGGTGAGAGAAGCTGCAAATGCTTATGCTGAGAAAAGAGCAAAGCGCAACAAAAAAACCGCCTAAAAAATATTTAAGTAAAAGAAATTATGAGCAAGAAAGAATGGCCACTTTGGGAAGTTTTTATCCGAAGTAAACAAGGACTAAGTCATAAACATGTGGGAAGTTTACGTGCTTCTGATGCTGAAATGGCAGTAAGTAATGCAAGAGATGTATATACACGTCGCAGCGAAGGAGTAAGTATTTGGGTAGTTGAATCGGAAAATGTTGTAGCTTCTGATCCGTCTGAGGCAGGTCCATTATATGAACCTGCAAATTCGAAAATTTATCGTCACCCAACATTTTACGAAGTACCAGAAGGTATCAAACACATGTAAGCCAAAGAAATGACAAAACAAGAAGCATTATTTGAATTTTTATTGCGCAAAGCAGATGACAGTTTAATTATTGGACACCGTTTATCTGAGTGGTGTGGACATGGTCCTATCCTTGAAGAGGACATCGCTTTAACGAATATCGCGCTTGATTTAATTGGTCAAGCAACGGAGTTATATAAATACGCTGCCGAAGTTGAGGGCAAAGGAAGAAACGAAGACGATTTAGCATTCTTGCGTATTGAAAGAGAATACAAAAACGTATTGCTCGTTGAACAAACGAACGGTGATTTTGGTAAAACAATTGTCCGTCAGTTTTTCTTTGATCATTTCGAACATTTATTGTACGAAGGATTGATGAACAGTACAGATGAGCGAATCTCAGCGATTGCAACAAAAACAATCAAAGAAATAAAATACCATTTAAGACATTCAGGAGAATGGATCATCCGTTTAGGTGATGGTACAGAAGAATCTCATGAACGTGTTCAAGAATCTGTTAATTTATTGGCACGCTTCGTAGATGAAATGTTTTTCCAGAACGAAGTAGATGAAATCTTAATTAAGGAAGGAATAATTCCTGATGTAAGAGAATTTAAAGCTGAATTTGATAAAAATATAGGAGATATACTTGAAGAAGCAACATTAAGTCTTCCTGAAGAAAATTACCAAATGAGCGGCGGTAGAAAAAATGTTCATTCTGAACATTTGGGATACTTATTGGCCGAGTTACAGTATATGCAAAGAACTTATCCTGGAATGGAATGGTAGAGTTAATTACGAATTAGGAATGTTTGAATTACGAATTATATCGTAATTCGTAATTTGTAATTCACAGCTGAACAATTCGTAATTAGCTGTGCTGAGGGCTTAATCCGTTCATAATTATTTAATTCGTAATTGAAAATGATGAAAGCAGAAGATATTTGGAGAATGCTTGAGGACGTTACAGACCCAGAGGTTCCTGTATTGACTGTTGTTGACCTTGGGGTTGTGCGTGAGGTAATTGAATTGGGTGAAGACCACTGGAAAATTATAATTACACCGACATATACAGGATGTCCTGCAATGCAAGTTATTGAAGAAGACATTAAGGAAAGATTGGGACGAGAAAATATAACAGTAGACGTTGAGTTGGTCCTTTCTCCAGCTTGGACCACAGATTGGTTGAGTCAAGCAGGACGAAGAAAACTTGAAGAATATGGAATAACACCCCCACAAGATGAAGGAGACAAATCTGTACTCTTTGGCGAAAGACCTGTCATTCCTTGTCCTTTATGTAAATCAAGAAACACAAGATTGGTTTCTCAGTTTGGTTCGACAGCATGTAAAGCGCATTATCAGTGTAATGATTGTCAAGAGCCATTTGATTATTTTAAATGTTTAAAGTAGAAAATTTATAAAATAAAATACAATGAAAAAAGCAAAAATTTTAATGGCAACAGGAATGTTTTTCCTTGCAGGAATGATGTTTACAGCTTGTGGTTCAGAAGGAACAGATGCACAAGAACAAACAGCTGAAAAAGCAGTTTACCAATGTCCAATGGATTGTGAGGATGGAAAGACTTATGATGAACCAGGACAGTGTCCAGTTTGTGAAATGGATATTAAAGAGGTTAAATCTTAAATACATTTGTGATGTATAATCCATCATAAAAAAGAGGTGCATTTTGCGCCTCTTTTTTGTTTATCTAAGCTCTTCTTAATTGATAATTAGACTTCATTTCAATTGAAGTTCTTTTATTTTCATTGTGACTCTACTTGTTTTATTTTAATTCCGTCGTAATCGACAACCTTAATCCTTTCTCCAATCCATTGTAACGAATTTCAACATAGGCTACCTGATGCCCATTTAAGCCGTCCGTATCGAACACAACCTTAATTGGTGTGGTTTCTCCTGGAATTAACTCATTATCGTTGTGCTCGAAAGTTACTGATTCACCTGAAACGATCACCTCATCGATATTAATGATTCGTTCTCCAATATTCTTTAAAGTAAACTGATATTTAATTTTATTTCCTGTTTTTTGTGCACCAGCATCATACACCAATGAGTTTGCAGTAAGTAAAGTTGTCAACACATCATCTTGTCGAATGACATCAACACTTTGAATTTCAATTTTTCTTTCAATTGCTGCAGCACGAGAATACACAGAGTTTTTTTGATCATTTGGGTTATCACTAACAATCTGATCTGCTTCATATTCTCCAAACGGTATCTGCGTAATTCTTAATTCTCCACCATTTTCTGCGGTTTGGTCTAAATATTTTCTGAATACGCCATTATCGTATGCCCTTAAGTAGTTGACCATAGAAGCTATTCTACGTTTGGTCAGGTTTATGTTATAATCTGTTTTGGCCAATGGACTCGCAAATCCTTTCACCGTCATTTCAAATTTTCTACCACGCTCTAACTCTATCAATAATAAATCCCTGAATTGAGCTAAATCACGAACACCTTGAGCTACATATTCCGTGAAAAAATCTTCGATATCGTCTTTCGCATCTTCAGATCGCTCTCCTTTAAGACCAGAAGAATATTCCTTTTTGTACTGATCCATCATGGCGATGTAGTCGTTGAAACTATTCATATAATCAACATTTGAGGTAGTATCTGTCGAACGGGGATTTGGCATATCATTGTGGAAATACAATGTGACAGGTAATCGGCGGTTCAAATCTTCAAGCGTTTCTTCAATTGTAGGAGGCAAATCAATTAACTTCTCTCTTACCATATATATATCACTACAACATGTAGGGTTTTTACTGTAATTACTTCCTAAACGATTAGAACTAAAGTAAGCAGTGTCTCTTGTTGCTGTTTGAAAATAATACAAATCATTCGCAGGAGAGTTGATTGGCTCCATCATATTTTCGGGCATTTCAAAAGAAGTGTTGTATTCGGATTTAAAAACATCATACCCTCCAAATCCATCATACCAAGAACTACTAAAGTATAGCGTTTGAGTTTCACTGTCCCAATAGGGCGACAACTCATTATCCATACTGTTGACACGTTTTATATTTCTTGGTTTCTGAAATTGATTTCCATTTTTAATAAAGCTGTACCAAATATCCATTCCTCCATTTCCACCTTCTCGATCTGAAGCATAGAATAAAACTTCGCTTCCATCCCATTCACCTATAAATGGCATTGTAGTATTGGAATTTTCATCATTAATAATACTTCCTAAAGTATCTACATCAACAAATCGATCCCCTTCAACATATGCTACAAGTATTTTACATTTATAGTTATATCCTTCATCTCCACAATAGCTAAAGTAAAATCGTTTACCATCTAAACTATAGGTTCCATTTCCAGAGTGAACATTGTCCCAATGCAAGTCTTTTATTAACTCTTCTTTACTGTATGTGCTGTCTTTAATTTTAGACCTATATAAATGGGTACTGTAAGAAGAACCGTAAACTTCTTCGGCAGTACTTACGGAATCCGCCCTCAAAGACGAAAAAATCAATTCATCTTTATGAATACGATGTCCAAACTCTGCATTTGGAGTGTTGATGTGATCTGGAAGGGCTTCAAAAATCTGATTTGTAGAGTCCCCTTGATTGGACTTTGCCCAAACACATGATTGCATTTCATTTCTGCTTTTTCGATTCAAATAGCCTCTTGGGTCTCTGCGGTATTTCTTTTTGGCCAATTTAAAAACCTCTAATGCTTCGTCATACCGTGCGCATTGTTTCAACATTAAACCATACTGTAAAAGACTCGAAGGATAAAGCTCTGCTCTTTCTCTATCATAGACTTTTCCATAATAATATGCTGCTTTTGGATAGTCCTTATAAGCCCTTAAAGTTTCAGCGTATTCCCAAAGTATATTGATGGAATTAGAATCAATGGCCATTGCTTTCTCATAATATGTTAAAGCATAAATATAATCTCCTTCTTGGTGTTTTTCTTGGGCAAACTCAAGGTATCTTTTCAGTTCTTGCTGAGCCGACAATGCTGTTGAAAAAAAAGCGATGAATAAAACTATATATAATCTGGACATACTCTGTGTTTTATAACCTTAGGGTTAAATCGTGTAATGATATAGCGCAAACTAAATTCGATTCCTCCACGGGCTCTACTCGCTGGAGTTAGGTTTGATGTATTGATATCATAAGAAATTCCAGCCCACCAATTTTGATATTCCATTCCTGCACTAATATAAAAAGCATCACTACTTCTCATATAGACTCCTGCCATTAAGGCACGGTAGTTTCCTAAGCGATCCATAAGGATATATCTTGCTTGAGAACCTATTATAAACTCTCGGTATTTACCTTGAAGATTCATTTGAATACTGGGTAAAATATCCCATTCCATGGCAATTTTGTACTCAGCTCGCGCAAATAAGTTAAATCGCATGTCTCGTTTTATTTTATCTCCGAAAAAGCCTTGATTAGGACGGTTAATATTAAATAAACCTACTCCTGCAGTAATGCGCTCTCGTTTACCTTTTTGAAATTCATATCCCGCACCGATTCCCCAAGTGAAATTAGTTCTTTTCTGTGAATTAAAAACTTCATTGTTCGACAAAGCACCATTGAATTGCTGGCCGTTCCATTGGTTATCAAAATTAAATGCTGTGGCATCGAAAGAACGAAAGTTTATTCCAAATTGGACTCCAGGTCTTAGCAAGTGAGTAGAATCAGGTGTTAACTTATAAGTATATGAGATAGAAGGCAAGAATTCAATCGTACGAAAAGATCCGTCCCCTGCCACATCATTCATGATGAATGCACCAAGATTAAAATCTTTATATATATTTTTCGCTTCACCTGATATAGATAAAGTTTGAAAAGGTACTGTTACATTTCTCCATTGATCACGCAAGTTGGCATGAATACGATAATCTCCGTGAAAGCGTCCAACATTCGCTGGATTTTGAAACACAGGATTGTGATCAAACTGTGACCAGTGAATGTCTTGTGATTGAATAAAATTCGTCCACAACAATAAAACAAATATGTATTTAAATGCTTTCAATTATCGAATCAGTGTAATATTTCCTTTAATCAAGAACTCTTGTCCATCGATGCAATGACCTTCTAAATAATAATCATATACATCTGGCGCCAATTGCTTTCCTCTAAACGTCCCATCCCATCCTTTATGCAGAGATGTTGTTTCAAAAACTAGCTCACTTTATCGGTTGAAAATTTTAAAAATTACATCTTGTACGATAACACTTCTCAAATATAACACATCATTTTCTCCATCACCATTTGGTGTAAAAGCATTAGGAACAAAAATAAATGGTTCTTCACAAGTATATGGAAATGCAACTACTCCTATAGAAGACATCTTTGTACAAATTCCATCTGAAACAGAAACTATATAATTAGTAGTTTCAATAACAGTGGCTCCCGTTTCTTGTGCATTCGGATTATTAACACCTTCAGAAGGGCTCCAAGAATAAGTATATCCACTTGGTTCTGCAGAAAGTACAATATCAGTTCCTATTGGGACATTTGTTTCAGAAGCAGAAGCAACAACACTTGACGCGTCAATATCACTTACAGAAATAAGAATTGAATCGTTTACAATACATCCATTATTAGCAATTGCTGTTACAGTTAAATACTGTGTAACTGTCGGCTTTACTCTGACACTTGCTGTGCCTTGACCTGAAACAATAATAGAATCTTCTGACCAATCAAAATTTATAAAACTCACTCCCACATCATTGCTTGAAGCCGTAATCATTGTTTCATCATCTAGGCATAAATTTGTGATACCATCCAAACTTAAACTTGCACTTGTAAAGTTGATCAAAACACTATCGATGACACTACAACCATTATTTAAGGCTTTGACATAGTAATATCCTTCTACAGGTTCGTTAATTATTGCAGTAGAATCTGATAGAGATAAGTTTAAAGTATCGGTAAAATTAGTGTTTGTTGACCAAACAAAAGAGGTAGCTGTTCCGTTGGCATCTGCTGTTAAAGTAATGGTTTCAGGTTCACACAAATTGACATCAGGAATGTTTTCCAGTATCAATTCTGGATAAACCTCTATGGTCAGAAAGGCAGTATCTGAAATCAAACAAATGGAATCTAAAACTGTCAACATAACATTATAAACCCCAGGAGTTGTATATGTAATAGTAGGCTCAAAGGTGGTTGAGTCTATATCTCCATTTCCAAAATCCCATTTATAACTATCTGAATCAGATGAGAAGTTTTCGAAGTTAACAACAAAAGGTGCACAACCAATAGCATTGTCTATCGTAAACTCAGCATGAGGTATTAAATCGAAATCGAACTTAAAAGTCAGAGCGTTACAATTCGTGGATAAATTTTGACTAGACCATGCTCCGGGTGTAGTTGGGAAATCACTATAACCTCCGCATCCACCGCAAACAGCTTGATAGACCACACCATTTTTATCAAAACGACTCGTTCCACCATCCATATGTTCTTTTGCAGACGCTCCTCCCATATAGGTTCCATAAAGTAAACCTGCAAATTCACGTTCAATTACCATTAAATAAAAATCAAATCCATTTGGAGGAGTTGTTTGATAAGCATTTGCAGAAACCGGCATCCCTCCCATTGAGTTTGCACCCGGTAAAACACTTCCTCCCCAACCAGAAACATATATATTTCCACATATATCTACTAAAAAGGCGGAAGGAGAAATATCTGACACTGCATTGCCACTGCCAAAGACAGTAGAAGCTTCTATAGTTGTTAGGTCTGGAGAGAATCGCGCAATAAACTGACTTGAGTTAGGATTAGAATACGCTGCATTAATCACAGGAAAAGAACCGCCGTAACTTTGTCCGAGTGCAAATATTCGATCTTGTCTATCGATTTCAATAAAATAAACCTGATCGTAATTAGAAGTCCCTAAGTAGGTAGAATGGCTTAATGTATGTCCATTTGGGGTTAGCTTTGCAATAAAACCTTCTGCTTTACCTCCATTATGAGTGGGTTGGTATGTGGTGGCCGACATAGGTAAACTTACTGAATTCGTGCCTCCAGCAAAAACAACATTATAACTAGAGTCGACTTTTATAGAATAGATTGCATCATTATTTTCTCCCCCATAAAAGCTCGAGAACATCATAGTAGAAAGATCATTCGTTAATTTAAAAACCACTCCATCTTGTCGCCCGCCTATGGCAGCTTGAAATGGACTCTGGGTAGGAAAGTCGCCTGAGCGCGTACAGGAACCAACAATCACATTCTTGTTTTCATCCAGCATTATTTCACCTCGGAACTGATCTCCATAGTTGGTTGTTAAACTATCGTATCTATGTGGTCCATTATAACTTCCTCCAGTAACCGTATAGTTAACACCATCATTTTCAGAACCTCCTACATAGGTTGAAGCAAGTAGCTGATGACCATCAGAACTAAACTTTGAAACAAATATATCAGAACCTACAACCCCATAATTAATTCCATTATAAATACTTTGCCAAGGCGTCCCACCTCCATGAGTTTGCTGAAAAGCACTTGTTGTTGTTGGGAAGTCGAGAGAAGATGTCGTTCCATATAAGTACAAATTATTATCCATATCGCAGATCAAGGAGTTTGGAGCTTCAGTTCCTTGAGTATTGTCACCTCCTCCAAAAAATGTGGACCAAAGCATTGCGGTACCATCACTGGAATATTTTGTAATGAATATATCTGTTGTTACAACACCTACATTTAATGATGTAAAATTTGATGTAGGATTATAGGCGTCCGTATCTGGCATTGGATATCCATTTCCATAAACAGTTCCTGCAATATAAGCTGTACCATCATATCCATAAGTTGCTGTCATTCCGAAGTTATCGGAAATTGCTCCATTATATGTAGCGAAGACTAAAGTCGGATCAATAATTAATTCGACACGTTTATTGTATTCTCCCAATTTAAAAGTGACAACATTATCTACCAATTCATAACTGCATGGAATTTCTAAAATTTTTCCATTCACAATTTGATAAGCATAAGGCCTTTCTTCTATAATATTTCCTAGTTCAGTTTTAATCACTAAGTTTCCATTTCGATCAATCTTTAATTCCTTTTGAAAAGAGTATTCCAGCTTAATTTTATTGGGCTCAATGTTTGGTCCAACAATAAACTCATATTTAATTTGTTTTTCTTGCTCTACAAATCGAATATCGATTCCCTCATACAGATTTTTTAGTGTAAACTCTTCGTACCCCCTTACTTCGGATGCCCACTTAGATTCATCATTTCCTATAAAATAGTTATAGTAATGCTCAGTAGCTCCTTTTTTCTCAACTTGAGCTACTTTTAGAGCGTCTACAAATCGGAGTTCAATTAGTTTCTCCTTATAGGTCAGCTCTTTATCTTCCATTTTAGAAGTTACAAAATGGGATTCTCTCATCATGGAATAATCCTGAATTTGAAAAATCACACGGCCTTGTTCCACCCACATGTTTCCTCCTTCAACATTGTTCTTAAAAAAGACATTATTTCCCCACTGCCCTTTATTCTCGATAAATGCATGATAAATGGAGTGTTCATGATTCACTTCTTGTCCCTTAACTAGTTGAAAAAGTAGTGTGATGAATAGCAATATTAGATAACGATACATAATGTTAAATATAATTATAAAATACAATAAATCTTAAATTGTCTACTTTTTAACAGCAGTGTTGACAGTTTAAGACAAGATGTCAGTAAAAACCATCCACTTTTCAGCAAAATATGCCAAAAAGGAATAGAAAAAGCATTTTTTTCTGATGGCATATTAATTGAGTATTGGGGATTGAGTTAGAATAATAAAAATTGAAAAACAAAAATTGATATGGGAAAAATAATTGGAATTGACTTAGGTACTACCAACTCTTGCGTTTCTGTGATGGAGGGTAACGAGCCAGTAGTAATTACAAACGCAGAAGGAAAACGTACAACACCTTCTATTGTTGCATTTGTAGAAGGGGGCGAGCGTAAGGTTGGAGATCCAGCTAAACGTCAAGCCATTACAAATCCAACAAAAACTATTTCGTCTATTAAGAGATTCATGGGTACAACTTATGATGAGACGAACAACGAAGACGGAAGAATGTCTTACGAAGTAGTAAAAGGAGACAACAACACACCACGTGTTAAAATTGATGACCGTACATATACGCCACAAGAAATCTCTGCAATGATTCTTCAAAAAATGAAGAAGACAGCTGAAGATTACTTAGGTCAAGAAGTTACAGAAGCAGTAGTTACTGTTCCTGCATACTTTAATGACTCTCAGCGTCAAGCTACAAAAGAGGCAGGTGAAATCGCTGGTTTAACAATCAAGCGTATCATTAACGAGCCAACAGCAGCAGCTTTAGCATACGGATTAGATAAAAAGAACGTAGATCAAAAAATTGCGGTATTTGACTTTGGAGGAGGTACTTTTGACATGTCTATCTTAGAATTAGGAGACGGTGTTTTCGAAGTATTATCTACAGATGGAGATACAAAATTAGGAGGTGACGATGTGGATGAGAAGATCATTCAGTGGTTGGCTGACGAATTTAAAAATGATGAAGGAATTGACTTGAGAAAAGACCCAATGGCACTTCAACGTTTGAAAGAAGCAGCAGAGAAAGCGAAAATTGAACTTTCTTCAGCAACTACAACTGAAATTAACTTGCCTTACATTATGCCAGTTGATGGTATTCCAAAACACTTAGTAAGAACATTACAACGTGCGAAGTTTGAGCAATTGATTTCTGACATCGTAGAAGGAACTATGGCACCATGTAGAAGAGCATTGAAAAGTGCTGGATTATCTACAAGTGATATTGATGAAGTAATCTTAGTAGGAGGATCTACACGTATTCCAGTTATTCAGGATGCAGTGAAAAACCTATTCGGAAAAGAGCCTTCAAAAGGAGTTAACCCAGACGAGGTTGTTGCAATTGGTGCAGCGATTCAAGGTGGAGTTCTTACAGGAGAGGTGAAAGACGTATTGTTATTAGACGTTATTCCACTTTCTTTAGGGATTGAAACAATGGGTGGTGTTTTAACGAAACTAATCGAAGCAAACACAACTATTCCAACGAAGAAATCTCAAGTATTCTCTACAGCAGCAGACAATCAGCCTTCAGTAGACATTCATGTTCTTCAAGGAGAGCCTTCAATGGCGACAGACAACAAAACGTTAGGTAGATTCCAATTGACGGATATTCCACCAGCACGTAGAGGTGAACCACAAATTGAGGTGATTTTTGATATCGATGCCAACGGAATTATGAATATTTCTGCAAAAGATAAAGGAACAGGAAAAGAGCAATCAATTAAAATTGAAGCTTCTTCTGGACTAAGTGATGCAGATATCGAAAGAATGAAAAACGAAGCGCAAGCGAACGAAGCAGAAGACAAGAAGAAGTTAGAAGAAGTGGAAACAATTAACAAAGCGGATTCACAAATCTTCCAAACTGAACGTCAACTGTCTGAGTACGGAGATAAAATTCCAGCAGAAAAGAAAGCACCAATCGAAGAAGCTTTGGCTGAATTGAAAACAGCATTT
>Ga0079223_10001650_pt1 | contig 13421 bp, 10 predicted proteins | sample Stecom2011_FD_75072 | JGI IMG/M metagenome (GOLD analysis project Ga0079223, IMG submission 75072) | Agricultural soil microbial communities from Utah to study Nitrogen management - Steer compost 2011 | ecosystem: Environmental > Terrestrial > Soil > Agricultural land | place: USA: Utah... | reverse complement strand
TGAAGCGCTAAGAGCACAGGCGATTGCTGCAAGAACATATGCATATCGTGAAATATTTAATAAAACAAATGATAAATTAGGCTTTGCTGTTGACGATAGTGTTAACAGTCAAGTATATAATAATTTAAATGCAAACAATAAAACTTCAGAAGCGATTGTCGCTACTAATGGTTTAGTAATGAGCGCGGGGGGAATGCCGATTCAAATTTATTATTATTCAACCTCACCTGGATTAACGGCAAGTGCTCACGAAGTATGGTTTGAAGGTATTGACGAAGTTGCGCCTATTAGCGGTTTAATCGGCCAAAACTTAACAACAGATTATGAAACTGGTGAAAAAATTGTAGTTGACCCTCAAGACGAAGCAAGCATGCTTGAATTCTTTAAAACGATTAAAGTTAAGACTCCGGATGTTGGTTCGCCTTATCATCGGTGGAAAATCGGTTTTACTACCGCGGAGTTAAAAAAGACATTAAGTAAAAATATGATAATCACATATGCAAATACACCACAATCGCTACTTACTTTAGAAAATGGCGAGTGGATTGCTAAAGAAATTCCTAATGACATTGGAAAAGTTGAGAATATATATGTTAGCGAAAGAGGCGAAAGCGGTGTTGTGATGAGCATTGTAATTGAAACCGATATTGCTAAGTACAAAATATTCAATCAATATAATATTCGCTTTACAATCAGGCCTAAAGATGCAGGAACTAATGTGTTTTTAGAAACTGCTACAAATATAGATACTGATTATGACAAGCCAACAAGAGGAGAGTCAATTTTACGTTCTGGCTTTTTCGCAATCACTAAAGAAAATGATAAATTTATTTTTTATGGTGGTGGTAATGGTCATGGTGTAGGAATGAGTCAATATGGAGCTCATGGTTTAGGTATAAATGGTTTAAATTATGAAGAAATATTAACAACTTACTATAGTAATATGACTTTAACTGATATAAGCTATTCATATACAGTTAGAGATGATATTGAAGAAATTTTACAAGACTTAGAAACAGATGCTTTCTAGGTCTTTTTTCGTTATATTTTGCTTTAATTTTACTTCTTTTGTGTTATAATAATAATATAAAGGGTGAAGCTTATGGCAAAATTTCACAATCAAATACGTCTATCATCTGCTAATGACCATTTACTTGATATTTTTTATGATGTTCATTATTTAGAATTAGGTACAATTAGTTTAGATGAATTTAAAAAGTTGCAAAGCAAGAAATTTTTAAACATTAGAGAATTTGTAAACTTAAAAGTACAAAACATTGGCATTGGTGCTAGTTCTATTAGTGACGAGAATTTAAAAAACAACTTGCCTTATATTTTTTTAGATAATGTAAAAGCCAAAAACCCCGAAGTACAAACGTTTTTAACTTATGGGGTTATAGGCTATAAAGATGATCAAAATCTCGAAAAATTTGCACCGATTATTTTGATTCCAGTGAATATATATTTTTTTGATAGTAATGTCTATATTAGGGTTGATGAAAAACCTTTTGAAAATAAGGTGTTATTTAATTATTTACAAAAACGTTTCAGTATAAAAATTTCAAGTTTAGATAAAGCGGATAATATTTATCAATTAGATCGCTTTTGCCAACAATTTAACAAATATGATTTTCTAAAAACAAGTCCAGAAAACTACTTAACGATTGCAAATATTGCTAAACCAGCAATTTTAATTAATCATGAGAAGTTTTCTTTACAAAATCAATTTGCTTATGGATTAAATAATAAATATTATCTTAATGAAGAAACGGAAATCTATAATATATCGCTGATTAATAATCGCCAAAGATTAGCTGTGCAAAGGGCAAAGTATGGTAATAGCTTTATTATTAGTGGACATATTGGCACCGGTAAGACGACAACTTTAATTAATATTGCTGCTGATGCAATTTATCGCAATAAAAAGGTCCTTTATATTTCTAATAAAAAGGAATCAGTGAAAGCAGTTTATGAAAGTTTTAGAGCTAGGGGGTTAGAGTTTTTAGTAACTAATCTCTTAGCGCCATTATCACTTTCTTTACCAAAGAGAAATGAACCGATAACAGAAGATGTTGTTGATGAAATACGCGATCACCTTCTTGAAAATTATGAGATTATTGACGAATATGAAAAATTACTATCAACAAGAATTTTAAATTTTCGCTTTTTGGATGTTTTAAAAAATGCCTTTTTGCTGGAAAAACCTCAAGAGGACTTTGATATTGATTATTTGGGTGATTTATATAAACATGAGTTTGAAGAAGTATTGGAAAGCTTAAAGGTAATTGAAAGTAAAAATAAATTACTTGATCAGCCTTTTAAAAAATCAAAATTTAATAATATCCCAATTAATCATCAAATTAAATATCCGAATCAAATAACAATGTTATTATTTCAGATTCATAAAGGTTTTACCGATTTATTGAATAAAAGTAATATTTTAGAAAGTGATTATGGGTTTAAGAAAATTCCTAATTATGCAAGGTTTAAAAATGTAATTACTGATTTTAATAATTTATATATTAAGAAGGTTCCCGATTCTTGGAAAAAAGATGAAAAGCTATTTTTACAAGCAAATGAATCCTTTAAAGAGTTTAAAGCAACTATTTATTCAATCCAAGAATATGAATTATTTTTAGATTGGGATTATGAAAATTTAGATGAGATTGATATCAAGGAAGAAATAAAAAAATTATTAGGGAAATATTATACCGAAGAAAATATAAAAGAAATAAATCGCTTAATAACTAATCAACCGAATATATCTTCAAGATTGCAATTAGGTTATCATTATAGTAAGCAGTATTTAGATGTGAAAGAGTAGACCAAGGAAATTTTAGATTGGAATTTTTCCGACAATGATAATAAAGCAATTAGCGAAGTAGTTAGGTTAATTAAGTATTTAAATGAAAACTTCGTTTATAAAAAGTGGTTGAATATAAAAAAATTTAAAAAAAATCGTGAAAGAATTATTAAATTAAGAGAGAAGATTCATGATTATAATCGATTAGAAAAGCTATATTTAAAATACTATAAAAGCATTGAAACTTTAAATTCAAATATTACAAGGTTAACCAATTATCTAGAAAAAGGAAAAGCACCAAAGCGCTATAAAGATGTTAATATTAGCACTTTAATTGATAGTTTTAAAGAACTGAAAGCTTTAAAGAAAGATATTTCGAAACTTAAAAAGGATTATTTTGAGCTTACAGGACAAGAGTTTAATCCTAAATATGATATTTTAAATGATTACGATAATTGTTATAATTATATTAAGTCAATTGAAAACGCCGATTTTAGAATGGAAATAACTAAGTTCATATCTAATCTTGATTATAATAAATTAGGTGACTATTTAGAAACCTTAAATAAATTTAGAGATTCTTACTTAATTACAAAAAGAGCATACCGCTATATTCAGCGCTTTTTCCCAATGATAAATGCAAGTAACCATTATGAAAAAGTTAATTTTATTCAGGAAGCTTTTAATTATATGGATGGTATAAAAGAAGCGACTGATAAAATGAGATATGTTTATAAAAAAGATCATGAATTTATAGAGTTTGAAAAATTCCTGTTACTTCGTGATCGTCAAAAATCTTTAGAAAAGTTTAAAAAGGCGATTAGAGAAAACCAAGATTATCCGGTTTTATATGAAGGATTATTTAATTATGAGAAGACAAATGTTAATGAAATTGGTATTTTACTGCAACATTTTGAAGTTTATATAAATTGTTATCAAAATTATGATGCTGTGCAGAATAGCTTTAAAGCAGAAACTTATGATGAAATTAAAAACCATTTAGAAGGCGTAAGTCGCACGATTTATGAAATTAATGAATCCTTTAAACTATATGCGAAGATATTTAAAGATGGTGTTGGGAATTTTTATTATGATAGTTTTGCTGATATCATCGAGTTTGTAGATGATTTAATGAAATCAAAAGAAGAGTTAATTAATTATCTTGAGATAACGGAACATTTAAAGACAATTTTAAAATATCGTTTATATATTCTCAATAATTTGGTTATCAACAATGAGACACCAAATATTGTATCTATTTTTAAACATCATTATTTTAAGACAGTTTATGGGATGTTTGTGAAAAAGTATCCAGAAGTATTAGATACTGATAGAGTTGAAAAAGCTTTGCTTGCAAGTATGGTATTAGAAAAAAAGGTTACTGAACACCATATTCAAGAACTTCGTAAGAAAAGGCCAGCACGAACGCCAACTAGTCAAGGAGATTTTATTGAAGATAGCACTAAGAAATTATCTAAACCATTACTTTTAGCAAGTACGACAATTGCCAATCATCATTTATCACTTAAAGATTTTGACTTGATATTAATTGATGATGCCCATATTGGACATGCTAATGAATATTATAAAGTTATTAAAGGTAAGCAAGTTGTCATTGCTGGCGAGCATTTAGTTTCGTCAACGGCAAGTGCAAATTTGATTTCGCGAATGCGTCCTGCCAATATTATGAATTTAAACTACAGGTATTTGCCTACGCCTTTGCATTTGTTAGGTAAAACTGAAAACCTTCATGGAGCTTTTAGTCCTAATGTTTCTGACCGAGCAGGTATTGAAATTATCACATATGATGAAGCAGACATTATTAGTCGTCTTTTTATTAAGGATAATAATATTAGAATAAATTATTTTACTCCTGAGATCAGTAAAAAACGTAAGCTGCTGGAAAAGATAACGCAAACTTTAATTGATAATGATGTAGACATTAAAGAGATTGAAAGAATTTTGCTTAGACGTCTTAATATAGCCGATGTATTTAGTAGCTATGCTATTTCTGCTGATTACAATATTATTAATATTGCTGACTATAAATATTATTTTTACCAAATGAAAACTAATAGTATTAGTAATTTACTCTTATGCACTAAAAAGCTTTATATTATTGATAATGATGAAATCTTAAATAAAGATCGAGAAGCTCCATTTGTAAAGGAAATGCAGAAAATATTAACTGATGAAGTTAATAACTTTAATTATAATATTGATCCATTGTTAATTAAGATTAAAAATAAGCTTGAAGAATCTAATATAGTTGTTCATGGGTCTTATCGTGATCTGAGTTTAATTATCGAATATAAAGGCGCATATTATGGAATATTAGTATATGTAAATCCATATACATCGCATATTGATTTGTTGGAAGATTACCGAGATTATGTAGAAATATTTAGAATTAATAAAATGAAAATATTTACTATTTGGATTGTTGACTTGTTTAATGATTTTGATAAGGTCACTAGCGATATTGTAAAGGAGATTGAATTATGATTATGAGAAGAGGCGACAAGAAGAAGTTTAAAGACTTTGTTAGCAATGTCAAGAGAAACCCACAAAAATATCATTATATTAATAACACTTTGAAAAGATTCAAAAAAGAAGGTATTGATATTAATACACAAACATATATGGGCAGAACGCTTCTTCATATTGCCATTCGTCTTAAAAGTTTAAAACTATTTAACTTATTTATTAAAGCAGGAGTTAATTTGGATTTAGCTGATGAGTTAGGAAATACTCCCCTTCATGAAGCAGTATTAAACAATAGTATTAATTTTGTAAAGCCATTAGTAAAAGCCGGTTGTGATGTTAATATGGGAGCTGAGTTAGAACAAACCCCACTGCATTTTGCTGTTATAAATGGTAATTTGGAAATCGTAAAATATTTAGTTGAAAATGGTGCTGATGTTTTAGTACTTGATGAAATTAATAACTTACCAATTGATTATGCAATTGACGAGGCTGACATTGAAATTATAAATTATTTTAAAGAATATCAAGAACTTAGTTTGGATCGTTATGAAAAAATAGAGAATTTAGAAAGGATTAATGTATGATTGGAAATTTTATTGAAACATTAAGAGACTATACTAATGATTTTGATCTTGTTGGTATTATTGGATTATTTATAGATGTCGCCTTAACAATTGTACTTTTTATTTTAATATATAAAATTTTACGGATTAAGATACAAAGAAAACGAATAATTGTTATAATGCTAATAATCTTTTTAATCTATGGAATTTTGTATGTTTTCCAATTCAATATTACTTTAACGATTATTAACTTTTTAATCTTTTGGAGTTTTGGTGTTTTGATTATTGTTTATAGTCAAGAGATTAAGCTTTTCGTTGACAATGCCTTCCATTCGAATCGTAATGAAAGTATTTTTACAAATGAAGAAGAAAAATACGAAGTGATTGATATCTTAGTTAAAACAGCACAATATTTATCTAAACGAAAAATAGGTGCATTAATGACAATTGAGCGGGAGGATAATTTGGATAATATTATTGAAAAATCCATTCAAATTAATGGAAACATTTCTGTTGAGCTATTAACTACATTATTTACCATTGGTACAGCAACCCATGATGGAGCAGTAATTATTAGGAAAAACAAAATCATGTGTGCTGGAGCATACCTTCCATCAACTGATAAATATGATGTTCCAAAGACCTTGGGTACAAGGCACCGCGCTGCAATTGGCATTAGTGAAAGATATGATGCGGTAACAATTGTTATTTCTGAAGAGACTGGTAATGTATCGATTACTTCCGATGGAATAATTAATATTGATATTAACGCTGAAGAGTTAACTGAAACTTTAGAACAATATTTACTAGTAAAATAAAAAGTGCTTTTAAGGCACTTTTTTATTAATAAACGTGAAATAAAAAAATTGAAGAAAAATAAAAAAATTGTAATAAAAACCAAAACATGGTATAATGAGCTAAAGAGAGGTATGTTATGCGAATTGCTTTAATCGCCCATGATAAGAAAAAACAAGAAATGATTCAATTTACAAAAAAAAATTACAACCATTTTAAAGACCACGAGCTTTTTGCTACTGGTAATACAGGAAGAATGGTTAATGAAAATACAGGTTTAGATATTCATATTTTAAAATCTGGGCCCCTAGGGGGTGACCAGGAAATTGGGTCACTTGTAGCCAATGGGAAAATTGATTTAGTTATATTTTTTCGCGATCCATTGACGGCGCAACCACATGAGCCGGATGTATCGGCATTATTGAGGTTATGTGATGTTTATGAAATACCCCTTGCAACAAATAGGTCTACAGCTAAGTTAATAGTGGAAAATTTTTAACAAAAGAGGTTTATTATGGAATTACAATTACATTATTTAGAATTATTATCAATTGTACTAGTGGTTTTATCATTTGGTTTTGTAATAACTCATTTAGTTGTCAATAAAAGATTTTCAATAATGGCATTTTTAATCTTTGCAATTGTCTTATTGGCACATTTAATGAAGTATTTTGATAAAACAAACTATGATAAATATTTAGGCAATATAGATAATATCAATCTATATTTTGCAATCGGTAGTGGTGTTTCTCTATTAGTATCTAAACTGTTTTTCTTTAAATCTGTGTTTAGAAATAATGGAATTAGAAAAACATACGAAAATGGGATATTCTTTGAAGAAACGCGTGTTTTAGCATATATTACAAAAGGTAATAAATTATGTAGATATTCGCAAAAGCTTGAAGAAATATTTAAAGCACAAAAACAAAAGCATGAACAGTTTCAATTAAAATCGATTCATCATAATGATAAAGAAATAAAGATTAAAAAACTTGAAAAGGCATTGGCAAAAGCAGAAGTAGATAAAGTGCATAAATTTGTTTTTACTTATGCTAATAATTTTGTTTTAGATTTAGAAGTTGTAAAAAGAGAGATCTTAAATAAAAAAGATAAAGTTGTTGGTTATGTTTTAGTAGATAATACTAAGGTAGATGGTTATCGCACGGAAGCTTCAAAAGAGTTTAAGCGTTATTTATTTATCTATTTAGATTTATTAGAAAAACCAATTGCCTATTTAGATGAAGATAGTGGCGCATATGTTTTGAGTAATTCATTAAGAAAGTTAATGAACATTGATCAAAATGAATTAACTCCTTATGAATTAAGGGACTATATGCATCCTGAGGATATTTTTAGTTATGAAACTAAAAAGGATGAAGACCATAAAATTAACCAATTATTTTATCGCCTGCGTTGTGGTGATGATTATCTATGGTTTGAAGAAAGCTCGGGGACATTTTTTGGTAAGAACTTTATTTTAACCAGGCGTGTTGATAGTTATACAATGGTGGAAAGACTTAACTTTGGTGGATATAAAGCAATGGTTAAGGCTGTTAGTCACCTAACAGAAAGCAATGCAATCTTTTCTATTGCAATGCTAAGCTTTGCAAATATTGATGAACTTGTAAGCAAACGTGGCCAAGTATTAACAGATATTTTAATTAATAAGTTTTTTATAAAAATTATTAATGGTCCATTAAAGTCGGTTGTAGAAATATTTAAGATAGGTAATAATGATTATGCTCTTATTATTGAAGGTGATGAATATTTTGATTTAATCGTTCACGATTTAACAACCAACTCATCGGATTTATTACATCAAGGAATTAATATTAATCGCTCAACAATTCATTTGAGCGCGCAAATAGGTTTAGTCTTTTCTAAAGACTTTGAAGAAGCTAGTGCTCGGGAAATTATTAAGACAGGACTAACTACCCTTAAAGAAGCAAGTGATCCAGATTTCTTAAATGATTATAGTATTTATCAACCGGCAGATATTGTTGAAGTTGAATATGATTTAGATGATTTGGGAATTGACTTAGATGAAGACTTAAGTGAGTTTTTAGAAGATCTTGATGAATAAAAAGGATTTACGGAAAAAGGCATTAAAACTGCAAATGAATAATGCTAATTATGATGGGGTTTTCAATAATAAATTATTAAAGCTTGTTGGCGGGTTTTCTAATATTGCTCTTTACATGAAGATTAATCATGAGGTAAATTTAGAAAGTTTGATTAACAAGCTTTTCTTGACTAAAAATATATATTTGCCGGTAACTAAAGAGCGTTTAGAATTTAGAAAGTTTGATAGTTTTGCTTCATTAGCATTCGACAAAGCAAAAATCTTAGCACCAATTAATGGCAAGTTAATTGATAGAAAAGATTTAGAAGTGATTATAATACCTTGCCTTGCTGCAAATTACCAAGGCTATCGCTTAGGTTATGGTGGTGGTTACTATGATCGTTACTTAAAAGATTATGATGGTTTAACTATTGGTGTAGTTTATGAAAACTGTCTGATAGATATTAGTTTTGAAGAAGAATTTGATATACCTTTAAATATATTAGTTACGGAGAAAAGAGTAATAAAGATCTAGAAAGGAAAAGCTTATGTTTGATGCAATCATATTAATGGCTGGAAAAGGCGAAAGAGCTAATTTGGGATATAATAAAGTTTTTTACAAGCTTAATGATAAACCATTATATTCATATTCTTTAGATGCATTTTTAAAAGTTAAAGAATGCAATAAAATAATTCTTGTTGTTAATAAAGAAGATTTTGCTAAAGTTTCCTTTTTAGAAACGGATAAAATTAAGATTGTTCTAGGTGGTAAGGAGCGTCAAGATAGTGTCTATAATGGCGTAAGTGCTGCTGAAAGTGAAATAGTATTAATTCATGATGGCGCAAGAGCTAATATAAAGCCCAAAGATGTTATAAACTTATTTAATGAAATGGAAAAGCATAAGGCAGCGGTTCTTGCAAATAAAGTAACTGATACGATTAAAGTAGTAAAAAATGGCTATGCTAATAAAACCTTAGATAGACGCAACCTATGGGCGATGCAAACACCACAGGGATTGAATCGGAAGCTTTTTTTAGATTGTTTACAAAAGGCAAAAAAAGATGCTTATTATGGCTTTGATGATGTTGAGCTTATTGAAAAATATACCAATGAAGTAGTGAAGATTGTCGAAGGAAGCAATCTTAATATTAAAGCGACAATAAAAGAAGATTTTGCTTTATTAGAGTTTTTATTGAAGGAGTAAATATGTACCGAATTGGTCATTCTCATGATACGCATAGATTAGTAAAAGGAAGGGCACTTTATCTTGGCGGAATTAAAGTTGTCTATGAATATGGCCTATTAGGTCATTCTGATGCTGATGTTGTTTTACATGTTGTTGCCGAAAGTATTATTGGTGCTTTAGGTTTAGGTGACTTAGGCATGCTTTTTCCTGATACTGATCCTGAATATAAAGATGCGGCTTCTAGTTATTTTGTTACAAAGGTTGTTAATCTGATGATTAAAAAAGGTTATTCAGTAAATAATATTGATATTACAATCTATTTGGAATTACCTAATTTAAAAGAATATAAAAGTGATATTAAACAAAATATTGCTAAATTATTGAGAATCGATGAAAAGTTTGTGAATGTGAAAGCAACTCGAGGTGAAGGATTAGGTTTTATCGGTAGAGGTGAAGGCATTAGCGCTGAAGCGGTAGTATTACTTAAATCAAAGCCGCGATTAGAAAAATTATAAAATACATATTATATTGTTAAATTCTAATAATATAGATGGATTTGGCTTGCATAACTTGACAAAAAAACTAAATTATTATAAAATATAAACAAATAAAACTAGCTCGAAGGGGAGTAGCTAAGGATTTACCTCATTGTATTCGTCAGTACGATGCTATGCATCCGGATGCAATAATCATTATATTTGTAATGATCAGCAAGACCTTTAATCTATTAAGGGGCTTGCTTTTATTTTGCTTAAGGAGGAAAAAATGTTTGTAAATTTATCAGTAGAAGAAAGTTTGAAAAAACTAGATGTTGATCAAAAACTAGGATTAAGTGATGAGGAAGTTAGTAAAAGAAAAGAACGTTTTGGAGTTAATTCATTAACGAAAAAGAAACCACCAACTTTAATTGCCAGATTTTTTGCGCAATTTAAAGATGTATTAATTATTATTTTATTAATTGCCGCAATTGTATCAATAATTGTTGATCCCGAAGAGTGGATCGAAAGCTTGATTATTTTATTTGTTGTGTTAATCAATGCATCATTAGGTGTGTTTCAAGAGAACAAAGCAGAAAAGTCATTAGAAGCATTAATGAAACTATCTTCCCCACATGCAATGGTTATTCGTGATGGGAATACTATTGAGATTGAATCAAGTGAACTTGTTCCTGGGGATATTATTTTAATTGAATCTGGAGACTTAATTCCTGCGGATGCAAGAATTATTGAAGCAATGAATCTAAAGATTGATGAAAGTGCGTTAACAGGAGAGAGTGTATCAGTTGATAAAACAAGTGATTTAATTGAAGGTGAAAATATACCTTTAGGTGATCAGAAGAATATGCTCTTTTCTTCCACAATTGTAACTTATGGTCGTGGCGTTGCTGTTATTACCAATATTGGTATGGATACGGAAATTGGTAAGATTGCTAATTTACTTAGTGAAACAAGGGCAGAGCTAACACCACTTCAAGTTAAATTAAATCAGTTAGGTAAATCAATTGGTTTACTTGCAATTATTGTTTGTATTGTAATTTTTATTTTAGAAGTAATTGCTAATACGCCACCACTTGAAGCATTTAAGACAAGTGTGGCTTTAGCTGTTGCCGCTATTCCGGAAGGTTTGTCAACTGTTGTTACAGTTGTCCTAGCAATAGGTGTTGAAAAGATGGCGAAGAATAAGGCGATTGTGAAAAAATTGCCAGCTGTTGAAACATTAGGTTCAACATCAATTGTATGTAGTGATAAGACGGGAACATTAACACAAAATAAAATGACGGTTGTTAAGCTTTATCAAGACGAGATTAAAGATATCACGGGAGAACTTAGTGAAAAGGACAAACAGATGCTTTCCTATTTTGCTCTATGTACAGATGCAGATATATCAACTATTGATGGTGAAGAAAAAAGAATTGGCGACCCAACGGAGACGGCATTAATTGAAGCAAATAACAATTATGGATTTGTGAGCGAAGATATTAAAAATAAATATGAGCGCGTAGCAGAATTACCATTTGATTCTGTTCGGAAAATGATGAGTGTAATTGTTAAGATAGATGGAAAGCTAATTTTGATTGCTAAGGGTGCTCCCGATGTTATTTTTGAAAAATGTACAAAAAATATAGATAAAGACAAAGTAGAAGAAGTAAATGCAAAGATGGCTACCAATGCTTTAAGGGTATTAGGAGTAGGTATAAAAGAGTTAAAAGAAGTACCGGAAGAATTAGACCCTGATAGTTTAGAAAATGATTTAAACTTTATCGGTTTAGTTGGCATGATTGATCCAGCACGTGAAGAAGTCTTTGATGCAATTAAAACAGCTAAAAAAGCTGGTGTTAGAACAATTATGATAACTGGTGATCATGTTATAACTGCAAAAGCAATTGGTAAAGAGTTGAATATATTAGAAGAAGGAGAAATGGCTATTACCGGGGCAGAGTTAAATGCTCTTTCTGATGAAGAGTTTTATAATAATATTGAAAAATATTCTGTCTATGCTCGAGTTGCTCCTGAAGATAAAGTAAAGATTGTTGATGCATGGCAAAGTAAGGGTAAAGTTGTTGCCATGACAGGTGATGGTGTTAATGACTCGCCAGCGCTAAAAGCTGCTGATATTGGTTGTGCTATGGGGATAACCGGAACCGATGTTGCTAAAGAAGCGTCGGAAATGATTTTAGTTGATGATAACTTTGCAACAATTATTGTTGCCGTTAAAGAAGGAAGAGGAATTTATCAAAATATTAAAAAGACAGTATGGTATTTACTATCTAGTAATATTGGTGAAGTCTTAACAATTTTCTTAGCTTCTTTAATTTCTGTAGTTGCTTTGGCCTTAGGTTTTGAATTAAACTTTGGAATACCTTTACTGGCAATGCACCTATTATGGGTTAACTTAATTACGGATAGCTTACCAGCCTTTGCTTTAGGAATGGAAAAAGTAGAAGACGCTGTCATGGAAGCTGCACCAAGAGAAAAAGATGAAAGTTTCTTTGCTTATGGACTAGGCTTTAAAATTGCTTGGCAAGGAGTAACGATTGGTTTAATTACGTTAATTGCTTATATTATCGGCTTTAATATTAATCCTGATAATTACTTAGGGCAAACAATGGCGTTCCTAACGCTTTCGTCAATTCAACTATTTCATTCATTTAATGTTAAATCTGAAAAATCTGTTTTCCGCAAAAAAACATTTAATAATAAATTTTTAAATTATGCGTTTATAATTGGCATGGTATTACAATTATTAATAATTTATATTCCACCATTTGCAAATGCATTTAAATTAGAAACGTTAACATTTGCAGAGTTATTTATTTCACTAGGACTTGCGTTTTCAGTTATTATAATTGTGGAAATAGTTAAATTAATGCAAAGAAGAACTAAAAAAGGACTGCAAAAATAGAGGCTGCTGAAAAAGAATATAGTTTTCAACCCTCTATGGATAAATAGCAAAACAAAACCAGAATAATTGAACTTTTCGTTCTATATTCCGGTTTTTTATTTTGGAAAAGGTAAATCCAAGAT
>Ga0079223_10001648_pt1 | contig 13426 bp, 9 predicted proteins | sample Stecom2011_FD_75072 | JGI IMG/M metagenome (GOLD analysis project Ga0079223, IMG submission 75072) | Agricultural soil microbial communities from Utah to study Nitrogen management - Steer compost 2011 | ecosystem: Environmental > Terrestrial > Soil > Agricultural land | place: USA: Utah... | reverse complement strand
CTGAAGGGGTACGGCCGCCTCATCGACGTCTTTGCCCGGTTGGCGCCGCACTTTCCGCAGTGGGATCTGGTGATCTGGGGAGAAGGGCCGCAGCGTGACGCGCTTGAGCGTCAGGCGGCTGCGTGCGGCCTGCAGCAACGCGTGCAGCTTCCGGGGCGCACCGCCACGCCCTGGAGCGAATTGCTGGCAGCCGACCTGTTCGTGCTGACGTCCGAGGTCGAAGGCTTTCCGAACGCGCTGATCGAGGCCATGGCGCTGGGTCTGCCCTGCGTGAGCGTCGATTGCCCGAGTGGCCCCGCCGAAATTACTCGCAAGGGCCAGGACGCGCTGCTGGTCCCGCTGAATGACGAGGCGGCGCTCGAGAACGCGCTGGCAGCGCTCATGCGCGATGCCGGCCTGCGCGAGCGACTGGGCAAGCAGGGCGCACGCAGCGTGCGCGAGCGCTATGGCCTGGAGCAGGTTCTTGCGCGCTGGGACACCCTGTTTCGCGAAGCCGGAGTCCGCATGTCATGACTTCAACCATCAGGAAACCCGTCAACGTGAGTTCCCCAGCATTGCATGTCGTTCACATCATTTCCGGCCTGGGTCAGGGCGGTGCCGAAACGGTGCTGCACCGGCTCGTCGCGACCCCGCATCAGCAGGCGGTGCACACCGTAGTGTCGCTCGGGGATGAAGGCGTCTTCGGCCCGCGCCTGCGCGAGGCCGGGGTCACGGTGCACGCGTTACACATGAAGCGCAGTCCGCTTGCGCCGCTGGTCGGTGTGTGGCGCCTGTACCGCCTGCTCAGGCAGATCCGGCCCGACGTCGTGCAGACCTGGATGTATCACGCCGATCTGCTGGGCGGTGCCGTGGCGCGCCTGGCCGGCATCCGCGCCGTGGCCTGGGGTATCCGCAATTCGGGCGCCGATCTCGGCCACGGCAGCCGCAGCGCCCGCGCGCTCGCATGGGTGTGCGCCCGCGTCTCGCGCTGGTTGCCCGGTGTCATCGTGGCGTGCGCCGAGGGCGCGGCACGTCGGCATCGCGACTGGGGATACGACGCCGATCGCATGATCGTGATTCCGAACGGTTACGACATGCAGACGTGGCACCCTGACCCGCAAGCGCGCGCCGCAGTGCGGCAGGAGCTGGGGCTGGCAGCGCAAACGCCGGTCATCGGCAGTGTGGCGCGCTGGAATCCGCTCAAAGATCACGCCAATCTCCTGAACGCCTTTGCACGCTGTCTCACGCGTCACCCCGAGTTGCGTTGCGTGCTGGTGGGGCAAGGGCTGGACCGCAGCAACGCCGGGCTGATGGCGCTGCTGCAGAAACTGGACATTGCCGACAGGGTGATCCTGCTCGGGCGGCGTGACGACGTGCCGCGCATTCTCAACGCGCTCGACATCTACGTGCTCTCCAGTCGGGCGGAAGGTTTCCCCAACGTGGTGGCAGAAGCCATGGCCACGGGTGTGCCGTGCGTGGTCACGAACGTGGGCGATGCGGCCCGGATCGTGGGCGACTGCGGCTGGGTGGTGGCTGCGCGCGACGCCGTGTCGCTGGCGGGTGCGCTCGATGCCGCCGTCAGTCTGCTGCTCAGCGAGACCGGCCGCGAACGGTATGTTGCGCGTTCGGTTCGCGGTCGTGAACGCGTGCAGCGCAAGTTCGGACTGGATGCCATGCGCGAACGCTACCACACCGTGTGGCAGCGTCTTGCCGTCGACTATCCGACGCCCCGGCCGGCAGGCGATCGCGCGGGGCGCCGCGAAGGCTACATTCCTGCTCATCCGGCGGCGTCTGCTGCGCATGAGGCGGCAACATCAGCCGCGCCGGCGGAATCGTCGCGTCGTGCCCGCCGCATCCTCTTTCTGGTCAACAACCCCGCATTCTTCGTTTCGCACCGCCTGCCGATTGCGCAGGGTGCCCGTGCCGCCGGCTACGAGGTGCACGTGGCCACAATGGACGGCCCGGCTGTGGCACAGATTCGTGAGCACGGATTCGTGCATCACGTCATTCCCATGTCGCGCAGTGGCCGCAACCCCGTTCAGGAGCTGCAAAGCCTTTACGCATTCTGGCGCCTGTTCCGGACATTGCGACCCGATCTGATTCATGCCGTGACGATCAAGCCCGTGCTGTATGGCGGCATCGCGGCACGGCTGGCGGGCGTGCCCGCCTACGTGGCGGCGGTGTCCGGGCTGGGCTTCGTGTTCATGAGGCGTGCCGGGCGCTTCGACGTTCAGCGGCTTGCCGCCACGCTGTTGTACCGGCTGGCCTTGGGGCACCGCAACAGCAGGGTGGTGTTTCAGAACCGCAGCGATCGCCAGGAGCTGCGCGAGGCCGGCGTGGTGCAGCCGGGTCAGACGGTGCTGATACGGGGTTCGGGCGTCGATCTCGAGGCCTATGCGCCCACTCCGGAACCCGAAGGACCGCCCGTGGCGGTGATGGTGGCACGGTTGCTGACGGACAAGGGCGTGCGCGAATTCGTATCCGCCGCGCGCATGACGACCGGGCACCGCAGCGGGTTGCGCTGGGTGCTGGTGGGGGGGCCGGATCCCGGCAATCCCGCCAGCATCACGCATGACGAGTTTCAGCGCTGGCAGGCCGACGGCGTGGTTACCTGCCTGGGCGAACGGGAAGACGTGGCACAGCTGTATCAGAGCGCCCACATTGCCGTGCTGCCTTCCTACCGCGAGGGCCTGCCGCGGTCACTCATCGAGGCTGCCGCCTGCGGGCGCGCCGTGGTGACGACCGATGTGCCGGGGTGCCGCGACGCGATCGAGCCGGGTGTGACGGGCCTGCTGGTGCCGCCACGTGATTCCGCGGCCCTTGCTGACGCCGTGCTGCGGCTGGTCGACGATGCCGAGCTGCGCCGGCGCATGGGGGCGGCGGGGCGGGCGCTTGCCGAACAGGCCTTCGACATCAACAAGGTCGTTCAGGCCCACCTCGAGGTTTACGCGCAGCTGCTTGACTGAGTGTCAGGCGCGCGTACGGCGTTTCAGAAGGGCAGGCTGATGTCCGGCTTGAGCGCGGTCAGTGCATCACGAAATTCGTTTTTGATGCGGGTCAGCGCTGCCTCGGTTTCCGCCTCGAAGCGCAGCACGATGACCGGCGTGGTGTTCGAGGGCCGGGCAAGGCCGAAGCCGTCGGCGTACTCGGCCCGCACGCCGTCGATGGTGATCAGCGATTGCGCAGTCGCGAACTTGCCTTCCGACTGCAGGCGGGCGATCAGTGCGTGCGGCTCGCCTTCCTGCATTTCAATCTTCAGTTCGGGTGTTGACACGTCTTTCGGCAGCGCCTCGAGAACGGCCGAGGGGTCGGGGTGTGCCGACAGGATCTCGAGCAGACGAGCCGCCGTGTAGAGCCCGTCGTCGAAACCGAACCAGCGCTCCTTGAAGAAGATGTGCCCGCTCATCTCGCCGGCGAGCGGCGCGCCTGTCTCGGCGAGCTTGGCCTTGATGAGCGAGTGCCCGGTCTGCGCCATGAGTGGCGTACCGCCGGCGGCCGTGATCGCCCGCGCCACGTGGCGGCTGCACTTGACGTCGAAAATGATGGTGGCGCCGGGCTGGCGGCTCAACACATCTTGTGCGTACAGAATGAGCTGGCGATCAGGCCAGATGATTTCCCCCGATTTGGTCACGACGCCTACCCGGTCGGCATCGCCATCGAAGGCGAGCCCCAGTTCGCAGTCGGTGGCCCGGACATGCCGGATCAGGTCTTCCAGGTTGTGGGGATCGGCCGGATCGGGATGGTGATTGGGAAAGGTGCCGTCGACATCGCAATACAGTGTGTCGACCTCGCAGCCCAGTGCCGTGAACAGCTTTTCGGCCAGCACTGCGCCCACACCATTGCCGCAGTCGAGCGCGACGCGCATGGGGCGCCGCAGGCGAACGTCGCCGGTGATGCGCTGTACGTAATCGGGCTTGACGTCGCGCTGTTGGCGCTCGCCTTGCGGCCCGGCCGGATCACGTTCGGCCAGCGCCTGCATGCGGGTGTGCAGATCGCGGATATCCGGCCCGTAAAGCGTGCGCCCCGCCATCATGATCTTGAAGCCGTTGTAATCGGGCGGGTTGTGGCTGCCCGTGATGGCCACACCCGAGCCGGTTTTGCGCACGTGCGCGGCAAAGTACACGAGCGGCGTGGGCACCATGCCGATGTCCAGCGTGTCGAGGCCTTCGGAGTTCGCCCCTTCGTGCAGCGCGTCGGCCAGCTGCGGACTGCTCAGCCGGCCGTCGAATCCGATGACCAGCTCGGTGACCCCCTGTTCGCGCGCCAGCATGGCCAGGGCGCGGCCCAGCAGGCGGGCAAAGTCGGGATTGAGCTGCGCGGGAACGATGCCGCGAATGTCGTAGGCTTTGAAAACGGCGCTGGGCAGTGCGGAGGTGGTCACGGTAATTTCCTTGTGTATCGGTGTGGGCGGGCGGCATGGGGCGTGCCCGCGGGCCTGGCGGCGGGCCGCCTTCATGCGGCGCGGCCATAATATCGTGACCGGGCGGGCGACGCCAGGGCGATAAAATGCAGGGTTACGCGTTGGAGAGGCGAAATGAGGGCTGTGGACGAACTGATTGGCCTGCTGGGTGCGGCGCACGTGCTTACGGGTGCCGACACCGGGCCCTACGTCACCGACTGGCGCGGGCGCTACAGTGGCCGGCCGCTGGCGGTGGTTCGGCCCGGTTCCGTGCACGAACTGGCCGACGTCGTGAAGTGGTGCAACGCCCGCGGCGTGCCCATGATTCCCCAGGGTGGAAATACCGGCCTGTGTGGGGGGGCGACGCCCGATGAAACGGGCCGCGCCCTCCTGGTTGTGCTGACGCGGCTGAACGCGATTCGCGCCGTCGATACCGGGAACGACACCATGGTCGTCGAGGCAGGCTGCACGCTGCAGGCGGTGCAGCAGGCGGCGCATGATGCCGACCGTCTCTTTCCGCTGTCGCTGGCGGCCGAAGGCAGCTGCACCATCGGCGGTAACCTGGCCACCAACGCCGGGGGCACGCAGGTCCTTCGCTACGGCACCGCACGCGAGCTGGTGCTGGGGCTGGAAGTGGTGACCCCACAGGGCGAGATCTGGAACGGCTTGCGCGGCCTGCGCAAAGACAACACCGGTTACGACCTGCGCAATCTGTATATCGGCAGCGAAGGCACGCTGGGATTCATCACGGCCGCCACGCTCAAGCTGTTCCCGCGGCCGGTGGCGCAATGCACGGCGCTGCTTGCGCTGCCGTCGATCGAGGCTGCCGTGGCGATGCTGGCCCGCGCCCGCAAGGGGTTTTCCGCAGCGCTCACCGCCTATGAGCTGATTGCGGCCAACTGCCTGCAGGCCGTGGTCGAGTGCTTTCCCGAGCAGCGGCTGCCGTTTGACGATGCGGCGCGCGCCGCACCATGGTTTGCGCTGCTCGAACTGTCAGACAGCGAAAGCGAGGCCTACGCGCGCGAACGGTTCGAGGCCGTGATCGGCGACGCGCTCGAGGTCGGGCTGGTGTCGGATGCCGCAATTGCGGCAAGCGCCACGCAAAGCCGTGCGCTCTGGCGCCTGCGCGAAAGCATTCCGCTTGCGGAAAAGGCCTACGGCAAGAACGTCAAGCACGACATCTCGGTGCCGGCCTCGCGCATGGCCGAATTCGTAGCCACCACCAACGCGGCGCTGCAGGCGGCGCACCCCGGGGTCGAACACGTGATCTTCGGTCATCTGGGCGATGGAAACCTGCATTACAACGTGGCGTGCGGCACGGCGTACACCGAAGAGGCGCTGCTTGCGCGGCAAAGCGAAATCCACGCCCTGGTGCACGACCGCGTGCATGCCTTTGGCGGTTCAATCAGCGCCGAACACGGCATCGGGCAGCTCAAGCGCGACTATTTGCCGCGCTACAAAGACGCGGTCGAGCTGGACTTGATGCGACGCATCAAGGCTGCGCTCGACCCGCAGGGAATCATGAACCCGGGCAAGGTGCTACCCGGTTGAACGATTACACCGGAAGGGCGGGCAGCACGATGCCCGTGCATTCGCCCAGGCTGATGACGGGGTAGCCCGGCTTGCTGCAGTGCGCCCGCAGAATGACTTCGTCGTGATCGTGCAGGAAGCTGCGCTCTTCGCCCCACGGTAGCGTAATGGGGTTTTTACCACTGAGCGTCAACTCCATTAGCGAGCCGGCTTCATCTTCCTGAGGCCCCGACAGTGTGCCGGTTCCGAGCAAGTCGCCGGGCTGCATGCGGCAGCCGTTCACGGTATGGTGCGCAAGCAGTTGCGCCATGCTCCAGTAAGCGTCGCGGAAGTTGCTGCGCGACAGCCGGGCGGGTTCGGCCCCCTGGCTGCGCGATTGTTCGGTGGTGAGCAGCACTTCGAGCTCGACCGACACCGCACCGGCCTTGCTGTTCGCGTCGCAAGACAGGTAAGGCAGTGGTTGCGGTTCGCCTTCGGCGCGCCGGAAGGGTTCGCGGAAGGGGGCCAGCGCTTCCAGGGTGACGACCCATGGCGAAATTGTGCTGGCAAAATTCTTGGCCAGGAACGGGCCGAGCGGCTGGTATTCCCACGCCTGCAGGTCACGTGCCGACCAGTCGTTCAGAATGCACAGGCCGAAGATGTGCGATTCTGCGGCCTCGATGCTGATGCGCTGCCCCTGCGCGTTACCCGGCCCCACGAAGATTCCCAGCTCGAGCTCGTAGTCGAGCCGCGCGCACGGGCCGAATCCCGGTGCGTCGCCTTCGGCGGCGGGCCGGGTCTGGCCCACCGGGCGATGAAAGTGCTGGCCGGAAACGCCGATTGTGGAGGCGCGGCCGTGGTAGCCGATGGGCACCCACTTGTAGTTGGGCAACAGGGGGTTGTCGGGGCGGAACTGCCTGCCCACGGCCGTGGCGTGGTGCACCGAGATGTAGAAGTCGGTGTAGTCGCCGATGAGCGCAGGAACGTCGTGTTCGACGGCTGCGCGATCGAGCAGCAGAGGTTCGAGCCGGTTCTGCAGGGCCGCGCCTTCGCGCAGGGCCCGCGAGAGCTCGCGTCGCAGGGCCGACCAGTGGGCCGTTCCCAGCGCCATGAGCGCATTGAGGGTGCTGCCGGTACAGGCCTGCAGGGCGTCGGCCGCCAGACCTTGCCAGGGTTGCAGCGCGGCAAGCGCTGCCATGTCGAGCACCTTGTCGCCGATGGCCACGCCCACCCGGAACGCCCCGTTGCCGCCTTTTTCGCGAAATACGCCGAAGGGCAGGTTCTGTATGGGAAAGCCGTTGTTGGGCACATTGGCGGAGGCCACCCAGCTTTTGAGGCCGGGATCGTGTGTTTCGTTCAGCTGTGACATGTACTCGTGATTCCTGCTTCTGCTGCTGTGGTGTTGCGTTGCACTCAGGCTTCGGCCATGACCGATCTGCGTGCCTCGTCGAGCGCCTGGGAAATGACGTTCAGGTCGCCGATGTGATTCGATAGTAACAAGACCAGGGCAGCGTTCATTGCGTTGCTTTCATTTGTGGTCAGGTCACGATGCGCGCTGATGAGGCGTTCGTAGAATGCATCGGGCACGTTGAAGTTCGACTGCGTGTTCAGTTGTGACATGACGATACCTCCTTGGTGCAAGTGGCGGTGTGCAGGGCCCTGCGAATATCGTCGATTCCGGGGTTGCGCCAGCGTGCTGCGATGTGCTGGTCGGGCCGGATCAGATAGCAGGCGCCGGAACGGACGTCGTACCGGCTGGCCAGAACAGAGTCCTGATCCACCACATACTCGGTGCCCGCGGTGATGTCTCCTTCCAGTGCGGGCGGAACGACGAGGATACAGCGAAGCGGTATCGATTGTGAACCCGGGTTTACCAATTGTGACAGCAGGTCGGGATCGGGCAGTTTTTCGTCGCAGAAAAACACCACACAGAAGCTGCCGCCCAGCTGGCTCAGCCACCATACGGTCTGACCGTCCTGGGTGACGGGGCCGTCGGGCGCCACGGCACCAACCGGCAAGGCGGGGTTGAACGCGTCGGTGTCGGGCGTGTTCAGGCTCGATTCCGTATAGAAGGTGGCCACAGAAAGACGCCCGCTGTTCACCAGCCGGCGGGCGAAATCATGATGCTTGGCCAGCCGCAGCACGGCATTGCGGAACATCAGGCTGATCTCGCTCTTGGGCGTGATGAAATCGGTGGATCGCGTGGAGTTCAGGATGTTCTCGTCGGCGGCGAATTCGCGTTCCTCACCGTAGGTGTCGAGCAGCGAGTCGGGCGCCGCACCCCGCATCACCAGGTCAAGCTTCCAGGTGAGGTTGTCGATGTCCTGCACGCCGCTGTTCGCGCCACGCGCGCCGAACGGCGAGACGCGGTGCGCGGCATCTCCGGCAAAGAATACCCGGCCGTGCCGGAAGGAATCCATGCGCTCACAGGCAAAGGTGTACACGCTCACCCATTCGATCTGCACGTCGACGTCCTGGCCCAGCAGCGCACGGATGCGCGGCAGCACTTTTTCGGGCTTCGATTCTTCGGCCGGGTCGGCGTCCCAGCCCAGCTGGAAGTCGATGCGCCAGACGTTGTCGGGCTGGCTGTGCAGCAGCACCGACTGGTTGGGGTGGAAGGGCGGATCGAACCAGAACCAGCGCTCGGCCGGGAAATCGGCCTGCAGCTTTACGTCGGCGATCAGGAAGCGGTCGCGGAAGATCTGGCCGTGCGCCTCCTGCCCCAGCATCTTGCGTAGCGGCGAGCGAGCGCCGTCGCAGGCGATCAGCCAGTCGGCCGTTGCCGTATAGCTGCCGTCGGGTGTTTCGACCGTGACGCGCACCGGGCCGCTCGTGTGCTCATCGAGCGCCGTGACGCGATGCTTCCAGCGGATTTCGATGAGCGGTTCGGCCTCGCACTGTTCGTACAGATATCCTTCGCAGTAATACTGCTGCAGATTGATGAAGGCGGGGCGCCGGTGACCGGCTTCGGGCAGCAGGTCGAAGTTCCACACCTCTTCTTCACGGAAGAAGACGCGCCCCACGTTCCATGAAATGCCCTTCTGCACCATGCGCTCGCCCACGCCCAGGCGGTCCCAGACGTCGAGCGTGCGCTTGGCAAAACAGATGGCCCGCGAGCCGACCGAAAGCGTGTCGTCGTCGTCGAGCACCACCACGGGGTGTCCATGGCGTGCAAGGTCGAGCGCCATGCTCATGCCCACCGGGCCGGCACCCACCACGATCACCGGGTGATGGGTGGGCGCATCGGGTGCGAGCGGGCGGTACGGCAGGCGCAGTGTTTGGTAGTCGATGTCTCCCACTGCCGTTCTCCTTTGGTGTGTTGTGGTTATCAGCCTTCCAGTTGCTTCCACATTTCGATATCGCGCTCGGCCGTCCAGATGCGTGGATGCTCGTGCCCGGTGGCTTCGTCGTAGGCGCGTGATACGTCGAAGGGCATGCAGTGATCGAAGATCACCCAGTCGGCATAGCGCGGCTTCATGAAGTCGTAGGTTTCGCGATAGATGGTTTTCAGGTCTTTGCCCGCCGCAACGCCGCTGTTCACGCACCCGTACAGGTCGGTGAGGAACGCACGTGTGCCGGCCAGCGCCTGGCGCACTTGTGCCGCGCTCTTGAGGGCGGGGCCGCGCCCGGGCACCATTTTTTCGGCGTTGAAACCCGCAAGGCGGTCGAGCGTCTGGGGCCAGTCGCGGAAATAGGCGTCGCCTGCATAGGGTGTGGACTGATATTCGACGAGGTCGCCCGCCATCATGATGCGCTGCTCGGGCAGCCATGCGATGGTGTCGCCCTTGGTGTGGCCGCGGCCCACCTGCATCAGCTTGACTTCCAGGTTCCCCAGGTCGACGGTCATTTCCCCCTTGAAGGTCATGGTCGGCCAGGTGAGCCCGGGCGGGATCGATTCCACGGCGCGGAACAGGCGGGGAAAGCGGCCGATCTCGCTGGCCTTGTCCTGTTCGCCACGCTCGACGATCAGATCGTAGGTGTCGCGGCTGGCAATGATTTCCTGTGCGCCGTAGGCCGAGGCGCCGAAGACGCGTACCGCGTGGTAATGCGACAGAAGGATGTACTTGACGGGCTTGTCGGTGACTTCGCGAATGCGGCGGATCACGTCTTGTGCCATGACGGGCGTGGCCTGGGTGTCGACCACCATCACGGCTTCGTCACCGATGATCACGCCGGTGTTCGGGTCGCCTTCGGCGGTGTACGCATACGCGTTGTCAGACAGCTTTTCGAACGCGACCTCTTTTTCTTCGAGGTCGCCCTGGGATGCGAACTGCTTGCTCATGGGCACTCCTTTCTATAGGTGTGAAAGATGGTAATTCAAGATTTGTTAATGTGCAATGTATTAGTCATAAGCAAATCTTCCCTTGCGGCAAGCGTGGTGGCGCGCCGGGCGCCGAACCTCAGCGGCGCTGGCAGCGCGGGCAGAAATAGGTGGCACGCTGGCCCTGCACGATGCGCCGGATCACCGTGGTGCAACGGGCGCACGGCTGACCCGCTTTTTCGTACACGGCGGCGTGCAACGTGAAATAGGCCCCGGGCTCGCCGGTGGCATTGACGTAATCGCGCAGTGTGCTGCCGCCCGATTCGAGTGCCTGTGCCAGGGTCTCGCGGATGGCCTCGGCCAGCTTCACGCAGCGTGGGCGCGAAAGCCGCCCCGCGGGAACCCGGGGATCGATGCCGGCCTTGTGCAGCGCTTCCGATGCATAGATGTTGCCCACCCCCACCACGGCGTCGCCCGCCAGCAGCGCCTGTTTTACGGAAATGCGCCGACCCGCGAACGCACGCACGAGATGCGCGCCGTCGAAGGCGGGGTCGAAGGGCTCGATGCCCAGGCGGACGAGCAGGGGGTGCGCTTCCACCGGACCCTGCTCGGCCGGGTGCCACAATATGGCACCGAAGCGCCGGGGGTCGTGCAGCAGGAAGCGGGCATCCGCAAAGAGCCATTCGGCGTGGTCGTGCTTGCGGCGAGGTTCGTGCATGGGGGCGCGGCGCAGCGAACCCGACATGCCCAGGTGCACGATCTGGGTGCCATGGTCGAAACCGATCAGCAGATATTTGCCCCGGCGCCTGCACGAACGCACGATTCTGCCGCCGACTGTGGCGGGCATGTCGACGGGCACGGGCCAACGCAGGCGGGATTCGTGTACATGGAACGATTCGAGCATGCGGTCTGTCATAATAGGTGCAATGCCGCGACGCGTCGTTTCGACTTCTGGAAGTTCAGGCATGACGGGGTGCTTACGATTTCAACGATGACCATGCAATTTTGCCACTCGGTGCCGGCACCTGGCCGCGAAGGCCTGAGGTGTATCCGATGAAACGATTTCTTGCCGTGCTGATTGCAGCGTCGTTCGGTGCGTTGGTAACGCCCCCGGCGGCGCATGCGCAGCTCACTGCTCCGCTGCTGCTGGGTGAACCACCCCAGATCGACCCCGCCGAGCAGATCCGCCTGCGTCCGGGCGAACTGCCGGCCGTGCGTCTTACGTCCGACATCCTGTACCGTCTGCTGGCGGCCGAAATCGCCGCGCAGCGCTCCGCGTTCGACACCGCATCCGAGCTCATGTACGGCCTGGCGCGCGAAACCTCCGATCCGCGCCTGGCACGGCGCGCCTTCCAGTTCGCCATGGCCGCCCGCGACCTGCCGGGCGCACTCAAGGCGGCACGTCAGTGGGTGCTGGTGTCGCCCAACGATCCCGACGCCGTGGCCTCGTCGCTGGCGCTGGCGGCCTCCAGCGGCCAGACAACCGGCCTTGCCGGCACCTTGCGCAGCCGCATCGAAGAAGCGTCCAACAAGGAGCACGCCATTGCTCAGGCGGCCTCCATCGTCGGCAAGATGAACGACAAGCGCGTGGCGTATCAGGTGCTCGAAGAAGCGCTGCCCGAATCGGTGCGTTCGATTCCGCTGGCTCAGTTGGCCCTGGCCGATGCGGCCTGGGCCGCCGAAGACCCCGTACGGGCGCTCGAGGCCGCACGGGCTGCGCTCGAGCTGGCGCCAACTTCTGAAATGGCGGCGCAGCGCGTGCTCGAGTACGGCCTGAGCGTCGACTCGCGTGCCGCCATTCGCGAAACCGAGGCCTACGTCGAGCGCCACCCCGAGATGCGGCGCCTGCGCCTGTTGCTGGTGAATCGCCTCGTGGGGCGCCACGAGTTCGACGCGGCGCTCGCCCAGGTGGCCGCCATGCGCGAACGCAACCCCGAAGACTTCGACCTGCTCTATACCGAGGCCGAGGTCAACATGCGCGCCGAGCGTTATGACCGGGCCAAGGCGCTGCTTCATGAATACATTTCGGTGCAGGAACAGCGGGGCAGTGCGCTGCCCGACAAGGCCACCACTGCCGGCGGCGACGCCTCCGATGCGCGGCTGCTGCTGGTGCAGATCGCCGAAAAGGAAGGCGACCGCCACGAGGCCATTCGCCAGCTCGATCTCATCGATGACCCCGGCCTGCGCTTTCAGGCGCAGATTCACAAGGCCGTGCTGGTGTCGCGCAGCGGCGACCTCGAAGGCGCCCGCCGCACGCTGCAGGCGCTCACTCCGCAGAGCGACAACGAGCGCACGGTGCTTGCGCTCACCACGGCGTCGATCTACCGTGATTCCGGGCGCAGCGACGAGGCCATTGCCGTGCTGGAACAGGCCGATGCCGAGATGCCCGACATGGCCGAGATCAAGTACGACCTGGCCATGCTCTACGAGCGCCAGGGGCGTTACGACGACTTCGAGCGGCTCATGCGCGAGATCATCCGCATCGCACCCGACAACGCCAACGCCTACAACTCGCTGGGCTATACGTTTGCCGATCGCAACGTCAACCTGCATGAAGCCGAAGAGCTGCTCGAGCAGGCGCTCGAACTCGAGCCCGACAACCCGTACATCCTCGACAGCGTGGGGTGGTACCTGTACCGCACCGGCGATTACTCCGGCGCGCTCGAGTATCTGCGGCGCTCCTGGCATCAGCTGCCGTCCGGCGAAGTGGCCGCTCATCTTGGCGAAGTGCTGTGGATGATGCAACGCAAGGCCGAGGCGCGCGATATCTGGAAGGAAGGGCTCAAGCATGAACCGGAAAATGAAGTGCTGCAGAAAACGCTCAAGCGTTTCGGCGTGCGATTGCACTGAGCACGGCGCTTCGACCCTTCCGCCGCCGGCCGGGCGGCGTCGCGTGGCGCGCGCACTGCTTGCCGGTGCCGTGGCGCTGGGGCTGGCCGCCTGCGCCGGCCCGGCCCGAATCGCCGGCGACGGCACGGCGTTCGAACGTACCGGCCGTTTTGCCGTCACCGTCACCGACGCCGGGTCCCCGGCCGACGCCGTTCAGGGCGGCTTCTCGTGGCGCGATACCGGTCGGCTGCTGCAGCTCGATCTGGTCAACCCTCTTGGTTCCACGCTGGCACGCGTCAGCGTCGGCCCCGCGGGTGCCACGCTTCAACACGCAGACGGGTCCACGGAACAGGCGCCCGATGCCGACGCCCTGGTGGCCCGGGCCACCGGCGCTGCGCTGCCGGTGGCCAAGCTTCGCGACTGGCTGCGCGGGCAGACCGGCTCGGGTG
>Ga0079223_10001647_pt1 | contig 13427 bp, 8 predicted proteins | sample Stecom2011_FD_75072 | JGI IMG/M metagenome (GOLD analysis project Ga0079223, IMG submission 75072) | Agricultural soil microbial communities from Utah to study Nitrogen management - Steer compost 2011 | ecosystem: Environmental > Terrestrial > Soil > Agricultural land | place: USA: Utah... | reverse complement strand
CTGATAGAGATTGGCTGATTGATTTCCCCCGACTGCGCAGTATACATCATGTTTCTCAATTCAACTTCATCCATAGGGGCAGAAACTATCATATTTGGAACTGTACGCATATATGCAATATCGAACACTCCATGATGAGTTGGCCCGTCCTCTCCAACCAGTCCTCCACGATCGAGGCAAAAAACTACATGTAAATTTTGAATAGCAACATCATGTATAACCTGATCATAGGCTCTTTGCATAAATGTAGAATAAATATTACAAAAAGGAACCATCCCCTGTGTTGCAAGTCCGGCTGAAAAAGTAACAGCATGTTGTTCGGCAATTCCTACATCAAAAGCCCGGTTAGGCATTTTTTCAATCATGAGGTCCATAGAACAACCGGTTGGCATTGCCGGCGTAATTCCAACAATTTTTTCATTTGTTTCTGCAAGCTCAAGAAGTGTTTCTCCGAATACGTTTTGAAATTTGACAGCTTTTCCTGACTTACAATCAGATGATAAAATTTCACCGGTAATTTTATCGAACAAGCCCGGCGCATGATATTTCGTCTGGTTCATTTCTGCCTGCAGAAAACCTTTCCCCTTTTTGGTGACTATATGCAGCAATTTCGGACCCGGGATTTCCTGCAGGTCGGTAAGAACCTCGGTAAGGTATTTTACATCGTGTCCGTCAATAGGTCCAAAATATCTAAAATCGAAAGCTTCAAAAAGATTATTCTCTTTAAGCAGCAGATTCTTCAATGCATGCTGATTCTTCTGAATAAACTTCCTTGTACCTTTGCCAAATCCATCTAATTTTCCGAGGCCTTCCCATACCTCCTTCTTTACTTTATTATATGTATGGGATTTTGAAATATTCAAAAGATACTGTCCAATAACACCGGTATTGGGGTCAATTGCCATATTATTATCATTTAAAATGACCAACAAGTTGGCTTTACTGGCTCCAATATTATTTAATGCTTCAAAAGCAATTCCACCGGTCATTGCACCATCGCCTATAACCGCAACAACTTTTCTGTCTTTTTCATTTTTGATCCTTGAAGCAATAGACATACCCAAAGCGGCAGACAACGAAGTGGATGAATGGCCAACGCCGAAAGCATCATATTCACTCTCCTCACGACGTGGAAATCCACTAATACCTTTAAATTTTCGGTTCGTATTAAACTTGCTTCGTCTTCCAGTAAGTATTTTATGGCCGTAAGCCTGATGGCCTACATCCCAAACAAGCAAATCATAGGGTGTATTGTATACATAATGCAATGCTACCGTTAATTCCACGACTCCCAGACTTGCTCCAAAATGACCCGGGTTGGTTGATACAACATCAATAATGTAATCTCTTAATTCATCACATACAAGAGGAAGCTCATCCGGTTGAAGTTTCTTTAAATCAGCTGGGCTATATATATGTTCGAGTAACTTTTCTTTTACTTTAGTCATTTTGAGCGAAAATAATTTCCAAAGATACAACAAATCGTACACTCCGTTTTGTTCATTTGTTATGTGCTAACAATTTGTTATGAATCTGCAAAAAAAGTAAATTTAGGCGAAATTAAAATTACAAAGAAATGAGAAGAATAAACTTAATATTTGTCATAACCATCACTATATTTTTATCATCCTGTGTTTCAATGACAAAATTCAATAAAGTACAAGACCAATTGCGCAATGCCAATGAGGAAAAAGAACACCTGAACCAACGCGTTAACCGATTACAAACTGCCAATATCGAATTTGCCAGTGCCAACGAGCAACTCACCAATCGTATTAAAAATTTAAATTCTGAACTTGAAGAAGCATTATATGAATTAAACATCGAAAAACAACGGATTACATCTCTTGAACGCAATATTGAAGGGCTGAATCGTCAACTCGAGTTACAAAAAACAGGCAGCACATCAGAAATAGAACAGTTATTAACAGAATTGCAAACAGCACGAAATGATTTAAATATCAGAGAAGACAAATTAAGGGATGCCGAAAGAATTTTAGAAGAAAAAAATGCCAGATTAATAGAGCTTCAGGATGTACTGGCACAGCAAGAACAGGCTGTGAAAAATTTGAAAGATAAAGTAATGAAAGCTTTAACCGGGTTTACAAGTGATGAACTTACTGTCCATGAAAAGAATGGGAAAGTTTATGTTTCTATGGATGAGAAGCTGCTTTTTAAAACCGGTAGGTGGGATGTAGATCCAAAGGGACAACAGGCACTGAGAAATTTGAGTCAACTGCTGGCCGATAATAAAGACATCAATATAATGGTAGAAGGACATACAGATGATGTACCCATGAGAGGATCGGGAGAAGTCAAAGATAATTGGGATCTAAGTGTCATGCGAGCAACAGCAGTTACAAAAATCCTCACTCAAAATCAGAATCTTGCTCCCGAAAGAGTAATAGCAGCTGGACGTAGTGAATACGTCCCTCTTGCAGCAGAGAAAACTCCTGAAGCACGGCAAATGAACCGTCGTACAGAGATTATTCTGACACCACAGTTAGATGAATTATTGAGGCTCATTGAAATGAATTAAAGTATAAAGGAAATAAAAACAGCTGGCAGAAAGATTAAAATCAACTTCTGCCGGCTATGACCATCAAAAACTTAAAAGGTTAATCTTTTATCCTGTTTTCAATAACATGAGTACATATTTGAACCAGGCCATCGAGTGTAAGCCTGACATCAACTTGCTGAATATATTTTGAAAAAGGAGCAATAATATTTCCGAGTCCACCTGTAGCAACCACAGAAATCTTCTCACCAAGCTCTTTCTCTGTTCTTTCCAGAATAGCATCCACTAGTCCACTGAACCCATAAACGATTCCCGATTGAATCGCCTGTATGGTATTAACACCTAATACAGAAGGAGGTGCTTCAAGATGTACGTAAGGAAGCTGAGCAGTTTTTCCGGCAAGTGCAGAAACAGCAGTTTGAGGTCCTGGAGCAATTGCTACACCTTTGATCTCCGCATTCTCACCAATAGTTGTAAATGTAAGGGCGGTGCCAAAATCAACTACAGTTGTATATTTTCCAAATTTTTGATAGGCAGCAATTGCATTAGCAACCAGGTCAGCACCAATTTCATATGGATTGAGAATTTTCAATGGAAGGTAACGATATATATCAGGATTGACTACAATGGTCTCTGCATCTTCAAAAAGCTTTTGGAGCATCTCTCCAAACGATCGAACCAATGAAGGAACAACGCTGCTCAGGATTATATGATGCACTTCACTCCGGTTTATATTAGAGGCATTAAACAGCGATCTGAAAATTACTTCATATTCATCAGCAGTCTTTAGCGGATCAGTTTGAATACGCCAATCATTTTGCCATTTGCCATCACTATATACCCCGAAAACGATATGTGAATTACCTATATCAACTGCCAGTAACATGGTGAACTATTTAATATTTTACTTTGGCACAAAAGATAAAGCTTTTTATCAGGTGCATCATTATTGCGGACAAAAAATTAATGATGATTTATTTTTTCTTTCAATGATAAATAGCCATCTTTTAACTGTCGAATTTTGTTAAATTGCTACGCTAAAAAAATAGATATTATGGCCAAAATAAAAGATCTCAAGAAAGACATAGACTTATTGATGTCAATGGTATTAAATGATTGTTTTTATATTATAGAATACAATAAGAAAGTTGACACACAGGCAGTGATGAAAATTGCAGAGGAAATAATTGTCAAACATCGTGAATTCAGAATACGAATTAACAATCCCGAAGGAGATAACGAACCCAAAGAGGTAAAACAATTTTATAATAAATTGTCTAATGAAGCACTTGAAACGGCTAATCAGGCATTTGAAAGACTCTCTGAAGAAGTTAAAAAAGTAGCTTAGTAGTAGTTTCAATCAGGAACGTTATCAAGTAATATCGTTTTTATAATTTAGGATTTTAAATTCCAACGTTTCTGATTTTTCGACATAAAAGGAGTACCCCATGGTATTTGCTAATACTTTTGTTTCTGCAAGTAGTTGCAGAGCATCGGCAGTTTTATGTTGAAAATATAAAAAATCAACTGTTGCCAGATTTACATTCATCTGCATAAATTGACGCAGATGAAAAGGAAACTCCCGCTTTTTAATTTGGTTAAAAATTCGAATTGCTTTTGATTCCGAACCAGTCATTAATAATGCTCGTGCATAACACAGCTTAAAAAACTCGCTGTGAAATGATAATTCTGAATCAAAGCTCCCCCTTGATTTTTGCCAATAACCAGCTAAGATTAGTACTTCCTCATATAAATCACAAGAATTGAGATTTAAAATTATATATATCTCAAATGGAATAAAGAACCTGTAATCGTGATAATTTCTCCTTTTTAACTGCTCAGAACTCATTATTACCTGCTCAAGCAGTTCTTTAGAAACTTTGTTATTATAGATTGAAGCATATAAATAATAAGCGGATAAATAATAACCTTTTAGATACACTTTATCAATTTCAGAAAAATCAAATTTCGCGATTATTGCAAATTCTCTGGTACATTTTTCAAAATCAGATACGTAAAATCCTTTCAAAAACCTAATATAACTGGATACAAAATTTCCCTGGTGGTTTTGGCTGGAAGTAATATAAACGTCCAGGCTATCCTCCGGTAAAAACATCAGGTTATCCAAATCAAGATATTCTTCAAAATACAATTTCTGTCCTAAAGGAAATTTAGCTAACCATAGCATCAGATTTTTTGCATTCTCATCATTATTACGCAGACCATCTACAAATGTCTTATGTATTACTCTAAGAATGCCTGGCATAAAATCACCGGATAATTCATTTGAAATATTTATTGTACGTTCCAATTGATGATGTACATGTTTTAAGAAAGAAATATTTTTGTCGTGAAATGCTATTTTAATCAGCCACTTTACTAAACTATATTGAAAATTGATTGAAATATTATGCCCTACTAGAATTGAATTTAATAATTTAACTTCATCGTTTACTTTTCTGAGTAACCAACGAGCCAATAAATATTCAAAGAGAGAGCTGTTTAATATTTTTATAGTTATCTGTACCTCTGGTTCATCAGAGGAAGAAATAGTATCACAAATTACACCAGTAATAATCAATTCATGATAAGCAAGCCTGTAGCCACTTTTCTCCAGAAGCTGTTCCTTATTAACCAATGCTATGTCATTCTCACTGATATTTTGTTCTAATAATTTATAAATGAGTATTTGTTTTTCTTCGGCAAATGGCTGACTAAAAACAAAGTGTTGGATAATGGAATTATAAAAACTGACTTCTGAAAAACCATCCGTCGGAATTCCTTTGTTCGCAATAAAATACCTGAAATATATAGGAGTTTTTAGCAGTTCCGACACTTCAGGATAATATAGGTTTAATTTATAATAAGTCTGACTTCCCAAATATAAATTTAAACCGGCATAAAGCTCTTCTACACTAAACAGGGGAAGATTAACGACGTCATGCTGATCCTTATATTTAAAAGAAAAATTATAGAATGAACTTTCAAGTATAGAGTTCTGACGAACATAAGAAGAAAAGGAATTAAGATTTTCAGGACTACAAGTTAGAATTAGTTTAAATTTTCTATTTTGTTGATTAATCATGACCAGTTGCATGATGTTACCAATCAGTTGATGATATTTATCACGATTTTGAAAAATTTTATCTAAATCATCAATAATTAAAACAAAACGACTGTCATGATTATTTTCAGCAGAATTTGCAAAAAGCTCCTGAACCTCCTTGTAATCAAATTCAATTAAAGGCCTGAGAATTTCGAAATATTGAGGTTGGCTGTAGATTGAAAAAAAAATTCCACCATCCAACAGACATACTAAATCGTTCTTTCCTGGTGACTCCGAATCAGCAAAATGATCATCATGAAATTGCAAAATTGATGAAGATTTTCCATAACCAAAAGGCGCAGCGAGAATAGTAGCCGGTTGATCTGAATTTAAAAAACCTGCTAAATGCTGATGGACAAATTTTCTATGAATAAAACGTGATTTTTCATAACCTGTTTTCTCGATTAAAGATTGAATTGATATTGCTGTAATCTCCTTTATTTTATCAATAGTATCCTCCAGGTTTTTAAAAGAAGATATGGTTAAATCAGCATTCTCATGGAAAAGAACATACGAATTCCAATCTTCAAACCCCAGGAAAGCAGAAAGAGAATCCAAGGTATATTTAGAAGGGTTAAAGGGTGAATTAATTAATCCAAAAAAACGTTTTATAGTTGAAATGCTTAATCTGCGGTTCGTACTTTCAAAAATCTGATCAGCGAGATACCGGCAGTCTTTTAAGTACTTAACATGTTGTCCTAATTTCCACTCTACCCTGTCTTTCAGCTTAATATGTAACTCCTCATTCAATTTTATTTACATTTGGGGTTTATCTACTTCTTTAATATAACTCAGAAGCAACTTCAAATAATTAACCGAAATAATTTTTTTCACAATATACCGTCATGAAAAGATGGCGATTTGACCGAATCTCTTAATGACTTTACTAAATATACTAATAATATACCTTTAAAGCAACAAGCGAATGAACAGAATGAACCAAATAATGATCTTCCTTTTCCAATGCTAACACCCTTTTGTTAATATCTTTGCATATACAAACCCATATAAAGCAGATAGGAACAAAACCTGTTAATTATTTGTTAGTAAATTACACATATTCGATACAGAAGCAGCCATGAAGTATAGCATTAATTACCACAACACGAAGAACAGCAGGGCTGAAAAGATTCATATTTTCGACCCCCGAAATTCACATGCACAAGCAAAAGTTCAAAGGTTTAGACCCAAAAAAGAACCAAAAGAAAAATTGAATGATAATTTTCAATTTATTGTTCCATGGCAATTGCCATGAAGATTCATTTTAGATGAGCATCCTTAATCCCATACATACAAGGATCTCAAAATTTTATTTAAGTTTGATACAGTTCTTTTACCAAACCTCAGTTAAAGGATTGTTTTTGATACATCTAAAAGTTATCAGGATATTACTTAACACACACTATATAAAAAAGATATGAAGTCACTTGCTCTATTTATAAGTATCCATATACCTGTAATTTATCATAAACATCCATTTTCCGAAATAGCTATCACAGAAGAATATATCGATACCAAAAGAACTGAGGAACACACAAAAAACCTTGTCAAAAATAAACTGGCTCCATTTTTAAACACCGTTCATGATTTATGGAAACAATTCGGAGAAAGCTTTAAACTGGGGTTTTCAATATCAGGCATTTCAATCAGATTATTACAAAAATATACACCAGAAATCATCAATAAAATAAAATTTCTTGCTGATAGAGGAGCTATAGAATTTTTTGCAGAACCTTGGTCCCACTCAGTATTATCTTTAATAGTTGAGAAAGAACTGGTACAACAAACTGAACTGCATAGAGAAATCATTAACAAGTTGTTTAATCAAACTCCTACAGCTTTTCTTGCCACTACCACTTTAAATGCTAAACTCTACAATCAATTCGAACCATTCCCAGGTTGTAAAACTATATTTACCTATTCAAATCATATTTCCCAATATGGAAATCAAAGCAAAGTACCTGATATTAAAACCGTTGTAAAATCAGAGTTTTTAATAAATTACTTTCTAAGCAGTAAACTTCAATATATTGTTTCCGACCAATCACTTATTGAAGGACAGGCATTAGTTGCCCCTTTTAAAAGGTACATCCGAAAGTATGTGTCGCTTGTGAAACCTTTAATTCTTTTACTCGATCCTTTGGCAGTCAACATTTCTAGTTATAAAAAACTGAAGGATACAATATCCAGATTACTAAATAATACCGGAAATTCCTTTTATAGCGTGTCGGATTTAGAAGAAGTAGCAAAATATTTTTCTATTGAGAACGACTATTCTGAAGCTATGCTTTCACAATTTAAACATCCCGACTATTGGCTCAAGAATAACATGCAGCAAGAAGCATTTAAACAATTTAAAAATATTTACAAAGTCATTCATGCAGGTGAAAAATCCTATATCCCTGAAGCATGGGACTATCTTCAGGATTTGAACAATTATTTCTACATGAGTGATTTCTTTTTCTTAGAAAAATTTGCATCAAGGCATTTTAGTCCGTTCAGAAGTCCTCATGAAGCTTTTACCAGTTACATGAATGCTGCAGGTAACTTCTGGAACATAAAGATAAACAATCCTGAAATGTATTTTAAAACAAATTTCCTGTTTGCACCTACTATCAATTAAGTTTCACACAATCAACCAAACGCTTTACATTCTATAGCGGGAACTCTAATTACTATCAACCTCCGGATTAGTTGAGCTTGCCATTAGGGCTTTTGATCTAAACAATTAACCAAAGGAAAAAAAAATTCCATCTCTATAAAAGAGTATACATATTCTTCCAAAAAAAACCACAGACTAATAAACAGTTTCCAAATAATACTATTTTTGTTTCTCTTATATTCAAGGTGGTATTTAAAAGACAGAACATAAAGCTTATTTATTTACTGTATCTGCCGATGTATTTACTTGTTGTACATCAGTCGATACAAAATAAACATACCCATTTTTATTCAGTTGGTTCTATAGTACACTCACATCCATTTGATCATCATAATACTAACTCTGCGAATACGCACAACCATTCCGCTAATGAAGCCTTCTTTTATCAATTAATTTATTTCGATTTGTTTGATCAATCAGCAGAAGTATTAGTAAAGCCTATATGTGATAATGTATGCCGGACTATCATTTATGCATTGATTAAACAATTTTCTGATTTTTTGATTCAGGAACAGGACACAAGAGGTCCTCCCTTCTCCAAAGCCAGTTCGGCTTTATATTAATTTTTTTTAACTTTTCCCACAAATGGGCTAAAGCAAAATCACAACTAATAGGGATTCTAGAAGTCATAATCATACATTAGTTTTGCAGCCAAACAAACCATCATTATATTGTAATCGCTAACCAACCTAATTTGATTTTAATCAATTACCAACACTATCTGATGAGATATCTATTATTACTTTTACTGCACTTAATTATTCCGGGAATAACACCAGCTGAAGAACCCAATTATCCCGCAATGGATAATATAATTATCACAGGTAAAGTTACTTCCGGCAGTGAACTTGTTCCATTTGCAACTGTAGTAATCAAAGGCACTACAATCGGGACTGCTGCTGATGCCTCAGGTAATTTTAAGCTGGCAGATTTACCTTCCGGTCAACATACCATTATCATCTCAGCAATTGGATACAGAACATATTATGCCCAAATTAATCTTAGTGGAAGCCATCCGATCAATATCAAAGCCGAACTGGATCCAGACAATATAGGAATTGAACAGATTGTTGTTTCGGCCGACAGAAATGCAAAAAGCCGACAGGTGACACCCACCTTAGTGAACAGTATCGGGCCAAATCTTTTTCTGCGAACACAAAGTATCACTTTAAGTGAGGGATTAAACTTTTCTCCCGGCATACGTATGGAAAACAATTGTCAAAACTGTGGTTTTTCGCAAGTAAGGATGAATGGGTTGGAAGGGCCCTATACACAAATCCTCATTAATTCGAGGCCCGTATTCAGCGGCCTGGCCAGTGTCTATGGCCTGGAGCTGATACCGGCAAACATGATTGAGCGAGTAGAGCTAATTCGCGGTGGAGGGTCAGCATTATATGGAAGTAATGCTATAGCCGGAACTGTTAACCTCATCACAAAAGATCCTGTTTCAAATACATGGTCGGTTGAAGGGAGCTACAGTTCTATTGGCACCTCTTTTAATAATCCCTCAAACGACTATAACCTCAATTTTAACAGTTCTTTTATATCAGATAATTATCGGAAAGGTATCACAGTATTTGGATTTCACCGGAAAAGAAACCCTTTTGATGCCAATGATGATGGTTTTTCAGAATTGGCCTCCATTAAAAACATGACTTTAGGTGCCAGGGTCTTCCAACGTGTCGCCAGTCGTGGTAAAATAACGCTTGATTATTTTTACATAGATGAATTCAGAAGGGGCGGTAATAAATTTAACCTTCCATTACACAAAGCAGATATCGCAGAAAGTGTTGACCATGGAATCCACTCGGGCGCAGCATCTTTCGACCTTTTAATGCGTGAAGCAGATAAACTTTCCCTATACTTTTCATCACAAAAAGTAAACCGGGATTCTTATTATGGAGCTAACCAGGATCCATCGGCATATGGGCTCACAGGAGATTTTACTTTCTCCTCTGGTATACAATACATTCGTCAGTTAAAAAAGCTACTCGTATCACCTGCTACAATTACCTCCGGGCTGGAACTGTCAGGAAGTTACCTTAAAGACAGCAAACTTGGTTATTATGATCCTGAAACTGATGTTGAACACCCTGACACTGAAATTGCAAATCAACAATTATCATCAAAGGCTGCCTTTCTTCAATCAGAATGGGCAGGTAAAAAAATAGTGCTTACGTCCGGCTTAAGATTCGACAATTACAATGTTTCGGATCGTTCAGGTAAGTCAGAAGTAGTATCGGGCAACGTTTTAAGTCCCCGCATCAACTTGTTGTTCAATCCGGGACATCATTGGCAGATACGTACAGGGTTTGCAAAAGGGTTCAGGGCACCTCAAATTTTCGATGAGGATTTACATATTGAAACTTCCGGTTCACGACAGGTATTACATCGCAACGATCCTGAACTGAGGCAGGAAACATCAAACAGTTATACCTTGTCAGTTAACTATTCAAATTCCGATGCCAAATGGCAATATCAGGCTTTGGCAGAAGGATTTTATACCAAACTTATGAATCCATTTGCCAATGAATATGGAACTCCGGACGAAAATGGCATTGTAGTTTATACACGTACAAATGCTGAAAAGGGGGCCATTGTTAGAGGAGTTAATCTTGAATTTAATGCTTCTCCATCAAATCGATGGCAGTTACAATCAGGATTTACAATCCAGAAAAGTATGTATGAAGAACCACAGGAATTTAATGAACGTAGATTTTTCCGGTCACCCGACAGTTATGGATACCTAAGCCTTAACTTCAGTCCAACAATGAAATTCAATCTGTCGGCCACAGGAAATTATACAGGTTCGATGCTGGTACCTTATTTTGGGCCACGACTGGAGGATCCGGCATCAGGAAACCTGCAAAGATCAAAACAGTTCTTTGACGCCGGAATAAAGGCAGCATATATCATCCGTCTGACTGATCAACTCAAACTGGAATGGAATGCCGGTGCGAAAAATATTTTCAATTCATATCAGTCAGATTTCGATTCAGGTATTGATCGGGATCCGGGTTACATATACGGACCGGTAACGCCACTCACTATATACACAGGAATACGTATCGGAAGCATGTTATAATATGGATCAGGGGATTATACTTCAAGTTTCACTTCAATGAATAATTTAGTTTGCTAAGGATAAAAGATTATTAAATTTGCAACGTTCTAGATGAGACGAGCATGTTGATTAAGAATAAAAAGAGAATAGAATAATCATGCAAATTTCATACGCCCTTATTAAATATTTATTTACGGATGAAATATTTTAAACATGAATGAACCCGAAATTCAACAAATTAAGGCCAGAGAAAAAAGAAACAACATAATTGTAATTGTACTGGCTGTCATATTGGTCGCACTTGCCATCATGTACTTCTTAAAAGACAGGGATCATCGTTCCATAGTCAGGGAGCTAAACATGGAAAAAGATTCGATACAAATGGAACTCAGCAGCCTGGTTACCAGGTATGATTCTCTGGCTGTAGAAACTGATACCATAAGTGATCAGCTGTTTTTTGCCCAGGCGAAAGTAAAAGACCTGCTATTGGAAATTGAGCAAACTAAAAAGTTAAGCCTTGAACAGATTAATTCATACCAAAAGCAGGTTAGGACTTTGCGTGGAATTATGCGTGATTTTGTAGTTCAGATTGATTCATTGAGCAGACGTAACGAACAGCTCATGGCTGAAAATCTTGAAGTTAAACAACAATACAAGAAAGTAGAATCAGAAAAACTACAGTTAACTGAAGAGAAGCAGATGTTGGAAAGAAATCTTCAACGTGCAGCAGTTCTTCAGGTACGTGACTTGGCCGCTGATGCTTTGAACCCAAGAAATAAGGAAACCCGGTTTGCAAACAGAGCAGAACAAATAAGAGTATATTTTATCCTTACAGAAAATGTTACTGCGCGACGTGGAACAAAAAATATTTATGTAAGAATCATGCGTCCGGACCAATTGCTTATGAGCAAGTCCGAAAACAATGTATTCCAGTTTGAAGACCTGAAAATTCAATATTCAGCCATGCGTGAAGTAGTATATGAAGGACACGACCTACCGGTAGCGATTTTCTGGGACAACTCCGGAGAGTCTGATTTAATGTCAGGAAAATATACCATCGACTTATTTGCCGATGGTCATAACATTGGGACTACTACATTGGAATTAAGATAAATTCAAAAGATTATTAAGCATGTCTGAAAATAGGCTCTGTTTTTTCTGCCAGAGCTTCCAGGTAATCTGTTTCTTCAGCTGTTATTGGTTCAAATTCATTCATAAATTCCAATGCCTTCAGGAACAAATTGTTGTTGCCGGGAGGTATGGCGGCAGTTATATTCTTTGATAAGGTAAATTTTAAAGCCATTTTAATGACTGCGTCATCCTCGATAGGGTGATACCATACATTTTTATCATACTTTTTCTCTCCTGGTTTCAAACGCGTAAGAGCCATTGCTTTTAATGCCAGAACACCCATTCCCTGTCGTTGTGCTTCTGCATAAACTTGTGGGCCGAAATCACCTTCATTCCAGGAAGCAAAATTGATTGGAAACAACGTAGAGTCAAAATTGTAATTTTTCATTGCTAATAAAGCTGCATCAACTGAATGAGCAGAAAAACCCACATTTCTGATTTTTCCTTCTTTTTTAGCTTTGGCAATTGTTTCCATTACTCCTCCGGGACCAAATGCCTGTTCTACGTCTTCTAATTTTGTAAGAGCATGTAACTGATACAAGTCAAAATGATCAGTATGAAGGTTTTGTAATGAGTTTTCAAGCTCCTTAGTTGCACCTGCCGCATCTCTTCTGGTAGTTTTACAAGCAAGAAAACACCTGTCCCTATAAGGTTTTAAAGCCGGGCCCAATTTTTCTTCAGCATTGCCATAAGTTGGTGCAACGTCATAGTAATTTACTCCCAGTTCAAATGCTTTAGCCACCAATTCATTTGCAAAATCCTGCGGATTGTCATTGAGCATTATCCCTCCAAATCCGATAATAGATAATTCATCACCTGTTTTTCCAAGCTTTCGACGCGGAATCTTGTACCCAGGCGAGAAATTATTACCGAAATTACGAATAACAGGAATGGTTAACATCATAGTTCCCATAGCACTATTCCTGATAAATTTTCTTCTTTCCAT
>Ga0079223_10001645_pt1 | contig 13429 bp, 13 predicted proteins | sample Stecom2011_FD_75072 | JGI IMG/M metagenome (GOLD analysis project Ga0079223, IMG submission 75072) | Agricultural soil microbial communities from Utah to study Nitrogen management - Steer compost 2011 | ecosystem: Environmental > Terrestrial > Soil > Agricultural land | place: USA: Utah... | reverse complement strand
TTTGCGAGAAACAGTAGAGGTGTGAATGTCTAAGGGAATCATCAAATCTTTTGTAGAAATACTTTTCCAAATGCCAAAATCAACTCCACCCTCAGCAGGTCTAACCATCCACCTTAAAAACATATTTATTCTTTTCGCAGCTGAACCTTTCAAAGGGTTGGCAATGTGCTTTTCAGTCCGCTTGAGGTGTTCTCTCTCAAAAAACAAATCCTTAAAACTCGCCAAACGCTCTTTTGTATCTAGATTATTGTTCAGACCAAAAGCTTTTTCTAAACCTCCTTTGCTTTTATATATATATTGCAGCGAATCAAAGAAAAATATCAAATCATCAGCATTAAAAGTACGGTGTACAAAACCCAATGCTTTCTTTCGGTCACTTTCCTGGTGATTTACAATAAAATCAAAAGGAGCATTGTCCATTATTTCAACAATTTTATTGGCATTTCGAATGATTGTCTTTCTTTGTCCCCAAGCAATAATGGCTGCTATAAATGCGGCAATTTCAATGTCTTCCTTTTTTGAAAACCGATGCGGAATACTTATTGGGTCGTCTTCGATAAAACTAGGTTTGTGAAAACGCTGAAAATTTTCCGTTAAAATCTTTTCAATATTATTAGAATGCTTATATTTCATAAAGAATAGAAAATAAATATACCTTGAAAATAGAAGAATTTCGTCGCTTAAAATTAAGAGATCGCTATCATGCACTACAAAACTACGGAAAACGAATCGCTAGCAGATACCACGGTGGTTTTCAATGCTTTTTATATGACTATTATGGTTATTATGTAGAAGTATGGAAACCTGTTGGTATTAACCTTATTCAGTGGATAGAAGTAGTCAATCGCGATGAAGTAGTTGATAGCTATTTAGGTCAATTTAAGTTAGATGACCTTTAGCTTTTAATGATGATAGCCTAAATCAAATCTTGAAGCTTTAATTTAGGTTACATTACTTATATATTTAAAAATCTTCCCATTCTACTATAATCTCCTCTTTTAGTTTTCTGTATCGCTCTTCCAATTCTGCAGGCATCTTCTTAAGGCGTTTGTGAATCTTACGAAGTTGAAAGGAAAAAAATATGCTAAATAGGCCGCCAAAAAAAAGGCTAAAGCCAATTAATACTACTGCACCAATTCCCGCTAAAAGCGGATTCCACAGTAGAATAAATGAAAAAATAGCACCGATTATACCAAAAGCCATTGAAAAACCCCAGTCTTTTACTCCATAGCGTTTAAGATCAAAAGCAAAACTTATGGCTGCAAGCGACCTAAACAAGATTAAAAAACCAATGTAAAATGATAAAACAGCTACTGAAAGCTTAGGATCTATCAATAGTAAAAAACCTACAACTAAAGTTAATAAGCCAAATATCAACGACCACCCCCAGTTTGGCAAATGGTTTCGATTGGCAATGGAGAAAATAGTTTCTACAATACCGCCAAATAGAAAAGAAAGCGCAAATAGGAGAGAAAGTGCCAATAATGAGTTAAGTGGTGAAGTGAAAGCTATAATACTAACAACTATAAATAGCAAGCCTACCAAAAGTGGGATATACCAATGTTTAATTGCACCTTTAATCGATTTTAAAAATAAGGGTTCCATCTTATAAATTTTTAGTTAAAATCATATATAAAAGTAATTGCTGAGTAATTCTGCAAAAGCAGCTTTACTCAGCAATTGTTGATTAAAATTTTAATACCTGCGAATGGCACCAAAACCATTAAATTGTTTTAGCTCTCCTTTTGGAAGAAAAACAACATCGCCGCCAAACTCCATATTTCGTTCAATCATCTCATCGTAAATATCATCAATAACATCCGGACCATTACTTTCATTTACATAGGTTATTTCACCGTCTTTTATAACTGCAGGTTGAAACAAACCTTGTTCAATAAAAAGTGTCTGGATTCTTCCGTTCTGAATGGCTCTCCAAATTTCATTTGAATCGCTTAAAAACTTATTGTCACTTACTGCTTTTTTTAATTCAGCTTTTCTATTGTTATTTTTCTCAACAGTATATTTTTTAACAACCGGCCAAGCATCATTCACTAATGATTGTGCACTATCATCTGTTTTTACAGTATTCAAAAAGGTATCAAAAATATTTTCCTTTCGATCTGCCACTTTTAAGTAGTCGTGGTAATTCCCTTCAGTGCTGCAAATTAAAACAGGAAGTGGATGTACGTTTCTGACTTTAGTTACCTCTTTGTCTGCTTGATTAAAAAACTCAGCCATCAAATTGCTTTGTCGTGAAGCAAATGACAAATCCACCCATTCATCAGTGTTGAATTGTTCATTAATAAAAGGAAATGGATCAGCTATTTCTTTTACTACTTTATCATTTAAAGCTTCTATTAACCTCACTTTTTCTTGACTTAACACCAATAAATAGTAAGCGGTTTCTAAATGCATTGCCCTTACCAAATCGCGGGTGGCAAAATTGTTATCTATGATTATCCTTTCATTCACTGCAATGGGTAGCCTTACATATTCGGCAACATCTTCATTTACAAAAAGCAACAAACTCTCAATGTTTTGGCTGTGGTCGATTTGCGCTGCAAGCTCCTTTAATTTTTTAATTAGCTTTTCAGCTTTTGATTTTTCTGTTTCCTCTAAAAGTCTCTTTTCAGTTTCTTTGATTAGGTTTTTGAGCTGTAAGCTATCTTTTAAATAATCTGGTTTGGTTCTGTGTGAATTCATGATAATGCTGATACAATTCTCAGAACTGATTTTTTTTAAGGCTTTTAATCTTTTGCTCATAGTTAGTTGGTTTTATATAGATTAATAAATTATATACTTTCTGTCATTTAAATTTTTATTGGTGATTTTTTTCGCTTGACTTATCTCACTCATCACCCAACAGCTAATTTAGTCATTTGTTGCAATTATTAACCAACATCCAAGCTAATTGTTAAAAAATAAGCATACTTGCTTTAGTATTCTAACCAATAAAGAGAAAAAAGGTAATTACTACCTCTAAACCCTACCCATTAATTGATAACTAAGCATTCCAATCCATTCGTGAATAAGTTGATACCAGTATTGCAAAACGTTTGTGTTGGGAATAAAAAGTGTATCGAAATAGTAGTTTCTATTGTAAGAAATTTGATCGGCGCTGAATGGGCTAACTTCCATTCCCGCTTTTTGGAAACAAGCATAAGCACGGTTCATGTGAATGGCAGAGGTGGAGAGCAGTAGATTGCCGTGAATATTATGTTCTTCTAGTAATTGCTTAGAATATAGCGCATTTTCATAGGTGTTTCTAGATTGTTCCTCAATCAAAATATCTCCTTCTTTTACACCAATTTCTATTAAGTATGCCGCTAAAATACTTGCTTCAGTTTCTTCGGGAATTAATTTGCCTGAGCCTCCAGATAGTAAAATCTTTTCAACTTTTCCACTAAAATAGAGGGGGAGTATGTTCAAAATCCTCCCTGAGTTAGCATGAAATTCTATTTGTTGGTTGTTTCGATCAAAGCTAGCAACACCTCCTAACACAATGGCAACTTCATATTTTGTATCAAATTTCGCTGTATTGATTGGTTTAACTTCCCAAGCGCTGTTAATGCTGTGGAAAATAAAGGCATTGGAAAAAAGGTAGAGCAAAAGTGTTGCTCCAATTAGAAAACGTTTGTTTGACTTTGCTTGAGTGCGATAAATGGCAATGCCAAGTAGAATAAAAACCCAAGTTAAAGGGTTGAAGAGAAAACTTAAAACTTTAGACAGTATAAAAGTCATTTTTGACAGATGGTTTTTACTTTGTTGATTCCTTTTGCGATACAATCGCTCACCGAAATCCCATCTTTAAAATTGCCGATAATTGTAAAGCTTTGCAAATCTGATTCAAACTCATCAATTGCATTTACAATTGCCGCATGCCCCAATTCATATTGCGGAATACCATTTTTCCATTTTTGCAGGTACAAAAGCTTTGTTTTTTCTCGAATTCCCAAGACTGTTTTTAAAGAATTATCGACAATTTGGTGTATTTCTTCATCGCTTTTGTGTATCAGTTCAGCTTGTCGATAACCACCACAAATAACGGTAATCAACTCTTTTCCTTTTGGTGCGTGCATGGGGAAAAATCGGCTGTTAAACAAAACACCTAAAAAAGGTACACCTTCTTCTTTCCTACTCAACAATCCAAATGCCTTTTGATTAAAGTCTATTTCCGAGCTGTCGCAACTTAAATTCAAGCTAATCGCACCAACATAAGGAAGGGAGGCTAGCAAATGGCTTAATTTTGGTGCACGGTGTTTCAGCAAGTTAGCCAGTACATTGGCAGGCAGCGCAGAAATAAGGTGGTTGCTTTCTAGCTGATGGTTTTCTCCATCTTTTTTAAAGTGGATGGTATAGCTGTTGTCTGCGTTAAAAATAATCTTATCAACAGTAGCCTCGGTAATAATGTGTTGAGAAACCCTTTCTTTTAAAACCTCAATTAACCGATGCAGTCCTTTTTGAAAGGTAAAAATTTTTTGTTTGGGAAGCTTTTGCAAATCGGGAATTTGCTTTCGGACTTTCATAATTTTGGGCATTCCTTTAAGAATACTCCCATGTTTTTGTTCTGCTTCTTTTAAAATTCCCATGCTGTGCGTTGCACTCATTTTTTCAGGATCTCCAGCATAAATACCAGTAACAAATGGAGCAATAAAATCGTTTAAGATTTGCGATCCAAGTCTTCGTCTCGTAAAATCTGCTAAACTTTCATCTGAATTGCCTGCTGCTGATTTTTTAAAAGGCTCTTTAATAATGCTCAGCAGTGTATTCCATCCAAAAAGTCTGCTTTTAATAGCTTTGGGTAGAGAAGAGGGGAAAGCTTCAATTTGCCCATTTTTAAGCACAAATCTATTTTTTACAGCTATTGGATCAGGAGAAATTATTTCTTCATTTAAACCTAAATCCTCAATCATTTTCATGATTTCAGGATTGTTGAGCAATACCGTATTTGGTCCCAGTTCAAAGTGAAAGCCATCTTTAGAAATGCTTTGAATTTTTCCACCAAGCTTTTTATCGGCTTCCAAAAGAACAAAATCTACACCTTCTTTTTGCAATTGGTAAGCCGCTGCTAAACCGCTAATTCCACCCCCAAGAATTGCTATCATATGGTCATGGAAAATAATTGTGTGGTAGGTTTGTTGCGCAATAAGCGCAGATCAAAAGCCATACAAATGTTTCTAACAAAAGGTTTGCCTTTTTCGGTTACCATCAAACCGTTTGGTTTTACGATTAGCAAACCATCGGCTTCCATTTCTTTGAGTCTGTTAAGGCTTTTAGTAAGGATTGGGTGCTCGGCCATGTCCATGCTCCAATCGGTTTCAAAATGGCACATGATGTTGAGAATGTGTTTTCTTACAATTAAGTCTTCAGCTGTAAGTTTATGGCCTTTAAAAATGGGAATTTCTCCAGCTTCAATAATTTTATAATACTCCTCAACAGTTTTAACATTCTGTGCAAAAGCATACCAACTATCGCTGATACTTGAAACGCCCAAACCAATCATTAGTTTTGTTTTGGAGGCGGTATAACCCATAAAGTTTCGGTGTAGCTTTTTCTCCTTCATCGATTGGTACATGCTGTCGTGTTCCAATGCAAAATGATCCATTCCAATTTCTTTATAGCCAGCTTCTAAAAACAATTGATAACCCAATTCATAGAGAGCTCTTTTTTCTTCGTTTTTTGGCAAGTCGTTTTCGTCAAACCCTCTTTGTCCACTTCCTTTAATCCATGGAACATGGGCATAACTATAAAAGGCAATACGTTCGGGCATTAGTTCTTTTACCTTATCAACGGTATAGCGAATGCTGTCTTTTGTTTGATGTGGCAAACCATATACCAAATCAAAACTGATAGAGTTGTAGCCAGTTTCACGGCTTTCATCTGTAACTTTTTTTACATTGGCAAAAGGTTGAACCCTATTGATTGTTTGTTGTACTTTTAAATCTAAGTCTTGAACACCATAGCTCGCGCGTTCAAAACCGTGTTTGTTCATTACCTCCAAATGTGCTTTTTGGGTATTGTTAGGATGCCCCTCAAAGCTATATGAGTGATCTTTTGGAACAACTCCTTTAGATAAAATACCCACAAGTAGTTTGTCTAAACTATCGGGGCTAAAAAAAGTGGGTGTTCCGCCGCCAAAGTGCAGTTCCCTTATAATGGGTTTTTCATCGAATAAAGCCAGGTACATTTCCCATTCTTTTAAAACAGCTTCAATATATGGCTCTTCAACTGCGTGGTTTTTTGTGATGCGCTTGTTGCAACCGCAAAAAGTGCACAAGCTTTCACAAAATGGCAGGTGAATGTAAAGGCTAATTCCCTCAGTAGAATTGCTTTCAGTAAATGATTTTTTAACGGTTTCAAACCAATCATTTTTATCAATCCCCGCTTCATCCCAATAAGGAACGGTAGGGTAAGAGGTATACCTCGGCCCGGGAATGTTGTATTTGGATACTAAACTTTGCATGCTTCAAAATTACGAAGTTTAATAAGTTTAAAGAGCTTGTGCTATATCCCTCAATATACTTTTTTTTGTTAAAAGTGTTCACTATCAAATAGAAAGAAAGATTTGTTGTTTTACTTTTGAATTTTCAAAGTAAAGTCACTTATTTATTAAAAAAACAAACATGAACAGCGAAGTATATGAAACAGCCCTTTCATACATACAGCTCATTGAGGGTAGGATAGTAAGGGTAGAATTAAAGAAAGACCAAACTATAGACAGGGATAAAATGTTAGAAAACTTAGCTGTTTATAAAAAAATATTGGATGGAAAGAAAGGGTTATTTATATCAATTGTAGACCCATATAGTGTGCCAGAAGATGGGTTAAGGTCAATATACGAAGCAAAGCAACGAATTGAAATAAAAGAGGCAGAAGCTTTTGTGGTGCCTAATTTGTCCAGTAGAATAGAAGTAGAATACTTGACGGTTGAAGTACAAAAACACTACCCTAGAAAACTATTTAAAACAAAAGAGGAAGGGATGTTGTGGTTGAGGAGTTTTATAGACTAAAGTAGCTTTATGCTAAACAACAAGGCACAAGCAATAACAAAGCAGTATTTAAAATCGACAAAGTTTTGCTTTTTTTGAATTGATTGAAGGGGTTTATACAAAACCATATTAATTAGCTAATTTTAGAAACAATAATTGAATAGAGCTTACTATCTTTGCCGAATGCGAAAAATTGGATTTTATTTGTGTATCTTAAGCCTAATGACTGTTGTTGCTTGCAATGATTATCAAAAGGTATTAAAAAGTCCAAACCCTGAGTACAAATACAAAAGGGCAGTGGAATACTATCAGGCAGAGGAGTATTACAAAGCACTGCCACTATTAGAGGAGTTAATGCCTTTGTATAAAGGAACAGATAAAGGACAAGAAATATACTTTTATTGGTGTTATGCCAATTATCATCTGGATGAGTTAATTACAGCATCATATCATTTTAAAAAGTATGCAAAAACTTACCCCAACAGTGAACAAGCTGAAGAAGCCTTATTTATGGGGGCTTATTGTAATTATTTAGATTCTCCGAATCCTACTTTAGACCAAACGGCCACCATCATGGCAATTGACGAAATGCAGGTTTTTGTCAATACTTTTCCAAAAAGTGATTTGGTAGATAGCGCCAATACCTTGGTAGATGAGTTAGAATTGAAGTTAGAAACCAAGGATTTTTTAAATTGCAAACAGTATTATACAATTCGAAGATACAAATCTGCTATTGTGGCTATAAACAACACCATGCAAGCTTATCCTGCTTCTCGATATGAAGAAGAAATGCGGATGTTGATCTTAAAATCATACTATGAATTGGCTATTAACAGTGTTGAATCAAAGAAAGAAGAACGCTTTGATAAAGGAATAGAGGTATATTACGAATTTATTGATAATTTTGCAGAGAGCGATAAGATGAATGAAGCAGAAAGTATTTACGCTAAACTCGTGAAAGCCAAAACAGATTATTTAAAAGAAAAACAAAAATAGATGAATAGCTATAAAGAAATTGATGCCCCGGATTCAACCATTACCAGAAACATCGATGAAATTGATGCCAAAACAGGTAATATTTTTGAGGCAATTGTAATTGTAAGCAAGCGTGCGAATCAAATATCAGTTGCTATGAAAGAAGAACTAAATTCAAAGCTAGCTGAATTTGCTACTGTTTCTGACAATTTGGATGAAGTTTTTGAGAATAGGGAGCAGATTGAAATTTCTAAGTTTTATGAAAGTTTGCCAAAACCAAACGCAATGGCTTTGAGTGAATTCATGAATGATGAGATTTATTATCGCAATCCAAACAAAGAAGAGGATAAGTAATTATGCTAAAAGGCAAAAATGTGCTGTTGGCCATTAGTGCCGGCATAGCTGCCTATAAAACAGCGCAGCTTTGCAGAGAATTAATAAGAAAAGGGGCTAATGTAAAAGTATTGATGACCCCTGATTCAGTACATTTTATAACGCCTCTTACTTTATCTACACTTTCTAAAAACCCAGTATTCATTGAGTATTTTAATGAAAAAACTGGAGAATGGAGCAATCACGTAAAGTTGGCCAAATGGGCCGACTTTTTTTTATTGGCACCTGCCACATCCAATACCATCGCAAAAATGGCAACTGCTCAAGCCGATAATTTGCTGTTGGCCACCTACCTTTCTATGGAAGATCAAGGGCGTGTTTATTTTGCCCCTGCTATGGATTTAGACATGTTTCAACATCCTGCCAACCAAGAAAATTTAAAAAAGCTACAAGCTTTTGGAAATAAAATGATTCCAGCAGAAAGCGGAGAACTCGCTAGTGGGCTTGTTGGAGAAGGGAGAATGGCCGAAGTTGAAAACATCATAAACTTTATTGATCCTGTTGACAATAAATGGAAGGGTAAAAAGGTTTTAATAACTGCAGGCCCTACCTACGAGCCAATTGATCCTGTTCGATTTATAGGAAATCACAGCAGTGGTAAAATGGGATCTGCTTTGGCTCAGGCTCTTATAAGCCGTGGAGCAGATGTAACCTTAATTTGTGGTCCAGTAAATATCGAATTGCCGAAAGTAAATCAATTGATAAGTGTAAGAACAGCTAAAGAGATGTTTGAAGCGGTTAAAATGACTTATACTAGCGCAGACTGTTTGATTTTCTCTGCTGCTGTTGCAGATTACTCCCCAAGCACAGTTGCAAAAGAAAAAATAAAGAAGAAGTCGGATGAAATGAGCATCGAATTGAAACCGACAACCGACATTCTAAAGTATGTTGGTGAAAATAAAAGCAAAGGTCAATTTTTAGTTGGCTTTGCCTTGGAAACTGAAAATGGCATAACAAATGCCAAAAAGAAATTAAAAGCTAAGAATTTAGATTTTATAGTTTTAAATATGCTGGGAGATGAAAAAACGGCATTTGGACACGATACCAACCGCATCACCATATTATCTTCTGACAATCAAGAAAAAACCTTTGAATTAAAAAGCAAGACTGCTGTTGCAGAAGACATTGTAAATACAATCGCCGACCAATGGAAAAGCTAAGGTATATATTGTTGTTTTTGGTTTTTATTGGTGGAACTGTTTTGCTTTCTGCACAAGAACTTAACTGTAGTGTAAATGTAAACGCCCGACAAATTGAAGGTAGTGAGCGCAAGGTTTTTGAGGAAATGGAAAAAGCTATTTACCAATTTGTGAATGGTAGAAAATGGACCAATGACGAATATGAAACTTCTGAGCGCATTGATTGTAGTATTTTAATTACCCTTAGTGAGCGCTCTGGTGGTAGTACTTTCAAAGGAAATATACAAGTACAAGCTTCTAGGCCAATTTACAACTCAGCTTACGATTCTCCAATCATGAATGTGAAGGATGATAATTTTGTGATTTACTACAATCAATTTGAACCTTTGGTGTATTCGGAAAGTAGCTACAATGGAGAGTTAAGTTCAATTCTGAGTTATTATGTATATATGATTCTCGGATATGATTACGACAGCTTTTCGCCAAAAGGTGGGACTGTGTTTTTTCAACAAGCACAGAAAATAGTTAGCAATGCACAAAGCTCTTCACAAGCGGGATGGAAGGCTTTTGAAAGTCAGAAAAACAGGTATTGGCTGGTTGAAAATGCTTTGAGTGCACGTTTTAATCCCTTGAGAGATACTTACTACAACTATCACCGAAAAGGTTTTGATATGATGGAATCCAATACCGATAGGGCAAGGAAAGCTTTAACAGAAAGTTTAAAGAACTTAAAGAAAGTACACAGTGCTTCTCCATCATCTTATAACTTACAAGCTTTTTTCGATGCCAAATCAAATGAAATTGTAAACTTGTACAAAGAGGCACCTGCCGCAGAGGTAAGCGAAATTACCCAGCTGCTGATAACCATCGATCCTGGGAATTCCAACAAATATGAAAAGCTGCGAAAGAATTAAGCACTGCTTTATTTTTATCGTTTACTTTCATTTATCTTTACCACATTATGTTGCATCACTTATCCATACAAAACTTTGCGCTTATCGATCAACTCAACATTGATTTCGATAAGGGTTTATCTGTAATTACTGGAGAAACCGGTGCGGGGAAGTCTATTTTATTAGGTGCTTTGCGTTTAATTTTAGGAGAAAGAGCAGACCACAACAGCCTTAAAAATAGCGAACAAAAATGTATAATTGAAGGCACTTTTAAGGTGACAGACTATCAGCTACAACAATTTTTTGAAAGCAATGATTTGGACTATTGGGAAGAGACAATCGTAAGAAGAGAAATTTCACCCCAAGGAAAAAGTAGAAACTTTATTAACGATACTCCAACAACTCTGGAGGTTATGAAAAACCTTGGGAGAAAGTTAATAGACATTCACTCTCAGCATCAGAGTTTGCAAATTAACGATCCTGCTTTTCAACTGAAAGTAATAGATGCTTTAGCGGGAAACTACTACTTAAAGGAAAAGTATAAAAAAGCTTACAATACCTACACTGAGGACCTTGAAGCTTTAGCACACTTAAAAAACAAAGCTTCGGAAGCAAAGAAAGAAGAAGACTTTTTTAAGTTTCAATTTGAAGAATTATCCGCTTTGGCTTTAAAAGATGGCGAAGCTAAAGAATTGAGTCAGGAACAAGAACAGTTGGCAAATAGTGAAGACATTCTCCGTAACTTTTCTCAAATGGAAGCAATGCTTAGCGAGCAGGAGGGAAACGTAATTGAAATGATGCAGCAGCTGAAAAGACTGTTTGCAGAAAACAGCAATTACTTGCCTGATTTTAAAGAATTGAGCGATCGTTTTCAATCAACTACAATTGAATTGGAAGACATAGCTCAAGATTTGAGCCAACAAGCATCAAGCTATGAGTTTGATCCCAACCGCCAGTTGTATGTTGAAGAGCGTTTGGGAGAAATTCACCGTTTGCAACAAAAGCACCAACTGGGGGATGCAGAAGAATTGTTGATACTTTTAGATGAGTTTGATGAAAAGCTACAAGTCATCTCCAACTACGATGATCAGATTAAGAAGCTTGAAAATGCACTTTTCAATTCAGAAAAATTGGTATTGGAGTTGGCAGAAGAATTACAGACTAAACGTTTGTCGGTATTGCCACAGTTAGAAAAAAGCGTAGTTAAAAGTTTGCAACAACTTGGAATACCACATGCTGACTTTAAAGTTGAACACCAAGAAAGTGAAAAGGTGCAGAAAAGCGGAAAAGATACTTTTCAATTTTTATTTTCTGCAAACAAGGGAATTCCTCCTCAACAACTTGCAAAAACTGCTTCAGGAGGAGAGGTTTCTCGATTGGTATTGTCGATTAAATCGCTTTTAGCGAGTAAACAAAAAATGCCAACGATAATTTTCGATGAAATTGACACTGGTGTTTCAGGCGAAGTGGCAGACCAAATGGGAACGGTGCTTAATAAGTTGGCTGAAAACATGCAGGTGATATCAATTACCCACCTGCCGCAAATTGCAGCCAAAGGAGCAGCACATTTCTTTGTTTACAAAGCAGATGAAGGGGAACGCTCCACGACTCAAATAATGCAGTTAAATGAAAAAGACCGCCTCAATGAGATTGCTAAAATGTTGAGTGGTAAAAACTTATCTGAAGCTGCACTGAATAATGCTAAAGAATTGCTCAATCAGCAATAGAAATAATATATTTGTCTTTTTGATTTAAACTAATAATAAACTGATGGTAAACAATTTACTAAAAGGAAAACGCGGAATTATATTTGGCGCACTCAACGAACAATCAATAGCTTGGAAGGTAGCAGAAGCTGCTAAAAAGCAAGGTGCCATTTTTACTTTAACCAATGCACCGATTGCCATGCGCATGGGAGAAATCAATAAATTGGCTGAAGCTTGTAATGCAGAGGTTATTCCTGCTGATGCTACTTCGGTAGAAGATTTGGAAAACTTAATTGCCAAATCCACTGAAGTGCTAGGAGGTAAGATTGATTTTATTTTGCATTCTATTGGCATGTCTCCCAATGTGAGAAAGGGTAAACCATACGATGACACCAATTACGATTGGTTTCAAAAGACCTTAGATGTTTCTGCACTTTCCCTTCATAAGGTATTGCAAACGGCTAAGAAAATGGACGCCATGAACGAATGGGGATCTGTAGTGGCACTTACTTATATTGCTGCACAGCGTATTTTTCCGGATTACAACGATATGGCAGATGCTAAATCATTGCTGGAGTCGATAACTAGAAGTTTTGGTTACCATTATGGTGTAGAAAAAAATGTACGCATCAATACCGTTTCACAATCTCCAACGGTTACAACGGCTGGAAGTGGTGTTAAAGGGTTTGATGCTTTTATTAGCTATGCCGAAGAAATGTCTCCACTAGGAAATGCGGGTGCTGAAGATTGCGCCAACTATTGCATTAGCCTTTTTAGCGATTTGACAAAATATGTTACCATGCAGAACCTTTTCCACGATGGTGGTTTTTCTAACACTGGCGTTAGTAAAAAAGTGATGGAGCGATTTATGTAAGAATTGCTTTTTAAAAATATTTTAAAACCGTTGTATAGGTTCTAAGCCTTGCAACGGTTTTTTGTTTTTATCTTATTGTTGAGAATAATTGTATTGTTTTTAGTAGAATGGAAATGGTAGTTTTGTTGTAAATTAAATAATTTACTTTGACCACCGAATTAATTAAGATATTAATAACATTGCTGTTAATAGGCAACTTTATATTTATTCAAATACAAAGAGAAAAATATAAACGACGGACTGTCAATATTGATTTGAGTATATCTAGATTTGTTTTTGATTATCTCATCTTATGGTTTTTAGCTCTAATTCCAATTTTTAAATCAAGATTTGAAACTGTAGATTCAGTTCCTCTGAACAAATGGCAAAATTGGTTGAATAAAGAGAGGCGTAGAAAGTTAATCAATAGCTTAATATTAATCGAATACTTTTTATTTATAATCCTTGGAATTATATCAAT
>Ga0079223_10001643_pt1 | contig 13433 bp, 12 predicted proteins | sample Stecom2011_FD_75072 | JGI IMG/M metagenome (GOLD analysis project Ga0079223, IMG submission 75072) | Agricultural soil microbial communities from Utah to study Nitrogen management - Steer compost 2011 | ecosystem: Environmental > Terrestrial > Soil > Agricultural land | place: USA: Utah... | reverse complement strand
TTCCATTCGGAATATTCAGCGCGCCTGCGATCTGTGAGAGATTTGGCTTTTCCTTGGTCTCCATTAAATAATCAAGAATGAAAATGGCTCTGTCCAGTGTGGTGACTCTTTCATTGTTTTGTATCTTATTCATTAGCTTTTACACTCACTTTTCATATATGTAAAACTTTTTTCAATATTATTATACTTAATCTACTATGCTTTTGTCAAGTCCCTTGTCCTGTATTGGTTTTTAGGGTTATGAGAAAATACCGTTTTTACAGATAAACCAGCGGTCAAGCTAAGAAAAAAACCTCGCTAGGAGGCTTTTTTTAAAGTCGTTGACCTTACAAACCATGTATGGAAAGTGCAGTCTCTAGTCTTCCTTATACTTCGGAAGGGTGAAATGAAAAGCGCTCCCCTTACCAACCTTACTTTTCACCCAGACCTTTCCGTCTAAATTCTCCACCAAGTGCTTAACAATGGAGAGACCCAGCCCGGTACCGCCCATCTCCCGCGAACGGGCCTTGTCCACCCGATAGAAACGTTCAAAGATCCTGGGCAGACTCTCCGGAGGTATTCCATAGCCGGTATCGGAGATAATGAACTCCTTCATGGAACCCCGCTCTTTCTCTTTTACCGTGATGCAACCATCAGCCGGTGTATATTTGATGGCATTATCGATCAAATTGACCAGGATCTCTCGAACCTGGTCCTCATCCGCCCAGACCGCTGAAGGACCCAGTTCCACGGAGAAGGTGAGGTTTTTCTCGCTGATCCGTCCTTGTAGTGTCTGCCTCACCTCTTCTACCAAAGGCGCCATGAAGGTTCGAGTCTTTTTGATCTCAACTTGTTCCGACTCCAGGTGTGATAGATCCAGCAGATCGCCGATCAGTCGATTCAATCGATCGGTCTCCTGATAGATTATGGTCAAAAACCGTTTAGTGGCTTCTTTATTTTCCAACCCTCCGTCGAGAATCGTCTCGACAAAACCTTTAATCGAGGTGATAGGAGTACGCAGTTCATGTGATACATTGGCCACAAACTCCGTACGCATTGTCTCTAAACGCCGCAGGCGGGTCAAGTCCCTGACCATCGCCAAAACCCCCTGCATCTCTTCACCCTCTGCCGAACCGATGGGGATTACTTCCAGTTTAATATATCTTTTAGAGGGGTGTTCCATCTGGATCTCTCTGGTCTGAGTTTTGCCGGTGACAAATACCTGATGAAAGAGTTCGGCCAGTTCAAACTCTCTCCAAACCTCCCGAGGAAATCTACCTAACGCGGATGCCCGTTCCAATTTGAAGATCCGCTCCGCTGCAGGGTTGATAAATGATAATTTTCCCGTGGAATCCGTAGCCACTACCCCCTCCACCATACTGAAGAGGATGGACTCTACGTTTTTTCTCTCCTTGACCTCCCGGTTGACCCTGTTTTCTAGATGTTCCTGGTGATTACGGATCGCTACGATGAATTCCTTACACCCACAGGGTATGAGTTCAGAAGATTTCCCCTGAAAGTAGTTCTGTAGATCCCGAATGGGACAGACAAACAAGCGTCTTAAAAAATATCCTACAGTTATGAACCACAGTATCATCAAGATCGCAATTCCTGGCCTAATCCAGAATAAGCGAAAAACGATTACCGGCATAATGAAGATGATTAAGCCCAGGACAAACTGTGTTTGGAGTCGACGCATATTTAGGCCTCCCGAATTCTATACCCCACTCCGCGTACTGTCTCCAACCAGTATGGCTGAGCCGGATCTTCTTCTATTTTTTGGCGGAGCCTGCGGACATGAACATCTACTGTTCTTGTATCCCCAAAGAACTCATATCCCCAAAGGTTTTCCAGAAGATATTCTCTAGAGAAAGCCCTGCCCGGATGGGAAAGAAGCAAGTGCAGAAGATCAAATTCTTTTGGAGTAAGCTCGATCTCTTGCTGCTTTACTAATACTTTGTGTTGACGCAGATCCATTTTAATCGGGCCCAAAACAATCGCCTCAGTTGTTTCGGACTCATTAAAGCTCTTATCCACGCGGCGCAAGACCGCCCGCACTCTGGCCACCAGTTCCCGGGGGGAGAAAGGCTTTGTCACATAATCATCGGCCCCGGACTCCAATCCCAAAACTCGGTCGGCCTCTTCGGCCTTGGCAGTCAACATAATAATGGGAATATCACGGGTTGTCTTATCCTGCCTGGTCCGCCGACAGATCTCAAGCCCGTCTATGCCGGGAAGCATCAGATCTAAAAGGATTAGATCCGGATGTTCTTCTTGGATCTTTTCCCAGCCCTCTTCACCGGTTTTGGCCTTAGAAACCAGCCAGCCTTCTTTTTCTAAATTATACGATACCAGCTCCAATATATTAGACTCATCTTCTACGATCAGTATACGTTCCTTGGACATATTCATCCCCCTCCTGTTATTCCTTATGATAAGTCTATATCACCAGACAATCGGTGTCAATTATCAGTTAGTAAATGTAAAAAAATTGACGAAACAGTTTATTCCTGTACCTCTACCACATCCCCTATTTGAATTGTCATCCCGTCGCCGGTAGTAAGAATCTTTGCCACTGCGGCCTCTTGATCTACGCTGATTACTTGGAGAGAACCGTTAGGCAGGCGTACAGGCTCCTCCAGCCCTGCAAAGGACTCCAGCCGATAGACACGAAGCTTTATCCCGGTAGAAATCCCTTGCTCTCCGCCGAGGTTAACGATGATATAATTTCCCTTAATTCCCACGACTTCTCCGGAAATTTTTCTGCCTTCATCTGATAATCGATGGTCTATTTGTTTGAGGCCTTTTTTAAACTGCCGGGCAAAGCTATCTACCGCTTTAGTCAAGGCTTTGCCCATGACCGATTCCTTAAATTGCCGGCTGTCAACGGAAAGTCCCTCTAACTCATCAAGGGAAAAATTCAGTCCGGTTTCTTTCCCTTCGGCTTTAATCGAAGCAAGTATCCGTCCGGTCTCTACCCCAACCAACCTTGAAGACAACTCGGTTTTAACAGTGGTTCCTTTGATCTGCAGTGGGCCATATTCAATACCGCTGCTCCCTGAGATATAAAACTCGTTCAAATTACCTAGCACTAAAATATCTACCCCGAGAATTCTCCCGATCTCCACTGCAGTGCTGAGATCAACCATACCTGAATACTGAAACCGTTGCTCCGTCAGAATATCTTTGATCCTGTTGCGTTCCATCAAGACCAAATCCTCCTCATTGGCCAGGCGATCGGTGATCATCTCCACGACACCGCTTAGGATCTCTTTTTTTTGGCTATAACTCAGATCCACATTTCCACCGGCTTCAAAGGGTAGCACAGCTACAGAATAACTCTTTTCCGCAATAACCGGGAGCGTCGGAGGAAGCAAAATACACAATAAAGCGGATAAGGAAAATAGAATATTTAAAACCCAAGGCTTACGCATTTCAATCCTCCTCCACTTCCACAGGCTTATGTTCTAAAACCGCATTCACTCTTAAACCCTCATAGGCGTTGATCTTTTTTTTCCAGGGATTGTAGTCGGCCAGGCTGATTGTTACTTGATAGATCCCTGGCTTGAGCTGTATTGATAGAGGAGTGTTCCCATAATAAATTCCATTGATCTCAATATCAGCGCCACTAGGCTCAGAGGTTAAACTGATCTCAACTTCTTCTGTCTCCTCCTGTTCCGGTAAGATCTTCTCCGCCACATCTTCGGTGGCGAACTGTAAATTTTTCATCAGAAGCGTCCTTGTATTGTGGTCACTGCCGGTCATGAGGGAACCGGTACTACCCTCCTCAACTTCACTGTTGTAGAGCGAGGCAAATTCAATCTTTCCACTGGCTACATCTAAGACTTTCAAGCTGATCGTCATCTCGGTAACAATCTTCTCTGTACGCAACCCATACCCGCTAAATTTCACCTTACGCCGGCCATAAGACACCACCGAACCGGTAATCATATAATCGGCGCCTAAGAGTTTCCCGATTTGTACTATAGATTGCTCGTTATTGACCAGTCCGGATTGGATAAAACCCTGTTCTGTCAGGAGCATTTGCAGCTTCTCCCGCTCCACAATATTGAATTTATCCGTCTGGGCCAGCATGACACTGAGAATCTCCGAAGCGCTCTCCCCTACTCTCGGGAGATAACTCCCACTGGTATTGGAAAAATCAGCAACAGCCACTGTGTAAAATTTCTCTGTCCCTGCCTCCACAGATAAGTTTAGGGTTGGGGTTAAGGTTAAACCAAACAGTAATAAAAAAGATAGAATCAATCGCAGACAATACCGCAAGCTTAATCCACCTCCTGCTTAATCCAAAATTGGATTTATATTAACTTTATAAAGAAAGACCCGACTGTAAAACAATTCTAAACACACACCGGATTATCCTGCTGTGCGATGAAATCCTGGCGTACATTGAGGAAAAAGATGGTTGCTTGCTAAAACATAAAAAGCCGGGCTTTTCGAATATAGCCCGGCCGTTCTCAACTCCTGACACAACAAACGCTTTTTTTTGCTTTTGGCAAAGTCTCCTTTTACTGCAGCCATTTATCTATTTGTGAGACAATGGCCTGTTTAGGTTGAGCTCCCATAATCTGGTCAACCGCCTTACCGTCTTTGAAAATAATCATTGTCGGGATAGACATTATGTTGTAATTGGAAGAAAGAGCCATATTCTCGTCTGTGTTTACCTTCCCAATTTTAGCCCGGCCTTCATATTCCGTGGCTAATTCTTCAATAATCGGTCCAACCATTCGGCAAGGACCGCACCAGGGCGCCCAAAAATCAACCAAGACCACTCCCTGGTAATCCAGAACCTCGTTTTGAAAATTATCATTTGTCAGTGTCAATGCCATTCTATCTTCCTCCTTTACATTATTTAAGAAAATTTTTTGAATACCTCCATGAATTTGGACAAGGCAGCATCCGGATCTCCTCCTCGAGAAATCTCCTGTTTGATACAAGAGCCCATTTGATTACTGAGGATGGTCATGGCCGCCTGAACCACAGCGGATTTTAAGGCAGCAAGCTGCACCATTACTTCTTGGCAGGAACGACCCTCCTCAATCATTTTTTGGACTCCCCGAGACTGCCCTTCAATTCTACGAAGTCGCTTTAGAATGTTGTCTTTGGTCTCCTCAGAAAAACCCCATTCCTCTTGGGCCAAGCTTGAACACCGCCCTTTCTACTATACCCGGTATAGTATATTATATGCCACATTCTTCCGTCTGTCAATCCTCATTCATTTTCCTCTTAGATTAAGAGCAGGAAATACGGAAAAAATACAGAAAAGACTGTACAAGTACTGATCAAGCCGAGCTGTTCGTGCGCGTGCGCGCACGCTTTTTCCCCAAAATACAGGAGGGGGGGAACTAAACGTGCAAGACTCAATCCTCCTGGTAGAGGACGAAGAAAAAGTGGCGCAAATTATCAAAGCCTACTTGGAGAAAGAAGGCTATACTGTGAAAATCGCTACAGATGGTCAAAGCGCTCTGGAAGCGGTTAAAACCTTCGACCCCGAGCTGATTATCCTCGATCGGATGCTCCCGAAAGTCTCCGGTGACTTAATCTGTGCGCAACTTCGGCAAGAGGGGGACATTCCTATCTTAATGCTATCGGCCCTAACCTCGGAGGAGGATCGGGTCTTTGGATTACGGATCGGAGCGGACGATTACTTAACCAAACCCTTTAGCCCCCGAGAGCTTGTGACCAGAGTCATGGCCTTGCTACGCAGGGCCAAAAGATCCCCCCGGCAATCTTTACTCTCCTTCATGGGGGGACGCCTGCAGATTAATCCGGGAAAATACGAGGTTATGCACGAGGGAAAACCCGTAAATTTAACCCCTACCGAATTTCAACTTCTCCTGCTTCTGGTCACCCACCCCGGTCAAGTTTTTCGTAGAGAACGCCTTTTAGAACAAGTTCAAGGCGCCAACTATACAGGTTATGAGCGGACCATCGATGCTCACATTAAAAATATCAGACGCAAAATTGAACCCCACTCCGCCCGGCCGGTCTATATTCAAACCGTTTTTGGCGTCGGTTATAGATTCATCCCGGAACCGGACAGACAACCATAATCCAAAAGGGGGGATCAAACATGCGGCTTCAACGCAGCCTAAAATGGAAGGTAGTGCCCTTCCTTACTCTGTTGGTTCTGGGCACAGTGCTACTGACCGGCTGGGTCATCAACCAGACACTCGATCAGAAGTTCAAACAATATCTGCAGCATTCTCACGAAGCAGAGGTTCAGGAGATACTAACCGGCTTAGGTGAGATATATCTCCTTAACAAAGGTTGGCAAAATCTAACGGAAAACGCTTCGGTTCGCCGTTGGTTATTTACCACTCCCATTGTAAAGCTGGAGGATGCTCAAGGGAGAACCGTTTTTGCCCCCAACCGGATTCGACGTAGATTCCAACGCGCCCTGGACAACCGCAGGGCAATTGAGTATCCCTTACTAATCAACGAATATTTAGTCGGGAAGGCCTGGATTCTTGGACCAACCCCCGCCGGTTTTCTCACCCAAACCGACCTGGCCTTTAAAAAAGCGGTGAATCAAGCCACACTAATCAGCTCTATACTACTGGGTTCATTCGCCCTCTTCCTAGGTTTCTTAGCAGTCAGGCCGCACACCAAAAGACTAAATCATTTACAAGCTGCTGTTTCCGCTTTGACGGCCGGTGATCTATCCACCAGGGTTGAGCGAAAGACCCAGGACGAATTAGGTATTTTAGCGGAGAACTTTAATAAAATGGCTGATCAACTAGAACAGCTGGAGAAAGTCAGACAAAATTATCTCCGGGAAACGGCCCACGAATTAAGAACACCCTTGACTACAATCCGCAGTCATATTGAGGCTTTTATTGATGGAGTAATTCCCCCGGACCAAGAATCCTTATTACGGGTACAGACAGAGATCTTAAACCTGATCTCCCTCATTGATAACCTGCAGGAGCTCGTCTCCTTCAGCGGACGCCGGAACAATCTTAAAACTTCTCTTATTGAATTGAATACTCTCCTGGCAAACTTGATCGATCAATTCCGTCCCCTATGCGCCAAGTATGAGATCCCAATCCAGCTTCACCTGCCCGCCGAACCCTTGTCCATCAAAACAGATTCCGCCGCCCTAACCAAGGTCCTCAATAATCTACTCATGAACGCGATTAAATTTTCCTCCCCAGGCAAGCAGATCACGGTGTGTTTAGAAAAAGCCGGTACGGAGGGGAAAATATCAGTAACCGACCAGGGCATAGGCATCCACCGAGAGGATCTGCCCAAGATCTTTCACCGTTTCTACCGAGTTGACCCCTCAAGGTCACGAAAGACAGGCGGAACAGGCCTAGGGCTAGCCATTGTCAAGGAACTCACCACCGAATTAGGGGGACAGATAGAGGTTTCAAGCCAGCCCAAACAGGGCAGTACCTTCACCCTTACCTTACCCTTGCCAAATGCTTAAGATCTCAATTCACGCAAAGCCACGCTCCTTACCGCGTATATTGAATAAAAGTCCTTTCCTGTACAGCCCAAAAATTTATAACTTCTTCACAACTTCCGAAAATGCCCTTATACTCTGAGTTCCACCAAAAAGGGGAAATAAAAAAAACCTCTCAAGCTAATGCTCAAGAAGTTTTACTCCTCCAATTGCCCCCTATTCCCAAGTCTTCTTAAACGCCTTTTTCTCCTCATACCTTTCTAGAGCTAAATCAACTAGTTTCTCAATGAGTGTCCGATATGGAATCCCTGTTGCCTCCCACATCTTTGCATACATACTGATCTGTGTAAATCCGGGAATGGTATTAATCTCGTTCACCACCACCCGTTCACCGTCACGCAAGATAAAAAAATCGACCCTAGCCATTCCCGCACAGTCTATAGCCTTAAAGGTCTTCAGCGCCAGAGCCTGAACCTCTGCGGTCTTCTCCTTAGGCAAAGGGGCCGGAATTACCAGTTTTGACTGGTTCAATAAGTATTTAGCCTTATAATCATAGAAATTCGCACAGGAGACTATCTCCCCGGGTAATGAGGCCTGAGGTCGGTCGTTTCCCAAGATACTACACTCAATCTCTCTCCCGTCCAAAAAGGCCTCAACCACAATTTTTCGGTCATAAATCCCGGCTTGATTCATGGCTATTGCCAATTCTTTCCGGTTATGGGCTTTGGTTATGCCTACAGAAGATCCCATATTAGCGGGTTTAACAAAACAAGGGTAACCCAATTTTACCTCGATCTCTTGGCAAATCGCTTCCGGCGAGTCCTGCCACTCCCGGTGTAAATAGACAAGATAATCACCGACAGGTAACCCTTCCGCCCGGAAAACTTTCTTCATCAAGGCTTTATCCATACCCACAGCAGAGGCAAGGATTCCTCCCCCAATATACGGAATTCCCGCCAATTCCAAGAGCCCTTGTATACTTCCATCCTCGCCTAAAGGTCCGTGCAGTAAAGGAAAGACCAGATCAACCTGTTCTTTTAGAGCTCCCAGTAAGACACCTGCCGGGTTATTTACCATATAATAATCGCCAGTTGCCCCAAGACCGGCTTTTACCTGTAAATCTCCTTGATCCACCAAAGTCTGAGGAGGCAATCCTGGAATCCATTGACCGCTTCGGGTAATCCCGATGGGAAGCACCTGAAATTTTGTATGATCAATCGCCTCCATCACCGAAGCGGCTGACCTTACCGAAACCTCATGTTCTCCGGATTGTCCACCGTAAATCAGAGCCAGTTTAGTCCCCATGTATACTCCTCACTCCCCCTTTATACTCGTGCTTTTTTACTTTATTCTTATTGCGTAAAAACCCTAACCTATACTCAGAACACCCACGCTTTTTCTTTATACCACACTTACTTTATACTATGGGAGAAATGGTATGGGGTTTACGGGTTTACCGTCTTTTCTTACTTCAAAATGCAAATGTGGACCAGTGCTCAACCCAGTACTACCCGATAAGGAGATAGTTTGCCCCTTGATCACGATCTCGCCCTCTTTTACCAGCAATCGTGAATTATGACCATAAGCGGTGGATATCCCGTTTCCATGGTCAATGGCGATAAAGTACCCGTACCCTCCGTTCCAGCTGCTCACCAAGACTCTTCCGCTATCGGCAGCCGCTACCGCTGTTCCCGTGACAACCGCCAAGTCTATACCTGAATGAAACCTTTTCTCTTTTAGAATAGGGTGCATACGCCAGCCAAAATTGGAGGAAATCTGTGCTTTTACCGGCCAAACCATCTTCCCGGTTCCCAGCACCTCTCCGCTGCGTTGCTTTTTACGGATCTCTTCCTCCAGTTTTTTTGAGGTCTGTTCCAACTCATCTAAGGCTGTTTCCAGTTTTTTCCGGTCATTCTGGACTGTATTCAGTTCCTTTTTTGCCCTTGAAATTAAGACTACCTTTTGCTTTTGGTTCCGGTCCGCCTGTTTTTTCAAGCCAGCATATTTATCACGCCGCGCCTGAAGATTTTCTCGCTTTAATATATACTCTTCTTCCTTTGTGATTAACTGTTTTTTGCTCTTTTCCACCTCGCCCAGAAGAGACAGATCATTGCGGAGAAAATATGATAAGGCCTCAAATTTGCTGATAAAATCCCCAAAACTATTTGCGGAAACCAAAGGTTCGAAGTAACTGCCTAGACCGTACTTATAGGCCGCTATTAAACGTTGATCCAGCTTCTCCTGGCGGTGCAGGATTCTATCTTCCAAGGCCTCCCTCTCGTGCTCAATCTGTCTTAACTCTGCCTCCATCTCCGTAATATGCCGTTCAGATGTTTTTATCCTGGCGTTAATGTATTCAAGATCGTTCTCAATTCGCTGCAACTCCCTTTGTGCTTTGGTTAACGAATTTAAGACCGACTTCTCCTTTTTCTTCTTTTGGGAGAGCTCTGCTTTGGTGTCCTGAATCTGACTGTGGATGGCCTCCAGATCCTGCATATTGCCGATCGTAGTTGGAACTTTGACTAAGAGGAGGGAGAAAAAGGTCAAAAAAAGAAAAAATATAAAGACAAATCCTTTTTGCCGCAAACCCATCATTCGTCACCCTTTAATCAATTTCTCAATCCCAAACCCCACCTTGTTTCAATAAGTATTTTCGCTAATCGCTCCCGGTCTTCCTGCAAAAGTTTGAAACCATTTTTCCTCTTCCCTTACGGGTCCACTAATCCCTTCCCAAATATTGCACTCCTGTGAAATCCGCATATTGACGGTCCAAAGCCACCAAATCTGCTCTGGTGATCTCCTGTAGATCCTTTTTCCCTAAAGCTCTGGCCAAAACGGTCATCTCCTCCACACAGCTGTAAAAAAAATTACTAAGGTTCATTGCCCCCTGATCTTCATCGTATGCTTCCTTTTTACTTCCGTCAAACAACAGAAGCTCCGTGGGTGGTTCCAAAGGTGTGGTCTTGTTGACCTGAACGTTGGACATGGTTAGGGCGGCAATGGTACCGATGATCACGGCGTCTGCTCCCAGTGCCAGGCATTTTAAAAAATCTCCCGGCGTAAACAGTCCCCCACCGATGATCAGAGAGATCTTCCCTGCCAATCCCCGTCTTTTCAGATGATTATAAGCCCGGCACAGACAAGGAAGTGTAGACAAACCCATATCGTCCAAGAGAATTGGAGGACCTCCGTGGGTTCCTCCCTCTTTTCCGTCGATTACTATTACATCGGCGCCTCCATCGATGATCACATCTACCTCCTTTTCCAGATGGTGTGTACCGCCAATTTTAACTGCGATCGGAACCCCTCCGCTTACCTCTTTCAACCGGCTGATTAAGGCCTTCCACTCCAGGAAATTTTCTACCTCTGGTAACCTGGCCTCGGCCAAAACATCCAGGCCCGGAAGAGCAGAAATCCGGCCGGCGAATTCCTTGGTTACTTTATACCCGGGAATCCTTTTTGGAGCGGAGCCCCATCCCCCCTGCCCCAAAGCGATCTCGATCATCTCCACCTGACTCAGGACCTCCTCGGTCTTGGCCCAAAAACCTCTGCTGTATTGCAGGATATATTTGTCTGCCACAGCCCGCACTTCAGGGAGGAAGGGTCCGCTTCCTGTGTTTACCGCTGTTCCGGTCAGTACGGAATTTTTGGCTAAAGCAAGTTCGGTCTTGAGACTTACTGCGCCCCCATATGCCCACCCCCCTACCATGATCGGGATATCTATCTTCAACGGTTTCTGAGCGCCCGGACCAAGAACCACTTCCGTATTTATTCTGGTGGAGGCAGATAAAGGACGGCGGGCAAAGCAAAGAGGACTAAACTGCAGCTTCTCCAGGTAAAAAAAACGCTTATTCGTCCCAAAAGGGCGACTCAACATCTTTCCACTGGTGGCCCGGAAATTACTCTCCATATAATCACGAAAGCCGATTTTTTTTATGATTATCAGATATTCAAGGAAAGTTCCCTCTGCCAGCCAGCGTCGGAAGATGTTCTCCAATTTTTGCTTACCGATTAATAAGATCAAAAAAAACGCCAGTCTAAGACCGATTAAACTCCCGGCTAGAACAACCAAGGGTGTCAGCGACACTTCATTCACCCCCCTATCCCCGCAGGAGGAAACAAGGCTAATTCAGCTCCGCTCATCTCGGCCATTTCCGAAGTAAGCGCCGCTAAATCTTCCAAGGAGAGCTCTTTTAAGGAGGTTTTCCCCAAGTTTCGCATCCCGATTTCAAGTTCTGCGTTACAACTCTGCAAAAAATTCGCTACACTTTGCGCTCCCTGCTCAACGGAGAAATTTTTTCTGCGCTTCCCTGTTTCATAGACCAACTCCGTCGGTGGCTCCCAGGGAAGTACTTTGGTGGTCTGAGTATGGGCCATAACCATAATGAGGATTGTCCCGATTGCCACAGCGTCGGCCCCTAAAGCCAAGGCCTTCAGAAACTGACCGGGGGTATATAAGCCCCCGGAGATAATCACTGAAATATATTCCGTCAGTCCCTGGGCTTGGAGAAATTTAACTGTCCGGCAGAGAGCGGGTAGGGTGGGCAATCCACAATCGTCGGCGGTAATACCTGGGCCATACGCGATCCCAGCCTCAGCTCCGGCAATGCTTAAAAAGTCAATTCCTGCGCTGGCACAGACCGCTAATTCTTTTTCCAGAGCACCGGTCGCCGCCATTTTTATCCCCACCGGAGCGCCATTAGTCACCCTCCGCAGGTAATTAACTACCTCCTTCAACTCCCCTTCGTCTTCCACCCCGAGAAGCGCCGCCTCCTCAAGCAAGTCCTGCCCTGGTTCTAGTTTCATATAATCCCGCAATTCCGGGCTAAACTCCTCGTGTCTATGAAGAATAGGCGCTGTTCCGTAAGCCCCATAACCTAACTGTATCTCTACAGCGTCCGCCTGTCTTAAAACCTCTTCTTCTTTGCCCCAATTACCCCGATGGTACTGAACGATTAACCTTTTTGTGTGTTTGCGTTCTTCAGGGAGAAAGGGCCCGGCGCCGGTATTGGAGGCGGTCTTCATAAAATCCGCCCCTTTGGCTAAGGCAATTTTTGCGGGTAAAGAGAGGCCCCATCCATACCCCATTCCCGCAACCATAATCGGGGTATTAATCTCCAAGGGCCGTTTGGCCTTGGGTCCAATGGTAACTTTTGTATCAATCCCTACGGCCTCAACTACTGGTTTACGCAAAAAATAAACGGTGTTTAAGACCAGTTTGTCCCAGTTCGAAAACTGCTTGCTTGTACCGAAGGGTCGGCGAAGAATCTCACCGCTGCTTCCTCTGATATCACTCTCGACCAAATTCTGCAGGCCCACTTTGGAAATGACGTTATACATTTCAAACAGGTTTTCCGGGTAGGGATCTCTCATGATGATCTTGACGAAACGATCAAAAAAATGGTTAATCACAGGCCTCCACAACAGTAAGGCTAAAACCATAACCAAAAGTAAGCTTCCGGTTAGGACAAGAAAAAACTCAAACACACCATACCCTCCAATCCAACTAACTCCCCGGCCCTTGTTCACCCTGAGGTATTGACCTTGCTTTCCTCCCAACCTCTTCGGGAGTTCCATACCAGGAAATCCCTAAAGCGGCAGCCAAATCTTTATTACCGGTTGAGAGGTCGTCTTTTGTAACCTCCTGCAGATCTCTTCTTCCCATGGAAAAAGCGATGGTCTGCATCTCCCGAACCGATGTCTTTAAAAAGTTTTCCACCCCTTCCGCTGCTGAAGGAGGGTGAAACCCCAACTGCCCAAAAAACTTGCTTCCCCATTTTGTGGGGATTCGCAAAAGGCGACTAGGGTCTTCTCCGGAACAGAGGGCGCCTAAAGCGGCGGTTCCCACGAAGACTACCTCCGCTCCCAAGGCCATTGCCTTCAGAAAATCAGAGGACCTACGCAGACCACCGCCAGCCAAAAGTGTTACTTTTCCGGAAAGCCCTTTTTGTTCTAAGAACCGACGGGCTCTGGAAATCGCAAAAAGAGTAGGGATGCCTAGGTCTCTACAGATTGATGGGGTTTG
>Ga0079223_10001641_pt1 | contig 13442 bp, 10 predicted proteins | sample Stecom2011_FD_75072 | JGI IMG/M metagenome (GOLD analysis project Ga0079223, IMG submission 75072) | Agricultural soil microbial communities from Utah to study Nitrogen management - Steer compost 2011 | ecosystem: Environmental > Terrestrial > Soil > Agricultural land | place: USA: Utah... | reverse complement strand
CTTAAGACTGCCGCAGCGATTCCGCAGGGGCCAAACGCGATGCACGGTAAGCCGGATAAAGAGTAGCCACCAAACTCATTAGCAAGGCCAGCAGAGTAACTAACACCACGTCATGCCATTGCACCTGAACTGGAATACGGTTTACAAAATAAATGTCGCTCGCCAATAAAGCCGTACCATGAAGCTGTTCCCACCACTGAAGTATATTTGGTAGCGCCAAGGCCAATAGCCAACCTACAAGAGCCCCTGCAAAAGCGCCCGGAATGCCGTTCAGCGCGCCTTGCCACACAAAAGTACGTAATATTAAACCGTCGCTCGCGCCCATGGTTTTCAATATGGCTATGGCCGCCCGCTTTTCTTCCACTTGCATCATGAGCGTTGCCACAATATTGAATGACGCCACCGCCAATACCAACACCAGTACAATGTACATCACCGTACGTACCAGCTGAATGTCACGGTACAAATGCCCCTCTGTACGGGTCCAATCGTGCATATAAGCATATTCTTCTAATGTGTAGCCAATATCAGCAGCAATATTGGGTGCCGCATACACATCACTTACCCGCAACCGCACCGCATTAGCCCCATCAATACTGCCGGTTATCTGTTGTGCTTTACTCAAATGCATATAGGCTTGGCGGTAATCAAGCTCACCACCAAAAGCAAAGTTACCTTGGTAAGTCAGCCATACCCGCTTCGGCGCTCGGTTCGCCTGAGTGTCGCTGTTTAAGGCAGGAACCAAAACCAGTAGCTGCTCGCCTTTTGCTAATCCTAAGTTAGCCGCTAACCCTTCGCCCAACAAAATACCATCTGGGTCATGTTTGAATGCTTGCCAGTCGGCACGGCTAGTAAACTCTTCCACCCGCGAAACCCGTGTTTCCAACGCAGGCTCTATGGCACGAATATCAATACCATGGAACCGGCGCTGTTGTTGCACCATCGCTGTTAAGCGAATCACGGGGGCAGCCGCAATCACTTGCTCATGTTGTTCAGCCAGTTCAGCCACTCTGCGCCAATCATTTAATGAACCACTGACAGCTTCAAATTCTACATGGGGCACAATCGACAATAAGTCGTCTTCTAATGCCTTATGAAAACCATTCATTACTGACAGTAAAATAATTAAAATGGCGCAACCTAGGGCAATTCCTACGGTTGACGAAGCCGAAATAAAACTTAAGTAACCACTGGTGTTTTTAAATCGGCGAAACCGAGTAGCCAGCAGAAAGGCGAGATTCATATCCGCCCCTCAACTAATTTACCTTGTTGCATAACCAGTTGACGCGGTAATTTCGCCGCTAAAGCATGGTCGTGAGTGACCACAATAAATGCAGTGCCTAACTCTTGGTTGAGCTCTAGCATTAATTCATAAATCAGCCCTGCTGTTTCTTCGTCTAGGTTTCCAGTTGGCTCGTCGGCGAGCACTAATTTAGGCTCATTTGCCAACGCCCTAGCAATAGCCACCCGCTGACGTTCACCACCTGAAAGTTGCGACGGTAAATGCTCCGCGCGGGCCGTAAGTCCAACCCGGCTTAATAAGTCTTTGGCGTGAACTGCAGCCTTTGCTTTACTTACCCCAGCAATTAACAACGGCATAGCCACGTTTTCAAGCGCGGTAAACTCAGCCAACAAATGGTGAAACTGATACACAAATCCAATCGATTGATTACGCCAGTGTGCTTTTTGATTGGCGTTCATCGTTACTACATTTTCACCGGCAACAAAAATTTCGCCCGAATCAGGAGTGTCTAAACCACCTAAGCAATGCAATAAGGTACTTTTCCCCGAGCCAGACGAACCAATAATGGCCACCATATCGCCCTTTGCTACCGTCAACGACACCTGATCTAATACTTGTAGGCGACGTTTTTTACCTTCGGGTAGCGAATCTACTGAGCCATTCACATCACCGTCGCCAAAGCTACGGGACAAGTTAGTTACAACAACAAGATTACTCATAAAAATCACTCATAACGAAGGGTTTCTGCGGGTTGAACCTGGGCAGCACGCCAAGCAGGATATAAGGTAGATAATAAGCTTAAGCCCAAGGCTAGCAGCAACACAGAAATTATTTGTTGGCTATCGAAGGCATAGGGTAACACTTCACCATAACCAAACACGTTCACACCCAATAAGCTAAGTAATGGGTTTAATAGCAGTGTGAGCAGCATTCCAAGTATTAATCCAAGCCCAGCGCCTACCACACCCGTATACATACCCTGTAACACCAGCACTGTGTATATACGCCGTGGCGTTAGGCCTAAGGTTTGTAATACAGCCATGTCGCCACGTTTGTCTTGTACCAACATAACTAACGCCGATACAGCATTAAATGCAGCCACAGCCACCACTAAGGCAAGCATTACCATCATCATGGTTTTTTCCATTTGTACTGCTGCGAACAAACGCCCATAGCGGCTGTGCCATTCGTCAACAACAAACTTTTGTTCACTCAGGGGGCTCTGCTGCAAATTATGCCGTACAGCCTCAGCTACTTTGGCTGCGGTAAAGGCATCACGCAAATACAAACGTATACCTGTGACGTGATCAGCTTCATACCGAAATAACTTGGCTGCATCAGTGGCATGTAAGAACACCAGTTGTTGATCAACTTCCGAGCCAGCTTCAAATAAACCCACCACACGAAATTGGCGCTGCGCAGGCAATGTGCCTAAGGGTGTATATCGTTGCCCTTCTGCCGCCATAATACGCACCGACGTACCCGGCCAAAGCCCCAGGTTACGCGCTAAAGAACGGCCTAAAATAATACCGTACTCACCGGCACGCAAATCAGCTAAATTGCCTTGTACCATCATGTTCTTTATTAAACTGTCGGCGGGTTCTCGCTCAGGGTAAACGCCTTGTAGCAACACTGGTTTTAAACTTGACTCACCTTGAATTACACCCTCGGCACTTACGTAAGGTGTGCGGGCTATTACTTGTACGGGCCAGTCTATGGCGCTGTCTAACGTTTGCCAATCAGCCAAGGTTTCGCGGTCTGCAGCGGTTACTGTGACATGGGGAACCACACCCAAAATGCGTTTTTTCAACTCGCCTTCAAACCCATTCATCACCGAGGTCACTACAATTAAGGCCATGACTCCAAGTAAAATACCCAGCATCGACACTCGATTTATAAAGGCGGCAAAACCACCACGCCGACGCGTTCGGCTATAACGCAACGCCAAAAACAATTCCGTAGGCTGAAACATAAGTCCTTTCCGAGTTAAAATGCATACAACCTTTGACAGATTGCTTGCGATACAGGATGCTTCAAGGATAATGACAACCGGTCGCAGACACAACGGTTGGTTACCAAACGGGAGACGATAATGAGCGATAATCAGCTCACTGCCCTTGAGCAGTATAAAGAATATTACAGCATTCCCGATGTTGTGCCTATGAACGTGCTCCCGATACCAGAACAGCAAACCATTCCCAATTGGGACGCTTTTGAGCAAGAAATCCCTGACGTTTTTCGACTCGCTTCAGAACTACATACAACCGATTCAGCGGCAATTGTAGCCCTACGCCATTTAGGCGATATTGCCGAAATGATTGTACAAGTGCTGCAACAACAGAATGCTAAATTAAATTTACTACTCGGCTATGTACTGCGTAATGAGGACAATCCAGAGTTTCGCCAACACAGCATCGAATTTGGTGGCGGTGGCGTACGTTATATTGACAATGAAACACTCCTTAAAGTTGGCCAGCAAACACAATTGAAGCTTTTTTTACATAAGGCCGCTCACAACAGCACCGCCGCTATTTACGCTTACGCTGAAGTCACTAATATTGAAACAACCCCCCAAGGGCAAGCCATTACCCTCGCTTTTAGCCGTATTCGCGACGATGATCGCGAAATTATGGTTCGCGCGAGTTTACATGCGCAAAGCCGACTGCTGAAAAAACGAGCAGAAGAACGGGATAAGTGAACCAAAGCATCTTGTTTCGGGTATAATCAGCACTTCTTTTTTCTCGTCAGGCAAAATAGTACTCCACATGCAGCGTTCTACTTTAATTACACCTCCGGTTCCCGAGTCGGCAACACTAAACCAAACGTGGAAAGAACTTGAGGGAAGTAGCCTTGCGCTCGCGCTCGCGTCGCTGATCAAAACCTCTGACCAACCTATTCTAATGGTTACCGCCGACGCTCCGGCAGCTTATCGTTTAGAGCAAGAAGTAAGTTTCTTTCTCGCCGACTGCGACGCCCAAGTACATGTGTTACCCAACTGGGAAACCTTGCCTTACGACAGTTTTTCGCCGCACCAAGACATTATTTCTGAACGCCTGCGCATTTTGGCGCGTTTGCCAGCCATGCGCCAAGGCATGCTTATCGTGTCGCTAAATACCTTATTACACCGCTGCCCGCCGGCAAGTTTCATTCAAGGCCACGCGCTAGAATTGAAGCAAGGCGACAAAGTCAGCGCTGAAAGTTTACGTATTCGCCTTGAACGGGCCAGTTATCGCCATGTAAACCAAGTTATGGAACATGGTGAATATAGTGTGCGCGGTTCTATTCTTGATTTATTCCCTATGGGCACGAGCGCCCCGTTCCGAATTGACTATTTCGACGATGAAATTGACAGCATTCGTACCTTTACTCCTGAAACTCAGTTGTCCCTCGAAACGGTTTCCGCTATCGATTTATTACCCGCTCGCGAGTTTCCGACCACGCCAGAAGGTATTGAGTTTTTTCGCCGCCAGTTCCGTGAAGCTTTCGAAGCGCAAACCGCACGCGACTCTATTTACCAGCAAGTAACTGAAGGCATTATGCCTAACGGCATTGAATACTATTTACCGCTGTTTTTTGAAGAAACCGCTACCGTATTCGACTATTTACCTGATAACTGCGTACTGGTTACCCAGGGCGACATTCAAAAACAACTCGATAGCTTATGGGTCGATATTAATTATCGCTACGAAGATCGCCGCTGGGACAAAGAACGGCCTATTTTACCGCCGCAACGCATTTACCTGCTGGCCGAACAAGTAAATAGTGCATTCAAAAATTTACGCCGTATTCGAGTCGACATTCCTGAACATGAACGTGCTCGCGGCCCCGTACACTTTGGCACCAAGCCGATACCAGACATTCGAGTCGACTCACGCCACAAGGAACCCCTTGCGGCTTTGCATAACGCCTTGCAAGCGGCTCAAAAGAAAAATGCCCGTGTGGTGTTTGTGGCAGAAACAGCCGGACGCCGCGAAAGCGTGCTGAGCTTATTACGTAAGGGTGAACAACAAGAACAAAACAAAAACGCGATTCACCCTGTTGAGTTCGATCACTTTGATCATTTCTTAGCAGACCAAGCCCCTATTGGTATTGTTGTTGGTAACTTAAGCCATTCGTTTATTGCTCAACTTGAGCATGCAGGCGAAACACAAACTATTTGGCTAATTACCGAATCAGAGTTACTTGGCTCACGGCCCGATGTACGCCGCCGTAGCGATCAAGGCCAACAACAAAATGCCGACGCTTTAATTCGTAACCTTGCTGAGCTGACCATAGGCCAGCCCGTTGTCCATTTACAGCACGGAGTTGGCGAATACCAAGGCCTCACCACCTTAGACTCAGGTGGTATGGAAGCCGAGTTTCTTACCTTAGGTTATGCCAACAACACCCGCTTATTCGTACCCGTTAGCAGCTTGCATCTGATTAGCCGTTACAGCGGTGGCGACCCTGATAAAGTAAACCTGAATAAATTAGGTAGTGATAACTGGGAAAAAGCACGTCGTAAAGCAGCAGAAAAAATACGCGACGTGGCTGCCGAGTTACTCGAAGTTTATGCTCAGCGTGAAGCCAAACCTGGCTTTCCTTTTGTGGTTGACGACGAAGAGCACGACCGTTTTGCCGCTGGTTTTCCCTTTACAGAAACCGACGATCAGCTTAATGCTATTAGTGCCGTGCTTGCCGACATGCAACTGCCTCGTGCTATGGACCGTTTAGTGTGCGGCGACGTGGGCTTCGGCAAAACTGAAGTCGCCATGCGAGCTTCATTTACCGCTGTAAATGGCGGTAAGCAAGTGGCTGTACTCGTGCCTACGACTCTTTTAGCTCAACAGCATTACGACAACTTTAAAGACAGGTTTGCCGACTGGCCGGTGCGTATTGAAGTGTTGTCACGTTTTCGCTCAACCAAACAAACCAACGACACCTTAGCGGCACTAGTTGAAGGCAAGGTTGATATTGTTATTGGCACGCATAAATTACTGCAAAATGACGTGAAGTTTTCCGATTTGGGGTTACTGGTTGTCGACGAAGAACACCGCTTTGGCGTACGCCAGAAAGAGCAAATTAAACGCTTACGGGCTGAAGTGGACATTCTTACTTTAACCGCGACTCCTATTCCACGTACTTTAAATATGGCGATGAACAGCATTCGCGACTTGTCGATTATTGCTACGCCACCCGCACGCCGCTTAGCCGTAAAAACCTTTGTTCGTGAATACGACAAGGCCACTATACGTGAAGCCGTGCTACGTGAAATTCTTCGTGGTGGGCAACTCTACTTCCTGCACAACAATGTGGAAAGTATTGAATCGGCTGCGGATAAACTTCGTGAGTTGGTACCAGAATGCAGCGTACGCGTCGCCCACGAACAAATGAGCGAGCATGAACTTGAAAGTATTATGTCCGATTTCTATCACCAACGTTTCAACGTACTCATGTGTACTACCATTATTGAAACAGGAATCGACATTCCAACTGCCAATACCATTATTATGGAACGTGCCGATCGTCTTGGTTTGGCTCAGCTACACCAACTTAGGGGGCGTGTCGGTCGTTCACACCACCAAGCATACGCTTACTTGCTCACGCCTGATCCAAAACGCATGACTAAAGACGCTTTAAAACGCCTTGACGCCATTTCTCAATTAGAAGACTTAGGTGCTGGTTTTGTGCTGGCTACTCACGACTTAGAAATTCGAGGCGCAGGTGAATTGCTTGGCGACGAACAAAGTGGCCAAATTGAAAGTATAGGCTTTACGCTTTATATGGACATGCTTGATCAAGCGGTTACTGCATTACGCGAAGGTCGCGAGCCTTCTCTAGACGCTTTGCTACAGCAACAAACTGAAATTGACTTGCGTATTCCAGCTCTTTTACCAGACACTTACATTATTGATGTAAATACTCGCTTGTCTATGTATAAACGCATTGCCGGAGCTGAAAGTAGTATTGAATTTGATCAGCTGCAAGTTGAGCTGATAGACCGTTTTGGCCTTTTGCCTGAGCAAGCAAAGAACCTTTTCCGCATAGGTGAGCTACGTGTCATTGCTAATGAACTTGGTATTCGTAAAATAGAAATAGGCCCACAAGGTGGCTATTTAGAATTTAATACGGACACACAGGTCGAGCCTGTAACTATTATTAAACTGCTCCAAACCGAGCCACAAACCTTTACTATGGAAGGTGCAACGCGCTTGAAAGTGAAGGCGTCTGTGGACGATACTCAAGCTCGAATAAAACTGGTACAGTCGTTGTTTAACACACTCATGCCGGCTTAAAGCTTGGCTTTGTATAGCGTGTCGATGGGGAATTATCGTATGTATAACTGGGCAAAAGTAGTTGGCCTAGCTGGCGCAATGTTCGCTGTGGGAATAAGTTTAATTACCCCTACAGCTATTGCAGCTAGCAACGATTATCGCTGGTTTGAAGTGGAAGTATTAGTTTTTCGTCATTTAAGTGCTCCCGACAGCGACGAAGAAGTGTTCCCCACAGCCATCACACCTATTCCAACCCTTGGTGCACGCGACTTAATTACACCTTTGTTAAACCCTCACAAACTGCGTGGTTTTATTGCCGCTTTGCCTGTTTGTTCTTGGGTGCGCGACTTACCTAATGGCGTTGGTGAATTTGAATACAATAAATATAACCAAAATCAGCGCCTATTTAAGCCTTTGCCCGGTTTAACTGGGCCTCGTTTAACCAATGACGATATTTTTTGTCGTTATCACGAACATGCCATTATTACCGACCGGCTTTATGCAGCAACCCCGCCCGAACCAGGTATGGAAGTATGGGACAAAACCCCTGCTGTTATTGCTGGTTTAGGTGGCGATATAACAGAGCTTTCCGGGCCATTTTTACTCGATAAAAACGCGCTTACCTTTAACGACTTGAAAAGCCAATTGGAGCGCCGCGGATTGGCGCGAACCCTACTGCACACGAGCTGGCGTCAACCTGTATTTAATCGCAATGCGACTCAGTATTTGCGTTTGTTTGGCGGCCATAATTTTACGAGCGACTTCGACTATTTTGGTTTTTCAAAACAAGACCACAGTGAACAAAACTCTTTTGAAGAGAGAAACCCTAGCCAACAGCAATTAAGTCGTTTAGAAGAGTTACTCGCTGCCGTTGAGCAAGGTAAGTTCCGTTTCATTCGGCCTTCACAAAGTGAGCAGTTATTGCCTGCATCACCAAGTCGTCCACCCCAGGGGTTACCTAAAGATGTTTGGGAACTCGACGGCCTATTGCGTGTGTACTTAGTCGGAAACTATTTACATATTGATACGGATTTCAACTTACGTGAACCAGAAATCTTTTCTCAACAACTTTCCAGCGTTGAAGAGCAAGCGAATGCTTGGCTTCAAGGTGAGGTCGAAGAAGTGCCTTTCTTGCGGGCGTATCACTTAAAGCAATTACGCCGCGTTATCAGTCATGAAATACACTACTTCGATCACCCTAAGTTTGGTATTTTAGTAGAAATTCGTCGTACCGACCGTTCACAACGCTAGGCTGCCCAGCCTAGCTCTGCTGCTCGTTTCGCCGCCTCTGACGGAACATCGGTTTGAACAAAGAACTGATGCAGTATTTGCACACCCAACATATGGTTCACTACAGCATCTAGCTGTACTTGCACCTCAGGTGTTATTGCTGGGTCATCGTGCATAGCAAACAGTTTTTCTACTTCATCAAAGTCAAGTAACCCTGCTCGCTCTACAGCTTCCTTGCTTAAATGACGATCCGCAATAGCACGCATAGCTTGCCATTTTTTCTCGTCCGTATGGGCAGGTGGTGCCATAAAAGCAAATTTCTCACGCTTATAAAGCGTTTCAGTCAGTAAGCCTTTCATTGCTTTACGTAACACCCATTTTTCTTTATTGCCTTTAATACGCAAATGCAGCGGTATAGTAAACGCATGTTCGGCTAAATGGTGGTCGAGAAATGCAGGCCGTGCTTCCATTGAGTTGGCCATATCCACTCGATCGCCCCCCCAAGTTAAAATCTGTCCTTCCAACATGGTTTTAATCCACACATATTGGGCTTTATCGAGCGGGTGGCGTTCACGTAACATGTTTTCATCAAGCGTTGCGGCAATGGCAGCACCAGCGTCGTAGTTGTTACCAATCGCCTCACGGTGTGACGCCGCTAGCAACTTATCCGCATATGTAGTGCACGACAACCAAGGCTGTACACAACTTGGAGTAAAACCCATTTTGTCGACGAAAGCGTCACTAATAAACTCTTCTCGCGCCAACATAGCCCCTTTCACTAGCTTATTACTTTGCTCTAATGAGGCTTGCCACTCTGCGCGCTCTTCTGGTGGCAAATGGTCTAAACCATGTAAGAACATATCTTTACGAAATGCTGGGTAACCACCATACAACTCATCGGAGCCTTCCCCGGTAAGCACTATTTTGTAGCCCGCCTCATTTACCTGCTTGCTCATCAGGTATTTCGCCACACCAAGGGTATTATAAATTGTACGTTCCGTATGCCATAAGGTTTGCTCAAAATGTGCATATAAATCGTCACCATTGAGCGTCATTACCTGGTGGTCGGTATTCGTTGCAGCCGCCATTTCACGTGCTATCGGCGTTTCGTCATAGTCTGCCGAATCAAAACCAATCGTAAATGCTTTCAATGGTTGTTGGCTGGCAGCTGCGGCCAAACCAAGAATAGAGCAGGAGTCGATACCACCCGACAAATAGCAACCAACAGGTACGTCTGCGGTTAATCTATGCTGTACAGCCTCAAGCAAATGCTCACGCACCCCACGAATATAAGCTTCTTCGTCGGGGTTTTGATCATGCTCATGGGCCAATGGAAAGTTTACATCCCAATACTTAGTTTGGCTCATTTCTAATGTGCCATTTTTCCGCGATACACTGATTACATGCCCTGGGGGCACTTGCTTTATTCCTTCAAAGGCTGTGGTACCCGGCACCATCACTTGAATAAGCTGGTGGTACAAACCTTCTGAGCTGAATTCACGTTTCACGTCTGGGTGAGCAAAGAGAACTTTGAGCTCGGAACCAAATACTACCCCGTTATCGGTTTCAGTATAATAAAGCGGCTTCACCCCAAAGCGATCGCGTACTAAATGCAGTGTGTCTATTTCCTTATCGTATAAAGAAAAGGCAAACTCACCGCGTAGTTTGGGCAGCATACCCAGCAAGCCTAAACGCGGGTAAAGCGCTAATACCAGTTCCGAGTCTGTTTTGCTCGCAAACCTTGCGCCCTGTGCTGTTAAGTCAGCACGAATACGACGGTAGTCATAAAACTCACCGTTATGAGTCAATAATAACCGCTGATCGCTCGACACAAACGGCTGACGACCGCGCTCTGCATTTAAGTCGATGGTTGACAAACGCGCATGGCTAAAGCCAACACCTTGCTCAGGGAAAACTTCATAACCAAAGCCGTCTGGGCCACGGTGCTGCATGATTGCAGCCATATTAACCAACAGCTGAGAAACATTTACTTTAGGGTCGGCCATGTCATTCGGATTTTGATAAAAAACACCGGCAATTCCGCACATAATTGTTGAGACTCCTCTTACACAACATCAATGACACGCTCAGCGCGCTGGACCATACAGGTCAGCAACGCCATACGTAAAAATACAGCTCCTCGAGCTTGGCTGAAATACCAATTATGAGGGGTACCATCGAGATCTTTAGCTAGCTCTTCACCACGAGCCAGTGGGTGTAAAATAATTCCCCCTTCTTTTAAGGGCGAATTGGCGTTCAAACTAAACTTTGTACCATAGGTTTCAAAGCCATCTCCTTCCCAGGCAATGGCGTTAATATAGGTCACGTCGAGTCGAGGTAGCTCTTTGTCTAAATCGCCACTAAATGTCAGGTTCAAACCCTGCGCTTCCAGTTCTTCTCGCTGGCCCTTACTAAACAAACTGTCACCCGAACTACTGTCATGAATAATGACTATTTCTTTAAAGCAATCGGCAAATACAGCTAAGGTTTTTAACAAGCTACGCACAGTGCGCATTTTCCCAGGAATACCCACAACGCCCATAGTAATGCGTTTTTCTAAGGGGGCTGTGCCTTCTAACAAGTCAGGCCGCCATTTAAAAATGGCATACAAGTCAGACATTGCCTGCGTTGGATGTTCGTCGCTGCCATTACCGGCGTTAATAATAGGAATACGCAAGGTGTCCATCATAATGTTAATGGAGTCTTCCTTATTATCGCGCAGCACCACACAGTCGCCGTAGTTGTTAAACATCTCGGCCACGTCGTCAAGGCACTCACCTTTTGCAATACCTGTGGTCGCACGGTCGGTAATCGACATAATGTCGCCGCCTAAACGGTGCCATGCACTTTCAAAGCTTAATCGTGTGCGAGTGCTCGGTTCATAAAACGCACTAATTAAAATTTTTCCCTGCAACGGTGTGCTAAAGCGAGTGGGATTACTTTCATATTTTGCAGCTAAACGAAATAACTGTTTGAGCGTGTTCTTACACAACTGATCTGCTGACACAATGTGCTCATTCGACAGTTTCAGCAAATAGTCGCCGTCTTCCTGAATAGCACGAAGTAACGCCTTCGGGTGGGCGTCACCATATACATCGGGGCGTTCACGATTAAAAGACGCATCACTTACGTTCATAGGGTTACCATATCTCTTTTGCTTTCAGGTCAATAAAAAACAACACAAGTAAAACAAGCGGCGCTGCTGCCGCTAATATTAGTGCTGTCACTACAAGTCCGGTTAAACCGGTTAAGGAAATCATGCTGTTTCCTCTTCATTTAACGCACTCCAATCGAAGCGCGTTTTACTTTGCTTCAGTCCTACCCAGGTCATAACGCCCGACACCAAACATGAGCTGAGTGCCGCCACGTAAAAACCAACGATAAAGTAGAAACTGAGGCCAATAATAGTACCTAAGGCCATCGCCCACGCAGCCCATTTACCTGTTAGGCGTGGGTTATATAAGCCCACTACAATGGGCCAAATAGTGCTAGCCACAAAGGCGCCAGTGAAGTTTAACAATGCCCCTAAAGTGGCAATTTGAGGCAAACAGAACAACCAAGTAATCACACCCAAACCAATAATAGAACGGCGATTTACCTTTAATAAAGTATTGTCACTCGCTTTAGGCCGCAGGTGTTTTTGGTATAGGTCTCGGGTAACAAAGTCAGATGTAGCAGCAAGCAAGGAATCAAGACTCGAAGCTAATGCGGAAAACACCACAATAAACACTACGACAGCACCAAAGGTTCCGAGCACATGAGCTGCAACACTCGGCCCCACCATGTCTGGGCTGGGTGGAAAAATACCTAATTGCGGCGCAGCAAGGGCAACAAAACCTGCCACGATAGGAATAGGTAACCACAAAATACCGCCGAGCAAAAAGGCTCGAAAAGCTATTTTTTTACGAAACGCCAAAGCCCGCGACCACCATACGTTGGAATGAAATATTTCACCCAACCCAAAAAAGATATTATTAAACAAAAACATGATCGCAGCTGGGAACAATAAGCTGAGTAACTCTGGGTGCTCGCCTTTTAATTGGCTATGAACAGGTTCTAAACCATCACTTTGCAGAAGCAAAAAAGCGACGACCACAATACCAATAATAATAATCAAGGCTTGAATAAAGTCCGTGGCAATAACAGCCTTCAAACCACCAAATAATGTGTAGGTCACGCAAATAAGTAAAATGGCACTCATACCAATGTGGTAATCGAGGCCGCTTAAGGCTTGTAATAAAATACCACCTGCCATTCCTAAACTAATCAACCAACCCATGGCGTACACCATAGAAATAAAAATAAATATTCGCCACGCCCAGTTGCCATAGCGCAAACGAATAAAATCGCCACTGGTATAGCCTTGCGGTAATAGCTCTCGAATACGTGCAGAAAGTGGTGCAAATAAAATAAGGCCAAGCGCCGCAAAGGAATAGCCCACCATGCCCCAAATACCAAATTGGTAAGTAAGCTCCGGAGCCACTAACGTAGTGTTACTAGTAACCCAAGTGGCCATAGCCGTGGCGGTAGCAAAGGCAAAACCAACATTTCGCCCAGCTAAGGCAAAGTCTTCGTGGGTTTTATTAGAACGACCAAGAAACCAACCAAAAACCACCCAAACAATACCAAAGCCAACAACAATACTAAGGCCTAATGTGCTGTCGAGGGCATATCCTGCAACACTTTCTTCAGGCATGTCGACGCCCCTCTACCTT
>Ga0079223_10001635_pt1 | contig 13460 bp, 8 predicted proteins | sample Stecom2011_FD_75072 | JGI IMG/M metagenome (GOLD analysis project Ga0079223, IMG submission 75072) | Agricultural soil microbial communities from Utah to study Nitrogen management - Steer compost 2011 | ecosystem: Environmental > Terrestrial > Soil > Agricultural land | place: USA: Utah... | reverse complement strand
TAATCTGTGGAAACAATTTCGAGTTGAGACTTTTCGTGTTCTGAAATAAAGATTTCTTCTTTATTTTCGTTTTCAATTAAAAAGCGCTTAACGAAATAACGTTCTTTTTCTCCGTCATAATATACGGCAGAAATAGGTTTTTTGGGCACCCATTTTTCCAAGACAATCATATCTTCATCAAAGTGAGTTGAAAGTTCAGGAATGATTGTTTTTACCTTTCCGCTTTGCGTGATAATAAGCAAGCGATCGTTCGGTCGGAATTCCCCTAATAAATCACCTCTTCCGTCTACGTTGAGTCTTTGAACCGAATCATCAAACCAAATTTTTCGAGGTCTAAGAGTAGAAATTCCTTTTTCTTTTAGTTCGATTTTTTTAATAGGATGTTTTGTAACTGTATTTCCTTTAGAACCACGACCTTTAATTCCGATAGTTGCAAAATCTAAATCGAATTTCAATTTTTTGATGTTACCTACTTGTCGTAACAATACTGTAACTACTTCGGCTTCTCCGTTTGGATTATGCGAAAAGTACAATATCATCGAACCAGGTTTTCCTTGGGTTAAATCATATTCTTTATCTCGGGTAACCCCTGAAACATTAAATCGCTTTACAAACGAAGTCCCTGATTTCCCGTCTCGATAAATCATATTATAAATGGTTCGTTTGTCATTTCTATCAAAAACAGAAACGTGAATAATATCCTTTCCGACGAACTTTTTATCATCGACTTTCGTAACCATCATTTGTCCGTTTCTCAGGAAGACAATTACATCGTCAATATCAGAGCAATCAGCTACATATTCGTCTTTTTTTAGACCTGTACCAATAAAACCTTCTTCTCTGTTTACATACAGTTTGGTGTTTCTAAGAACTACTTTTGTGGCTTCAATAGTGTCAAAACTACGAAGCTCGGTTTGGCGTTCTCTTCCTTTTCCGTATTTCTCTTTGAGTCTCGTAAAATAACTAATCGCAAAATCAATCAGATGCTCTAAATTGTGTTTTACTTGAGCTATTTCTTCCTCGATTTTTGCAATATTTTCGTCCGCTTTGAACGAGTCAAAACGAGTAATACGAATCATTGGGATTTGAGTCAGGCGTTGCAAATCCTCATCTACAATTTCTCGAACAAGGTCTTTTGCAAAAGGTTCAAATCGTTTGTGTAAGTATTTATATAGCGTTTCTCGGTCAGAATAATGTTTGAAGTCAATATACATTTCTTCTCGGATGAAAATCTTTTCCAAAGAAGCAAAATGCCATTTTTCTTCTAATTCTTCGAGCTGAATTTCTAATTCTCGTTTGAGTAGCTCCACAGTCCGTTGGGTAGATACTTTGAGCATCTCCGACACACCAATAAACAGTGGTTTGTTGTCTTGAATTACACAACCTAGCGGAGCTATAGAAGTTTCGCAAGCCGTAAAAGCGTACAAGGCATCAATGGTTTTATCTGGAGAAACTCCGCTTGCTAGGTGCACTAATATTTCGACTTCAGCAGCAGTGTTATCTTCTATCTTTTTGATTTTTATTTTTCCTTTTTCGTTTGCCTTAAGGATGCTATCAATAAGAGTTGAAGTGTTGGTCGAAAAAGGAATTTGCGTGATAACCAATGTGTTTTTGTCCAGTTGCGAAATCTTAGCTCTAACTCTTACACGACCACCTCGCATTCCGTCGTTATAGTTGGATACATCTGCAATTCCGGCTGTCGGAAAATCAGGAAAAATAGTAAATGGTTTTCCTTTCAGAATTTTTATAGAAGCATCGATTAGTTCGTTAAAGTTATGTGGTAAGATTTTAGTCGAAAGTCCGACAGCAATTCCTTCTCCTCCTTGAGCCAACAAAAGAGGGAACTTAACCGGAAGGTTGATAGGTTCGTTTCGTCTTCCATCATACGATAATTGCCAGTTGGTAACTTTCGGAGAATATAAAACCTCAAGGGCAAATTTACTCAAACGAGCTTCGATATAACGAGAAGCTGCGGCTCCGTCTCCTGTTAGGATATTTCCCCAGTTTCCTTGAGTGTCGATTAACAAGTCTTTTTGACCGATTTGCACCATCGCATCTCCGATACTTGCATCTCCGTGCGGATGATACTGCATGGTATGCCCAACTACATTGGCTACTTTGTTGTAGCGTCCGTCATCGAGTTCTTTCATCGAATGCATAATCCTGCGTTGAACAGGTTTAAAACCGTCTTCAATAGCAGGTACTGCACGCTCTAAGATTACGTAAGAAGCATAATCCAAAAACCAATCCTGATACATACCACTAACTTTGGTAATCGTATCTTGATTTTCTTCTGTATTCTGTAAGTCTTGGGCTAAATCGTCTAATTCGTCGCTCATTGGTAAAATGGAGAATTTCCCACAAATATATAGAATTTAAGGATAAAATAAAATTTGAATTCATTTCTGTTTTTTTACACTATACTAAACATTAACAAACATTTACTACTGTGTTGGCAAAACTTTTAGAGAACTAAAAATACTTTTATATAAAAACTATCTCATGGCTAAAAAAATACTCTTATATATTTTTCTTTCTCTTACTTTTTTAGGATTTTCACAAGAACAAATCATAAAAGGACGAATTGTAGCTCCTGCTGACTTAAAAGGCGTCAATGTTGAAAATCTTAATCGGAAAATTAGTGTTCTTACTGACAAAGAAGGCAATTTTAGCATTATTGCTACTACGGGAGAAGTTTTAGTTTTTTCGGGGATAAATATCAATAAAAAAGTAGTTTTTGTTAAGGAAGAGCATTTCGAAAATTTGGTAGAAATAAGATTGACTACCACAGCTGTTGAAATTGAAGAAGTTGAAATCGGGAAGCAAATCGACATGGGATTTGGAGGCAAAAAACTCACGCCTGCCGAAAGAAGATATCAAACAAGCGGACAAATATTAAAATTAAACCAAGGGATAGAAATCAATTTAGAAGCCGTCGGAAATTTGTTCAATGGAAAAAGAAAACAACTTAAAAAAGAGTTAGAAATAGAAAAATATAATAGCTTGTTGTATGAACTCGATGTTTATTTTGATGAAGATTTTTATGTAAATTCGCTTGGATTAGATGCTGCTTATATTCAGGATTTTAAATATTTTTTGATTGAAGACGAAAATTTCAGAAAAATATTAAAGTCAGAAAATGAATCCGAAATTATTTTAAAAACAGTACGGATGTACGAGCTTTATCTCAAAAAATAATCCGATGAAATATAGCGTTTTGATATGGTTTGTGCTAATTTCTACTTCAGCGATGTCTCAAAAAATATTGACAGGAAAAGTAGAAACAGGTGGTGTGGTTTCGGATATCCTGGTAGTAAATCTGACTCAAGAAATTCAAACGCAAACTGATGATTTCGGAGTTTTTTTCATTTCAGCAAACGAAGGAGATTTATTGATTTTTAGTTCTATTTTTATAAAAAGGAAGAGGTTTTTGGTAGAAAAGGAACACTTTGAGAGTAATCTTATTATCCCGATAGAACAACAGCAAATGGAAATAGAAGCGGTTGAAATCATCCGAAGTAATATAACTTCTGAGAGTTTAGGATTGGTTCCTGAAGGGCAAAAAAGATATACTCCGGCAGAAAGAAGGTTAAAAACGGCAACAGATATGGAGCTTTTGCTTGGTTTTGGTGTGGGCTTCAGTCTTGACCCTATTCTTAATGCAATATCGGGCAGGACAAAAATGCTTAAAAAAGAATTAGAAATCGAACGCTTTAATAAAAACGTGATTCTTACAGAAAGTTATATTTCAGATGATTTGTTGATTTCAAAGTTTGATATACCGGCAGATTATACCAAGAGTTTTCGTATGTTTTTGGTAGAAAATCCAGATTTTATGAAAGTGATGGAAACCCAGGATAAAGACAATATAGTTTCTAAAGCTTTTTCGCTTTCAGAAGTCTTTCAAAAAATAATCATAGATGAGCAATAAAGTTTTCTTCTTGTTTTTTTTTCCTATTTGGTGTTTTTCACAAGATGTGATTAAAGGGAAGATTAAAACCGAAACTCCTGAGGTTTCAGGAATTCTGGTCGTAAATTTGACTCATCAAAACGAGACCAGAACAGATGGATTTGGACGCTTTTCTATCAAAGCTGAAGAAGGCGATTTGCTTATTATTAGCGCACCACATATTCACAAAAAGCGACACTTGGTAGAAAAAGAAGATTTTCAAAAAGAGTTGGAAATCAAAATAGAAGCTTTACCTATTGAGATTGAAGTAGTCGAAATTGTTCGAAGTGATATAACGTCTGAAAGTTTAGGTCTGGTTCCTGAAGGGCAAAAAAGATATACTCCAGCAGAAAGACGATTAATAACCGCACAAAACGAACAACACCTCGGTGCATTAATTAACCTGATATCAGGCAGAACTAAAATGCTTAAAGCATTGGTAGAAATGGAAAGAGAAGATCACCGTGTAACCTATTTATCAGATAGATTTCCTGATGATTATTTTGTCGAAACTCTTAATATTCATCCCGATAATGTGATGGAGTTCAAGTATTTTGCTCTGTACGAAATCCTCAAGGATATCAAAAACAAGCAAAAAGGGTTGTACTTTGATCAACTTTCTAAAAATGATTTAGAGTTATTGCTCATTCCTTTGTCAGAAATGTATTTAGCTCGTAAAAATCAGACCAGACCCGAAGAATAATTAGTTTAGAATTCGGATTACTTTATCTATTCCATCTACTTTTTTGATATTGTCAATTAGTCTTTTCAGGACAGTTAGGTTGGGTACGATTACCGCAATTTCTCCGTTAAAAACTCCAGCATTACTACTTAGAGAAATACTTCTTATGTTTACTTGCATGTTGTTTGAAATTACTTTGGTCAGCTCGTTAGTCAGCCCTAAAGAGTCCATTCCGGTAATTTTCAAAGTTGCTTTAAACTCTTGTTGAGAAGAATCAATCCATTTTGCAGGTATGATTCGATAAGCATAATTTGATCGGAGGCTAATTGCGTTCGGGCAATCGGTTTTATGAACTTTTATTCCTTCGTTTATGGTAACAAAACCAAAAACTTTATCTCCAGGGATTGGATTACAACAACTAGCAAGCTTATAGTCAAGTTTATCTTCTTCTTTTCCAAAAACCAGCAAATCATAATTCAGGCTGATTTCGTCTTTTTGTATTTCGTCCGGATTTAAGGTTGGACTGCTTCTTTTGATTTTTTTGAAAAAATTAATAAAGCTACTGCTTTTCTGAGCGGCAAAATCTTTGAGTTGTTGGTTGTTAATGGTTCCGATTCCAACTCGATAAAACAAATCGAGGCTTGTTTTAAGTTTAAAAAACACAACAAGTTCGTTTATAGTACTTTCGTTGAGTGTTATTTTAAGATGGCGGAGCTTTCTTTCCAGTACTTCTTTTCCGTCTTCTGCAATCTTTTTGATGTCTTCATTCAAGACATTTCGTATTTTATTTTTAGCTCTGGAAGTTGTAACATATTCCAGCCAATTGGCAGTTGGTTTTTGATTTTGTGAAGTGATAATTTCTACTTGATCCCCGCTTTTTAGTTCGTAATTTAGAGGTACAAGTTTTCCGTTTACTCGTGCTCCTCGCGTTCTTATTCCGATGTCTGTATGAATGCTAAAAGCAAAATCTAGAGCTGTAGCACCTTTTGGAAGCGAACGTATTTCTCCGGTAGGAGTAAAAACATAAATTTCTTTAGAATAAAGGTTTAGTTTAAAATCCTCTACAAAATCAACCGCATTGGTTTCTTGGTTTTCTAAAGCTTCACGCAATAGATTCACCCATAAATCTAAACTGTTTTCTTCGGTTTTTCCTTGTTTGTACTTATAATGAGCTGCATAACCTTTTTCGGCAATTTCATCCATTCTCTCGCTTCGGATTTGAACTTCAACCCAACGTCCTTTTGGTCCCATAACCGTGATGTGCAATGCCTCATAACCGGTTGATTTTGGAGCAGAAATCCAATCTCTTAAACGACTCGGACTCGGCCTGAAATGATCGGTAACGATAGAATATATTTTCCAGGCTAAAAATTTTTCTTCGCTCGGTACTCCTTTATAAACAATACGGAGGGCAAACTTATCATAGACCTCATCAAAAGTTACGTTTTGTACTTTCATTTTTCTCCAAATGGAGTAAATAGATTTCGGACGACCTTTTATTGAATACTCCAGTCCTTCTTTATCTAGAGATTCTTTCAGGATATCAGAGATGCTTTTTATATAAAAATCTTGCTCCTCTTTGGTCTCTTTCATCTTGCTTACAATGTCGTAATACACTTCAGGTTCCGTGTATTTAAGACCTAAGTCTTCGAGTTGGGTTTTGATGTTGTATAAACCTAATCGGTGGGCTAGTGGTGCGTAGATGTATAACGTTTCTGAGGCAATTTTGGCTTGCTTATAATCTACCATAGACTCCATAGTTTGCATATTGTGCAAACGATCGGCAATTTTAATTAGGATTACTCTGACATCTTCGTGTAAGGTCAGTAGCATTTTACGGAAGTTCTCTGCCTGTAGCGAGATGTCTTGATCTGTTTTTACTTGTGCAATTTTGGTTAACCCTTCTACAATTCGTGCGATTTTCGGGTTGAACATCCTCTCGATGTCCTCTACAGTTATCGAAGTGTCTTCTACTACATCATGCATAAGTGCGGCAGCAATAGAAGTTGCTCCCAATCCGATTTCAGAAGCTACAATTTTAGCTACCGCTATAGGGTGAAAAATGTAGGCTTCTCCTGATTTTCTTCTTTGGTCTTTATGAGCATCTACAGCAACATCAAATGCTTTCCGGATGAGTTTTTTATCTTCATCGGATAAGGTTTGATAACTGATGCGTAGGAGTTCTTTATATTCCTTAGCAATTGCTTTGTTTTCTTCTTCTAATTCAAGTTCCGTCATACTTCAAAATCTATAACCTAAAGTTACAAAAATTCTTTTTAATTACAATGGCAATAAAAGTAGATTTAATAAAAAAATAATTAATGTAATTTTTTCAGAAAAAAATACTAATTTGCAAGATATTGAACAAACACCTTTTTATAGCTATGAGTGATATTACAAGATTATTTGACTTTCCATATTATCAGTTACAAAACCATCCTTTAAAGGATGCTTTTGTAACTAAATATAATGGAGTCTGGAAAGAGACTTCTACACAAGAATACATCGACAAGGCCAATGCGATTTCAAGAGGTTTACTTCGTTTGGGAGTACAGAAGAACCAAAAAATAGGAGTTATCTCCTCGAATAATCGCACAGAATGGAATATTATGGATATCGGAATCCTACAAACAGGAGCTCAAAATGTCCCAATTTATCCGACTATTTCAGAAGCTGACTATCAATTTATACTGAACCATTCAGAAGCTGTGTATTGCTTGGTGTCCGATAAAGAAGTTTTTGAGAAATTAAATAGTGTTAAAGAACACATTCCGTCTTTGAAAGAGATTTATTCTTTTGATGAAATTCCGGGATGTAAGAACTGGAAAGAACTTTTGGAGCTTGGAGCAGACACTTCTAATCAAAACGAAGTAGAAGGCAGGAAAAATTCTGTTCAGCCCGATGATTTAGCAACACTTATTTATACTTCGGGAACAACAGGACAACCTAAAGGAGTAATGCTTTCGCACAACAATATTATTTCGAATGTTTTAGGTAGTTCAAATCGAGTTCCATTCGAAGTAGGACAATATAAAGGATTGAGTTTTTTACCCATCTGTCATATTTTCGAGAGAATGATTGTTTACCTCTATCAGTATTATAGTGTTTCGATACATTTTGCAGAGAGCATCGAAAAAATTAGCGATAATCTCAAAGAAGTAAAGCCTCACGTAATGACAGTTGTGCCACGTCTTTTAGAAAAGGTTTATGATAAAATTTATGCAAAAGGAGCAGAGCTTACCGGAATTAAAAAAAGACTTTTTTTCTGGGCTTTAGATTTAGGATTTGAATACGAACCTTACGGAGCCAAAGGAGCATGGTATGAATTTAAACTGAAAATTGCAAAAAAACTAATTTTCAGCAAATGGCAGGAGGCCTTAGGAGGACAATTAAAATTACTGGTTTCTGGAAGTGCAGCCTTACAACCTCGTCTGGCAAAAGTATTTACAGCTGCCGGAATTCCGGTAATGGAAGGATACGGGCTTACCGAAACCTCACCTGTAATCTCTGTAAATGATATGAGAAACAAAGGTTTTAAAGTAGGGACTGTAGGAAGGCCAATTGATAATGTAGAAGTTAAAATTGCAGAAGACGGAGAAATTCTTTGTAAAGGTCCAAACGTAATGATAGGATATTATAAAGATGCAGAGAAAACAAATGAAGTTCTAGAAAACGGATATTTTCATACCGGAGATATCGGAGAAATTGACCAAGATGGTTTCTTGAGAATTACAGATCGTAAAAAAGAAATGTTCAAAACTTCGGGAGGAAAATATGTGGCTCCTCAAATTATTGAAAACACCTTAAAACAATCTCGATTTATTGAACAAATAATGGTGATTGGTGAAGGAGAAAAGATGCCTGCAGCGCTTATTCAACCGAATTTCGATTTTGTTCGAGACTGGGCAAAAATTAAAGGTTACGACATAGGACAAACCAATGAAGAAATTGCCTCGAATCCGAAAGTTATTGAAAGAATAGGTAAAGCCGTAGACGAGTTGAATAAAAACTTCGGGAATTGGGAGCAAGTGAAAAAAATTGAATTAACTCCGGATGTTTGGTCCATAGATGATGGACACCTTACTCCAACACTCAAACTCAAACGAAAAATTATATTGACTAAGTATAAAGATTTGTACGAAAAGATTTATAGAGGATAAGTAAAATAGAATAAGACAACAAACCTCGTAGTTTTTTAAAACTATGAGGTTTTTTTATTCTAACCTTAACAGCCTTACGAGTGCAATTTGTATATTTGTAGGTTAATAATTTTATATGCTATTTAAATGAAATCCAAATTTTTAAAATCAGCTCTATTTTTCGGATTAATATTCGGACTCATCATGATTATTGAATTTTTAGTTTTAAATCAATTGGATGTAGATGGAGTGAAAAACCCAACATTAGGAGTAGTAATTAATCTCCTTAATTATATGGTTCTTCCGGTTGTATTTGTGCTTTTAGCTGTTTTTACTTATAAAAATAAATACAACCAAGGTTATATTTCCTTTTCTGAAGTGCTTCGAATCGGTGCTGCAACTACCGTAGTTGCTGCTGTGGTTTTTAGCCTATTTAATTTGGGTTATAATTATATGTTTCCTGAATTTATCGAGCAAACTATCAATAAAATGAGAGATATTGCTCTTCATCAAAGAGAACAAATGCTTGCTCAAGGAGCAACCGAATCAGACGTAAACTCAGTAGAAGACATCGAAAAATACCTTGAAGGAACAAGAAAATCAATGCAATCTTTCTTTTCTGTTCCGGTAACCATTGTTATGTATGCCATTATAGGAATTATTTGTTCGATTGTTATAGCAGCATTCGTAAAAAAAGACAAGCCTGCCCAGATAGAAGTTGTTAATCAAGAACTATAAAAATAAATGAATATATCTGTCGTTATACCGCTTTTAAACGAAGAAGAATCTCTAAAAGAACTTCATGATTGGGTTGTTCGAGTGATGAATGCAAATGGATATTCATACGAAATTCTTTTTATTGATGACGAAAGTACAGATGGTTCGTGGAAAGTAATTAATACTTTGTCAGCACAAAATCCCAATGTTAGAGGATTTCGCTTTCAACGCAATTTCGGAAAATCACAAGCATTGCACCTAGGGTTTGCAGAAGCAAAAGGAGAAGTCGTAATTACTATGGATGCAGACCTGCAAGACAGTCCCGATGAGATTCCTCAGTTGTATCAAATGATAATAAACCAAAAAAACGATTTGGTTTCGGGATGGAAAAAAAAGCGATATGATTCGGTTTTGTCCAAAAATATTCCGTCTAAATTGTTTAATTGGGCAGCCCGAAAAACTTCAGGGCTAAAGCTTCATGACTTTAATTGCGGACTCAAAGCTTACAGAAATGAAGTGGTGAAAAACATCGAAGTTTCGGGCGAAATGCATCGTTATATTCCCGTTTTAGCAAAAAATGCAGGCTATCATAAAATAACCGAAAAACCAGTACAACATCAAGCCCGAAAATACGGGAAAACTAAATTTGGGATGAATAGATTTATCAACGGATTTTTAGATTTAATTACCATTTGGTTTTTGTCCAAATTCGGAAAACAACCCATGCATTTATTCGGGGCTTTGGGAGTGCTGATGTTTTTTATCGGATTTAGCTCAGCTTTATATATAGGAGTGTCAAAACTATATCGTTTGTATAACGAATTGCCTTATACTCTAGTTGCAGATAATCCTTGGTTTTATATTGCTTTGGCGACAATGATTATCGGAACAATGCTGTTTTTAGCTGGGTTTTTAGGAGAATTAATCCTAAGAAATCGTCCGAATCAGGAAAATTATAAGGTTTCTGAGACAACAAATAATAACACAATTTAAGTCAAACAAAATGTAATTTACATTAAACGAAATAGATTTTTATAATCACCAAAATAAGTAACTTTTAGAATGCACATACCACAAAACATATTAGATAAAATAAACCTTTGGTTAACTCCAACTTTTGACGAACAGACCAAAAATGAAATTGAACGCATGATGACTTCTGCTCCGAAAGAGTTAGAAGACGCTTTTTATAAAAATTTAGAATTCGGAACTGGAGGAATGCGTGGAATAATGGGAGTAGGAACGAACCGAATTAATAAATATACACTCGGAAAAAACACACAAGGACTTTCTGAATATCTGAAAAAATCTTTTCCGAATCAAGAATTAAAAGTTGCAATCGCATACGATTGTAGGCACAATAGCGATACTTTGGCAAAAGTGGTTGCAGATGTGTTTTCGGCTAACGGAATTAAAGTTTTTTTATTTTCGGATATGCGTCCTACACCAGAACTATCGTTTGCAGTTCGTTATCTGAATTGTCAGGCAGGAATTGTTTTGACTGCATCGCATAATCCACCCGAATATAACGGATATAAAGTGTATTGGAATGACGGAGCGCAGCTTGTTCCTCCACAAGACGGAGAAATTATTAAAGTAATCGAAAGTCTTTCGTATGAGCAAATCAAGTTTGATTCAAATCAGAATTTAATTCAATATATCGATACAGAAATTGATGAAGCCTTTATAGAATCAACTATCGAAAACGCTAGCTTTTCGACTCCTGAAAGTGCAAAGCAAAATTTAAAAGTGGTTTACACACCGCTTCACGGAACTTCAGTGAAGTTGATTCCTGCCGTTTTAAACAAAGCCGGATATACAGATGTTCACATTGTTGAAGAACAAGCAGAGCCAAATGGTGATTTCCCAACGGTTAAATCTCCAAATCCGGAAGAGCCTGAAGCTCTTGCAATGGCTTTAGATTTAGCCGAAAAAACAAGTGCCGATATTGTGGTCGGAACAGATCCTGATTCAGACAGACTTGGAGTTGCAGTTCGGGATTTGGATGGGAAAATGACACTGCTAAACGGAAACCAAACCATGGTGATTATGACCGCTTTTTTATTAGAGCAATGGAAAAGAGCCGGAAAAATAACTGGTAAAGAATTTATTGGTTCTACCATAGTTTCTACACCAATGATGTTGGATTTGGCAGAAGATTATGGAGTAGAGTGTAAAGTTGGACTAACAGGTTTTAAATGGATTGCAAAATTCATTCGAGATTTTCCAAACCAAAAATTTATTGGAGGTGGAGAAGAAAGTTTCGGATTTATGGTAGGAGATGCGGTTCGAGATAAAGATGCAGTAGGAGCTATTCTGTTGGTTTGTGAGATTGCAGCTCAGGCCAAAGCAGCCGGAAGTTCGCTTTATAGAGAACTGATTAACCTATATATGGATTACGGATTTTATAAAGAGCATTTGATTTCGATTACTAAAAAAGGAATTGAAGGAGCCACTCAAATCAAACAAATGATGATTGATTTACGCGAAAATCCGATGACCGAAATTGCAGGACAACGAGTAGTTATGATTGAGGATTATCAATCCTCCATTGCCAAAGACTTGATGAGTGGAGAGAGTTATGAAATCACAATCCCAAAGTCGAATGTACTAATTTATTATCTAGAAGACGGAAGTAAAATTTGTGCTAGACCAAGTGGTACTGAACCAAAAATTAAATTTTATTTCAGTGTGAACGAAAGTCTTGAAAATATTGCCGATGCAAAAGAAACTGAGAAATATTTAGACACAAAAATCCAAAGAATTATTAAAGATATGAAGTTATAAACTGTTATTGTGAAGAACAAAACATTGATTGCTTTAATTTTTTTCGGATTCGATACTAACAAACCTATAAAAATACATGATAAGTCAATACTTTAAAAAAATATTTCGATTTGCAGGACCGTACAAAAAATATATGTGGCTGAACATATTTTTTAATGTACTGTATGCTTTGTTTAGCGCCTTGTCGTTCGTGGCTTTGATCCCAATGTTGACTGTCATGTTTGGTGATGCAGATAAAATCTACGAAAAACCACAATATTCCGGAATAGCACAAGCCAAAGATTACTTGCTCGATTATATGAACTATTACATCACGACTACTTCCGAAACATACGGAACACAGTATGCTCTAAATGTAATGATCATTGGTATTATTGCCCTTTTCTTATTGAAAAATATGTTCAATTATTGGGCCATGTATTTTATTACTTTCCTAAGAAATGGAATTCTAAAAGACATCCGTAATGCAATGTATAAAAAGTCGGTGGAGTTGCCTTTGTCCTATTTTTCTGAAAAAAGAAAAGGAGATATGATTTCTAGAATGACTTCGGATGTTTTAGAAATTCAACACTCTTTTTTGTCTATTTTGGAGCTAATTATCAAAGAACCGCTTACAATTTTGTTTACAATTGTTGCTATGTTTTTCATCAGTCCCGAATTGACATTATTTGTATTTGTTTTTATTCCGATTTCCGGATTTATAATCTCCAAAGTAGGAAAGTCATTAAAGAAGAAATCTGACAGAGCAGCTAAAGAACAAGGTTATTTTCTCTCGGTTATTGACGAAACACTAGGCGGACTTAAAGTTATTAAAAGCTTTAATGGCGAAAAGCGATTTGCCAAAAATTTTGAAGACTCAACGTATCGTTTTTTTAAGCTCAACAACAAAATTTTAAATCGTCAGAACTTATCTTCGCCTTTAAGTGAATTTTTAGGAATTATCACCATTGCTGTTTTGCTTATTTACGGAGGTAATTTGGTTTTAAACGAAGGAACACTTTCAAGTGCTTCGTTTATTGCGTATATCGGGATGGCTTATAATATTCTTACTCCTGCTAAGGCGATTTCTAAAGCATCCTATTCGGTTAGAAAAGGAGATGCAGCAGCAGAACGAGTGTTAGAGGTTTTAGAAACCGAAAACCCTATTACTAGCAAACAAGGTTCGGTAATGAAAAATACTTTTGAG
>Ga0079223_10001632_pt1 | contig 13469 bp, 10 predicted proteins | sample Stecom2011_FD_75072 | JGI IMG/M metagenome (GOLD analysis project Ga0079223, IMG submission 75072) | Agricultural soil microbial communities from Utah to study Nitrogen management - Steer compost 2011 | ecosystem: Environmental > Terrestrial > Soil > Agricultural land | place: USA: Utah... | reverse complement strand
GAGGTGGTGGGCCTGGGCAGTGAGGTGCGCGGCTTCGAGGTGGGCGACCGCGTGAGCGGCGAAGGTCACATCACCTGCGGCCATTGCCGTAACTGCCGCGCCGGCAGGCGTCACCTGTGCCGTAACACCGTGGGCGTTGGCGTGCAGCGTCAGGGCGCCTTCGCCGACTACTTCGTGCTGCCGGCCTTCAACGCCTTCAAGGTGCCCGACGGCATCAGCGACGAGGTGGGCGCCATCCTCGACCCGCTGGGGAACGCCGTGCACACGGCCCTGACCTACGACTTGGTGGGCGAGGACGTGCTCATCACGGGCGCCGGGCCCATCGGCCTGATGGCGGCGGCCGTGGCGCGCTTCGTGGGCGCGCGTCACATCGTGGTCACCGACATCAACGCCGAGCGGCTCAAGATGGCCAGCGCCATGGGCGCCACCCGCGCCGTCAACGTGGCGGAGGAGGGCGCGGACCTGCGCGACGTGATGGCGGACCTGGGCATGACCGAGGGCTTCGACGTGGCGCTCGAGATGTCGGGCGCGCCGGGCGCCTTCGGGCAGATCCTCGACACCATCATCCACGGCGGTAAGGTGGCGCTGCTGGGCATCCCCAGCAAGGAGATCGCCATCGACTGGAACAAGGTCATCTTCAAGGGCCTCAACATCCAGGGCATCTACGGCCGCCAGATGTTCGAGACCTGGTACAAGATGAGCAACCTGCTGGAGGCGGGCCTCGACGTGACGCCCGTGATAACCCACAGCTTCCCCGCCGACGAGTACCAGCAGGCGTTCGACATCATGCGTAAGGGTCAGTGCAGCAAGGTGCTGCTCGACTGGAGCTAGCGCTAGCTGCCCGACGGGCAGGCGAGCGTGAGGGCGGAAGCCAGCTACATAGACAGGTACGACGCCTTCACCTCGGGGTCGTTCAGCAGCTCGCTTCCCAGGCCCTCCTTGCGGATCTCGCCGTTCTCCAGCACGTAGGCGCGGTCGGCCACGCGCAGGGAGCTGCGGACGTTCTGCTCCACCAGGAGGATGCTCATGCCCTCCTCCCGTATCTGCTCCAGCGCCCGGAAGACGGTGGCCGAGAGGGCGGGGGAGAGGCCGATGCTCGGTTCGTCCACCAGCAGCACCTGCGGGTCGCTCATCAGGGCGCGGCCTATGGCCAGCATCTGACCCTCACCGCCCGAGAGGGTGCCCGCCAGCTGCGAGCTGCGCTCCGCCAGGCGCGGGAAGAGCTCGAACACGTACTCCGCGTTGCGCCTCATGTTCTGCCGGGCGTGCGGCAGGTACTCGGCGCCGCTGTAGAGGTTCTCGCGCACGGTCATGAGCGGGAAGAGCTGCCGGCCCTCGGGCACATGGCCCACCCCTTGGCGCACGATCTTGGCGGGCGACAGGCCCGCCAGGGAACCGCCCAGCGCCGAGACGGTGCCCGCGCGGGTGGGGAGGATACCGCTGATGGCCTTGAGCAGCGTGGTCTTGCCGGCGCCGTTGGCGCCGATGATGGACACGAGCTCGCCCTTGTCCACGTGCAGGTCGACGTCCCACAGCACGTTTATCTTGCCGTAGCCGGCGCGCAGCGAGTTCACCTGAAGCACGGTCTCCCTGCTCATCAGCCCATCTCCTCCTCTCCCAGGTAGGCCTCGATGACCTTCGGGTCGGAGGTCACCTCCGCGTAGCTGCCGCGCGCCAGTTCGCGGCCGTAGTCCATGACCAGCACGCGGTCGGCCAGGTCGCGCACCACGGGCATGACGTGCTCGATGAAGATCACGGTCACCCCTTCGGCGCGCACGCTCTTGACCACCTCGATGACCTCGCGCGACTCCGCGGGGCGCAGGCCCGCCATGACCTCGTCGAGGAGCAGCACGCGCGGCGCGGTGGCCAGCGCGCGGGCCACCTCCAGCCGCTTGTCCTGCAGCAGGTTCAGGTCCTCCGCCGGCGTGTGGCGCGCCTCCTCCAGGTTGGTGAGGGCGATGGCCATGTCGGCGCGCTTGCGGGCCTCGGCGGCGCTGATGTTCTCGCCCCCGAAGAGCGCGCCCACCATCACGTTGTCGTCCACGGTCATCTCGGGGAAGGGCTGCACCACCTGGAAGGCGCGTCCCAGCCCAAGGTGGCAGCGCCTGTAGGACGGCAGCTTGGTTATGTCCACGCCGTCCAGGGTCACGCGCCCCGTGGTGGGCTCCAGGAGCCCGGAGAGCAGGTTGAGGGTGGTGGTCTTGCCGGCGCCGTTCGGGCCGATGATGGCGAAGATCTCGCCCTCCTGGACCTCGAACGACAGGTCGCTCACGGCCGCCAGGCCGCCGAAGCGGCGCCCGAGGCCTTCGGCGCTGAGTATGGTCCTAGCCATCCTGCGCACCTCCCGTCCCGCGGTCGCTGGGAGCCGGCTCCCGCCTCGTGAAGCGCTTGAACAAGCCGACCAGGCCGCGCGGCATGAAGAGTATGGACACCACCAGAACCACGCCGTAGGCCACCATGTAGCCGTCCGACAGCACCCGCTTGAACGTCTCCTCCACGCCGGAGAGCACGCCGGCGGCGAGGATGGGGCCCACGGTGGTGTAGAGACCGCCGAATATCGGCGTGACCAGCGCCAGCACCGTGGTGTGCACCGAGAAGGTGATGTCCGGGTTCACGCTACCGAAGCGGTGGCCCTCGATGGCGCCCAGCATGCCTACCAGGAAGCTGGAGATCACGAAGGCGGTGAGCTTGTAGCGCGCCGGGTTGACGCCCATGACGCCGGCCACGAACTCGTTGGTGCGGATGGCGGTGAAGGCGTGCCGCAGCCGCGAGTTCTGCATGAGCAGCGAGACGACGATGGTGAGCAGCAGCAGCCCCACGTAGACCCAGAAGTAGCCCTGGTTGCGCAGGAACGCCACCTCCCAGCGCTCCATCTCGCCCGCCACGAAGGTGGGCCGGAAGAGCGGCGGCAGGTTGGTGCCCACGGTGCCGCCCGTGATGGCGGGCGGCATGATCTGCACGATGGTCTTGAGGACCTCGGTGAACGCCAGCGAGGCGATGGCGAAGTAGATGCCGTAGAGCCTGAGCGTGGCCGAACCGAGGACGAGGGCCAGCAGGGCAGCGAAGATGCCGGCCGCCGGGATGCTGAACCACATGTTGACGTCGGTCAGTTTGAGCAGCACCGCAGCCGTGTAGGCGCCCGAGCCGTAGAAGGCGGCGTGCGCCAGGGAGAGCTGCCCCGTGCGGGCCACGATGTCCCACGTGAGGGCCAGGATGGCCAGCGACACGGCCTTGATGCCCAGGCTCAGGTAGCTGACGGACGCCTGCCCGAACATGGAGCGCAGTATGGCCGGCGCCAGCAGGAGCCCCGCGGCGAAAGCCAGCAGCGCCACCACCGCCAGCCAGTGCCGGCTGGCCGGCCGGCTGCGCGGCTGGGTGAGCTGCGAGGCGGCGCCCGGCGCCCGGGTCGGTGCGCTGGTGCCCTGATCTTGCCGGCTCACAGCTTCCTCCAGGAGCGGTAGACGAGGGTGCCGAAGATGATGGCGAAGAAGACCGCCGTGCGCAGCGAGTCGCCGTTGGGTAGCAGGGTGGCAACTAGCGATTCGGCCACCGCCACCACCAGCGAGGCGGTGACGATGCCGCGGATGTTACCGAGGCCCGCAAGTACCACGATGGCGAACGCCTTGAGCGTGAAGGCCAGGCCCACGGTGGGGGTAGGCGACTGGATGACGGCGATCATGACGCCGCCTATGCCGGCCAGCAGGGCCGACAGTGCGAACGCCACGAGATAGACGCGGTTGACCTCGAGCCCCACCAGTCCGGCGCCTATGCGGTTCTGCGCCACGGCGCGCATGGCGCGCCCCAGCGGCGTGCGCGCCAACATGTAGTAGAGGCCACCGACCAGCAGGACTGAGATGACGAAACTGCCGAGTGGTACGAGCCCGATGCTGACGTTGCCGAACTGCAGGCCGATGGCGCGGTAAGGCACCGCGCCGATCGACCGCGGATCGCCTCCCCAGATACTGAGGGCCAGATTCTGCAGGATTATGCCGATGCCGAAGGTCAGCAGCATCTGGTTCAGTTCGGGGGCTTTCAGCACGAAGCGGATGGTCGTCTGGTACAGCAGCGCCCCGATAAGGAACAGAGCGGGCGCCACGAACAAGATAGACAACAGAGGATCGAAGCCGAAGCTGACGAAGAGCTGGTATGCGAAGAAGGCACCGACCATGAAGAACTCGCCGTGAGCGAAGTTGACGATGCCGATCACGCCGATCGCCAGGGCCAGACCCACCGATACGAGGGCGTAGAGCCCCGCGGCGAGTACGCCCGAGATGAGCGCTTGTGGGAGTAAGGAGAGTTCCATCGGTGTGGGCCTGGTGAGCGGGAGTGCGCCCGCTCACCAGGGGCCATTTCCTTTCGGCTAAGGCCTAGGGCCTCAGCGGCAGCTCACCAGCGGAGCGGTGGCGCGGTCGAGGGGGTAGACGATCTCGCGGACGCCGTTCTGGTACTGGAAGACGAGCCACATGTCGGCGCCGAAGCCCTGGTGCTTGGCTTCGATGGAGGGACCGAAGCTCCAGTCGCCCATGGGCGAGCGGAAGGTGCCGTTCTTCAGTTCCTCGATGACGGCGTCCTGGTCGGTGGTGCCGGCGGCGTTGATGGCGTCGGCGTAGCTCCACAGCTGGGCGTAAGCCAGGGCGGCCATGTAGTTGTCGGGCATGGTGCCGTGCATGGCCTGGTAGGCGTTGGCGAACTGCACGGCCTCGGGGTTGGGCAGGTTGGGCAGGTAGCCGATGAGGCCGGTCACGCACTGCGCTTCGGGAGCGTTACCGAAGTCGGAGGGCCAGCCCGGAGGGGCACCGAAGATGTGCGCCGGGGTGACGTTCAGCTCGCGAACCTGGCTGGTGAGGGGCTGGGCGTCGGAGTCGTAGCCGATCCAGTACAGCATGTCGGCGCCGCTGCCGCCGACCTTGCTGACGGAGGCGCGGAAGTCGCCCGTGCCGCCCGTGAGGGTGGACTGGAAGGACTCGCGCAGGACCACGTCGATGCCCATCTCTTCCAGGCCGGCTTCGAGCCCGGCGGCGCCGGGCGTGCCGAAGGCGCCGTTCTCGTGCAGCACGGCCACGCTCTCCACGCCGATCTCTTCGAGGAAGCCGAAGGTGGCCTCCACGTTCTGGTAGTCCCAGGGGTGGACGTGGAAGAACCACTCTTCCTGACCGAGGAGCTCCTCGATGCCGTCGAAGTCGTCGTTACCGATGCCGGAGGCGGCGCCGCCGATCCAGCTGACGATGGGTTGGAAGGTGCGGAACGATTCGACCAGCGCGAGGGTGGCGCCGGAGGCGAAGCCGCCACCGATGAACTCCACGCCGTCTTCGGTCATGAGCTTCTCGAACGCGGCCACGGAGGTGGCGGCGTCGGCGCGGTCGTCCTCGATGATTATCCGCAGGGGCTCGCCGAGCACGCCACCCGCTTCGTTGATCTCCTTGAGGGCCAGGTCGAAGCCGGCCTTCTGCGCGATGCCGGTGCCGGCGGAGCCGCCCGTGAGGGGGGCCAGGATGCCGATGGTGACCTGAGCGGATGCCAGGCTCATGACGGCCACTAATAGGACTGCGACTAACCTTCTCATGCGTTCTCCTCCTGTGCTGCTAGTTACTGCTGCGACTGAATGGGGTCGGAACCAGGGGCGGATGGTCGCTGACCGCGCCGGTTCGGCGGGGTCAGCCGGCATGGCGTCACATGGCGGCGACCCCCCGTCCGTCAACGCCTCCGGGGACGTCATGCTTGCGAAGGAAGGGGCGCACCAGAGCGGCTACGCCCGCGGCGTTCTCGATGGGTGCCGCGTGGCCGGCCCGGGGGACGGTCCGCACCTGTTCGGGGTCACGGCCGAACTGCTCCAGCACCTCGCGGTGGTTGCGCACGGGGGTCAGCACGTCGTCCTCCCCCAGGGCCACCAGCAGGGGCAGGGAGGCCTGCGAGAGGACGGGCGTCAGATCTGGCTCCGTCTCCGCGGACGCCAGCAACCCTTCGAGCAGCGACTCCACCGCGTCCTGCGGCTGGCCCGCCGCCAGCTCCCGCGCCTCCGCCAGCGCCTCGCCGTTGGCGGCGAGGAAGTCGGGGCCCCAGACCCAGGGGGTGGCGGCGTCGAACCTGGTGGGGGCACCCCCGGCTGCCAGGGCGTTGAGCCATGAGCGCACCGCTGCGTGCAGCCGGGCGTCCACCCGGGCGAACGTGTCCAGCAGCGTGAGCGAGAGGATGTCGTCGCCACGTTCCGCCAGCGCGTCCCGCTGGCTCTCGCTGAGACCCGCCGCGGCGGCCAGGCCCGCGTGGTGCAGCCAGCCCAGCAGCAGCTGGGTCACGTATCCGCCGTTGCTGAGGGCCACCACGTGCAGCGGTGTCAGGCCGCGTTCGCTCAGGTCCTGCAGGAGCCCCAGCAGGTCGCGGGCGTGACGCTCGCGGGTGTAGGGGCCAGCGGGCGCGTCGGACGCGCCCTGGCCGCGCATGTCGTAACGCACCACCGGCCGCTCCTGGCGCAGCAGCCGACCCAGCTGGTTCCACGACTCGGTGGACATGGTGATGCCGTTGATGAGGAGCACGGGCGCGCCGCTGGGGTCGGCGCCCTCGTCGGCGCGGGTCGCTTCTACGTACAGCTCCACGCCGTCGTCGGTGCGCAGGCGCCACGTCACCTTGCCCGGCTCGCTGGTCGTCAGCTGACTCACGCGGCGTCACCCCCCAGCTGGCTCGCCAGTCGGGTCTTGAGGATCTTGCCCGCGGCGCTCTTCGGTAGCTCGCTCACGATGCGGATGCTCTTGGGCACCTTGTAGTTCGCCAGGCGCTCCTTGAGGTAGGAGCGCAGCTCGTCCTCGCCGAGCGTCGTGCCCGGGTGCAGCCGCACGGCGGCCAGGCCCACCTCGCCCCAGCGCGGGTCCGGCACGCCCAGCACGGCGCACTCGGCCACGGCGGGGTGGTCGTAGATGGCTGCCTCCACCTCGCTGGGATAGACGTTCTCGCCGCCGGAGACGAACATCTCCTTGCGCCGTCCCACGATGGTGAAGAAGCCGTCCTCGTCGACCACGGCCAGGTCGCCGGTCCAGAGCCAGCCGTCCTTCAGGGTCTCGGCCGTCTCCTCGGGCCGCTCGAAGTAACCGCTGAACACGTGCGGGCCGGCCAGGGTCAGCTCGCCCACCTCGCCAGCTTCACAACGCGAGCCGTCGGGGCGCCTCACGGCGGCGCGGGCGTGCAGCACGGGCTTGCCCACGCTCTGCGGCCGCTGTTCGGCCCGGTCCAGGGTGATGCTGAAGCAGTTGACGCCCGCTTCGGAGAGGCCGTAGCCCTGCTTGAAGCGCACCCCGCGGCTGCGGTAGGCCTCGCGTACGGGTTCCGGGCAGGCGGCGCCGCCGGAGATGGCCCAGCGAACGCTGCTCATGTCGGCCGCGGCGAAGCCCTCGTCCTGCGCCAGCATGTGGAACATGGTGGGCACGAGGAACAGGATGGTGGCGCCGTGCTCCTCGACCTTGGCGAGGTAATCGCCCGGGTCGAAGGATGACTGCAGCACCACGCGGGCGCCCATGTGCAGCAGGGGGATGGTGAGGGCGTTCACGGCTGCGTGGAACGCCGGTGTGGCCTGGATGGCGCAGTCGTCGGGTCGCAAGCCCCAGGAGAGCACGGTGTTGATGGCGTTGTAGAAGCCCTGGCGGAAGGGCAGGACCGCACCCTTGGGTAGGCCGGTGGTGCCGCCGGTGAGGAGGATCATCTGCGGGTCCTCCGGTCCCAGGCCCGGATCGGGCGGCGGCACGGGGTCGGTGGCGGCCAGCTGCTTCCCGTAGGCGCCGAGTTCCAGGGTGGGAGCATCCGCGCCGCGCGCGGCCGCGGCCGCTACCGCACTGTGCGGCTCGTCGTGCAGCACGAGCTTCGGCCTTAGGTAGGCGCCCAGCGCTTCCTGTTCGGGGGCGGCCAGGCGGGTGTTGAGCGGCGTGTAGACGAAGCCGCCTTTGGCGGTCGCCAGGATGAGGTCCAGGTGCGCCAGGTGGTTCCAGGCCAGGATCGAGACCCGGTCGCCCTTGCGTACGCCCTCGGCGTGCAGCAGGGCGGCCAGCCGCGTGGCGCGGTCGTCGAGCTCGGCGTAGGTGTACCAGCGACCCTCGAAGTGAACGGCGTCCGCGTCGGGCGTGAGCTCCGCGCGGCGGGCGGCTACGTCGAGGATCATCTGGCGGAACTCCCGTGGTGGGCGGCGGCTTCCGGGTTCGCGCCGCCGGCGCCGCTTGCGCCGTCCCAGCGCAGGGCCAGGGCGTTCCACACGTAGCCCACGCCGGCGGCCACCAGCACGGCGAGGTCGCCATGCTCCAGCCGGCCCTGCCGCTGGGCCAGTTCCAGGGAGAGGATCTGGTCCACCTGCCCCAGGTGCCCGTAGTCGCTGAGGTAGATGGAGCGCTCCTCGCCCAGTCCCAGTTGCTCGAGGATGTAGTCGTGCGCGCTGCGCTTCATGTGCAGCATGGCCAGGTGGTCCACCTGATCGAGGGTGGCGCCTGAGCGCTCCACCGCCTCGCCCACCACTTGCAGGAAGGTCCTGAGGCTCTTCTCCTCCAGGCGCTCCTTCATGCCGGCCGGGTCCGTGACCTGCAGCCGGTAGTCGCCCAGGTTCTCGGCCGTGAGGGGGGCCTTGGTGCCGCCCACGGGCACCAGCACGTCGAGCGAGAAGCTGCCGTCGGTCACGATGCTGGAGCCCAGCACCTCGTGCCCGCGGCCGCGCTGCACCACGGCCGCAGCGCCGCCCGCGCCCAGGTTGTACATGAAGCGCACGTTCTCGTCCCGCATGTCTATCAGGTCGGAGTTGCGGTAACCGCCGGCCACCAGCACGGTGTCCACGCTTCCGTCCGCCACCAACAGGTCGCGCGCCTGCTTTATCGCCAGCACGGCGGTTCCGCACTTCTGCCCGATGTCGTAGGCGTAGGCGTTCCCGGCGCCCAGGTCGTAGGCCAGCTTGATGCCGGCCGTCCAGACCGGGTACTCCTTGTACTCCTCGGTGATGGAGATGACCACGTCGACGTCGCTCGCCGCGACGCCGGACTGGGCCAGGGCGCGCTCGGCAGCCCGTACACCCATGGCGGTGGGGTGGTCGTCCTCGCCGGGCAGCACGCGCTCTGTGATGCCCATCTTCTCGCGCACCACCCACTCGGGCACGCCGCTGGCCTCGGCGATGTCGGCAGCGCTCAGCCGCCCTTCCGGCACGTAAGTGCCGAGCCCGGTGATGCCGACCATGGGGCGGCTCATGATGGCTCTGGCGCGGCCAGGCCGCGCGCTAGGAAGTCGTGCGTGGTGTCCAGCACCTCGGGGGGCGGGGGGCGCTTGTCCCAGATGGCGTAGCGCAAGCCCAGGAAGTGGGCCACCCCCATCAGCGCCCAGGCCTGCGCCTCGGCGTGGCCACTACGGATCTCGTGCTTCTGTTGCGCTTCGGTCAGGCGCTCGGCGTAGGCGTTGGCCAGCGTCCGGTAGTACTCGCGGTAGATGCTCTCGTCCACGAACTGCGACTCCATCACCACGCGGTAGAGGTTCTGGTTCTCCAGCGCGAAGTTGATGAAGGCGTCGAGGCCGGCCCGCTCCACGTCCATGCGGTGGGTGAGGCCCTTGGTGGCTTCGGACAGTGCGCGGCGCAGGCGCCGGCCCATGTCGCGCACCAGTTGCCGGAGCACATCGTCCTTACTGGGGAAGTAGAGGTAGAAGGTCCCCTGCGCGACCCCCGCGCGGTTGACGATGCTGGCTACGGAGGTGCGGGCGAAGCCGTTCTCGCCGAACTCGTTCTCCGCGGCGTCCAGGATGCGCTTCCTGGTGGCCTCGCCGCGAGCTGTGGTTGGTCTTGGCAGTGGGGTCAAGACGGTATCTCTCCCATGAGCCGAGGCACGACACCGCGCTCGGCGGAGCTACATGACAGGTGATTCATCAGTCAGTTAGGTGAAGCCTACGTGTGAGCCAGCCGGCTGTCAACGTGCTGCATACCGGAACGAGTACACAACTCCGGAGGCCGGCGTCGAGCAGGTGGGCCAGCCGGACGTGCATTTAGCAGCCGCTGCAGCGCGTTCCGGCCATATGCTCGGGGTCATCGAGCGGCGCGGCCCGGGTCGCGCCTACAGGTAGCGGCGCTCCGCTGCGCCGACCAACTCGTACCGCTGCGACCTCCACTCCTTCATGCTGCGCCTCCCGATCACTGAGCCATCTCGTCCCTAAAGGGGTGAAGCATGTTGGAGATCCTGTTCCCTCTGGCCGGAACGAAGGCCGACGACGTAGCCACCGACCACGCCCTGCGCGTTGCCAGGCTGCTGGACGCCAAGGTGCACCTGGTGCGCGTGCTGGAGAGCCGGCGTAGTGACGACCGGCCCACCGATCCCGTGGACTGGCAGATCAAGAAGGGCGAGGCGGAGAACCTGCTCTCCCGCGTAGCCGAGCAGCTGACGCGCGCTGGTGTCGAGAGCGAGCAGGTCCTGCTGGAGGGCGACCCCACCGAGCACCTGGTCAACTACGCCAAGCAGCAGGGCGCGGACCTGGTGCTGCTCACGGGCGGGCCGCGGCACGGGGCCCTGGGCGTCTCGGGCGGCGAGTTGCTGTGGCGCTCCTCCCTCACCACCCTGCTGGTCAGACCGCAGCAGGAGCAGGACGAGACCCCGCAGACCACTTACAGCCGGGTCCTGGTGGCGCTGGATGGATCGAAGAGGGCGGAGTGCGTCCTGCCCTGGGTGCAGATGCTGTGCGCCGCCAACGAAGGGCAGGGGGTGCAGATCGTTCTGGCGCACGTGGTGGTGGAGCCCGAGCTGCCCCGGTTGACGCCTCCGTCGGAGGAGGACCGCGGGCTGGCGCGCCGCCTGGTGGAGCGTAACCGCGAGGAGGCCGCCGCCTACCTGGAGGGGGCCAGAGCACGTTTGGGCCTGCAGGCCGAGACCAGGCTCCTGCAGGGCCGGAAGGCCTCCACCGTGCTGCAGGACATGGTGGAGGCGGAAGAGATGGACCTGGTGGTGCTCAGCGCCCACGGCTACGGCGGTGAGTCCCGCTGGCCCTTCGGGGACGTCGCCACCAGCTTCATCGAGCGCGGACGCAAGCCGCTGCTGCTGGTGCAGGACATGCCCAAGGGACGGGCCGCTCCGGCTGGCGTGACCACCGAGAACTGGGGCGGATGAGTGGAGGGCACTGACGACGCCCTGAACCGCCTTAGGTCGGCCGCCCGCGATCTGGGCCGCATACACGACGAGCTGACGGCCCGGTCGCGCGCCGACCTGACCGACAACTACGCCGCCGAATGGTTCCTCGACAACTACTACCTGGTGCGCGCAGCCACCCGCCAGGTGGAGCAGGACCTGCCGCGCGCCTTCTACCGCAAGCTGCCGCGGGCGGAGGGCGCCGACCCTGGTTCGGAGCCGCGCGTGCATGCGCTGGCCATCCACCTGGCGCAGCGGAGCCAGGCGCGCCTGGACATGGGCCCCGTGGAGGAGGAAGTCCACGCCTACCAGCAGGAGCGGCCGCTGCCTATGGGCGAGCTGTGGGCGCTGCCCGCCATGCTGCGCCTGGTCATGGTGGAGCTGCTGGCCGACAGCATGCGGCGCATCGTCGGAAACGAGCGCAGCGCGGAGGGCGACCAGCCCTTGGCGGCGCGGTTCGGGACCTGGCCTGAGCCCGTAGCTGCCAGCGACGACGAGCAGGTGGCCAACTGCATAGTGAGCCTTAGGGCGCTGCGGCACACGGACTGGAAGGCGTTCTTCGAGCGGCTGAGCGTGGTGCACAGGACGCTGCTGGAGGACCCCACCTCCACCTACCCGCGCATGGAGTTCCGAACCCGCGACGCCTACCGCAAGGTTATAGAGCGGATAGCCGAAGGGGCGGGACGGTCCGAGCAGGACGTGGCCGAGGCCGCGGTGGCGCTGGCGGGTGAGTTCGCCGCCAACACCGGCGTGGCCCACACGGCCGAGGACGCGCCGCACAAGGACAGCGCGGAACTCAGACGGTCGCACGTCGGCTTCTACCTGCTGGGACCGGGCGTGCGCTACCTCGAGCACCGCATGGGCTACCAGGCGGGTGTCTGGGAGCGCTGGCGCGAAGCTGCGCTCGGTCGGCCGAACCTGGTCTACATGGGCTCCGTGGCGCTGGTCACCTTCCTGCTACTGGCGCTGGCGCTGCGACACGCCGCCTGGGGCGGCGCCGGCCTGGGCCAGGAGCTGCTGGTGCTCCTCACCGTCACCATCCCCGCCATAAGCATCGCGGTGGGGGTGGTGAACTTCGTGCTGGGGCATCTGCTGAAACCCAAGCCTCTGCCCAAGCTCGACCTCGAAGCAGGGGTGCCGCTGGCCTACCGGACGGTGGTGGCGGTGCCCGCCATGCTGGACAGCGCCGAGACGGTGGACGAGCTCCTGCGCCAACTGGAGCAGCATCACCTGGGCAACGGCGACGAACAGGTCATGTTCGCCCTCCTCACGGACTTCCCCGATGCCGATCAGGAGAACTCTCCCAACGACGACGCCCTGGTGAGCCGCGCCTTGGCGGGCGTCCGGGAGCTCAACCGCCGTTACGGGGAGGACGGCGTTCGCCCCTTCTACCTCTTCAACCGCAGGCGCCTGTGGAACGAGCGCGAAGGCGTGTGGATGGGCTGGGAGCGCAAGCGGGGCAAGCTGATGGAGTTCAACCGCCTTCTGCGGGGCGATCGGGACACCTCGTACTCGGTGCAGGAAGGTGACCTCTCGCGTCTGGCCGGCGTGGAGTACGTGCTGACGCTGGACGCCGACACGAGGCTGCCTCCGGGCGCGGCCCGGCGCCTCATCGGCACCTTGGCTCATCCTCTCAACCGCGCCGAGTTCGGCAGCGGTGGCCGGGTGACGGCGGGCTACTCACTACTGCAACCGCGGACGGACATCCTGCCCGAGAGTGCCAACTCCACGGAGTACAGCCGGCTGTTCGTGGGCGAGAACGGCCTGGACCTCTACACCTTGGCCGTGTCCGACGTGTACCAGGACCTCTTCGGCTCCGGCATCTACGTGGGCAAGGGCCTCTACCGGGTGGACGACTTCGAGCGTGCCCTGGAGGGCCGCGTGCCCGAGAACAGCGTGCTGAGCCACGATCTGCTGGAAGGCATCTACGGGCGCGTGGGACTGGTGACGGACGTGGTGCTCTACGAGGACTATCCGCCCACCTACCTGGCGCAGGTTCTGCGTATGCAGCGTTGGGTGAGGGGCGACTGGCAGTTGCTGCCCTGGCTGCTCGGCGACTCCTCCGGCGACGACCCTACCCAGAGCACCGCGGGCCGGGTCGGCGGGCTGGGCGCGCTGGGCGCCTGGCAGGTCTTCGACAACCTCAGGCGCAGCCTGCTCATGCCGGCCATGGTGCTCATGCTGGCGCTCGGCTGGACGGTTCTGCCCGGCTCACCGCTTCTCTGGACTCTCATGGCGCTCGGCACGCTCCTCGTGCCGCTCTTCGGCGAGTCGATCAACGCCCTGATAGGGGCCCTGTCCGCACCGCCCGAGGCGCGTAGCGAGGGTCGGTCGTTCCTGCCCTGGCGCCAG
>Ga0079223_10001631_pt1 | contig 13471 bp, 11 predicted proteins | sample Stecom2011_FD_75072 | JGI IMG/M metagenome (GOLD analysis project Ga0079223, IMG submission 75072) | Agricultural soil microbial communities from Utah to study Nitrogen management - Steer compost 2011 | ecosystem: Environmental > Terrestrial > Soil > Agricultural land | place: USA: Utah... | reverse complement strand
CAGTGATATTGTAGTTCAGCGCTTTTTATGAAGTGAGTTTAGGTACCTACAACTACCTTAGCGTAGCGTATTACTTTGTCGTTTAGAATATATCCTTTTTCAATCTCATCAACAACTTTACCTTTTAATTCCTCTTTAGCTGCAGGGATTTGAGTAATTGCATCGTGAAAGTCACTATCAAACTCTTTTCCTATGGAAGATTCCATTTGTATTGCACCATTTGATTTTAGCACACCCAAAAGTTTGTTGAAAATTAAATCTACACCTGTTTTTAAGCTATCGTAGTCTTTTGTTTCTTCCATAGACTTTAATGCTCTCTCAAAATCATCTACTACAGGCAAAAGGCTTTTAAACACATCTTCACCTGCTGTTTTGTATAGTTCTAATTTTTCTTTTTGAGTTCTTCTTTTATAGTTGTCAAACTCTGAATAAAGCCTTAAATACTTGTCATTTAGTGCGCTAATTTCTAGATCTTTTCTTTCAATATCACTCAATTCTGAATCATTTGCCTCAGTCTCAACGTTTTCTTCTTCTACATTTTCATTTTGAACTTGCTGATCAATATTGATTTCCCTGTTTTCCTCTTCTTGCTTGTTATCTTTTGCTTTCATAAAATTTTTTTTAAAACGCATGAGTATTTCCTTCTTCAAATCTTTTGCCAAGTCAGTTAGCTTGACACTTTGTCATGTAAACATTGATTAAAACTTAAGTTGTGAAATTTTGGCACAATGGTTTTGCAAAAGTAATTTCATTTGTTGGATTTCGCGAATTGTGATATTGTGCAGATTGAACTAAAATCTATTTACCTTTGCAGCATGGCAAATGAAGATAATAAAGCAGAAGAAAAACGTACTCCATCGATATTAGACAAGCTAAATATCAAGCAGAAAAAGGAGCGAAAAAGTTTTCCCCAACCTGAAGGTGATGGAAAGGCAATACAAATGGATAATTCTGGTGAGTTTGAAATGGTGGCCACTTGTATGCAAAATATAGAAGAGGAGCTTGAAGAAGAGATTGCTGCTATTGGCGGCACAGATATAAAACGTCAGAAGCGTGCCATTAGCTTTAGGGGAGATTTAAGTGTGCTTTACAAAGCCAACATTTGGCTGCGAACTGCTTTAAAGGTTCTAAAACCAATTTATCACTTTAAAGCACATACAGAAGATCAATTTTATAGAAAGGCAAAAGAATATGCCTGGGAAGAATTGTTTGGTTCAGACAAAACTTTTTACATTGATTTTGCCGTAAATGCAAAACATTTCCCACACTCTCAGTACATTGCTTTAAGACTGAAAGATGCCATTGTAGATCGCTTTAAAGATGGAGGCATGGAACGTCCAAATGTAGCCAAAACAGATGCTGATGTTAAAATCCACTTGCACATTAGAGAACAACATGTTACCATATCTTTAGATAGTTCTGGAGAGCCACTTTTTAAAAGAGGTTACCGAAGAGAAAGCTCGGCTGCGCCAATAAATGAAACACTAGCTGCAGCACTTATATTAAAAACCAAATGGAAGGGGGAGCAAGACTTTTTTGACCCAATGTGTGGTTCTGCAACCATCGCAATTGAGGCGGCATTAATTGCTGCAAATATTCCTCCGAACTACAACAGAACAAATTTTGCATTTGAGTCTTGGGCAGATTACGATCAATCACTCTTTTCGAAAATATTAGGAGAAGCAAAGGAGCATTATAGAGAGCCTAGTTGTAAAATATATGCTCAAGATATACAAAGCAATGCCATTAGAGCTGCTCGAATAAATATAAATGCGGCAAATTTGAGAAACCATATAGAGCTAAAACAAACAGATTTTTTCAAAGCACATCCACCTGCAGAAAGTGGGGTTATTCTTATGAATCCACCTTATGGAGAGCGCCTGAATGTAAGTGGTGACTTGCCTTCATTTTACAATAAAATTGGAGAAACTTTAAAACATTCTTATACAGGGTGGACAGCTTGGATTTTTAGCACAGATTCAGAGGGTTTTAAAAATGTTGGATTAAAAGCAAAAGTTAAAATTCCACTGATGAATGGGAAATTACCTTGTAAGTTAATGGGTTTTGAGCTTTTTGAAGGAAAGCGAATAGACATGCTAAAAAGTGAAGAGTAAGTTGTGCTATTGCTTACGCAATACTGAAAATAAACAAAACTAAGAAGCTGTTAAAACAATTGAATTATCAATGATAAGAAAACTTGTTTTTCGATAGATTTTAGAGCAATCTTCCATTGGCAATGCAATAAAACCTTTATTTTAGCGTATTCTTAAAATATTACCTTTTTGTATGAGGCATTTTTTTCTTTTAATCCTTTCAGTTGTTGTTATTGGTGGCAGTTTAAAAGCGCAAATCGGCGGCAGCAATACCTATGAGTTTCTCAATTTAAGTAGCTCAGCCCGAGTAGCTGCAATGGGAGGCAACCAAATTGCCGTAAAAGATGATGATATTTTCTTAGGAATAGACAATCCTGCATTGCTCAATAAACAAATGAGCAATAAGATGGCATTTTCTTATGTCAGTTATTTGGCTGATATTAATTATGGGGTAGCTTCATATGCACATGATTTTAAAAACATAGGAACTTTTAATTTTGGTGTGAAGTATGTAGATTATGGAGACTTTATTGAATACGATAGGGCAGGCGTAGATGTTGGAAACTTTACCGCAGGGGAGTATGCTTTTATTTTGGGTTATGGCAGACAAATAGACAGTCTATTTTCTGTAGGCGCCAATTTAAAAACTGTTTATTCTTCTTTTTATGACAATAGTTCAGTTGGCTTATTGGCTGATGTCGGCTTAACCTATAATTTATCAGAGCACGGTTTAACTTTATCCTTATTGGGAAAAAACATAGGCAGTCAAATTACGACCTACGTAGAGAATGCGGAAAAAGAAAAAATGCCTTTTGAAATTCAGTTTGGGCTCAGCAAAAAGTTGGATAAAGTTCCCATTCGTTTTGGATTGATATTTCAACAACTTCAGCAATGGGATTTAAGGTATACAAATCCCAATAAAAAAGAGGAGAATGTAATTTTAGGAACTGAAAACCAAGATAAAGAAAACAATGGGTTTCTTGATAATTTTGCAAGACACCTTATATTTAATGCGGAGTTTTTATTAACCCAAAATTTTAATGTTCGCTTTGGTTACAACTATTTGCGAAGAACTGAACTCAAGGTAGAAGAGAAACTAGGAACAGTTGGAATAAGTTGGGGTTTTGGAATGCGAATCTCTAAGTTTCATCTTAGTTATGGTCGGTCAGCTTACCATCAAGTTGGGGCGACAAACACCTTTTCAGTTTCCACCAATCTTTCAGATTTTATCAACTAATATAGTAGCATGGATCCGATTATAATAGCAGTAGACGGTTTTTCATCTTGCGGAAAAAGTACTTTAGCCAAAGCATTGGCCAAAAGGTTGAATTATGCTTATATGGATACCGGTGCTATGTACCGTGCCCTTACCTTATACTTTTTGAGGAATAATATCAATCTAAAATCCTGTTCAGAAGCTGAAATTAATACTTTAATTGATCAAGTTGACATTCAGTTTAAGAAAGATACCAACTCTAACGGAACAATCACCATGCTGAATGGAGAAGCGGTAGAAGATGAGATACGTGGCAAAAAAGTATCGGCTGAAGTAAGTACTGTAGCGCAAAACAAAGTTGTGCGCAAACGCATGATTGACTTACAGAGAAAAGCAGGCGAAGCCAAAGGAATTGTAATGGATGGTAGAGATATAGGAACCAAGGTTTTTCCCGATGCTGCTTTGAAAATATTTATGACAGCAGATAAAAATATTCGTGCAGCAAGGCGTTTTAGCGAACTTCAAACTAAAGGGGTAGAAATTACCTTCGATGAAGTATATGAGAATCTAAACTTTAGAGATAAAAACGACACTGAAAGAGAAGAAAACCCACTTCGAAAAGCAGAAGATGCCGTTTTGTTAGACAATTCTAATTTAACACCTAGCGAGCAGCTCAATTTTGTGCTCGATCTTATTCAAGAAAAATTTTCGACTTAAGTCTAAGCCCAATCAATTTTCTAAAAATTGATCCAATAGCATTTCTTTGGTAATGTTGGTTTCAAAATAACCAACTAGTTTCTCAAGTACAGTATCTACAATTGCATCAGGACAAGAAGCGCCAGAGGATAAAATGATTCTAAGTGGCCTTTTATTCGGAAGGTAATTGTTTGTAGTTAAGCGCTTTTTATTGTTATAGTCAAAATGGCGGATGCTTTCATTAGATAGAATTTCATCTGCTCCAGAAATGAAATAAGTGGGAACCTTCTCTTCACACAACTCCACCAAATGCGAAGTATTTGAACTGTTGTAACCACCTACTACAATTGCCAAGTCGGCTTCTGCTTCTAACAAACCATAAGTAGCCCTTTGGTTGTCGTTTGTAGCATAACATAAGGTATCTCTAGTGTCTGCAAAGTGGTTTTCTATGTCTTTATCGCCAAACTTCTCTATCATTACTTCTTTAAAGTAGTCGGCAATGCCTTGGGTTTCTACTGCCAACATTGTAGTTTGGTTTACCACACCAACTTTGCTCAAATGCTTTTCAGGATCAAAATTAGCAGAGATACGGTCTCCAAAGTGTTTGTTGAATACCGATAAATCTACTTTGCCCAAAATATAATCTCCCAATATTTTTGCTTCTTCAAAATCTCTTATTACAATAGAGCGGGCATATTTTGAGCTATGAGAAAAAGTAGCCCTCGTTTCTTCGTGTCGTTGTTTGCCATGTATGATTACACTATAATCTTTTTCGCCCAATTTTTGAGATTGTTTCCATACTCTGGTTACAAAAGGGCAAGTGGTGTCGTACTCTTCAAGTTGTATGCCTATGTCTTTTAGAATTTTTTCGGTTTCTAAGGTAGTGCCAAAGGCAGGGATTAATACGATGTCATCTGCTTTTAGTTCATCCCAAGGAATAAACTGCTTGCCATGTGTATCCATAATAAAACGTATTCCCATAGCTTCAAGGTCTGCGTTTACTGAAGGGTTATGAATCATTTGGCTTAACAGAAAAATGCGTTTTCCAGGATTTTTTTCAACTGCAGTATAGGCAATTTCAATGGCGTTTTCCACACCAAAACAAAACCCAAAGTGCCTGGCAATTAGGAATTGAACATTGCCAAAATCTAAGGTTGTTGGTGTAAAATCCTTTTTACGTGGATCTTTAACTTTTCTACTTTCTTTTATTTGTGAAATAAAAGAACTTTTATAAATTTGAGGAATATCGAACTTTTTCATACTTATATGATTCTAAACACAAAGTTAGCAATAGATGTATTGAAGAGTAAATTAATTGGCTTAAATAAATATATTATGTCTATTTTAAAACACTTATGATTTTTTGTTATCTTTGCACCCTCAAAAAAATAAGCCTGACTATCGGTATGTTGGGATATTTATAAACGCTTTCGCTTTCATACCGATCTAAAAGGCGAAATACAAAACAAAAGTCACTTAATGGCTGAATCTAACGAAAAAGCTGCAAACGAAAAAGCAGCAGAAACAAAAAAAGCAGCAACTGAAGCTGCAGAAAACAAAGAAACTTCAAATGAAGTGAAAGCTTCAGAAGAAAAAGCTCCAACAGAAAAGAAAGCTGAAAAGCCGGAAGCAGAAGTGAAGGCTGAAAAAACAGCTACACCAAAAGCAGATCCTGAAAAGAATCCGGTTGAAGCGGCTGCAAAGGAAGCAAAAAAAGATGCCGATACGAAAGTAGAAACTTCTGAGAAAAAGGAAGAGGCAAAGCTTGTGAAGCAACCTAGACAAAAGATAGCTCCAAGAAATGAAGCAATTATCGATGATAAAACGACAGATGCTGAGGAGTTGCAAGAAGTAGAGGTACCTAGAACAGCAGAAGAGCGCAAGCAAGACCAAGAAGCTTTTAGAAAAGAGTTTGATTGGAGTGCTATTGGAAAATACGACGATAAGTATTCTGACGAAGAGCAAAAGGAATTAGAAGAAATGTATAATGAAACATTGACTTCTATTTCTGAGCAAGACGTTATTGATGGAGAAGTAGTAAGCATTTCGCCAAGAGAAGTAGTTGTAAATATTGGCTACAAATCTGATGGTGTTATCTCTATGTCAGAGTTAAAATATAGAGATGAGCTTGAATTAGGTGATAAAGTTGAAGTATTTATTGAGAGTCAAGAAGACAGAAATGGTCAATTGGTGCTTTCTCATAAAAAAGCTCGTGCTTTAAGAGCTTGGGATCGTGTAAATGAAGCATTGGCTACTCAAGAAATTATAAAAGGTCATGTAAAATGCAGAACCAAAGGTGGATTAATTGTTGATGTATTTGGAATTGAGGCTTTCTTGCCAGGTTCACAAATCGACGTTAAACCAATTCGTGACTTTGACCTTTATGTTGACAAAACCATGGAGTTTAAAGTGGTTAAAATTAACAAAGAGTTTAAAAACGTTGTTGTATCGCATAAAGCGCTTATCGAAGCGGAACTTGAAATACAGAAGAAAGAGATTATTTCTCAGTTAGAGAAAGGTCAAGTACTTGAAGGTACAGTTAAAAACATTACTTCATATGGTGTGTTTATCGACCTTGGTGGAGTAGATGGTTTGGTTCACATTACCGACCTATCGTGGGGTAGAGTAAATCATCCTGAAGAAGTTGTTGGACTTGATGAGAAAGTTAAAGTTGTTATACTTGACTTTGATGATGACAAAAAGCGAATTGCATTAGGCATGAAGCAGCTTGAAGGTCATCCTTGGGATAAGCTTGATGATAAGATGCAAGTTGGAGACAAGGTGAAAGGAAAAGTTGTAGTTGTTGCAGATTACGGTGCTTTTGTTGAAATTCAGCCAGGAGTGGAAGGATTGATTCACGTTTCTGAAATTTCTTGGTCAAATCACTTACAGCCAGCTCAAGCATTCTTTAAAGTAGGAGATGAAGTTGAAGCTGAAATCTTAACCTTAGATAGAGAAGAAAGAAAAATGTCTCTAGGTGTGAAACAATTGTCACAAGATCCATGGGAAGGAATTTCAGAGCGTTACCCAGTTGATACAAAACATACTGGTAAAGTAACTAACATTTCAGACTTTGGTGTATTTGTAGAACTTGAAGATGGAGTTGATGGACTTGTTCACATCTCAGATCTTTCTTGGTCAAAGAAAATCAATCATCCAAGAGAAGTTACTGCTGTAGGGGAAGAAATGGAAGTTGTTATTCTTGAAATTGATGAAGAGAACAGAAGGTTGAGCTTAGGGTACAAGCAATTGGAAGAGAATCCATGGGAAACTTTTGAAACTGTTTTTGAAATTGGAAGTATTCATAAAGCAACCATTACTGAAATTAGTAACAAAGGAGCCACGCTTATTCTACCTTACGGTGTAGAAGCTTTTGCAACAAAGAAAAATATTGTAAAAGAAAATGGTGCCACAGCTGAGAAAGAAGAAGAGTTGGATGTTAAAATTATTGACTTCAACAAAAATGCGAAAAAAATAATCGTTTCTCATACTCAAATCCACAGAGATGTAGAAGAGGAAGAGAAAGTGGTTAAGCGCAACAAAGCTAGATCTCAGCAAAAGGATACAGAGAAAGCAATGAAAAGCATGAAAGACAAGCAAGAAAAAACAACGCTTGGTGACTTAGATGCTTTGGCAAACTTGAAAGATGAACTTCAAGAAGACGAAAGAAGAAAGAAGAAGTAATTCTTTTCTTTTAAATAGATCAATAAAAAAGGGTGCTTCGAAAGAAACACCCTTTTTTTATGCCGTTTAAATATACTGCAACTTATATATCTAAATAAATGTGAATAAACATATACACCAACCACCAAACGTGAGTTTGCTAGCTTAATATACAAAAGCGAAATGTATGGATTGAAATATCAATGAGAAATATTACTTGAGGAAGGTATGTGCTGTATTTAATGCGAAGAATTAATAGTTGATATCCATGCTGCTTGTTAATGAGCAGAAAAGGCTTGGGAAAAGCTTAAGCCCTTGAAAGAAAAATGGAACTTATAATATAGGAGGCTACCTTTTTCCTCTCTGCCTTTCTCTTTTCTTTGTTTCTCTTTCATACCTGCGTTTCATTTTCTTCTCTTGCTTTTTGTAATCTTCATCTAATTTCTGGCTAGGAGCTTTGTTTACTTTCATTCCCTTACTATTTACTCCAGAAAACCCTTTGTATGGATTACAAGCAGTATTAGTACCTATAAAAAGCAACAGCAAGCAGTAAAAGATCCATCTATTTGTCATAAGCCCTAGAAAGTATTTCAATATCGTCAATTAACTGATCAACACTTTTAGGGTCTGTTCCGTCATAATATCCACGAATTCGCTTTTCTTTATCTACCAGTACAAAGTTTTCAGTATGAATAAAATCATCGACACCTCCATCACCCTCAGTAGTTGCGGCAAAGTAAGATTTTCTAGCCAAGTTATAAATCTCCTTTTTATCTCCTGTTAAAAAAATCCACTTGTCAAAATCAGCGCCATATCGCTTGCCATAGTCGGTAAGCACTTTAGGATTGTCAAACTCCGGAGTTACTGAATGGGAGACAATAAGGAAGTCATCCATATTTTTATGGGCTTTTTGAACGCGAACCAAATTAGCATTTATGTCTTTGCATATATCAGGACAAGAAGTAAAAAAGAAGTCAGTAACGTAAAACTTTCCTTTTAAATTTTGCTCAGTAAAAGTATTCCCATTTTGATCTATTAAGCTAAAATCAGCTATTCTATGATTTCTTGTAATGTTTTGTTTTGATTCATCAACCAAGTCTGGGTTGATCATTCCAGGGCTGTATATGGGGAGTTTTTGATTGGATTTTATCATTTGATAGGCAATACCGATACCAATCATTAATAATACTGCAGGAATGATAATTGCAAGATGGTTTTTCACTTTTTCTTGTTTCTTTTTTTATTGATATAAAAGTCGAGCATTTCGTCTAAAGATTCCACACTCATTTTTTTAGCTAATATTTTTTTATTCTCATCCAAAAGGTAAGTTTCAGGAGTTGAGAAAACATCGTATAATTCTCTGAAGTTACTAACGAAATCTCCGCCATCTCCAACATTGATAAAATCTAGTTGGTGTTCTCTAATAAACTCTAACCATTCTTTATTTTCAAACTTTTCATTTACTGCATATACTTCCACACCTTGGTCCTTGTATTTGTGGTAAACTTCAAGCAGTTTTGGCGTTGCCGTTTTACAATGCCCACATGTTGGAGACCAAATGTAAACAACAGTATATTTTGCATCAATATCGTAAAGCTGAATTATTTTAGTTTGACTGGTATCTTTTAAAATCAAATTAGGAGCTTTCTTTCCAATTAACAAAGGCTCAAGTTTGTTTGCCTTATCCACCAACTTTTTTAAATCTTTTTCTTTATACCATTCGTTGGCCATTCCTTTGGCAAAGTAATTTTGAACCAAATGAACAAAAACTGCATCCATTCCCATTTTGTCAGAGCGCTCATACTTGCTAGTTAAATAACTTAAAGCGTACTTAAACAACTCTTTACTTTCTTTTGATTTTCCCAGAATAACGTCTAATGAGTTGTTGATTGAATCCGCTTGCTGATAGGTGAGCTTATCTAAGTAATAATCAATCTTATCGTGAAAAGAAGGCGTTCTTACCAAACGGTCATCGCTAAAGTCAAAATCATCAAAAAAGTGATTTTTGAAATAATATAGCGCATAAACACTATCTGGAATCTCACTGTTTGCATCTTGAATTGGTATTTCAGGATATTTGAGTGACTTGATAAAGTTGCTTGGCAAACTTCCTGCATTCTCTTTATGGAATTTGTCTAAATAGCTTTGAACCTCTTCATCTAAACCACTTAGTTCATTTTGTAAGCTTTCTCTCTTTTCAGGATCTTGGGTAGTTTGTATTTCTTGGCTAATTTCTTTAGCTTTTTGTTGGCGACTATTTAAAAACTTTAAATATGCATAGAAAACTTTATTCTCTGGACTGTTTTTAAATTCCATATGCTGAACAATATCTTCCTGATCAGAAGTTGCCGAAAAAACTTGACGGTCAACTACAAAATCAAATACTTTGCTGTTAGAAGCAATCAGGGAGTACATTCCATGTTGTAAGGTGTCTTTTCCAACAAATACAATATCTCCATTTGTCGCTACTTCAGCTGTGTCTCGATAAAATTGTCCTTTTCCATAAAAGTAAGCGAGGTAGGCAACAGTATCATCCACACCTTTAATGTTAAAGGTCAGTTGATATCCTTTTGTTTCTTGGGGTTGTGCGCTTAATGCCATTGAAGAAATGATGGCAAAGCTCAGTAGGTGTTTTCTCATACTTATAATGATATTTCAATCAAAAGTACGATAAATGAAGCGCTCCCTCTTGTTAATGCTTGTTAAAGCAAAAGCTAGCGCTCAAAGGCTTAAGCGACTGATTAATCTCCAACAAAATTCGTACTTTTCACTTATGGAAACCCTTACTTGGATTTTTATATCGGTAATTATATTTGGTGGAATTATTGTTGGAATATTATACAGTTTTTATTTCCTTCAAGAACGAATAATTTTTAATCCAATAAACCTGCCCAAAGACTATAAGTATCCTTTTGAATTGCCATTTGAGGAACAGTTTTATACGATGGATGATGGCACTCAGCTTAATACATTGTTGTTTAAAGTTAAAGAGCCAAAAGGGCTTATTTTTTACATTCATGGAAATGCTGATAATCTACGGTATTGGGGAGAGTTTGCTCCATTTTTTGTCAATTTAGGATACGATACCTTCATGTATGATTTTCGTGGATTTGGAAAAAGTGAAGGAAAAATAAAAGGGGAAAGAGGGCTACAGAAGGATGCTAAAAAACTCTATCACTATATGTTGAAAAAGTATCCTGAAAACAAAATTATCATTTATGGATTTTCAATAGGAACTGGTATTGCAGCCAGACTTGCAAGCAAAACTCAATCGAAGGCCTTAATTTTAGAAGCCCCTTATTACAACTTTATCGATTTGGTTAAATATCACAAATCATACTTGCCTGCAAATCTCATTAGTAAATATCACTTTAGAACCAATCGATACTTGCCAAAGGTAAGTTCGCCACTTTATATTTTTCATGGAACGGAAGATCGGAGAGTACCTTATTTTTTAGGTGAAAAATTAAAAAATAGCAATCCTCGTTTGGAGTTTATTACTATAGAAGGAGCAACGCATAACGACATGCAGCTTATGGAAAAGTATCGCTCAAAAATGAAAAAACTATTGAACTGATTGTTACATTATTTAAGCACTTTCATTTTTAAATTCAGAGGTAAAGTGAAAGTCAATGTCTGGATAATTGTTTCTAGTAATTTGAAGGATTCCAGGAGTTTGTGCTAAAAACACAAGATTTTGATCTTTGTCGTTAACAATATAAGATGACTTTAAGCGGATGAACTCTTTCATCATTTCTTCATTATCTGAAGTAAACCAGCATGCTTTGTAGAAGTTTAAGGGATGAAAGCTCGCCGATGCGCCATATTCATGCTCTAATCGGTATTGAATAACTTCAAATTGCAGCTCACCAACAGTTCCCACATATTTTTTATTGCCCATTCTTGCGGTAAACAACTGCGCTACACCTTCTTCTGAAAGTTGTTGTATTCCTTTTTCTAACTGTTTTGTTTTTAGAGGGTTGTCGTTGATAAGTTCTTTAAAAATCTCTGGGGAAAAGCTAGGGATTCCTTTGTATAGGAAGTTTTCTCCTTGGGTAAGGGTATCGCCAATTTTAAAATTACCGGTATCATACAAACCAATTACATCTCCTGGAAATGCCTCGTCGATTGTACTTTTATCTTTCGCCATAAAGCTTGTAGGGTTGTTGAAGCGAATCTTTTTATCTTGACGAACATGGTGGTAAAACTTATTTCGTTCGAACCTTCCGCTACATACTCTCAAGAAAGCAATTCTATCACGGTGATTAGGATCTAGGTTGGCGTGAATTTTAAAAACAAAACCACTAAAATCTTTGTGGTTTGGCGGAATTTCACCAATGGTAGTTTCTCTCGGTAGGGGTGAAGGAGCAATTTCAATAAATTGATCCAACATTTCTTGAATACCAAAGTTGTTAACGGCAGAACCAAAAAATACCGGTGCAAGCTTTCCTTTTAAATATGCTTCATGGTTAAACTCATCGTATACGCCATCAACTAGCTCTACGTCATCCCTCAGTTGAGAAGCTTCTTTACCCAAAAGATCATCTAGTTTTTTATCATCTAAACCGTCTACAGAAACTACATCTGTAGCAATTTTTGTTTTGGAGGATTGAAAAAGGTTAACGTTTTTCTTATTTAAATTATAAACCCCTTTAAAAGTAGCGCCAATACCAATTGGCCAACTCATTGGACGAACCTTAATTTGCAATTTCTCTTCCAATTCGTCGAGCAATTCAAAAGGATCTCTTCCTTCAAGGTCAAGTTTATTAATGAAAACAATTACAGGAGTATCCCTCATTCGGCACACTTCCATTAGTTTTTCGGTTTGAGCCTCTACACCTTTCACACAGTCGATTACAAGAATAACACTATCAACTGCTGTAAGTGTACGGTAGGTGTCTTCAGCAAAGTCTTTATGTCCAGGAGTATCGAGAAGATTAATCAACTGATCTTTATATTCAAAACCCATTACAGAAGTAGCTACGGAAATTCCCCTTTGTTTTTCTATTTCCATAAAATCGGAAGTAGCTGATTTCTTAATTTTGTTGCTTTTTACAGCACCAGCAGTTTGAATAGCTCCTCCAAACAAGAGAAACTTTTCTGTTAGTGTTGTTTTTCCAGCATCCGGATGGCTGATGATGGCAAATGTTTTTCTTTTGTCTATTTCCTTTTGTAAGCTCATAAAATTCGCAAATTGAGTTTGCAAAAGTAAGTATTTGTATGTCTTAATTAATACTTATGGTAAAGTACTATTTATATATTCTACTATTGTTCGGTTCAGGATTTTGGTTTTCTTCAATTCTTCGCTCTCACTCTTATTTTTGCTCTTTCATTACTCACTGATTACTGAAGATTGAATACTGACTATTGAATTTAGCTTACGATATAATAGAGTAAGAAAATAAATAATATTATCGGACAATTAATGGTAAAACCATTTTTTAAAAAATAAAATTCAATTTCGTCAAGATTTCTTATGACTTAATTTACAATAAGTTAAGCTTTGTTTAACTTTTTAGACTAAATCTAAAGATGAAAGACTCTTTTAAACTCAAGATTGTGGGTACTTTTGCAATCTTGTATGAGTGACGAAAAAACAATAGATCTTAAAGAGATAGGAGAGGGCCAAGATGGTAAATCGCTTTATCCTTTCCAAGTTGAAGCAATTGCTAAAATTTCTGATAAGCTAAATGAATTAGAAGATAATCACAATGTTCTATTTCAATTGCCTACGGGTGGAGGGAAAACTGTGATTTTTTCTGAAATCTCTCGGAGGTATATCAAAGCAACAGGTAAGAAGGTT